>Ga0073934_10004873_pt1 | contig 21602 bp, 15 predicted proteins | sample LarsenN4metaG_FD_76834 | JGI IMG/M metagenome (GOLD analysis project Ga0073934, IMG submission 76834) | Hot spring sediment bacterial and archeal communities from British Columbia, Canada, to study Microbial Dark Matter (Phase II) - Larsen... ...
CCAACCAGAAACGGTTCCAGAACGCCGAGGCATGCGCTGGAAACGCCCAAATCAGTCCTGCAGCCAGCACAACGGTGCCCAACGCTGCGGCCAATCGCCTGGGCAGCGGTTGCCACGTGAATCCGGTAAAAACGTCGAGATCGCGGCTGAACTCGGCGACGTATTCGACGACAGCCGCCGACAAGCGGGGCGAGCCCCACGACCGTGCGGCCGGAGATTCAAACTGCAGCGCTGAAATCAGGTCGCCATCCAGCCGGTGCTGTCCTTCGACCCAGAGCGCCAATTGCTCCAGGCTCTCTGAGCGGCGGAGCAGCGGTCCGAACAGCGTCCTGGCCAGGAGCGCCAACCCGGCGAACCAACCCGCCAGCGACACCGCGCGGAGGAGCTTTGAACCGTGCAGCATCCAGTCGAGCAGAAACGCCGCTCCCCAGAGGGCCGCCAGGCCGATCACCAGCAGGGCCAGCGCAGAGCCCCACCGCACGATGGCGCGCGCCAACCGCAGCGACTGCAACCGCGAGCGGAGCACGGCAAGTTGCGTCATGGCAGGTGCACTCCCTTGCGGCCCAGCCATTCCAGCAGCAGCAGTCCGCAGACGAGGCCAAACGTCAACCAAGTGTCCCAGAGGGAGAGGATTTCGACGGTCGTCTCGCGGGGCTTGGGCGGCTGGAAGTCGTCGAGGAACTGCCGGACCGTTGTCAGGTCGTAAGACTGCCCTCCCGTTTCCGCCGATATCGCCTCCTGCAGATTCACGTTCCGCACGGGATTGCGGCGCTCGATGGAGACGTCGGATACCGACAGAACCACTTCGCTGACGGAGTCGGTCAATGGATCGGTGACGCGCAGCCGGTGTTCTCCTTCCGTGGCCAGTCCGACCTTGGCTTCAAAGACCCCGGGGCGCACCGCGGGAATCATGATCGTTGCCGTGCGCTGTCCCTGTTCGTCCGGGGCCGGCCGCAGCAGTTCGCCATGCAGGCGGCGATCGGGAACGCGATGCTCGTCGAGCGGCCGAAACTCCTCGTCGTACGCCTCGACGATGACCAGCGCCTCTTCGCCGCGGCGGTATTGCCGACGGTCGGTCCGGACAACAAACCGCTTCTGATCGCCAAGTGCATGGCTGAGACCGAGACGATGAATGAGCTGCCCCCAGAACTGGCGGTAGTATTGTTCGCCCCGCAGCCGCCGCAGCCGCCACAGTTCATTGATGCCGACATAGACCACCTCGCCGCGCCCGAAGGGCCGGACGGCGATGAGGGGCTGCCTTGTTTTCCCGTCGGTGCAGACATCAGTGGGATGTTCGGCGAGAACCGTCGCCCGCGGATCGACGCGCAGCACCGGCTGATACCACGGCAGCTTGCCGAGCGCGTTCCAGCTGTCGCCGCTCGGCTCCCCCGGCGTTCCCAGCCGCATGAAATCGTACTGCGAGGCGAACGGCGTCAGCCGCAGGCGGAACTCGCGGTCGTCGCGGCGGCGGGCGTCGGGATCGACCACCACCGGGAGCAGATCGGCGAGCGGCGTGCCGGCGAGTTGGCCCGGCCCGAACCGAGGCCCCCCAATCACCACCAGCCCCCCGCCGAACTGGTCGACGAACTCGCGGGTCATCTCGCAGAACCGCGTGCTGAGCGCCGAAGCCGGAAGATCGCCCAGAAACACCACGTCCGCCTCGAAGAACTCGCTGCGGGGCAACGTCAGGGTGGAGAGGAACAGTTCGTTGGTTTCCCGAACGACGGGATCGGCCGACCGCAGGAACGTCCGGAAGCCCCGCAGGCCGACCAGTTTATCCCGATGAAACACCTCCTTCACGAAGCGCCATTCCCACGTCGGCTCGTACTCCACGTACAGCAGCCGCAGGAAGTCGTCGATGACCCGCACATCGCGCTCCGAACGGTTGTTCTGAGTGATGGTTTCCGCCGGCAGAGAATCCACCTCGGCCACGAACAGGAATCGCCCGGCCTGATCGGGCGTGTACTCGAGATCGACGGTCTGCACGGGGGAGGACAAGGTCAGCAAACGCTCTCCGACCAACTGGCGCGAGGCCGCCTGCGCCGCGACCGTGGGGCTCTCGGCCCAGACTCGAACGGTGACCGGCGTCTGCTCCAGCTCCTGCTGGCGGACCGTGACCGTCAATGTGGACGTCTCCGCCTTCTTCATCGTCGGCGGAGCGAGCAGGTCCACGCTGAGATCCACGGCCGATACCGGACCCACACCGACGGTGAAAACGGGCGCTTTCAGCCGCTTGGCGGCCTCCACGGGCGACGGTCCTGCGTTCTGGTCGAAGTCGCTGATGAGCAGCACGGCGGACAGGTTGTCTCCCACCTGCCGGCGCGCCAGTTCCTCCAGTCCATCGCCCAACGCCGTCACGGGACCATCGGTCGTCCATCGACTCCACCACGGTGGTTCGGTGGCAGCGTGATCCCCCTCCTCCAGCGGCGCGACACCTTGGGCCGAGGAAATCATGAACGGCTTCACCTGGAATCGCCGGGCAAGCTCCGCCAGCCAACCCTGCCGTTCATGCGACAGGAATGCCCGGACATAATCCACCCGCGCGGGGCGTTCACCCGTGGAGACCGGCGGCGTCCCGCCCACGGCGCCGTCAAGCGGCTCGCGCGTTTCGGCCGGCAGGTCGTCGGCGATGGCCAGACTCTCGCTGCCGTCGACAGCCACCCACAGGACCGGCGGGGGATATCTCACCAAGGTCACTTGCAGGACCGGGTCGGCCAGTACGATCACCAGCACGGCCAGGACGATGGCCCGGAACCCAGCCAGGCACCAATAACCGAACCGCGGGTTCGGCTGCCAGCGGCGATAGAACCAGAGGGCCAGCCCCGCAACGACGATGACCGCGGCCCAGACCAGCTCGGGCGATTGCTGTGCCCACGACGCCCCAAACGATGTCCGGATGGACGCAATCTGTTCAACGTCGGTGTAGCCGAGCAGCCGGCCGGTCAGAGCGGGCCAGTTCATGCCGCCCCCCTGTTCTGTCTCGGTTTCGCCAGCACCAACATCTCGACGAGCAGCAGTCCCACGAGCCCGGCAATCAGCCATTTCCACAACGTTTGCCCGCGCCGGGCGCCCCCTTCGACGCGCGGGAATTCGTCTGCGGCGAGGACGCGGGCGGTGCTGTCACCGATCTTGACTCCGAGTTGCTCTGGCGACAGGACCGTGAGGTCTGATTCTGTCACCGGCGCCTGGATGCAGAACGTCACCGTGGAGGCATTTTCCGTCGCCGTCGGCGTGACCGCTTCCGTCGCCGATGACAGCACGCGGTAAACGCCCGCGGTGAGCGGCCGACGAATCAGCACGCCCGAGATGCCATTCTCCAGTGCTTCGACAGGCAACGGCTCCGCGACCTCCGTAGGTCTGATCAACTGATGGCGCTGCACCTCTCCGGCGACCACCGGGAAGGCGACGCGGTCTGCAGGCTGATAATTGCGGCTCGGAAGTGTTTCCGACATCAGACGGGACATCAGGCGATGAAACACGTACATCGCCCCCGAGGTCCGCAGCAGGTTCCAGTCCGACGAAACGCCGCTGCTAAAGAATACCACCCGGCCTAATCCGATCCGCCGTTCGACGACCCAGGGCGTAGCACCCCGCGTGAACGCGGCCAGCACGCGCGGCGGCGCTGCATCCTGAGCGACGTCTTCGTCAGGGGCTCCACCTCGGTTCGCGGGTCGCCACAGCCACCAGCGGGGCGTGGCATCGCCGGTGCCGCTCAGCGCGGCGTCTGGGGCCGACCAACCGGCCACGTCAACTTGAACGGCTCGAAAGAACGGCAAAGTTTCGAACAAGCCACGCAGACTCTGCAAATCTTCTCCTTCCACCAGGAACAGATCGTTTTGCATGGTCTGAAAATCCGCAAAAAACGGCCGCAGTTCGGCCGTCGATTCGGGCAGCTCGCCGACCGGCTCCGGCCGCAGCGGAGCCGGCAGAATTCCGCGGCCGTCCAGCCAGGCCTCGGCATTCCAGCGCCGCGGGTCAAACTCTCCCCCCGCCAACAGCACCAGTGGCCCACCCTGAAGGACGTACTCACGCAACAGGGCGGTCAATTCGCCGGGAGATTCGATGCCCCCCACGACCACCAGGCGGGCCGTTTCCAGCACGTCCCGGCCGACGTCCTCGACCGACAAGTGTTGGACGCGGATCGTTCGACGCTGCGAATCCGCCGCGGACGAATGCGGCGCCAACAAATGCCGCAGGGCGTGCGTTTCGCCGATGCGGCTGTGTTCGACATCCTCGCCGTCGGCCCCGAACTGATCGATGAACACGACGGGAACGGCATCCACGACCGGCACAGCGACCGACAGTTGATTATCCGCCGCCAGCTGGTCTGTTGCCGGATCGGCAGGGGTCAACGTGGCCGTGGCAACGACCCAATTCGGACGACCCGGTTCTCCGGCGACGTCAAAGTGATGCTGGAACTCGACATCGCGCGCCTGGCCTGGTGCGAGTTCGATGAGCTGGTTCGCGACCGTTGCCTCGTCGACCGACAGCGTCACATCTGTGGTCATTGGCGCCGTCGCCGTGGGAGAGGCTGACACGCGAACCAGGAATCGGCCGGGAGCTTCGGTGCCTGCAAAGCCATCTTCGAGCGTCACGCGTTCCACCGCCAGATTGGTGGCTTCCGGAGCCGCAACTGAAGCAATCTGGACGTCGGGCAGTCGGGCCGACCATGTGGACCAGTCCACGTCCGACCAGGCATTGGCCTGCAGGTCGCTCCAGATGACGACCCGCTTGGCCGGATACTCGGGGAGTTGTCGGCAGGCCTGCTCGGCCTGCTCCAGTCCCGACTCGATGATGGCCTCGGCGTCAACCAGCCGAATCTGGTCCAAGGCCTTGCGGGCGGCATCCTTGCTGACGAAGGGATCCCGCGGAAACGGCTCCTCGGCGCCGGCCAGGGGAATCAGTGTCATCCGGCTGTCAGGCGGCAGCTGGTCGATGAAGCGCTGCGCCTGCGATTTGGCCCGATCCAGGCCCGTCCCCGCTGCCGTTGCAACTCCCAGGCTGCGACTGTTGTCGAGCATCAGAATCGCATGGACGGCGCCTCCGGACAGCGTGGCCTGCCCCCAGGACGGCTCAGTCTTTGGAAGCAACCAGCCTCCAAACATCAGTAAGCCCAGGAGCGCAGCTCCGCACACCGCTCCGGCGACCAGCCGCAATCTCCGCTCGCGCCAGATCACGGACGCAGCCGCACCGGCGACCGCGAACAAGATCAAGCCTCCGAGGGCGGCCAGGGCAACGGGTCCCAGATGGCCGCTGCCCCGAATCGCCGGCCGGGCCAGTCCCAGCCCGAGCGCGATCACCATCAGCATCCGCAGCGTCAGCAAGATGAGATCTCGCAGTTCCAACGTCTTGCGCTGACGCTTCACGGCCTCCCGCAGAAAATCCATCGCCCCCCAGGCGACCACGCGGTGACGCCGGCGGTTCAGCAGGTGAATGATCACCGGCCCTGCCGCAGCGAGCAGGCCTGCGATGGCGAACGACGGTGTGGTGAACTCGAGCATTGAGGATCAGTTCGCAAGAAGCGCAGGGGTTGCAATCCCTGCGCTTCCGAGGTCACGAGTTCTCAGTCTGGCTTGGCCGCATCGCCACCGAAGGATTCCCGCAGCCCTTCGATCTTGCCTTCCTGCAGGATCGGCAGGTATCGGTTGGGGATCGACAGGACGAAGCAGCCCACGGCCGTGCCGTACAGTTGCCCCGGTTTGCCGTGCACCCAGCGGGTGTCGCGCCAGGAGCCGTCTTCGCCGGGGTTTTCGGGCCGGCGAAGCTGCGTCTGCACGAGCTGGTCCCGAAGGATGGGATAGTTCTTCCGCCACGCCGGACCGCCGACCTGGTACAGCGCCTGGCCGACATAGTAGAGCGTGTAGGCATCGAACGGGATTTCGCCGTTGCCGCGCGGCGACCGCAGCCGCTCGATTTCGCGGCTGATGGCGTCGAGATTTTTCTCGATCCGCCAGTCGTCGTACTGGCCGAACTCCTGCAGGCAGACCACGCCACAGGCGGCCATGGCGAGCGTGGTGCGATTGCCGTCGTAGGTGAACTGTCCCGGTCCGGAACGGGCCTGCTCGTCGAAGCCGCGGGCGCCGGAGTCGGCCTTGTAGTGTTCGCGGACGCTGCGAATCGCCAGCCGGATGACGTCGCCACGGACCTCGAAACCGCTGTCGACGGCGCTCCGCAGGGCCTTGGCCTGCATCACCACCAGCGAGAGATCATGCCCCCGCTGTTGTCGCCGGGCGCGGTAATCCCAGCCGCCATCTTCACATTGCGTCTGGGCGATGAGCTTGAGCGCCTTGTCCAGCACGCGACCGAGTTCGGGATCGTCCGTCATCCCGTAGGCCTGTCCCAAGGCGAATGCTGCCAGGCCGTGGTTGTACATGTCCCGCTGGCCGTCGGCGATGTTCAGCAACCCCGACGGCTTGACGTTCTGCAGGACGTACCCGAGCGCCCGGTCGACGGTGTCGCCGTACTTGCCCCGTCCGGGAAGATGGCCCGCCGACAGAAACGCCAGCGCTCCCAGGCTGACCAGTCCCAGGTCGTTGGATTCCCAGTTTCCCTGGGAGGTCTGATTCCGTGCCAGCCACGCCAACCCGCGCTCGAGGGCCAGTTCAGACTCGGGGGTGATTTCCCAATCGCCCTGAGCGCGCGAAACCTGGGGGCTGCAGCACAGGATTCCCAGGCCGGTGCAGATCACCAGAATCCAACGAAACCGCCGTCGCATACGTCGAGTCGCCCGTAATCCGTCGATCGCGCGTGTTCACCGATTCTGACCAACGATTGACGGGGATGCGATCCGGGTTACGTGGATTCGAGTCCGTCGGCCGGAATTGTCGGGGATTACTCGAATTTCAGCCGCACGCCGATTTCCTTCAGCGCCGGCAGTTGCGCCTTGCTGGCGTCGCTCAGCGGGTTGCCCGTCAGGTACAGGTTCCAGTACGGGGCGAACCGCTTCTCCCCGGCGGCGTCCTTCTTGGCCGCTTCGACCAGCGGCGTGATGTCCTCAATCTTGTTCCGCTCCAGGAACGTCCATCGCAGCTCAGTCAGTGAGGCCAGCGGCGAGACGTCCTGAATCTGGTTGTCCTTCAGGTCCAGGTTCGACAACCACTTCACCGACTTCAGCGGGCCGACGTCGCGCACCTTGTTTTTCTCCAGATACAGCGAAGTCAACTTGGGCAACTGCGCCAACGGAGTCAGTGACTCCACCTGGTTTCGGCTGAGATACAACGCCGTCAGCGCTTTCAGTTGCCCGAGCGGTTCGATGTTCTGGATCTGGTTGTCGTCGAGCTGCAGGTATTGCAGCTTGACCATCTTGGCCAACGGGCCGATGTCGGCGATCTGGTTCTTGGCCAGATCCAATGACTGTACGTTGCCGCACTCGGCCAGCGGCGTCACGTCTTTGATCTTGTTGCCGGTCAGCTTCACCAGGGCCAGATTCTTGCACTTTTCCAGGCCAGCGAGGTTTTCGATACCGCGGTTTGGAGCCTCGAGGAAGAAGATCGTCGCCACGTCTTCGTCGGTGACCTTTTTGCTCTTGTCGAGCTTGTCGATCTGCTTTTTCTTGAGGATCTCGCGGATCACCTGGTCGAGATTGGCGTCCGGGAACTCGACGTCGGCCGACCAGGCAACGGGGGACGTCAGCAGCGCGAAGACGGCAAACAGCGAACACGCAATCCGGAAGAAGGTCATGGAAGGATCTCCGTGCGAGCGATCTGGGCGGGCCGATTCGGCGGCGTTTCTTGATCCGTTGTTCTAACCGACCTTGCGGGGCGTTGACAAGCTATGCGGTTCGCCGGAGCGATTGACAGATTAGCCCGCCGGCACGACGATCAGACTCATGGAACGCGTCCTGCCGTCCGCCTTTCTGTTCCGCTGGTCGATTCCGGCGAGCTATCGGGCCGAGTTGCCCGACCGATTGGGCCAGCGCCCTGGTTGGGCGGAAGACTGTCTTCTGCCCGTCCTTGCAGAGCTGGATGCCGGCCCGCAGTTCGCAACGTGGTCTGTCGCCTGGAATGCGGACGGCCTTGCGGTCGCTGTGCAGGTCCGGGGCAAGCAGCAACCGGTGCAGTGCGATGCGGCGAATCCGTTGCGGTCCGACGCCCTGGAAATCTGGATCGACACCCGCTGCACGCAGAACGTGCACCGGGCGACCCGGTTCTGCCACCGGTTCTGTGCGCTGCCCCGCGGCAGCCGGAAAGGATCGGAACCGGTCGTCATTCCGATTCCATTCGCCAACGCCCGCGAAACGACGTCGGCCCGGACGCCGCCGGAGTGCCTTGCCAAATCCGCCCTCCACGACGGCGGCTACGACCTGGCCGTGTGGCTGCCGGCGGAGGCGCTCGTCGGTTTCGATCCCGACGCCAATCCGCGGCTGGGGTTCTACCTCGCCGTGCGCGACGCCGAACTCGGCGAACAATACCTCACCGTCGGCCGAGAGTTCCCGATCGACTTCGATCCCAGCCAGTGGCAGACGCTGGAACTGGTGAAATAGTCAGCCCCCGTTCTCCCGACCTGGGCGCGATTGGTACTTCGATCATCGGCTGCGAATAGCCCCCCGTCAGGAGACGGGGGGCTATTCGATTCATTACACCCCTGGTTCCGTGCTCTCCGCGGGACTCTGGGCGACCGCCTTGTTGAGCGCCTTCAGGTACGCCTGGGCGCTGGCTTCGATGATGTCGGTGCTCACCGCCTTGCCATGGTAACGTCGGCCGCTGCAGATCACCTCGACCAGCACTTCGCCCTGCGCATCCGTGCCGCCGGAAACGCTGCGGACCTGGAAGTCCTTGAGGGTCGCGGAGACGCCGAGGACGCGGTCGATTGCCTTGCAGACGGCATTGATGGGGCCGTCACCGATCGCCGCGTCGCAGACTGTGCTTTCGCTACTGCCATCGCGGAGCTCGACCGTCGCCGTGGGGATCGTCCCCGTCCCGGCGGCGATATGGACCCGCTCCAGATGCCACCGGTCCGGCGACACGTTCACCCGGTTGTCGATGAGGGCCACGATGTCGGCGTCGTAGACGTCCTTCTTCTTGTCGGCGAGCACGATGAAGTCCTCGAACACCCTCTGGAACGTGGCGTCGTCGAGCGTGAATCCGAGTTCGCCGACGCGGGTGCGGAAGGCATGCCGGCCGCTGTGCTTGCCGAGTACGAGATTCGTTCCGACGTAGCCGACGTCTTCCGGCCGCATGATTTCGTAGGTGGACCGGTCCTGCAGCATGCCGTGCTGGTGGATGCCGGCCTCGTGGGCGAAGGCGTTCTGTCCGACGATGGCCTTGTTCCGCTGCACGATCATGCCGGTGATCGACGAGACCAGCCGGCTGACGCCGCACAGTTTCGGCGTGTTGATCTTCGTGCCGACCTTGTAGTAATCCTGCCGGGTGCGGAGGGCCATCACCACTTCTTCGAGCGCCGCGTTGCCGGCCCGTTCGCCGAGGCCGTTGATGGTGCACTCGACCTGCCTGGCGCCGGCTTCCACCGCCGCCAGGCTGTTCGCGACAGCGAGCCCCAGATCGTTGTGACAGTGCGCGCTGATGACCGCCTGGTCGATGTTCGGCACGTGCTGCTTGAGGTGCGAGATCACCTGGAAGAAATGCGCCGGCGTGGCATAGCCGACGGTGTCCGGAATGTTGACCGTCGTTGCCCCGGCGCGGATGGCGTTCTCGACCACTTCGCTGAGGAAGTCCAACTCCGTTCGGGCGGCGTCTTCGGGAGAGAACTCGACGTTGTCGGTGAACTGCCGGGCCAGCTTCACGTGTTCGATCGTGGACCGGACGATCTCCTCCTTGGCCATCCTCAGTTTGTACTGGCGGTGGATGGCGCTGGTGGCGAGGAACACGTGAATCCGGCGCTGCTTCGCGCCGCTGAGTGCCGCGGCGGCCCGTTCGATGTCGTCCTTGCGGCAGCGGGCCAGGCCACAGATGACCGCCCGGGCACCGAAGCGGTCGGCGACGGCCTTGACGGCCTCGAAATCGCCCGGCGAGGCGATCGGAAAGCCGGCCTCGATGACGTCCACGCCAAGTTCGACCAGGGCCTCGGCGACGGTGAGCTTCTCGGCGACCGTCATGCTGCAACCGGGCGATTGCTCGCCATCGCGCAAAGTCGTGTCGAAGATGGTGACGGTGTCGGCGGGCATGGGAGGCTCCAGGGCTCGGGGACTGTGTGCGTGCGGTGATTCAACGAAAAAACCCTGAGACCGGAGAGGTCTCAGGGTGGATGTGGCTGTCGGACAAAGCGACTACGGACCCTGCTCCTCTCCCGTCTAGCGGGTTAGTAGCAGGCCCAGCAGTCGCGGCACAACGAACATGAATCGCACTTTCGGGACAGAACTGCAAAAAGGGTAGTTCGTCGCCCCCGCGGCGTCAAGGGGCAGGTTTCTCTCAGAAGCCCACGGGGCGCATCCCGTGGGTGACGTGCCCCGGGATCTTCAATTGCCAATCGACTTCCCGAGACACCGCCCGTTCCATTCAGGTTCGCGGGAGATTGAATTGCCTGTGGGGATGCGCCACACTGACCCGCGCCGTTGTACCAGGGGGGCTATGCCGTGCGAAAAGAACGACCGTTCCGCCAGTTCGTCGTCCTGATCGCGGGACTGCTGGTCGTCGTCACGAGGATACCGATGGAGCTGCGCAGCGCCGAATTCGACCGGCCTTCGGGAATGAAGTCGCAGAGCCGTTCCGTCGTGATGGCAAAACACGGCCTGGTCGCGACCAGCCATCCCGCGGCGGCGCAGGCTGGTCTGGACGTGCTGCGGGCCGGCGGCAATGCGGTGGACGCCGCCATTGCCACGAATGCCATGCTGGGGGTCGTGGAGCCGATGAGTTGCGGCATCGGCGGCGACCTGTTCGCCATCGTCTGGGACGCCAAGACGCAGAAGCTGTACGGCCTGAACGCTTCCGGCCGCAGCCCGCGGCAACTGTCGCGGGCGGTCTTCGTGGAGAAGAACCTCGCGCAGATCCCGGATTATGGCCCGTTGTCATGGTCGGTGCCCGGTTGTGTGGATGGCTGGCACGAACTGCTCGCCAAATTCGGTTCGCGACCGCTTGCGGAGCTGCTGGCGCCGTCCATCGAGGCGGCAGAAGACGGCTATCCGGTGTCCGAACTGATTGCCGCAGGGTGGATGGGCTCGGAAAAGCGTTTGAAGGAGTGGCCCGATTCCACGCGCGTCTACCTGCCGAACGGCCGTGCCCCGCAGGCAGGTGAGATCATGCGATTGCCCGAGTTGGCCGCCTCGTATCGTCTGATCGCCGAGCGCGGCCGGGAGGCGTTCTACCGCGGGCCCATTGCCGCCGAAATCATCCGGTTCAGCCAGGCGAACGGCGGTTACTTCAGCCTGGCGGACTTCGTGGAACACCGCAGCGACTGGATCGTGCCCGTTTCGACAAACTACCGCGGCTACACCGTCTGGGAATTGCCCCCGAACGGGCAGGGTATTGCCGCGCTGCAGATGCTTAACATCCTCGAAGGATACGATCTGAAGTCGCTGGGACCGAAGAGCGCGGAGTACGTGCATCGGTTCGTCGAGGCGAAGAAGCTGGCGTTTGCCGACCGGGCCCGGTTCTACGCCGACCCGGAGTTTTCCCCGGCGCCGGTGGGGGAACTGATCTCAAAGCCCTACGCCGATCGCCGCCGCGGGTTGATTCAACCGGACGCGATTCTGAAGAACGTTCCCGCAGGCGATCCGAAGCTGGTTCATGGCGACACGGTCTACCTCACCGTCGTGGACAAGGACCGTAATTGTTGCTCGCTGATTCAGAGCCTGTACCACGGCTTCGGCTCGCAGGTGGTGCCTGGGAACGTCGGCTTCGCCCTGCAGAACCGGGGGCAACTGTTCGCATTGAACGATACGCATCCCAATCGGCTGGAGCCGGGCAAGCGTCCGTTCCACACAATCATTCCGGCGATGGTCACGAAGAACAACCGGCCGTGGTTTTGCTTCGGCGTGATGGGGGGCGACATGCAGCCCCAGGGACACGTGCAGGTGCTCGTCAACCTCATCGACTTCGGGTTGAATGTGCAGGCCGCCGGCGATGCCGCCCGGATCCGGCACGAAGGTTCGGCCACGCCCACGGGTCTGCCCGAAGAGGACGGCGGCGGGACGGTGTTCCTGGAAAGCGGCTTCCCCGCAGAGACCGTCGACAGGCTGAAAGCGCTCGGCCATCGGGTGACGGTTGGTTCCGCTGGCTCTTACGGCGGTTATCAGGGGATTCTCATCGACTGGGAGCGGGGGGTGCTCCACGGGGCTTCAGATCCGCGGAAGGATGGTGCTGCGGTCGGATATTGACGCACCGGCGAATTGCTGTACCGTACTCCCTGCTTTGCGCTCCAGAAACTTCCTGACGAGGACCCTGAGCCGATGTTCCCTTGGGCCGTCGACTTTCCCCTGCTGCTGGCAGCTGAGGCGCCGGAGTTCACGCAGTTGCAGATGACTCCGGGCACACAGTGGCTGCTGGGCGGAGCTCTGGCGGTTTACCTGGTCGTGCTGACCGTGCTCAGCGTAGTCGCCACGAAGAAGGTCAGCACGGAAGAGGATTACCTGGTTGCCGGCCGCAATCTGCCGCTGTTTCTCTGCTGGGGCACGCTCATCGCCACGTGGTTCGGTGCGGCGTCGATGACGGCCGCCAGCGAAAGCGCCCGCGAGGAAGGGCTCCTGGGGGTGATTCTCGATCCGTTCGCCTGCGCCGTGACTTTGGTCTATGCCGGGCTGATGTTCGCCGGGCCCATGTGGCGCATGAAGCTGCTCACAACCAGCGATTTTTTTCGGAGGACGTACGGCAGCACCGCCGAGCTCGTTGGGGCATGCATCCAGGTCCCGGCGTACTTTGGCTGGATTGCCCTGCAGTACAAGGCGATCGGCGGAATGCTCGCCGTGTACTTCGGCGTCCCGGTCGAATGGGGCATCGTCATTGCCTGCGGGGTGACGTTGGCCTACACCATGATCGGCGGCATGTGGTCGGTGACGCTCACCGACACGCTGCAGATCTCCTTCGCCTTCCTCGGTCTGTTGATTCTGGCTTACACCGCCTATTCGCAATTCGGCGGGGGCTCGGCTTTCGCCGGCGTCGACCGACTGCTCACCGAGACGGATCCGCAGTATCTCACGCTGATTCCCCCCGCGGCCGCGGCCGCCATCCTCGCATCAACCGGGGCGTGGGCGACCGGCATCTTCGGCAACATTCCGGGGCAGGATCTGCAGCAACGAATCTTCTCCGCCCGCGACGCCAAAACCGCCTCCCGCGCCTGCATCTTGGCCGGGATTCTGTATTTCTGTTTCGGCATGATTCCCGTCAGCCTGGGGTTGATCTCGCAGCACGTCGCCGCCGAGGCAGACGGGGATATCCTGCAGATCATGGCCGGCAAGTACCTCACGCCGGCACTGGCCGTCATCTTCGTCGTGTCGTTTACGTCTGTTGTGGTCTCCACGGCGACGAGCGCGGTTCTGGCCCCGGCCACCATTCTCAGCCATAACCTGCTGGGTCGCTTTTCGTACTTCCGCGGCCGGGGCCTGGTGCTGGACCGCCTGTGCGTGTTCCTGATTTCGATGGGGGGCCTGTCCCTGGCGTTTTCTGGTCAGTCCAAGATGGAACTGCTGGATCTGGCCCTGTCGATGCAGCTCGTCGCGCTCTATATCCCGCTGCACATGGGGCTCTACGGCCGGCCGCGGTCGCAATGGTGCGCCCTCATTCCCATGATCCTGGGCATCTCGTGCTTCATGGCCCGCTGGCTTCCGGAGAATGTCTTCCTGGTGCAGCCAGATAACTTCCAGGGAGAATACGGCGATTACATCGCCAGCCTGATCGCCTCCCTGGCCTGGAAGGGCATCCTGCGAGACCTGTTCATGATGCCCGACTCCCTGTACGGTCTCGGCGCCAGTCTCATTGGTTATCTGCTGGCTCAGGCGATCTTCAGTCGCCAGGAACCCATCAACGACCAGACCCTCAAAGACGCCTGGGGAGAAGACTGGACGAGGTTCTGCTGAGACGGCGATCGCCAGGGAGGACGCGGTCAACCGGTTGTCGGCAGAATGGCGAGCCCGTCCGTCGCGGGCAGTTCCTCGGGGTCAGCCGGCAGATTGCCGCAACCCTGCTGAGGTCCGGGCCTTTGCGGCCGGTTCAGCCGATCGACGGCATCAGCGGCAATCGCGCGCCCAAATGTTGTCCTCAGGCAGATGGTCGCCCGCCGCGACTGACTGTCCGTGGATGGAATGCAGCGAGTATCCGCGGTCCTCAAAGAACGCTCGCAGGCCGTCGAACGAGCCCCACGTCGGCTCGGAAAGGATGTTGTACTCAAGAATCAGGTTGTGCGGGCGGAACGGACCGTCGAAATTCAGGCCGAGAAGGGCCTCTTTCTCGGCGCCTTCAATGTCCAGCTTGATGAGTGTGGGCCGGGATTCTGGTGACAGCAGCGGCGCCAGAACCTGATCCAAAGTCAGCAGCGGGACCCAATCACTGCGGTCACCGGCCGTGGGGGTTCGGGACGTGAATGCGGTCCCGGAATTCTTCTGCTGGCGCACGGAGATTGAGGCGACTCCGGTTTCGCTGCTGACGGCCCCATTGAAGATCTGCACGTTCGAGTAGCCGTTCAGCCGGACGTTGTTCCGTAAATGGGTGCAGTTCTCGCAATCCGGCTCGATGGCCACGACCGTCGCGCCTGCCACGCGGGCCATCGCAATGCTGAACAGGCCGACGTTTGCGCCGACGTCGATGAAAGGTCCTGGACGCTCGGACAGAATGCGCCGGGCGAGCGCTTGCGTGTGGGGCTCGTACCCTCCCGTCCGAATCAATGCCCAGCCGATGAAGTCCTCGACGCCCACGCGAATCAGGCCGCCTTGGGGAAGCCGCAAAATGGGGCGTGGATTGAACGTCCTGGCCAGCATTCCAAGAATGCGGAGCTTGCCAGGATGGTTGAAGGCGCGTGCGTACGCAACCAGGATCGCGTCTCGCAGTCGCGCACCCTCGACAGGTTGGTCCATCAGACCGTCCGAGTTGATTGTGCTCATCGCCGCCACTTTTGTAGTCCATACCAGCGTCTGATGCGTGTGGCCGTCTGCCAACCGAGGAGCCGCTGCAGCAGGCGGTAGGTGGCACCACCACCCTTGGGGAGCAAACGACTGCCTCCATAGGCCGAGACCTGACGCTCTGCCTCGCGCGCGAGGGCGTCGTCGACTCCGATGGCCCGGATGGTGAAACGTCGCCAAAAATTGGCGAGCATGCGCCGCACCCGCGGACTGTCCTGATAGCCGATGACCTGGTCGCAAATGTGTTGAACGCACGCGAAACTGCGCCGCAGGACGTCCGGGTCGTGGGTGGTCGAAAGCGTGCCATTGGCTTTGGTGCGGTAGTAACCCCACGCGCCTTCGCAGAAGACGACCCGATCCGATCGGAGCGCCAGCAAGGTCAGATATTCCGTATCCTCAAACAGTTGAACGCCGCAACGCCACGGCCCAACCTTGTCGACCAGCGCCCGCGGAATCAACCAGGTCATGACCGGCATGGTCCCCCCCCCGCCGAGCGTCAGCTCCAGGAACGTCAGCACGTCAAGATCCTGCCAATCCGCCGCTTTGACGACACGCAAGTCCGACAGGTCGCGGTAAAACCGCCCCCAGGCACTCGTGCACAGCGCCAGCCCGGGCGTTGAATGCAACTTGGACAACTGCGCCGTCAGGGCGCCGTCGCTGAGGAGATCGTCACTGTCCAGATACTTGACAAAACTGCCCCGAGCGTGATCCAGCCCCCTGTTGCGGGCTGCCGACACCCCAGCATGAGGGCCGTCGATCAGAATGACGCGCGAATCGTCAAACTTTCGGACAATCGCGCCCGTTTCATCCTGAGACCCGTCATCGACGACGATCAGTTCGAGATTCCGGTGCGTTTGACCAAGCACCGAGCGGATGGACTCCGCGATCGTTTCCGCCGCGTTGTAGGCCGGCATGATCACTGAGACGAGCGGATCGTTCATCGCGAGCGTCGGTTCACAAGAGAGGATCCGCGGACATGGCCGGCGCTACCGGGCCGACCCTCCCCGTGTCGCGATCCTGATGACGATCCGCCGGGCAAAAGCCCCCTATCTCCACTGGCCTCGCGAACAGCAGAAACGACTGACCTAGAGCCGGTTGCCGGAGTTCCCACCAGAATAACAGCCGCCCTAGGCCAACGCGAGCCCCTGAATTGGGATGTTTGGTCGTTGACAACGGTACCTGCGATTCAGCATGACTTGCCGCCACTTGCGGCATCGCATAGATTCTGCAATCACTGCGACGCCGCGTTACCCGGTGGTGTAATGGTAGCACAACAGATTTTGGTTCTGTTTGTCTAGGTTCGAATCCTAGCCGGGTAATCTTGTCCTCGGCGCTGTGCGTCAAGCCTCCAGTGTCTGTGGGGCTGGACCGCGGCTGGCTGCGGTGACGGCTTCCTTCCCGCGGGGTGACGTTGTCGCCGTCCAACGGAGCCGCGGAATCAGCATCGGGACCCGACGCCGGTAGGCCTCGTAGGGCTCACCGTGCAGATTGACCAGGTTGCGTTCCTCAAACGGAATCGCCGTCAGGATGTACGCCGTCATCCCCAGGGCGAAGAGGAAATGCGCCAGCCCCATCGTCGGCGTCGCCCAGAAGGCGACCAGCCAGCCGACATACAACGGATGCCGCACGATCTGGTACGGGCCAGGGGTCGCAAATGCCAGGTGCGAATAGTCGCGTCCGCGGAAGTACAGCCAGGCCTGACGCAATCCAAACAGGTCGAAGTGGTTGATCAGGAACGTCGTGGCGAGCACGGTCAGCCAGCCGCAGGCAAAGAGCGACCAGACGGCCATGCGCGCCGCGGGAGCGGTGACGTCCCACACCGGGGCGCCCATCGGCCTCCATTGCCAGAACAGCAGCGCAAGAGCCAGGTTGGTGGCCAGCATGTACACGCCGCGCTCCATGGGCATGGGGACAAACCGCGCCAGCCACCGCTTGAACGCCGGCCGGGCCATCAAGCTGTGCTGCAGCCCAAACGTCAGCACCAGCAGCAAGTTGATGGCCAACGCCTGGGGCCACGGCTCGGCTGCGGGGCCATCGAGCCGTGTGGGCGTCAGAAAACTGCCGATAAAGCCGACGGCATACAGAAAGACGCCCAGAAACATCGCATAGTTCAACCCGGCGGCAAGCAATACCAGACTGCGCTTCATGTCAGAGTCTCCGGAAGAATGACCAAGGGCGGCCGACGGCGACCGGCTTCTGCAGCAACAACGGAATCTCGACGTCGGTGTTTCGCGCTGCCGGGCGATTTTTTCAGGCACCGGCGAGCCACGGCGGCAATAGCCGGGAATCCCCCCGCCGCTCGGTCCTGACATTGACGCGGCCCTGCCGATTGGTTGGACTAACGCGGCCTCCACGCCAGTCGCCATCACCCCGCCGGTTCGGGAGAAACACGTCATGACCACGCCGCCGCTGACGCGACGCACCTTTCTGCAGACGGCTGCCGTGGCGGCCGTGGCTGCTACGCGCAGCTCTGCGGCGCAAACGCGCCCGCCGGCCTCCGAGCGGATCGCAGTTGCGGCGATTGGCCTGGGTGAGCGCGGGTTCGCCGTGCTCAATGAGTTCCTGCACGAGCCGGATGTGCAGGTTGTGGCGGTCTGCGACGTTCACGAATGGCACTACCGCGAACGTGAGTGGGGCAAGGGGAAGCCGCTGGGTCGAAAGCCGGCCCAACAAATGGTGGATGCGCACTATGCCTCATTGACGAAGTCTGGCATTGCCAATGGCTGCCGGGCTTACAGCGATTTTCGCGACGTTTGCCAGCGGGACGATATCGACGCCGTGCTGGTCGCCACGCCCGATCATTGGCATGCGCTCATCACGCTGGCCGCATTGCGAAGCGGCAAGGATGTGTATTGCGAGAAGCCCGTGACCCATTGGTTTGCCGAGGGGCAGCAGGTCTGTCGTGAGGTCGCATCGCGGAAGGCCATCCTGCAGGTCGGTTCGCAGCAGCGCTCGGATGCGAAGTTTCGACAGGCCGTCGAACTGGTTCGCAACGGCTGGTTGGGAAACGTGCAGCGGGTCGAGGTCGGTCTGCCCCCCGGCTACACGCAGCCCATGGGGGATCCCGCCGTGGTCGCTGTGCCAGAGGGACTGGATTATGACCTCTGGTGCGGTCCCAGCGCGGTCCTGCCGTACATGAAAGCCCGACATCATCGGTGGTGGCGCGGCCATACGGCCTACGGTGGCGGCGTCCTGATGGATTTCATCGGTCACAACAACGATATTGCGCATTGGGGATTGGGGGAAGAAGCCGGGGGCCCGGTGTCCGTGGAGGCCGTCGGCTGGAAATACCCCGACACCAAGGTCTACGACACGCCCGCGGACTATGCGATCCATTGCCGCTATGCCAACGGCGTGACGTCGATCATTTCGAATCAGTTCCCCGTGGGGGCGAAATGGATCGGTGAGAACGGCTGGGTCTTCGTCACGCGGGGGAAGATCAGTTGTTCGGACATGCGATGGGAAGACCCGGCATTCCGCCGCGGCGACTGGCGGGCGTATGAGTCTCCGGGACACGTCCGCAACTTCCTTGACGGGGTCAAAGCCCGGAAGGAATGTGTCGCTCCGGCAGAGAATGCCCACCGCGCGATTACGCCGGGACATCTGGCCTATGTGTCCCAATCGCTCGGCAAGCCGCTGCGATGGGACCCGGTGGCCGAGCAGATACCTGATCATCCGGAGGCCCAGCAAAAGCTGCTGGCCCTGCCCTACCGGGCCCCGTGGTCGCTGATCTGAGGGGTCGCGACGGACGAATCGGCTGGGCCGTTGTCGATGACGTGCCAGGGGTGAGGCGAGTTGCCACGGATTTTTCGCATCGCCGGTTGTGAAAACTGATATGTCTGCCTAAGATATTGTGACCGACCGAGCGATCCCTCGGCGAGACGACAGACACAGTCGGCAAATGTACAGACATGCTGAGTCCAGCCCTTGACGATGCAGACCAGAGCTTCATGCAACTGCTGCGGGCGCAGCCAGATGCAACGATTGCTGGCTTGTGTCAGGCCGCCGGGGTCACAGCCACGGCTGTGCGTCAGCGGCTGTCTCGGTTGCAATCACTGGGGCTGGTGACGCGGGTGACGATCCGTACCGGCCGCGGCCGACCGTTTCACCAGTACCAATTGACGAACGCGGGACATCGAGTTTTAGGGGATAACTACGCCGAATTGGCCTTGCTCCTTTGGGATTCGGTTCGGCAGATTGAAGACCCCGCGATTCGTAACGAAGTGCTGGGACGAATTCGGAATCGGCTGGCAGCCCGCTACGGAGGGGGGGGGAGTGGCTCGACGTTGGAGCAGCGCATGACCGCTCTCCAGCAGTCACTTTCCGAGCAGGGATTTCAAATGGAGGTGGGCTCTCGGGATGGCTTGCCGCTCCTCCGAGAGCGGCACTGTCCTTACCACGAACTCGCCCAGGCCGATGCCGGGATCTGCGACCTGGAGCAACAGGTTTATGAAGCGGTGCTGGGGGTGCCGCTAGTACTGACTCAGTGTTGTCGGCAGGGACAGGGGATTTGTGAGTTTCAACCTCAGATCACACCGCTGCAGTGATTTGCGGCCGGGCTGCAGAAACCGTAAACTGCGGCCAGAGGCTGAGTTCCGCGGACGTCACAGGTTGGCGACCGCGGGCTGATCCAAGGAAATTCACGAGGAATCGCCGCGATTATGACATGGATTGAGGGTCGCTTCGAAGAAAACGTGATCACCACGACGCTTGAACAGGCCATGAACTGGGCCCGGCAGTCGAGCATCTGGCCCATGACGTTCGGCTTGGCGTGCTGCGCCATCGAAATGATGGCGGCCGGGGCGAGCCGCTATGACATGGATCGCTTCGGAGCCGGCGCCTTCCGGGCCACGCCGCGACAGGCGGACCTGATGATCGTGGCCGGCACGGTGACATACAAGATGGCCAGCCGGGTGCGGCGACTGTACGAGCAGATGCCCGATCCGAAGTATGTGATTGCGATGGGCGCCTGCACCGTCGGCGGGGGGCCGTACTTCAAGCATGGCTATCACGTGGTCAAAGGGGTTGACCTGGTTGTGCCGGTGGACGTTTATGTCCCGGGCTGTCCGCCTCGTCCGGAAGCCCTTCTCGAGGGGCTGATGCGAATTCAGGACAAGATCAAGGCCAAGAAGATCACCCGGACGTCGCAGGAAGTTCTGCCGATCCCTCATCACACCGGCCGGGTGGTCTTGCCGGCTGGGATGGCTTCCGCCTGAGCGGATGGACCGTGCGGTTGCGACCACGGCGCGCCCCCGGTCCGGGGGCGTCGTCCCGCCGGGCCGCTATCGGTGCGCCGTGTTGCCGTAACTGCTAGACAATTCGTGGAGGCGCAGGTGTCGATGTCGAGTGTGCTGACGATCCGTGATTTACAGGTCAGCGTCGAGGATGTGCCAATCCTGCGGGGCGTGAATCTCACGCTGCGCCAGGGAGAAGTCCACGCGCTGATGGGGCCGAATGGCTCGGGGAAGAGCACGCTGGCTTACGCGCTGGTGGGGCATCCCAAGTACGAAATCACGGGAGGTTCGGTGGAGATCGACGGGCAATCCCTCAACGCACTCGACCCGTGCGAACGCGCGCGGCTGGGGCTGTTTCTTGCATTCCAGTACCCGGTCACCATTCCGGGCGTAAAAGTTTCCGACTTTCTGCGGCACGCCGTCACGAACATTCGCAATCCCCATCGCAAGGAGGGGGAAGGGTTGATCCCGATGCGCGAGTTCCGAAAGGAGCTCAAGCAACTGATGGAAGAGCTTGGCATGGATACCGAGTTCGCACGGCGTTACCTCAACGAGGGCTTCTCCGGCGGTGAAAAGAAGCGGATGGAGATTCTGCAGCTCGCACTGTTGAAACCCAAATTCGCCATCCTCGACGAAACCGACAGCGGCCTCGACAGCGACGCCGTCCGCGTGGTCAGCGAGGGGCTGCGTAAACTCGCCGGTCCGCAGATGGGCGTGCTGATCATCACGCACCACGAGCGGCTGCTGGAATACAACGTCCCGCAGTACACGCATGTGATGCTGGCCGGCAAGATCGTCGAAACCGGAGACGCCACGCTGGCTCACGAACTGCACAACCACGGTTATGCACAGATCCGGGAGCGGCATCCCGTTGAAGCCGCGGAAGAGCGGGACCGGCAACAGCGGTTTGCCACAGCCACGGCCGGGAAATGATCGAGAGGGCGATGCATGTCAACAGAGCTCACGACCGCTGAAGAGATCGGCGTTGGCGAATACCGGTATGGCTTTCATGAGCCGGTCGAAGGTTACGTCTTTCGTGGCCGGAAGGGGTTGAACCGCGACGTCGTCGCGCAGATCTCCGAGATGAAGCGCGAGCCGGAATGGATGCGGCAATTCCGGCTGGATTCGCTGGAGTTGTTCTTCCAAAAGCCGATGCCGCACTGGGGTGGAGACCTGTCGCAGCTCGACTTCCAGGACATTTACTACTACGTCCGGGCGTCGGATCGGCAGGAGAAGAGCTGGGACGATGTGCCCGATGACATCCGCCGGACCTACGATCGCCTGGGCATTCCGGAAGCGGAAAAGAAGTACCTCGCCGGCGTGAAGGCGCAGTACGAGTCCGAGGTTGTGTACGGCAGCCTGCA
>Ga0073934_10004874_pt1 | contig 21596 bp, 20 predicted proteins | sample LarsenN4metaG_FD_76834 | JGI IMG/M metagenome (GOLD analysis project Ga0073934, IMG submission 76834) | Hot spring sediment bacterial and archeal communities from British Columbia, Canada, to study Microbial Dark Matter (Phase II) - Larsen... ...
CTGGAATTTTTTGACGCGACGCGCGGTCAGACGCTGTTATACCCTGCAGTTCGTGCCGCCATTGCCCGCCGCGGCACCCTCCCATCGCAACGTGTCAAACGTGACGCAAACTGTCCAACGGATGACTTATGGATCAAATACTTTCCCAATTGGCCAACCGCCACAGTGATGCCCCGCCGGTACCGTATCTGGCGCGGCTGGTGGCGCAGGTCCGCCCCGAAGACGCCGGCGATTTCGTGCAGGCCACCAGCAATCTGCGTGCGCTGACCTATCTGCTGTCGCGCCACGCCAGCTACCGCGCCGGCCTGCGCCAGGCGCTGATCGACCTGCTCGGTTCCACCCGCCAGGTGCAGCTGTATACCGATACCGGCACGCTGTCCAACGAGACCTTTTCCCAGGCGCTGCGCCGTCGCATCGGCGAGCGCCTGCTGCCGCCGGCACGCTCCGGCGCCCACCTGGCCGACCAGTTCGGCGTGATCTTCTGCCAGCGCGAGGACTACCGCTGGGTGGCCGCGCTGTCGCAGGAAGTGTGGCAGGAGCTGTGGCAGGCGCTGGCGTGGGACGAGGAGCGGCAGATGGTCGCCAATCCGACGCGGCTGCAGCTGCTGGAAGCGGTACAGGTGCTGACCGCGCGCATTACCGCCATCGGGCTGGAGCCGGAGCTGGTGAAGACCTATCCCGACATCGAGCGCTTCGAGTCGCCCTTCCTGCACCTGTCCGCCGAAGCGCAGCGCTATGTCGAATCGGCGCGCGCGGCGATGGTGGACGAGACCTGCCCCGACGAGGACGACCGCCAGATGCTGGTGCTGCTGGAGCAGTGCGAGGACGTGATCGCCCGCCTGCGCAAGGCGGCGGCCAACCGCGGCGTGTCGGTGAGCCTGACCTACCACGTCACCCGCCTGCGCCAGCACATCCAGCGCCTGCGCACGCTGCTGGCGCTGCTGGACCCGGAGCGCAGCCCGGCGCGCGATGCCACGCTGTTTCATCTCTTGGCCGAGCTGGTGCGCGCGGAAAACCGCAAGTACAGCCTGCGCGACGTGTTCGCCAGCAATACCGAACTGCTGGCGCGGCAGGTCACCGAACACGCCGGCCGCCACGGCGAGCACTACATCGCGGAAAACCGCAGCCAGTGGCTGGCGATGGGCAAGGCGGCGATGGGCGCCGGCGTCATCGTCGGCTTCATGGCACTGTTCAAGCTGCTGATCGCCACGCTGCACCTGCCGCTGATCTGGGAGGCGCTGGCCTTCGGCCTCAACTACTCGCTGGGTTTCATGCTGGTGCACGTGCTGCACTTCACCATCGCCACCAAGCAGCCGGCGATGACGGCGGCGCGCATCGCCGCCGCCATCCACGAGGCCGGCGGCAAGGCCGACATGGCCGAGCTGGCCGAGCTGGTGGTGAAGGTGATGCGCACCCAGTTCGTGGCCATTCTCGGCAACGTGCTGCTGGCGATCCCGGTGGCGTGGGCGATCGCCGAGTCCTGGCTGTGGCTGGCTGGCACACCGGTGATCGACCAGGGCAAGGCGGCGCACCTGCTGCACGACCTGCATCCGCTGTCCAGCCTGGCGCTGTTCCACGCCGCCATTGCCGGTGTGTACCTGTTCCTGTCCGGCCTGATCGCCGGCTACTACGACAACAAGGCGATCTACCGCCAGATCCCGCAGCGGCTGGCCGCGGTGCCGTGGCTGAACCGGCTGCTGGGCGAGGCACGCACCCGCCGCTTTGCCCACTATGTCGAGCACAACCTCGGCGGCTTGGCCGGCAACTTCTACTTCGGCATGTTCCTCGGCGTCACCGGCACCATCGGCTTTCTGCTTGGCCTGCCGCTGGACATCCGCCACATCACCTTCTCCTCGGCCTATCTGTCCTACGCCGCAGTCACCTACGACTACGCGCTGCCGCTCGCGACGGTGCTGTGGTCGGTGGTCGGGGTGGCGCTGATCGGCATGACCAACCTGCTGGTCAGCTTCAGCCTGGCGCTGTGGGTGGCGCTGCGCTCGCGCAAGCTGCGCGGCAGCGACGCCTTGCCGCTGTTGCCGGCGGTGTTCAAGCGCTTCCTGCGCGGGCCGAAGGCGTTCTTCATTCCGCCGCGGGAACGGGCGGAAGTGTCGGAGGAGGCCGCACCACCGGCCTGAACCGTTGCCGGTTGATGCCGCGTTTGCCGTCACGCCCCGCCTGCGCGGGGCGTTTTGCTGCCGGCAACAAGCGGAGCGGGCGGCTTGTCCCTGCTCGTGTCAGCGTTTTTATTGTGATGGTTAAAGTGTATATTTTAAACATCTTCAATTAGCCGGCCGTGACGGGAAATCAAGATGAACATCGTAGAAACGGAAGTGATCCGCGTGCAGCACTGCTCCGCGCGCGGCGTCACCCTGCTGACCAGCAAACCGGAAGGCTTTGCCTTCCAGGCCGGGCACTACGCGCGACTGTCGGTGCCGGCACTGGCCGAGCCGGTGTGGCGCGCCTATTCCATCGTCTCGGCGCCGCACGAGCCGTGGCTGGAATACTTCTTTACCGTGATCCCCGGTGGCGCGCTGTCGCCGCATCTGGGCGCGCTGCAGCCGGGCGACACGGTGCTGATGGCGAAGGCGGCGATGGGCTTCTTCCTGGCCGACAGCCTGGCCGACGGTGAGGTGCTGTGGCTGCTGGCCACCGGCACCGGCATAGGTCCTTATTTGTCGATGCTGCGGCAGCAGGGCGTGCTGCAGCGCTTTGCCCGCGTCAACCTGGTGTGCAGCGTACGCGAGGCGGCGGATCTGGCCTACGACGCCGAATGCCGCGCCTGGGCGGCGCAACACGCGCACTGCCACTACGTACCGGTGGTGACGCGCGGCGAGGTGGCCGGCGGCCTGCACGAGCGCATCCCGACACTGTTGCGCAGCGGCGCACTGGAGCAGCATCTGGCGATGACGCCGCTCGATCCGCAGCGTGACCGGGTGATGGTGTGCGGCAACCCCGATTTCACCGCCGACATGCGCGCGCTGCTCAACGAGCGCGGCTTTACCCCGTGCCGCCGCGGCCTGAGCGGCAACATGCTGTTCGAAAACTACTGGCAGAAGGCGACACCATGAGCAACATCGCCCAGCGCCTTGGCCGCGAGGTGATCGACACCGTCAGCCGCCAGTTTTACGCGCAGATCCGCGTCCATCCGCAGCTGGCGCCGATTTTCGCGGTGGTGCACGACTGGCCGCAGCACGAGGCGCATATCGGCCACTTCTGGTGGACGCTGCTCGGCGGCGACGCCTACCTCGACACCCAGTACAACGTGGCGCGCAAGCATCTCGACATCGGCGTCACCCCGGCGCTGGTCGACGAATGGCTGGCGCTGTTCGAGCCCATCGTGCGCCGCCATGTCGCCTCGCCGGACGCCGACGAATGGCTGCGCAAGGCGCGCATGATCGGGCAATCGATCGCGCTGATGAACACGCCGCTGGATTAAACCGGCGACTGAATCCGGTGGCTGAAATGGCCTTGCGGCCAACGTTGGCCGCAAGCCGGCCCGGCGTCGTGCCTGCCGCGTGAGCGTGGCGGTTCGGTGCCAAACCCTGACTCCACCACGCCGACGCGGCTAGATACTGCCTTCCTGCTCGATCACCAGAATGCGCGCCACGCCGTGTGGATGGGCGACGTGCTCGCAGCCGGCGCCGGCGTAGAAGATGTCGCCGCACTGCAGCGCGATCACCCGCACGCTGCCGTCCGCGTCGCGCACATGCATGTCCACCGCCCCGTCCAGCAACACGAACACTTCCTCGCCGTCGTTGACGTGCCAGCGGTAGGGCTGGTCGGTCCAGTGCAGGCGGGTGCTGATGCCGTTCATGCTGGCGATGGTGCGCGCCCCCCAGGCGCGCTCGGCGGTGAAACCGGCGGGGCGGATGTGCTGCGTGTTCATGTTGCTCTCCTGTGCTGGCTGACGAATGCCGCCATTGTCCACCCGGTCATGGTGCTTGCCACTGGCTGGCTACGCCAGGATGCGGACCGATCCGGCCGAGATGCACTGCGGCCGGATCGCGCCTTGTTCCGACCGCCACTCCCCCCGCCATCCCGCCGGCTACGCCAAAAGCATCATATTTTTATATCCCGTTTATACCGCCGCCCGGCCTTTTAACCGCTTTTTTGCACCGCAAAACCTACAGTGGCAGTGTCTGTGACCAACAAGGGGAATGTGATGCAAGACCTGATCTGGCTGGCAGGGTTGGCCGCACTGTATCTGGCAGTGCTCGGCCTGCTGCGGCTGTATGCGACCACGTCGCAGGGGGTGGCGCGATGAGCGTGCTATCAAGTTTGTGCGCGCTGGTGGCGCTGCTGTTGGCGGTGTGGCTGCTGTACGCGCTGCTGCATGCGGAGGAGATGTGATGATGACCGCTTTTTTCTGGTTGCTGGCGCTGTTCATGCTGCTGCTGACGCTAAGCGTGCGGCCAATGGGCGCCTGGCTGGCGCCACTGGCCAGCGGCAGCTTGCCGCGTCGCTGGCAGGCGTTTGACGCCGCCTTGCTGCGCCGGCTGGGGCTGAACGATGCCGGCATGGGCTGGCGCGACTACACGCTGGCGCTGCTGGCATTCAATGTGCTGGGCGCCGTGTTGCTGTACGGCCTGCAGCGGCTGCAGGGTGCGCTGCCGTTCAACCCGCAGCAGCTGGGTGCGGTGGAGGCCGGTTCGGCATTCAACACCGCGGTGAGCTTTGTCGCCAATACCAACTGGCAGGGCTATGCCGGCGAAACGACCATGAGCTACCTGACGCAGATGGCCGGCCTCGCGGTACAGAACTTCCTGTCCGCCGCCACCGGCATCGCGGTGGCGTTTGCGCTGATGCGCGGCTTTGCGCGGCGCGAGAGCGGCGACATCGGCAATTTCTGGGCCGACGTGCTGCGCATCACGCTGTACCTGCTGCTGCCGCTGTCCATCGTGCTGGCGCTGCTGCTGGTCAGCCAGGGCGTGTTGCAGAACCTGTCCGGCTACCTTGGCTTCGAGGCGCTGGCCGGCCACGGGCAGACGCTGGCCATGGGGCCGGTGGCGTCGCAAGAGGCGATCAAGCTGCTGGGCACCAACGGTGGCGGCTTCTTCAATGCCAACTCCGCGCATCCGTTCGAGAACCCGACCGAGCTGTCCAACCTGCTGCAGATGCTGGCCATCTTCCTGATCCCGGCCGGGCTGTGCCATGCCTTCGGCCGCGTGGTCGGCGATCGCCGCCAGGGCTGGGCGATCTATATCGCGATGAGCGTGCTGTTCGTCGTCGCCGCCAGCGCCATCGCCTGGTTCGAGGCGCAGGGCAATCCGCTGTTGGCCGCACTGGGCGCCGACGGCGGCAGCGGCAACCTGGAAGGCAAGGACATGCGCTTCGGCATTGCCGGCAGCAGCCTGTTTGCCGCCGTTACCACCGCCGCCAGCTGCGGCGCGGTCAACGCGATGCACGATTCGTTCACCGCGCTGGGTGGCATGGTGCCGATGCTGCTGATGCAGCTGGGCGAGGTGGTGTTCGGCGGTGTCGGCTCCGGCCTGTACGGCATGCTGGTGTTCGCGGTGCTGGCGGTGTTTGTCGCCGGGCTGATGGTTGGCCGCACCCCGGAATACCTGGGCAAGAAGATCGAACCGTTCGACATGAAAATGGTAGCGCTGACCATCCTGGTCACCCCGCTGCTGGTGTTGGCCGGCACCGCCGTGGCGGTGGTGGTGGCACCGGGGCTGGCTGGCCTCGCCAATCCGGGCGCGCACGGTTTTTCCGAGGTGCTGTACGCGTTTTCGTCGGCGGCCAACAACAATGGCAGCGCCTTCGCCGGGCTGTCGGCCAATACCCCGTTCTATAACGCCATGCTGGGCATCGCGATGTGGCTGGGCCGCTTCGCGGTGATCGTGCCGGTGCTGGCGCTGGCCGGCTCGCTGGCGGCGAAAAAACGGCTGTCGCCGACCCTGGGCTCGATGCCGACCCACGACGGGCTGTTCATCGGCCTCTTGATCGGCAGCGTGCTGCTGGTCGGCGCGCTGACCTACCTGCCGGCGCTGGCGCTGGGGCCGGTGGTCGAGCATCTGGCGATCTGGGCGACCCACTAGGAGAACAATATGTCCCATCATAAAAAAATGGTCTTGCCGCTGCTGGACGGCGCACTGTTGCGCCCGGCGCTGCGCGATACCTTTTTCAAGCTCGGGCTGCGTGCGCAGCTGAAAAACCCGGTGATGTTCGTGGTCTACCTGGGCAGCATCCTGTGCAGCGTGCTGTGGGTGCAGGCGCTGCTGGGCCACGGCCAGGCGCCGGCGTGGCTGACCGGCAGCATCGCGGTGTGGCTGTGGTTCACCGTGCTGTTCGCCAACTTTGCCGAGGCGCTGGCCGAGGGCCGCAGCAAGGCGCAGGCGGCCAGCCTCAAGGGCCTGCAGAAGTCGACGTGGGCGAAAAAGCTGGCCGCGCCGCAGCGTTACGGTGCCGAATTCGCGATGGTGGAGTCGTTTGACCTGCGCCGTGACGACGTGGTGCTGGTGCAGCACGGCGACGTGATCCCGTGCGACGGCGAGGTGATCGAGGGCATCGCCAGCGTCGACGAGTCGGCCATCACCGGCGAATCGGCACCGGTGATCCGCGAATCCGGCGGCGATTTCAGCTCGGTCACCGGCGGCACCCGCGTGCTGTCGGACTGGATCGTGGTGCGCATCAGCGTCAACCCCGGCGAGACCTTCATCGACCGCATGATCGCGATGGTGGAGGGCGCCAAGCGCCGCAAGACGCCGAACGAGGTCGCGCTGACCATCCTGCTCCTGGCGCTGACGCTGATCTTCCTGCTGGTGACGGTCACTCTGCTGCCGTTTTCCGCCTACAGCGTGAACGCGGCCGGTAGCGGCGAAGTGGTGTCGCTGCCGGTGCTGATCGCGCTCTTGGTGTGCCTGATCCCGACCACCATCGGCGGCCTGCTGTCGGCCATCGGCGTCGCCGGCATGAGCCGGCTGATGGCGGCCAACGTGATCGCCACCTCCGGGCGCGCGGTGGAGGCCGCCGGCGACGTGGACGTGCTGCTGCTGGACAAGACCGGCACCATCACCTTCGGCAACCGCCAGGCGTCCGCCTTTGTCGCCGCCGCCGGCGTCAGCCAGGCGACACTGGCCGAGGCGGCGTGGCTGGCCTCGCTGGCCGACGACACCCCGGAAGGCAAGAGCATCGTGGTGCTGGCGCAGCGGCTGACCGACGGTGCCGGCGGGCATCTCGATGACGCCAAGGTTGGCCGCAAGCTGCTGGCCGACCTGCACGCCGGGCTGACCCCGGCCGGCGCGAGCTTCGTGCCGTTCACCGCGCAATCGCGCATGTCCGGTATCAACCTCGACGGTCGTCACATCCGCAAGGGCGCCGCCGACGCGATCCGCCGCCATGTCGAGGCGCTGGGCGGCAGCGTGTCGCGCAGCCTGCTGCAACAGGTCGACACCATCGCCAGCCGTGGCAGCACGCCGCTGGTGGTGGCCGAGGGCGCGCAGGTGCTGGGCGTGGTCGAGCTGAAGGACGTGGTCAAGCCCGGCATTCGCGAGCGCTTCGCCCAGCTGCGGCAGATGGGTATCAAGACGGTGATGATCACCGGCGACAACCGCCTGACCGCCGCCGCCATCGCCGCCGAGGCCGGGGTCGACGACTTCCTGGCCGAGGCGACGCCGGAAAACAAGCTGGCGATGATCCGCGACTACCAGGCGCGCGGCCAGCTGGTGGCCATGACCGGCGACGGCACCAACGACGCGCCGGCGCTGGCGCAGGCCGACGTGGCGGTGGCGATGAACAGCGGCACCCAGGCGGCGCGCGAGGCGGCCAATATGGTGGACCTCGATTCCAGCCCCACCAAGCTGATCGAGGTGGTGGAGATCGGCAAGCAGATGCTGATGACGCGCGGCGCGCTGACCACCTTCAGCCTGGCCAACGACGTGGCCAAGTACTTCGCCATCATCCCGGCCGCGTTTGCCGTCACCTATCCGCAGCTGAACGCGCTGAACGTGATGCAGCTGGCCAGTCCGGCCTCGGCGCTGCTGTCGGCGGTGATCTTCAACGCGCTGATCATCATCGCGCTGATCCCGCTGGCGCTGAAAGGCGTGCGCTACCGCGCGCTGGGCGCGGCCGAGCTGCTGCGCCGCAACCTGCTGCTGTACGGTGTCGGCGGGCTGTTGCTGCCGTTTGCCGGCATCAAGCTGATCGACATGCTGCTGTCCCTGCTGGGACTGGTCTGACCCCGCTGCCGGGCGGTCAACAACGCCCGGCAGCCGTAACCAAGGAGTGCCATTATGGCCACCACGACTTATCATCCCGCAGCCGCCGTCACGCTGCCACGCGCGGCAGTGCTGCGCCCGGCGCTGACCCTGCTCTTGTTTTTCACCCTGCTGCTGGGGCTGCTCTATCCGCTGGCGGTCACCGGCCTCGCGCAATGGCTGCTGCCGGCGCAGGCCAACGGCTCGCTGCTGCGCGACAGCAACGGCAAGGTGGTCGGCTCGGCGCTGATCGGCCAGGCCTTCCACGGTCGCGGCGAATTCTGGAGCCGGCCGTCGGCCACCGCGGATAACGCCTACAACGGCGGCGCCTCCGGCGGCAGCAACCAGGGGCCGAGCAATCCGGCGCTGCAACAGGCGGTCGCCGCGCGCATCGCCGCGCTGCGCGCCGCCCACCCCGGGCAGCACGGCCCGGTGCCGCTGGACCTGGTCACCAACTCGGCCAGCGGGCTGGACCCGCACATCAGCCTGGCGGCAGCCTACTATCAGGCACCGCGCGTGGCGCGCGAGCTGAAGCGGCCGCTGGCGCAGGTCGAGGCGCTGATCGCCGCGCAGCGCGAGCAGGGCTGGTTCGGCAGCGCGCAGCAGGCGCGCGTCAATGTGCTACAGCTGAATCTGGCGCTGCGCAGGCTGGCGGCGGGCTAGGGCCTGTTAACACTTGTTTGATCGCGGCCGCCGCTGTTGCCGGCGGCCGCAACCCTCTTGACCGCCGCAAGGTTGGCCGCAATCGTTGCGGCCAACCTTGCAGCACGCTGGAGCAATGAATGATGGATGACGATTTGCGGCCCGATCCGGACGCGCTGCTGGCGGCGCTACCAGCGCCGCGCGGCAAGCTGAAGCTGTTCTTCGGTGCCGCGCCGGGAGTGGGCAAGACCTACGCCATGCTGGCCGAGGCGCAGGAAAAGCGCGCCGCCGGGCTGGACGTGGTGGTGGGCTGGGTCGATACCCACGGCCGCGCCGAGACCGAGGCGCTGCTGGCCGGGCTGGACGTGCTGCCGCGCAAGCAGATCGCCTACCGCGGCAAGCAGGTGGCGGAGTTCGATATCGACGCGGTGCTGGCGCGTCGGCCGGCGCTGGTGGTGGTCGACGAGCTGCCGCACAGCAATGCACCCGGCAGCCGCCATCCCAAGCGCTGGCAGGACGTGGACGAGCTGCTGGCCGCCGGCATCGACGTGTACAGCGCGATGAACGTGCAGCATCTGGACAGCCTCAACGACGTGGTCAGCGGCGTGACCGGCGTGGCGGTGGCGGAGACGGTGCCGGACCACGTGTTCGACCGCGCCAGCGAAGTGCGGCTGGTGGACCTGCCGCCGGACGACCTGCTGCTGCGCCTGGCCGCCGGCAAGGTCTACCTGCCGGAAGTGGCGGAACGCGCCGCCGGCCATTTTTTCCGCAAGGGCAACCTGATCGCGCTGCGCGAGCTGGCGCTGCGCCGGCTGGCCGACCGCGTCGACGGCCAGATGCGCGCGCAGCGCGAGGTGCAAAGCCGCGCACCGGTGTGGGCGACCTCGCTGGGCGTGCTGCTGGTGCTGGGCCACGGCGACGAGGGCAGTGCGGTGCGCCAGGCGGCGCGGCTGGCGCGCGCGCTGTCGGCACCGTGGCACGCGGTGTGGGTCGATCGCGGCCACGCCGGCGCGGCGGCGCGCAGTAGCGTGCTGGCGGCGTTGGCGCAGGCGGAGGAACAGGGCGCACACACGCTGGTGCTGGCCGGGCCAGTGCCGGCCAGCCTGATCGCCGACTACGCGCGGCGCCACAACCTGTCGCTGCTGGCACTGAGCCAGCGCGGCAACCGGCCGCGCTGGTTCTGGCGCACCAGCCTGCAGCAGCAGCTGGCACAACGCGCGCCGGAGCTGAACTGCCTGATCCTGGCCGCCGGCGAGCGCACGCCCGCCACCACCGCCACCACCGCCGGCTGGCGCTGGCCGCACGCTGACGCTGGCGGCTGGTGGCAGAGCACACTGGCCTGCCTCGCGCTCACCGCCGCCATGCTGCCGCTGCGCGGCGTGCTGGATGCGGCCAACCTGGTGATGCTGTACCTGCTGCTGGTGCTGCTGGCGGCGGTGCGCTACGGCCGCGCGCCGGCGGCGTGGGCGGCGGTGCTGTCGGTGGCGCTGTTCGATTTCTTCTTTATCGAGCCGCACCTGTCGTTCGCGGTGTCGGACATCCAGTACCTGATCACCTTCGCTGTGATGCTGACCGTGGGGCTGGTCGCCGGCCAGCTGGTGGCCAGCCAGCGGCAGTCGGCGGCGCAGGCCGGCCAGCGCGAGGCGCACACCCGCTACCTGTACGAGATGGCGCGCGAGCTGGGCAGCGCGCTGATGCCGGAGCAGGTCGGCGAGATTACCGGCCGCTTCCTGCAGGCCAGCCTGAACGCGCAGATCAGCCTGTGGCTGCCGGACGCGGAGGAACAGCTGGAGGCGCTGGCGGACACGCCGCTGGCGGTGGACGCGGCGCTGGTGCGCTGGAGCTTCGACCACCAGCAGGCGGCCGGGCAGGGCACGCACACGCTGCCGGATGCAGCGCAGCTGTACCTGCCGCTGCAGGCGCCGATGCGCACCCGCGGCGTGCTGGTGGTGGCGGTGCCGGACGTGCTGGCACTGGCCGACCCCGACAACCGCCGCCTGTGCGAGGCGGTGGCGGCGCTGGCGGCGCAGACGCTGGAGCGGCTGCACTATATTGAAGTGGCGCAGCAGACGCTGCTGTCGATGGAGTCGGAACGGCTGCGCCATTCGCTGCTGGCGGCGCTGTCGCACGACCTGCGCACGCCGCTGACCGCGCTGTCCGGCAACGCCGAGACCCTGCTGCTGGCCCTGCAGCGCGGCGGCCGCGCCGAGCAGGAGCAGGCGGCGCTGCTGCTGGCGCAATCGCAGCGCATCACGCGGCTGGTGACCAATCTGCTGGAAATGGCGCGACTGCAGGCGGGCGGCGTCACCCTGCACCAGGACTGGCTGCCGGCGGACGAGGTGATCGGCACCGCCATCGCGGCGCTGGGCAACACGCTGGACGCACACCCGCTGCAGCTGGACATCGATCCGGCCTGCCCGATGCTGTACGGCGACGCCATCCTGCTGGAGCGGCTGCTGGTCAACCTGCTGGAGAACGCGGCCAAGTACAGCCCGGCCGGCAGCCCTATCCGCATCAGCGCCGCCGCCGAGGACGGCCGCATCCTGCTACGCGTCGCCGATCGCGGTCCCGGCCTGCCGCCGGGCGATCCGGCGCGGCTGTTCGACGCCTTCAGCCGCGGCGAGCGCGAGTCGGCGATCAGCGGCGTCGGGCTGGGGCTGGCGATTTGCCGTACCATTGCCGATGTCCACGGCGCGCGCCTGAGCGCGGCCAACCGCCACGACGGCGGCGCCTGTTTCACCCTGTTCCTGCCGCTGCGTCCGCCGCCGGCACTGGATTTTGACCTGGAGAACCTGCCCTGATGCACGCCCTGACGGCACTGATCATCGAGGACGAAGCTGCCATCCGCCGCTTCGTCAGAAGCGCACTGGAAGACGAGGGCTACCGCGTGTTCGAGGCCGACACCGTGGCGCGCGGCCTGATCGAGGCCGGCACCCGCAAGCCGGACGTGCTGGTGCTGGACCTCGGACTGCCCGATGGCGACGGCGTCAGCCTGCTGCTGGACCTGCGCAGCTGGAGCAAGGTGCCGGTGATCGTGCTGTCGGCGCGCGTCGATGAGGTCGACAAGATCGCGGCGCTGGACGCCGGCGCCGACGACTACCTGACCAAGCCGTTCGGCGTCGGCGAGCTGCAAGCGCGGGTGCGCGCACTGCAGCGGCGGCGCAGCGGGGAAGGCAGCGACAACGGTGGCAGCCTGGTCCGCCTCGGCGAGGCGGTGACGGTGGACCTGGCCAACCGCAGCGTCAGCCGCGACGGTGAGCCGCTGCACCTGACGCAGCTGGAATACAGGCTGCTGGCCACGCTGCTGGCCCATCGCGGCAAGGTGCTGACCCACCGCCAGCTGCTGCAGGAGGTGTGGGGCCCCGGCTACGTGGAACACAGCCACTATCTGCGCATCTATATGGCACACCTGCGGCAAAAGCTGGAGGCCGATCCGGCGCAGCCGCGCTTTTTGCGCACCGAAACTGGTGTCGGTTACCGCCTGCTGTAGATCGCGGCGCGCGGCCAACGTGGAGGAAACAGGCATGAGCAAGCAAGCACGATGGCCGGCGTGGCCGCTGGCGCTGATGGCGCTGACCAGCCCGGCGCAGGCCGCGCCGCGGGCGGAGCTGGTCGCCAGCGGACTGGAACACCCGTGGGCGGTGGCCTTCATTGATGGCGGGCGCATGCTGGTTACCGAGCGCCCCGGCCGCCTGCGGCTGGTGAGCGCCAACGGCCAGCTGGGCAAGCCGCTGGCCGGGCTGCCGCGTATCGACGCCGCCGGGCAGGGCGGCCTGCTGGATCTGATGACCGACCGCGACTTCGCCCGCAACCGCATGCTGTACTTCTGCTACGCCGAGCCGGCCGCCAGCGGCTACGGCAATTCCACCGCGCTGGCCAGTGCCCGGCTGGCGGACGACGCCAGCCGCCTGGAGCAGGTGAAGGTGCTGTTCAGCCAGCAGCCGAAATTCAGCAGCCGCGCTCACTTCGGCTGCCGCATTGTCGAGGCCGCCGACGGCACGCTGTTCCTGACGCTGGGCGACCGCTTCCAGCGCATGGCCGACGCGCAGACGCTGGACAACCACCACGGCAAGGTGGTGCGCGTGCGCAAGGACGGCGGCATCCCGCCGGACAATCCCTTCGTCGGCCGCGCCGGCGCGCGCCCGGAAATCTGGAGCCTTGGCCACCGCAATTCTCAGGGTGCCGCGCTGGGGCCGGGCGGCCGGCTGTGGACGCACGAGCACGGGCCGCAGGGCGGCGACGAGCTGAACCGCCCCGAAGCCGGCAAGAACTACGGCTGGCCGGTGATCACCTACGGTGAAAACTACGGCGGCGGCCCGGTCGGCGCCGGCCTCAGCCGCAAGGCGGGGATGGAGCAGCCGCTGTGGCAGTGGACACCGTCGATCGCGCCATCCGGCATGGCCTTCGTGCGTGGCACGCGTTACGGCAAGGGGTGGCAGGGCAGCCTGCTGCTGGGCTCGCTGAAATTCCGCTACCTGCTGCGGCTGGAGCTGGCCGGCACGCGCGTGCTGCGCGAGGAAAAGCTGCTCACCGGCCTTGGCCAGCGCATCCGCGACGTGCGCGAAGGCCCGGACGGCTTCATCTACCTGCTGACCGACGAGGACGACGGCCAGCTGCTGCGGCTGTTGCCGGGCTGAGTCCGGGGCGGTCCAGCTGCGTGTGGCGGCCGGGTGGCAAACGCAAAAACAAAGCGGCCAACTTTCAAAGGTTGGCCGCAGTGCTATCCGTTGCCGCTGCTTAATCGAACAGTTCTTCCCAGAAGCTCTTCTTGCGCTTGTAGTGGCGGTTGTCGCCGTACTTGTCGTGCTGCGGGTAAGGCTGTTGTTGATAGGGCTGTTGCTGCGGCTGGCGTGGCGGGTAGCCGGGCTGGGCGGCCTGCGCTGCGACCGGCTGCGCGGCTTGTGGCGCGGCAGTGGCGGCGGCCATGTTGCCCAGCGAATGCTGGATGATCTTGTCCAGCTCGCCACGATCCAGCCACACGCCGCGGCACTGCGGGCAGTAGTCGATCTCGATCCCCTGGCGTTCGCTCATCACCAGCGTCGTATCCTTGCAAACCGGGCAATGCATGGCTGTTCTCCTTGTTGATGGGGCCGGCCACCACTTTGGCGCCGGTGTGTCACAGACCGCGGCGGCCGGCTATGGTTCCGCCGCGGCGCCTGCGGCCAACGTTGGCCGCAGGCGGCAACGGTTCACGGCAGTGCCGGCGTCGCGGTGCCGTCGGCAGGCAGCGGGCTGCTCGCGGCCAGTTCGATGCGGTTGCGGCCCTTGTGCTTGGCCAGATACATCGCCTCGTCCGCGCGATGTAGCAGCGCGTGCGGTGCTTCCTGCGGTTGGCGTTGTGCCACGCCGATGCTGGCGGTCAGCGCGATGGCGGCCTCGCCGTGGCGCAGCGGCTGCATTTCCAGTGCGCCGCGCAGGCGGCTGGCGATGGCTTCGGCCTGTGCCAGCCTGGCGTTGGGCAGGAAGATCGCAAATTCCTCGCCGCCGAGACGGCCGATCACGTCGCCATCGCGCAGGCAGGCTTGCGCCACCGTCACGAAATGGCGCAGCGCGCGGTCGCCGAGCTGGTGGCCCCAGCTGTCGTTGATCTTCTTGAAGTGGTCCAGATCGATCAGCAGCACCGACAGCGGAAACGCCATGCGTTCGGCGTAGTGGCTGCCCTTGTCCAGTAGGGCGAGGAAGGCGCGGCGGTTGAACACGCCGGTCAGCGGGTCGCGGTCGGCGATGCGGCGCAATTCCAGCGTCACCTGCTCGTTGGCCAGCATCACGATGCCGAACGCCATCAGCACGATGGCGACGATGGATTCCACCACCACCAGGTGCGATACCGCAATGGCGTGCTGCGCGTCGAACAGGCCGTGGTTGCCGACGCGGAACAGCCACGGGCGCAGCAGCAGGAACAGCCCGTGCCCGCCGCTGGCCAGCGCATACAGGTAGCGGGCCGGGTGATCCTGCAGCCGGCCTTGGGCGATGGTGCGTGCGCACAGCAGGAACAGCGTGCCCACCACCAGACTCATCAGCGTGAAGCGTGTCGTCTGCTCCGGCTGCACCACGGTAAACCAGGCCGCGGTCGCCAGAAGCAAGACGGCACCCAGCACGCCGTAGCGCCGTGGCACCGGCGCGGCGCCGACATAGGCACGGGTACCCACCCAGTTCAGCCACGCCATCAGGTAGGCCGACAGCTGCGCCAGCAGCACCAGCAGCAGCTCCGGCGCCACCGCGCGCAGCAGCAGGTTGACGCAGACCAGCAGCCCGAAGAAATAGGACAGCGTCCAGGCGCCCAGCCCTGCGATGCGCGGGTTGAAGCGCCAGGCAGCGGCCAGCATCAGGGTCATCACGACCATGAGGATTGCGGCAATGGCGACTAGGGTGGGACTGTGCACGTGCGGGGGTTCCTGGCAAAGCGGTTGGGGCAAGACGACCACCCAGCATAGCATCGGCATTGTGCGGGCATGGCCTTAATCAACGTCATTTTGGCCGAGATCAAGCAATACAATTTGCATATGTGGTACGGCAGGGCGCGCGCCGTGCCGCGGGTACAACAGCCGCGCCAGCGCAGTGGGTGCTTGCCCGGTGCGCCCGGCCGGCCGCCGGTTGCGCTTGCCGGGCCGTCTCCTACACTTAGGGCACACCGGCTGTGCTGCCGCGCCTTGTGTTTGTCCGCTCCCGGCTGTCAGCGGGCAACAGCGACAGCTTGCCGCCTTGTTCTCACCCGCCAGGTGTCATCCACAGACATTGCGGCAGCCGGGTAGACACCCGTTGCATTGCAAGAAGGAGTGATCATGTCGACATCGACCTTGACACACCGTTGTCTGACCATCGCCATGGCGCTCGCCGTCATCGGCCAGGTGCCGGCGGTGATGGCCGCCAGCGATACCCAAATGATCAAGAGCGCGATGAGCGCCGCCCCGAAAAAGGTCAGCGCCGCGGCGACCGTCGTCGCCATGGAGGCCGACGGCAAGATGCGCACCCTGCGCCAGGGCAGTAACGGCTTCACCTGCATGCCGGACAACCCGGCCACCCCCGGCCCGGACCCGATGTGCATGGACAAGGCGGCGATGGCGTGGGCGATGGCCTGGATTGGCCACACCACACCGGTCGCCGGCCAGATCGGTTTCATGTACATGCTGTCGGGGGGTACCGATGCCAGCAATACCGACCCGTACGCGGCGAAGCCGGACGCCGGCAACCACTGGGTCAAGACCGGGCCGCACGTGATGATCGTCGGCGCGGAGCCGGCGTTCTATGACATGTACCCCAAGAGTGCCACGCCGGATACCAGCGTGCCGTACGTGATGTGGCCGGGTACGCCTTACCAGCACCTGATGATCCCGGTGGACTAAGCGACCGTGTGCGATGGGGGATGGCAGGCGGGCAGGCAGTGGCCGTTGCGGCGTGCTGCTGCGTGTCTGTCTGGCCATCGGCGTTTCAATCCGGCAATGCTGGCTCGCCCCGGTGCGGCGCGGGCTGTGTGCCGTGCGCTTACAGCTCGCCGGCGTCCAGCGCCTGGGCGATGCGCCGCAATAGCGCGGTCTCGCGCACGATAGACAGCCCCATGCCGGCCGCGCCGCGCGCCAGCACCGCCTGGTTGTGGGCAATGGCGGCGTCCACGTCCAGCCAGCGCGGCTGCATGCGGTTGTTGATCTCGTAGGCTTCCATCTGCGGTGCGGCCAACGTGGCCGCGATGCGGCACACATAGCAGTAGGACAGCATGTGCAGCACGTCGTAGTCGCCGCGCGGCGGGCGGAACTCGTCGATCAATCCGAACGGGCGCAGGATGCGGACATCGCGGGCGCCGGTTTCCTCTGCCAGCTCGCGCGCCAGCGCCAGTGCGTGATCTTCGTTTGCCTCCACCCCGCCGCCCGGCAGGCTGTAGTCGTCGTAGCGGCCGGTATACAGCAGCAACAGCTCGCGTCCGCGCGCCACGATGCCGCGCACCGCCAGCCGCTGCTGCACCCGCGCCGTCGGCGTCGGTTGCAGGTGGTAAATGGTTTGCAGGTGGTTCATTGATCGCCCCAGCGCCTTTCAGGCAAGGCGTTGTTTGTGCCGCAGCAGGCAGGGTGGCGTCAAGTGGCGGACAAAAGAAAAGCGGCCAGGGTTGGCCGCAGTGGGTGTCGGCAGCCGCCCGCCAGCGCCGCTGACGGGGACGCCGTCATTGAAGCTCGGTCAGTGCCACCTCGTACGATTGGCTGTCGGGGCGGTAGCTCACGCGATAGCCGGCGGGGTAGCTGCCGCTCTTGCTGTAGCGGGCCGGGCGCGCCACCGGTGCGGAAAACACCGGCTTCGACTGCAGAAACGCCAGTGACACCATCGGCTCGATGAAGGTCTGCTTCTTGTTGTGGTAGCCGTAGATCAGCGTGGCGGTGAATGGCGGTTGCTGGAATTCTGCCGCCTGGGGATTGATGGCGTGCACGCCCATTTTCGGGACGGCCGTGCCCGGCGGCAAGATGTAGCCGGCGGGCAGCAGCTCGGTCGGTGGCTGCTGGCTCGGATCGGCCGATTCGGCGTCGCTGTTGAAACGCACCTTCATCGTCTCCGCCCGTTTTACCAGATAGAAGTGGAAGTCGAAATGCGGCACGTCGTAGACCTTGGGTGGCGGGTGACCGACGGCTTCCCAGTTGATGACCACGTGGTCGACCACCGTGCGCGGCCCCTTGGTCGGCATGCGCAGCAGGTAGGCCGGTGCCATGGTGGCGCCCGGCAGCCCGGCGAGCGCCTGTTCACTGAACACGATGCTGACGGCGATCGCCTTGCCGGCGGCGTCGGTGCGGACTTCGGTGTGCGCCTGGCCCTGGCCGAAGGGCACCGGCTTGCCGCGGTAAGTGGCGGACAGATCGCCGGCGCTGGCCAGCAGCGGGCTGGCGGCCATCGCCACGACGGCCAGCCAGGCCGGTGTTGCCGGCCTGGCGGATGCTTGCATAGTCTTCATATTGCGTACCTCTTGCTGGTGAGTGAGAGGAGTGCGGAGCGTGTCACCAGAAGCTGGTGTGTTTGCATCTTAGTGAATGGGTCTGCTTTTGCCAGTACCGGGTGTAGAGCGTGTGCGCGTGGCAGTGGCTACCGGCCGGTGCGCCATTGCGGCCAACCTTTTGCCGCTTGCCTGCGGGCAATGTTGGCCTGGGGCGGGACGCCAGCCGCCGGCCGGCGCACCGTTTTCCCCGACCGCTCCGGCGCGACCGGTTCAGCCGGCCAGGCTGGGCAGCAGGCTGAAGCCATTGCGGCTGCCGGTGGTCACGTAGCCGACCAGCTTGCTGTCGCGATGGGCCAGCGCGGTAAGGCCGTCGTCGCCCTCGCTGATCTGCCAGTCCAGCGCCGGCCCGTGGGTGACGCCCGCCAGCTGGATCGGATAGTGCGGCGTTTTCACCGCCACCGGCAGCGGGCCGAAGCGCACCGGCTGCGGCGTGCTGGCCAGGGTGCTGGCCAGGGTGCTGGCCAGTGCCCGCGCCGACAGCGTGATCGGCTGCAGGTAGGGCAGGATCTGGCCCTCGATCTCGGCACAGTCGCCCAGCGCGTAGACATTGGCCTGCGAGGTGCGCAGATAGCGGTCGACGGTGATGCCGCGCCCTGTCGCCAGCCCGCCTGCCAGCCCGCCGGCCAGCTCCAGCCGCGGTTTCAGCCCCGCTGCGCAGATCACGGCGTCCACGCTCAAGGTTTCGCCATTGCTGAGCTTCACGTGGTAACCCGTCGCCGCGCGGTCGATGCGGTCTACTGCGGTACCGAAACGCATCGTCACCTGTTTCATGGCACGGTGCAGGCGCTGGCTGACCACCTCGGGCACCAGCCGCTCCAGCAGCCGGCTGCCGATGTCCACCAGCGTTACCTGCTTGTGGCGCGCGATGTCGTGGGCGATCTCGGTGCCGATCAGGCCGCCGCCGATGACCAGCACGCGCTCGCTGCGCTCGAGCTGCGCGATATAGCGACGGTACTGCTCCAGGTTGTTCAGGGTCAGGATGTCCTGTGCCGCGTCGCCGCGGATGGCCGGCACGAAGGGCTCGGCGCCCACCGCCAGCACCAGGTCGCTGTAGGGGATCTGCGCCGCGCCGGCGTGGACGAGTCTGGCGTCGAAGTCGATCGTGGTGACGAGCGTATTGGGCCGCACCATGATTTTCAGCTCGGCGGCGATGGCGGTGGCGTGCTGCTGCACCAGCTGCTCGGCCGCCATTTGCCGGCCGAAGCCATGACTCAGCTGTGGCTTGGGATACTGCTCGCCGCCGTCCTGGGTCAGGATAATGACGGGGGTGCTGCTATCAAGCTGGCGGAATGCCCGGGCCAGCGTGTAGCCGGCGTGGCCGCTACCGATGATGACGAGGGGTTTTTTCATCAGGAATCTCCGGGGACGGTTGTTTACGCGGGAACAAAGTCGCTCTTGCCCATGAAGCACACCGGGCACAGGAAGCTCTCCGCGACATCCGGCCAGGCGGTGCCGGCGGCCACGCCTTGCGAGGCTTCGCCCTGTTCCGGGTCGTAGGCCCACGAGCAGGTCTTGCAGCGCATCTTGCCGCTACAGCTGTTGGTCGCCTCGGTGGTGGGCGTGTCGGTTTTGCCTAGTTGCTCGATGAAGGCCTCGCCAAAGCGCACTGCCTGCGAGAGCGCGTCGTCGGTCGGCCGCCATTCCGCGGCGATGCCCTGGTTAAGGACACGGAAGCCGGCGTCGTCCAGGCGTTTGGCGATGCGTTCCACCGCACCGCCGCTCCAGCCGTGGGTGCCGAAGGCTGCCGCCGCCTTGTTCCTGAAGCGCAGGCCGGTCATTTCTTCGAGCAGGGCGGCGACGTGCGGCAGCATCACGTTGTTGACGGTCGGGCTGCCGACCAGGATGGCTTTGGACTTGAATACGTGGGTGAGCACGTCGTTCTTGTCGCTGTTGGACAGGTTGAACAGCTTGATCACGACATCCTGGTCGGCGTTGCGGATGCCCTCGGCAATCGCCTCCGCCATCATGCGGGTGCCGTTCCACATGGTGTCGTAGACCAGGGTGATCTGGTTTTCCTGGTAGTCGTCGGCCCATTTCATGTATTGCTCGACGATCTGGGTCGGCTTGTCGCGCCAGATGATGCCGTGGCTGGTGGCGATCATGTCGATCGGCAGGTTCAAGGCCAGCACTTCGTGGATTTTCTGGGTCACCAGCGCGCTGAACGGGGTCAGGATGTTGGCGTAGTACTTGATGCACTCTTCCTGCAGCTCGACCGGGTCGCACTGGTCGTTGAATATCTGCGCGCTGGCGTAGTGCTGGCCAAAGGCGTCGTTGCTGAACAGCACGGCGTCGTCGGTCATGTAGGTGGCCATGCTGTCCGGCCAGTGCAGCATCGGCATTTCGACAAACACCAGTTGCTTGCCATTGCCGAGGTCGAGGCTGTCGCCGGTCTTGACGATCTTGAAGTTCCAGTCCTGATGGTAGTGGCCGCGCAGCGACTTGGCGCCATTGGCGGTGCAGTAGATCGGGGTGTCGGGGATGCGCGCCATCAGCGCCGGCAAGGCACCGCTGTGGTCGATCTCGCCGTGGTTGGCGATGATGTAGTCGATGGCGCCGAGATCGACTTCTTTTGCCAGGTTGGCGACGAACTCTTCGGCGTACGGCGCCCAGACGGTGTCGATCAGCGCGATCTTTTCTTCCTTGATCAGGTAGCTGTTGTAGCTGGAGCCGCGGTGGGTGCTGTATTCGCTGCCGTGAAATTCGCGCAGCTCCCAGTCCTGTTTGCCGACCCAACGGATATTGTTTTTGACGGTGAAAGCCATGGTGGTGCTCCTTGAGGGGGTATAAGATTCTTCTGAGATGAATCTTATACCCTATAACATTCATAAAAAATGAATGTTATGAAGCAAAGTCCATTCGCTTGAGGCGCATCAAGAACGCGCGCTTTCGGCCGGCTTTTACCGCAACGGCAGGCCGGCGTGATGCAAACCGCCGCAACCGGGCACTGGTCGGCAGGGTAGAATGGCGACCCGAGTCCGGGTGCATAAGCTGCCGGATTGAACAACACTATGGAATGGTCCCGACCGTGCGATTGACCGCCTTTACCGACTACTGCCTGCGGGTAATGATGTACAGCGCGCTAGCGGGCGAGCGCCTGGTGACCATCGGCGAGATTGCCCACGCCTACGACATCTCCGCCAGCCACCTGACCAAGGTGGTGCATTTTCTGGGGCAGCAGGGCTATCTCACCACGGTGCGCGGCAAGGGCGGCGGCATGCGGCTGACGCACGCGCCGCAGCAGGTCAACCTCGGCCAGCTGGTACGGGCGGCGGAGGCCGACAACGTGCTGGTCGAGTGCTTCGATGCAGAGCACTCGCACTGCCGCATCGCCGCGTGCTGCCGGCTGTATCGCGTGCTGCATGCGGCGCAGGAGGCCTTCTACGGCGAGCTGTCACGCCATACCCTGGCCGATCTGCTGATCCAGCCGGCGGGGCTGGGACGCGCACTCGGCATCGAGATCCATCCCGTCTCCGGCTGAGCGATACGTCTGCGGCCAACCTTGCGTGGCCGCTTTCTGCTAGGGCAACAGCGGCGGCAGCCGGCGCAGCACCGGGCTGGCCTTGACGATGCTGGTGGCGGTGGTGGCCAGTTCGGCAAAATCGTCCAGGATCTCGTCCAGCTGGCCGATGTCGCGCAGCAGCAGGCGCGCGATGTAGCAGTCCTCACCGGTGACCTTGTCACACTCGGTGAACTGCGGCGTGGCGACGAGGCGCGCCTCCAGCGCCTTGAGCTGGCCCGGCAGCGGGCGCAGCCGCACGATGGCCTGCAGGGTGTAGCCCCACTGC
>Ga0073934_10004875_pt1 | contig 21596 bp, 21 predicted proteins | sample LarsenN4metaG_FD_76834 | JGI IMG/M metagenome (GOLD analysis project Ga0073934, IMG submission 76834) | Hot spring sediment bacterial and archeal communities from British Columbia, Canada, to study Microbial Dark Matter (Phase II) - Larsen... ...
CAAAGCTAAAGTTTGGGATCTGCAAACAAGGCAACTGATTACAGAGATACCACTCAGAGGCAATATCATCTCGCTGGCATTCAGCAATGACGGCCAATGGCTCGCCATCGGAAGCACAAATGGCACCGCAAGTCTATGGAAAGTTGAAGCGGAAACGTTCACACGCACCGGTTCAGATGTCCAGTTTAGTGGATCGCTCAACTCGCTGGCATTCAGTCCGAACAATCAATGGCTCGCAGGTGGAGACACCACTGGCTTTGCTTATTTATGGGATACTGCCACCACGCAGGAGTTGAGCCGTGTCCGTCATAGCGACGCCGTGACCAGCGTGGCATTTTCACCGGATGGTTCCCAGCTGATCACCGTTGCCCGCAAGGTGGTGAGCCTGTGGGATCTGGCTGCCATTCAACCCTACGCGAGGGAAGACCTCAAATCGTTCGCCTGCAAGCACTTTACCTCCAACCTCAGCCAGAATACCTGGGCATCACTCTTCGGGGCTGAACCATATCATCCAATTTGCCCAGACTTGCCTTGACGAACCGAGTTAAAGAATAAATTTCTGCAGAGGAGATAGCCATGGAAACCAACACGACCGAGGAACAAAAGGTATTGCCGATCCTGCAAATCGCATGGACCCGGTATGCCCATCTGGCATCCACAGCAAGAAAACGAACCGCCACGTTCTACAGCATTCGTCGATGGATCCTTGCACTTGGAGTTATCGCCACGCTCTTTGCCATCTTGACCGAGACCTTTTTTTCCGATTCGACTTCGCTTCTGGGCTTGGTCCTTAAAGTGGTTTTTGTTGCCACGCCTGTGCTGGCATCCGTTCTTGCCGCTTTCTCCTCCAAGTTCTACGCCAATGGTCACTGGCTCGTCTATCGGTCCGGAGCGGAAGAGATCAAGAAAGAGATTTACATCTATCGCACGATTCTGCAACAGAATTTGCAAGCAAGGAAATACCTCGAAAAGCGGCTCGGCGAAATTCAGCGAAGTCTTTACCAGACGCTCAGCGGCGAATTTGCCTACGAGCCGTATAACGGTCCCATCCCGCCAAATTACAATCCTGAGGATCCGCACAGCGACCCCGGATATAACGACCTCACTGGTGAAGAGTATTTTAAATACCGGGTGGAGGAACAACTGGATTGGCATAACAGGAGTATTCTGAGGCACAAGCGGGAACGGCGGCAGATGACACTTTTCATCTTATTTGCCGGCGGTTTGGGTTCAGTATTTGCCGCGTGGGGCGGACCGTTAAGCATCTGGGTCGCCTTCACCGCGGCAATCACTTCAGCATTGATCGGATGGCAGGAGCTGAGAAATCTTGATAAATCCATAGGGAACTACAGCAAGGTAGTCATGGAATTGACGATTCTCTACGACCACTGGATCAATCTGGAACCCGAAGAGCGGACAACACCGGAGTTTTACAAAATGGTCCGCGCCTGCGAAAACATTCTCTGGTCGCAGAATCAGGAGTACATCAAATCCATGCAGGAGGCATTGAAGGAAGCCGACCTGGATGAGGAAACCAGCCTGATCAACAATGTGATTCGGGAATCGGTCGAATCCACGAAACGAACCCATCAGGGTATGCGCGACGCGGTCGTCGAGGTCACGCGTGACGCGCTGGCAGAAGCCGAGGAAAAGATCATCGAGGAATACGAAAAGACGCTTGGCAATCTTGCCGAGGAAGCCTCCTCCGAATTGGTCCAGCAGGAATTGGAAGCGATGCAAAAAGCCGTGGCGGAAACCGCGCAAGCGGTGATGGCGCGCGCATCTTCGATCACATCTTCATTGCAGGAGATCGTTTCCGATTTCGCGCACGTTGATATTGGCAGAGACACACCCAAAGAGGAATTGAACACCATCCTTTCCCGCTTCCCGAAAACAAGCGAGGTCAAAGGTTGATATTCCTTGTAGCGAAATACCTGATAATCATCACCGTCTAATTCGTGTACAATAAAGTCACCCACGCATCTGGAGCAGGAATATGGCTGAAAAGACCACCACCGAAGTTAAGCCTGAAAAAACCGGGGTTCCACAAGAGGCTTCAGCAACCCCTCAAGTCAAATACCCGCGATTGCTTCCGCGCAAATATGCATCTGTACCTTCCGAGGCGTACATCGCCGAAAGAGTGAACGATGCGATCGCCTGGTACGACAAGAGCGCCGACAAGCAGAAGAAGCTTTACCTTCGCATGCGCGCCACAACTGTCATTGGCGGTGCGATCGTGCCGGTACTCGTCAATGTAAAAAACGATTACGTAGATATTGTTACAACCATCATCAGCCTGATCGTCGTCCTGTTGGTTTCCCTTGAAAGCGTATATCACTATCGCGAACAATGGACAAATTACCGCAGCACTGAACAATGTCTGCGGCACGAGTATTTCCTGTTCACGTCTAAGGGCGGAGTGTACGCAGCGAAAAACAAAGCCGCGGCATACCAGCATTTCGTCGAACGCGTCGAGGAGTTGATCAGTTCGGAGAACGCGTCCACCCTGAAGGTCATGACTGCCATCTCAGATGCAAACATCGACGCAAAACTCAAATCCTCTCGAAAGAAGAAGTAATCCGGCGACTTACTCATGAGGAAGGCCATTTTCCTCAGCGTAGGCCAGACTGCAACCCCGGAGCAGGACAATTTTGTTCAGGCGGTGGAGAATCTTCTCCACGAGCATGGCCTGCGCACGCGAACGGTCGGACGTACGGATTTCTCCACCGGCAAACCGCTCAAAAAGATATTGGACGTCATGAAACAGTGCTCCGGCACGGTCGTCATCGCGTTCGAGCGTTTTCACTTCGAACGTGGAATTGAATTAAAGGGCGGCGAGAGGGAATCAGCCATCACAAACGTGAGCCTGCCAACGGTATGGAATCAAGTCGAAGCTGGTATGGCTTATGTTCTTGGTCAGCCGCTCCTTGCCATAGCAGAATCCCATCTCAAGAGCGAAGCCATGCTGGAGGAGGGATACGACTGGCTGATCAACTGGGTTGATTTGACCCCTTCCAGCCTGCACACCCCCGAGTTCCAAACAACGTTCAGAAAATGGCTCAGAAAAGTCGAGCAATATTCAGCGACGAAGTTTTCAAAGTAATCTTCGGAACAGAAGCTACAGAAAAGACCTGGAGGATTCGTTATGCGATGGAATTTTTTGAAGGGGATTCTAGCTCTACTACTAGTGTCTCTTGCCTGCTCGAATTCGACATCCCCGCAACCCTCTGCCGAACCAGACTATCGCTACGATGACCTGCCGGAGGCCGGCGATGAATCTGCTGCGTTCACGGAGTATCGAGCCATTTCTCAATGGGGAAAACTCGAGGTAACCTATTTCTTCGTCAATGGAACCGGCAAAATATCAGGCGAGGAGGAAGAAACGCTGATCAAACAAGCCTTCGACCTCTGGGCTCAACATACGCCTCTCACATTCACGGAAGTGGCGAATCGCTCCGAGGCAGATATCGTGATCGGCTGGGCGACCGGCGATCACGGCGACGGCGACCCATTCGACGGACCCGGTGATGTGCTTGCTCACGCGTCGTTCCCAAACCCCTACGATGATGGGCAGGTATTTCTTCATTTCGACGATGATGAACGCTGGGTGAACAGTACCTCGCAAAACGTGGATTTGCTCACTGTTGCCGCACATGAGATCGGTCATACGCTCGGACTCGCACATAGCAACGACCGCGATGCGTTGATGTATCCCAGTTACAGCGGACCGCATCGCTTCCTCGGGGAGGATGATATTGCCGGCGTACAAAGCCTCTACGGGGTGGCAAGCGCGCCACCGCATGCACCAGAGGTCCCTGCAAACGATGCGCCGCCTCCCAGCGCAGATAACGATTCAGACCGCGATGGAATCTCCGACCGCGACGAAGTCCTCGTGACTGGTACCGATCCAAATTCTGACGATACCGATAACGATGGCTTGGGTGACGGAGTCGAAGTGCTGAACCGCATGAATCCGCTCGAACCTGATATGGATCGCGACGGCGCGAGCGATGGTCAGGAAGTGGCGAACGGAACCGACCCATTTTTCCCAGAGCAGGCAGATATTTCGCCCGAACTTGAAGAGGAAGTGAGCGATTTCCTTACGGAGGCGATTGAACTCCAGATCGAAGCGTATCAACGCGGCGATGCTTCGATCGCATCATCCATCATGGCGGGTGAGATATTCGATAACTTATCAAGCGAGATCAACACTCTCAACACGCAGGGATTGGTTTCGATCTCTGAGATCGACTACTATGAGAGTTACATCGACGATATCCGGGTATTGAATGAAGCACATATCGAAGTGGATACGTGCGAAGTATGGTCAACTGCCACATACCGCCTTTCGGATGGTCAGTTGATCGCCAACGAGGGACCAAGTCTGTTGCCGCAGACAATAACTATTCAAAATTTGAACGGTGGTTGGTTCATCACAGCTGTGGAATTCTTCGACGCACCCTCGTTCTGCGATTAACTTTCTGTTCGTGCGGCAGTTGAACTGCCGCACGAACAGAGCAAGAACTGCTACCCATGAACAAACTAATCACAGTCGTCGGCGCGAGCGGCGTTGGAAAGACCACGCTCGTCAACGCACTTGCCCGCACAGGAATGTTTACGACGGCACTTGAACAGCATACGGAGCGTCCATTTCAATCCCTTTTCAAGAAGAACAAGCGATTCGCACTTGCCAATCAGGTGGACTATTTGCTCCTGCGCGCCGAACAGGAAAAACTACTGCGCGCCGCAGATCAGATTGGATTGATGGACGGTGGACTCGACCTGGACTTCCACGGATTCACCCGCCTCTTTCACAATCGCGGCTTGCTCACCGACCCTGAATTCGATCTCTGCCTGCGACTCTATTCACTCTTCCGCGCGTTGTTACCCCCGCCAGACTTGATCATCCTCCTCAGCGCGCCGCAGGGAATCATCACACAACGACTCGCCACCCGCAGCCGGATCAACATCGCCTCGGCGAAGGATGCGGAAACAATCGATCATTTCATTCGCGAATGGCTGGAATCAGTTCCGCAAAACAAGATCATGCGGCTCAACGCGGTGGATGAAGATGAAAATTATCCTGTCACAACGCGCAGAATCCTTGATTGGGTAACGGCAAATAATCCGGCGTAATTGTTTCCCTTATTGGAATTCCAGATGTATCGGCATGGAGATGGGCGCGTGCTCTTCATACGGCTCAGCGATAATGAACAGCCTCCCCCACGACGCGTTCCCATCCGCGTAGATACAGGTTTGCAATACAACATCTCCCTTGCGCTGGAATACTTTATGAAAGAGATTCGACGCGGATAGCAATTCGCCGGTCTCCAGGTCTACAAAATCGCTCGTGGTGCTTTGAGGGGTCAAAGCCTGAAAACGCAAGAATCGCCTGATGATGTATGTTTCTGTCCTGCCATCGCCATAGATCAAGTAGATTAACTGTCCCTCTTCGAGGAGAAAGAAGTCGCTCCCCGCGAGATAGTTGTGTGCCAGCAATCCGATCGACCCGTGACGCGATGCCATCCCAAACTGGGTCAGCGCGTTGCTTTGCGAGGTCACAAAGGTTGGATCGTCCACAGGCTGAGGCGTAATCACATCCGCAAACACGCCAGAGACGTAGATTCCGCGCAGTTCGTCCGCATTTCCATTCATCACTTGCGCAATGAACGTTTCAAGCGGCGGGATTTCGGTTTTTTCGAACGCCCGCACAGGTGATGGAAAAGCGAGCAAGGCAATAACAAGGAGTAGATAGAATAGTTGCCGGTTTGGACGATGTGCAGGTTGATGATCCATGCACGGAATTGTAGAAGACCTGCATCGATACACAAATGTCCAGCCGGCGTTAACCACCAACAGTTCTGTAAATTTTCACCGAATTAGGACTATGGTTCGATGTGATTTAGATTCCATTAATACCTCATGGTACTTTTGGGCATAAGCAAATCAGCCCGCACTAAAAAGTTACATGCCTCACCTTCGTCAGACGCGCAGTGCTATAATCCGCTTGTCGTTACCCGACCCACCAAAAGGAGAATCGGCCAGTGCATATCAAAAGATTACTCATCGTGTTCGTTCTTGGCGCTTTGTTGATCCCGTATTCAGCGCTCGCGCAAGCGCCCGAAATCAAGCGCGGCGGACCGAGATGCCGCCTGCCTGAGTCTAATGCTGTAGGGCTTGAAATCCTGAGCAACTATTACCCCGGCTACTGGTGGGATCACACAAATCTGACAATCGCAGTCCAGGCTCACCCAAGCGCGACACCGGCCCAACTCGAGGCCATTCACAGCGCGATAGCCATCTGGAAGAATGTGTTCGATGTCTGCTTCGACGGGTCGATCACCCTTACAAATGTGACCGGTCAAAAGAACCCGCGCCGCGCCATTGACATCATCCTTCATTATGTGCCGAACGCCGGCGGCGTGGTCTTCGGAGGGTATGCCATTTGCGGCGACCACAAATGCCCCAACATTCTCGTCCGTTCCGACTTGCCGCCCAGCCTCAACCTTCCGCCCTATGATCCCGAATACATTGGCTGGGTCACCCTGCATGAAGTGGGTCATGCGTTCGGACTCGGACACACCACGAATCTGCTCGAAAGCACCGATATCATGGGTTATGGCTGGCCCGATCTCGGCAACCCCGTCCTCTCCGATTGCGATGTAGATGCGCTCCGCTTCGTCTTCGCATGGGTGTTCGATGGGAGCGCGTCTCCGCACGAACCCGGGCAGGGTCCCTACGTGTGCTCGCCAAACTAACAAAACTACTTCAGTTGGGCTGGCGGCTCAGGCATACCCTGAGCCGCCTTTGATTCAATAACGAGATTTTAGGAGTCATCCGTGAAATTCTAGAAGCATTTTTGTGATCCCAAAACTTCATGAACTTTCGCCCATTTTCCAATCTCGAAGTGTCAAATTATAATGATTGCAAAAAGGAACCCTGTCTTATGAACAATGCTCGATTTTCGATCACCATAGAGCGGACCCGCGTCGTAACGATCCTCGTTTGCGTTGTCTCGGTTCTGGCGTTACTCAATGGGTTGGGGCTGTACCTCACCTTTGGACTGGGCTACCAGTACGCCAAGGGATTCGTGCCCTTGTTCAACCTGGACAACGAGAGCAATGTGCCGACATATTTCTCCGCGATGATGCTGTTCGCCGCTTCCTTCCTCTTCTATTGGGCATCGCGGTATGAAATATCCACCGGCTCAAAATTCTCAAGGCATTGGACTCTATTGTCGTTCATCTTCCTCCTCCTCTCTTTAGATGAAGCTGCTAGCATCCACGAGAAGTTTATCGGACCGCTGAGGGAGTCGTTCGACTTGAGTGGTCCGTTATACTTTTCATGGGTGCTGGTGGGGTTTGCTGTTGTCGCCATTATCGCAATCTACTACTACCGCTTCGTGTTGAACCTGCCGGGCAGCATTCGGACTGGCATGGTATTGGCAGGTGTGATTTACCTGAGCGGAGTCCTTGGACTCGAATTGATCGACGGAAATTACGTGTCTCTTTATGGAGACGGGAACCTCACATATCAACTCCTCACTTCATGTGAAGAGCTTCTCGAAATGACCGGCGTTGTCATTCTGATCAACGTTCTACTCAAGCATCTGCATGCCAATCGAGTCCGCGCTGAGATGATCTTTGACGGCAAGCAATGACCCTTGACCGTACTTTCATCGTACTCAACCGCGCCTCGCGCGAACGCACTCGCCCGTTGGCTGAACGCATGTCGGACGAACAAACGCCGACCAAAGTCGGCGAGTTCTGGACGGCGGGAATCGTCTTTGCTTATTTCGCCTCTTGTGACGATCATGTTCTGCAAGCGCTGGAAAAGACCGGGCAAATCGGAAAACCGTTTTGGAAAGTTTCCTCGCCAGACTCTTCCGCAATTTACAGGTATGCATTGCGGGCTTTCGATTGTCGGCACTCAAACTGTGATAATGGATAGCGGGCACAGCATGTCGCACATGAATCCTCAGGCAGTGCTGGACGCGACCCGGGCGGTGATGGCAAAGTTGTAATACCCTCCCTTCCTGCCTCATCTACACGACATGACCAATCTCCGAACCATTTCCCAAATCATCGAACCACAAACCACCATCGAAGGCGCGGGCGTGCGCTTGCTTCGCTCGTTCGGTCCGAAGGTTAGCAACCTGTTTGACCCCTTCCTGCTGTTCGATCATTTTGCTTTCAACGATCCCATCGAAGGACCCATCCGCGGCTTCCCCACCCATCCACATCGCGGCATTGAAACCGTCACCTACATGCTCGAAGGTTCCACCGCCCATCGCGACAGCCTTGGAAACGCTGGACTCATCGGTCCCGGTGACGTGCAGTGGATGAGCGCCGGGCGCGGCATCCTGCACGAGGAAATGCCCCGCCGCGGCGAAAGCGGTAACATCTACGGCTTCCAACTCTGGGTGAACCTCCCCTCGCACCTCAAGATGTCCGCGCCGCGCTATCAGGAAGTGACCGCCTCAACGATTCCGACATACGAAAAAGACGGAGTCAAAATCCGCATCGTTGCGGGGACAGTAGCAGGAGTCAACGGACCCGTCGAAGACATCGCCGCCTCGCCTCTGTACATGGACGTTCAACTGAATCCCGGCATCGAATGGCAGTCTCCCCTCCCCAGCGGACACACCGCGCTCGCGTACGTATTCGACGGTGAAGGAGTGTTTAGCGGTGAAACGATCAACGCGATTCACATGCTCAAGTTTACAGACGGCGATCACATCACCGTCAAAACGGAAAATTATCCTGTCCGCTTCATGCTCATCGCGGGCGCGCCGTTCAAGGAGCCGATCGTGCCGTACGGTCCGTTCGTGATGAACACACTCGAAGAGATTCAAGAAACTCTGAAAGAATTGCGCAACGGGACATTTATAAAGTAGGGGCACGATATATCGTGCCCCTACAAATTTAACGGGAGGCATTGCATGACCCAAATCCTCTACGGCGACCGCCTCGGCAAGCAGGGACAACTCCGCCTCGGATGCACAGCCATCATATTCGGCGACGACAAACGCATCCTGCTCACGCGCCGCACGGACAACGGTCAATGGTGCCTGCCCGGCGGCGCGATGGATTCGGGCGAGTCGGCGGCGGAGGCGTGCGAACGCGAAGTGTGGGAGGAGACAGGACTCCACGTCCGCGCGAAGCGTTTGGTCGGCGTGTATAGCGATCCGAATCAACTCATCGTTTATCCCGACGGGAATAAAGTATTCGTCGTCGCGTTATCCTTTGAAGCGGAAATCATCGGCGGCGAACTCGGCTTGAGCAACGAGACCACCGATGCGGGGTTCTTCACGATGACAGAGATGGAAACGATGCCGATGCTTGGCAACCACAAATCGCGCGTGCAAGACGCGCTGTTGAATCAGGCAGAGGCATTCATCAAATAATCGCGGAGGAAACGATGTTGGACAAACTGAGCGCGACACTGAGGAAAAATGCGAACGGCTGGTTGGTGTTGGTCTTTCTTGCAGGGGAAATATTTTTCAATGCAGTCGTTTTGCCGAATCAAGGGGCGAAGATCGAGGCTGCCTCTGGCGGCACAGGTCCGATTGACCTGCAATTTTTTTACACGCCTGAGAAAGTCTATTCTATGGTGGAGTCCTATGGCGAGGCGGGTCGCGCCGATTATCGCCTCTTCGAGTTGACCGGCGACATCCTCTACCCCATTGTGTACACGCTGTTCTTTAGCCTCGCCATCACGTGGCTCTTCCAACGCGGATTTTCAGCGAACAGCACAATGCAAAAATATAACGTTGTGCCGTTCGGCGGCTGGCTGTTCGACCTGCTCGAGAATCTCGGCATCGTAACGATGTTGTCGGTATTCCCATCCACGCCTGCTTTGCTGGCATGGGTCACTGCAATATTCACCGTGATCAAATGGTTGTTCGCCATCGCCAGCGGCATGTTGATGTTGATCGGCTTGGTAAAAGCCGCGATGAACGGATTTAAAAAACAGTAGGGGCGAGACATGTCTCGCCCCTACGAAATCCGGGACCACCACACCCCCGTACATTCAGGCAGGACGATCCATTTGTTCTGCCTGACTTTTTCTCCCAGCTCATCGCCGAAGAAAAAGCGCGAAAGTTCCTCGGCTTCCTCCAGCGATTCAAATTTGTAATCGGTGCGAATCCATTTGTTTTGGAATCCGACTTCATCCAGCCACTGGTAGTAATCTTCAAGATGACTCAATCTGACCGGCGACTCGTTCCCCGTGCCCAGCGATTCAAACAGGATGATTTGGCTGCTTCGCCGTAGGACACGTCTCATCTCGTTCAACCATTTCTCCAACTCCTTCTGCCACGAGTCAGGATTCCACACTGCAAGGTAACTCACGCTCCAGCCAGAGACGATCAAATCAGCGGAATGATTGTCAACCGGCAGTTGACGATGATCTGCCACATCCACTTTCCAATTGGATAAACCGCTTGCTTCCAGTCGTTGACGGCACACGCGAAGCATTTCCTCCGAGATGTCGAAGGCGCGAATGGATTTCACACGCGGTACAAGCATCACAGCCAAGCGTCCCGTCCCCGCGCCGAGATCGAGCACATCCAACCCGTCCACGTTGACAATCTCATCCAGCGCCTTTCGGATATTGCCTTGATAATCTTCGCGTGCAATCAACGCTTCGTAACGATCGCCGTCGGCTTGATAAATTTTTCTTTCCTGGTCGTCACTCATGCGTGGTTTTCCAGTCGTAGTTTTCTTTCAACACTTTTGCTGGAATTCCGCCCACCAGCACGTTACTCACATTTAATTTGCCGCTGACCACACTCCCCATTGCTACGAGCACATTGTCGCCGATGGACGACCCCGGCGCAAATCGAACCGCGCTCCCGAGGTAACAATCGCTTCCGATTTCGATATTCCGATCTTGAACGCCTACGCCGTGTGTCCAAAACTGGGAACCGACTCCAGCGATCCATGAACGGTCGCCAAGTTTGAACGTCCCTGCAAGGTCGAAATAGTGACCCGAGGTGATCAACGTTTGCGCGCCGATCTCCAATGTCCGCGTGTAGTTCTTGTTCTTGTTTTCCTCTTGTAAGACCCAGTACCCGCATGAGAAAGTATTGCGATCCCGAATAGACGCTCCTTTCGAAATAATTACATTCATCGGACCGATGAACAGGTTAAAGAATCCGATTCGAGCATTCGTGAGCGCCGCGGAATCCACGGCAAGTACCGACCCAAATCCAATCCGAGACTTGGCAATTCGGTAGCCAAACAGTAATTTGTATCCCAAAACCCGTAAGGCGTTCAGCGGCAGAAGGCTAATAAGGATGGCAACAGCAAACTTGAAAACAGGCACAATAAGACCCTCCAGAGTAGGGTGTGGAAAATCAACCGGCATGGTAGATTATACGGCATCGTTTTTATGGAGAAAGCATGAACTTCAAAAACAATTCCCGAAATTTCAGCCTTGTCGCCTTACTTGCCACCCTGATAAGCTCCTGCGCGAAACCTGCAGCCACCCAGTTGGCAACACAACCGACCAGCGTTGAAATGCCCTCTACTGCAACTGCGGTCTCCCCGATGAGTGGAGGGGTATCCTACCTTGAAGCAGGCATAAGGTATAGTGACGCGCCGGGCGATATGGAAGTCGGCGTTTTGGATGTTGTCGCGTTTCAAGCCATGGTTGACGAATCCACAGAATCTGTCGAAATCAGATTTCAAATGCGGGATGTTCCTCCCACCGCCCCGCTTGATCTGACCACGGACCTTTCTGAGTATTTATGGGTTGTCTTCATCTACCTGAATCCTGCAACGACTACAGAAGTGCCGGGGGATAATTATTTCGCTGTTAATACCTCTGCCGGTGCGCACCCGGTCTTCACCACACCGGGGGGTTCATCTGCCACACCCGGTGGGATGATTACCATTCCCATCAATCAACTTTTCGAAAACAAGAGCGTTTACAACTCAACCGGCAGGAGTATTGGCTCGCTCAATGTAGTTGCGGATCCAAACCTCGACACAATCACGATGACGGGGCAAGTGCCAGGAATTACCTCCAGCGCAGGATTCGGTTTTACAACATCATATCTGGATATCTTGACTGACAGGCATGATAATTTTGTTGCCTCACCAATTGGTAAGCCGCCCTCACCCACACCTTCAACATCACCCTCGACAGAAGCACGAGACCTCGTTCCAGCGTCTCTCGTACGCGCGTACCCGGGTCCGCGTCACTTCGAAGGAGATATCCTTACGTTCGAGATTCAAAACAACAACGGAATCCCTGAAACGGAGCAAACTGTACGTATGCAATTGGACGACGGAGAACCCGTCGAAGTTACCGGCACGTGGAGCTTTTTCAATGAGATTATCATTCCGCTTGCCTTCGATACAAAAGGATTAACCGGAACCCATACCCTGCACTTCACCACATCGGATGGCAACATCAATGAATATTACTCCTTCGAAGTCCTGCCCGCCAGCGAACGCCCCGCACAGGAGGCCGACGCCACCTGGTTAACGCTTGAGACACCTTGTTGTGTGTTGCATTACGTTTCGGGGACACCCGCAGAGCGGGACATTGATTTCATCGCCGAACATTTTCAAAAAGGAGCAGATGATTTCTCTGAGATCATGAGAGCAGAAATTACATCCAAGTTGGATGTTTATCTTATCGATCGGATCTGGGGAAACGGCGGGTTCGGCGGTGGCGGTCAGATTGTCGCGTCCTATACCGACCGCTATTATGGACCGACCATTGATGGAGCCGGATTGCAAACACTGGCACGACATGAACTTTCTCACGCGGCGGGAATAGGCATTGACAAAGCCGGCGACGGGTTGGATTTCAATTATGAAGGGTTGGCAGTGTATGTGGCGGGAGGGCACTATAAACCCGAACCGCTTGCTAAGCGCGGCGCGGCGATGTTCGATCTGGGATATTTTCCATCGCGGGATCAGCAATTTTTCGGGCAACATGAATTGGATTACCTTTATCCAGCCGTCATATTAACCTACATTGCCGACACATACGGGTCAGATGCAGTCTGGGACTTCCTTGATGCTGATGACGATGTGCCCGATGACATCCTCGTTCCGCTTGATGAAGCCGTCCAAAAAACATTCGCGATTCCCTATTCCCAATTCAGGGAAGAGTTTCGAGCCTGGCTGGAAAAGAACGAACCCGGCGAACAACTGGAAGATCTGAGGCTGACCATCGAACTTCAGGATCTGCGGCGCCAGTATCAAGACATCTATGCCCCGCCACCGTTCATTATTTTCGGCGCGGTCAAAGAAACCATCCTGAATCCTGATCTGCTGCCGGTGATAGTACGGGAGGCTGATTCACCCGGCAACGTGGCATTTGAACTGATCGTGGTGAACGCACAAAAAGCCATTGTGGATGGAAATTACCCCCTCGCAGAAGAATTTATCGGGATCATGGAGAGCATCCTTGATACAGGAACTTTTGCGAATCCACGCGCTAGAGACTATCTCGACATCAGCCATCTCTTGATGGGCGAAGGATATAACGTGGACGAACTGATCTTCACCGACGACAGCCACGCCCAAGCTCAGGTTGTGAAAGATGTATTCGAACTTCAAACGATACAACTGCAAAAATTATCCGGCAAATGGGAGATCGGTCGATGAATACGAACCCTGAAAATCAATTCGACTTCTGGCTTGGCGAATGGGATGTGACCTGGGGCGAGGATGGCACAGGCACAAACCGCATCGAAAGAATCCTGGGCAATAAGATCATCCAAGAAAACTTCGACGGTGGAGGATTGCTCGGCTTGAGTTTCTCCGCCTACGATGCGGAGCGCGGTCTCTGGTGCCAAACCTGGGTGGACAACAACGGTTCATACCTCGATTTCACGGGAAGATTCGAGGACGAGAAAATAATCCTCAGCCGCGACGCCATCGTCAAGGGGGAAGCCTGCAAACAACGCATGGTCTGGTACAACATCGAGATGAATCGATTCGATTGGAATTGGGAACGTTCCGATGACGGCGGGGTCACGTGGCGCGTGATGTGGCAGATCAAGTACACACGCAAAATTTAAATTGCTATAATCGGGGCATGTCTCAACTATCCCCCTCCGCACAAAAAATTCAAAACCTGCTCCACTCGCTTGGATACAACTACACGGTGATCGAACACGCCGAGTCCACGCGCACCGCACAGGAAGCCGCAGACCGCGCGGGATGTGAACTCGGTCAAATCGTGAAATCGCTGATCTTCAAGGGCAAAGAATCCAACAAGCCCATCCTCGTCCTAACCAGCGGCGCGAACCGTGTGGACGAAAAACGCATCAGCGAGTACGCCGGTGAAACCATTGGCAAGGCAGATGCCGATTTCGCGCGAGCCGTCACCGGGTTTGCCATCGGGGGTGTGCCTCCCATCGGTCACATCGAAAAGATCGAAACCTATCTGGATGAAGATTTCCTGCAATATGAAACCGTCTGGGCGGCAGCGGGAACTCCCAACGCCATTTTCGAGTTGCAGACTGCCGATTTACAAAAAATGACCGGCGGAAGAGTCGCGCGCGTCAAACCATGAAACGGATTCTATATGCGCTTCTCGCGCTGACGTTCAGCCTGCTCGCCTGCGCCCGCAACGTTCCCTCACCCACGTCAGATGCAACCCACACATTGACGCACGACGGCATAGAGCGGACTTACCTTTTACACATCCCGTCCTCATACAATGAAAATAATCCAACTCCGCTCGTGCTTTCCCTTCATGGAGGAGGAGGCGATGCGGTAAACCAACGACGCGTCAGCGGATTCAACGATCTCGCGGACGAAAAAGGATTTATCGTCGTTTACCCAAACGGGACCGGCAGACTCGAAGACAAAATCCTCACGTGGAACGGAGGGACGTGCTGCGGCTATGCCCTCACGTATCAAATTGACGATGTCGGATTCATCCGCGCAATGGTTGCCGAACTTCAAGCACAGTACAACATCGACCCAAAACGAATCTACGCGACCGGTTTATCGAACGGCGGCATCATGTCGTATCGCCTTGCCTGCGACGCGGCAGATATTTTTGCGGCGATCGGTCCCGTCGCGGGGACGCAGAATTACATCCGGTGTGAACCGAGCGAACCGGTGTCCGTGATCCACTTCCACGGCACCGACGATACCCGCCTTCCGTATAACGGCGGAATCGGCGACGATTCGACCACTGAGATTTTTTACAAGTCGGTGGAAGAGTCGATCAACTTTTGGCTGGACTTCGATCAATGTGCGACCACGCCGAAATCGGCGACCCAACTCGATGTCCGGATCGATGCGTACGATGAATGCACACAGGGAAGCGCAATCCACCTCTACACCATTGTCGGCGGCAAGCACGCCTGGCCCGGCAGCGATGGTCCCGCGTGGCCCGGCGGCGACGATCCTACACAAACGATTTCTGCCACAGAAGTGATGTGGGAGTTTTTCGCCGCGCACCCCAAGCCATGATTATTTCAGTTGCAATCAAACTGCCTTTGTCGTAGAATCGCCACATCTGATCCTTCGACTGCCGCAACGAACGCGGCGCTCAGGACAAGCCCAAGGAGGCTCGATGGCTACAACCGTACAACCTGAAACCCGCCCGATGACCGAGGAGGCGGACTTTCTACAAATTAAATCCGTTGACCATGTGCATTTTTATGTGGGCAACGCCAAACATGCCATGTACTATTGGTGGAAGGCATTCGGATTCAAACCCGTTGCGTATTCGGGACTCGAAACCGGAAACCGCGACTTCGCCTCGTATGTGTTGGAATCAGGGCAGGCGCGGTTCGTCGTTTCCGCGCCCTACGCGCCCTCCAGTCCGCTTGCCGCGCATCACATGGTGCACGGCGACGGCGTGAAAATGATCGCGCTCGAGGTGGACGATGTGGAACAAGCATGGAAGGAAACCACCTCGCGTGGGGGAAAATCCGCGTGGAGCCCGCGCGAAGAGAAGGATGATTTCGGCATCTATCGCACGTCGGCGATCTACACCTACGGCGAAACCCTGCATGTGTTCGTTGACCGAGCCGATTACAAAGGCGCGTTCGCTCCCACGTATAAACCAATCAAATACGAAGCCGAATCGACCGGGCTTGCGGCTGTGGACCACATGGTCGGCAACGTGCAACTCGGCAAGATGAATCACTGGGTAAATTTCTATCATCAGGTCATGGGCTTCCGACAGTTATTGCACTTCGACGACAAGGACATCTCGACGGAATATTCCGCACTGATGTCGAAAGTAATGCAGAACGGCAACGGGCGCGTCAAATTCCCCATCAACGAACCTGCGGAAGGTAAACGCAAAAGCCAAATTGAGGAGTACCTCGATTACTATCTCTCGCCGGGTGTGCAACACATCGCCATCATCACAGGCAACATCCTGCAAACCGTTGAACACCTCCGCAGTAACGGTGTTGAATTCCTGCGTGTGCCCGATACATATTACGAATTGCTCCCCGAACGGGTCGGCAAGATCAAGGAGGATATGAAAGCCATCCATGATCTCGGCATCCTTGTTGACCGCGACGATGAGGGTTATCTCTTGCAGATCTTTACGCGCCCGATCCAGGACCGCCCGACGATGTTCATCGAGGTCATCCAACGCCACGGCTCACAGGGATTTGGCAAAGGCAACTTCAAAGCCTTGTTTGAATCGATCGAATTGGAACAGGAACGACGAGGCAACCTCTAATGCGATTCGCCACCGTCAGCACGCTTCGCGCGACGACCCAGCCTGCCATCCTCGTGGAGGATCGCATCCACACCCTGCCCTACGCGGACATGCTCGCCGTTATTGCGGTAGGAGCAGAAGCCGCCGCGAAAAAAGCTGCGAAGGAATCATTGTCGTCTGATGAAGTCAAATTCCTCTCGCCGCTCAAGCCCAACACCCTGCGCGATGGATACGCCTTCGAACAGCACGTGAAAACCGCCAACAAGAACCGCGGACGCGAGGTGCCGGAGGAATGGTATCAATTCCCCGTTTTCTATTTCACGAACCCGAATACTGCTTTCGGTCACGAGGATACGATACCTTATCCGCATTACACACAAGCAATGGATTACGAATTGGAAATCGCCGCGATCATCGGCAAAGGCGGGATGAACATCAAAGCCGAAGACGCCGAGAAACATATATTTGGCTACACCATTTTCAATGACTGGTCAGCGCGAGATGTCCAGCGTAAAGAGATGCTCGTCGGGCTGGGTCCCGCCAAAGGCAAGGACTTCGCCTCCGCTTTTGGACCGGTCATCGTCACGCATGACGCGCTTGCCGACAAAGCGACGGGAAGACCGGGCGTGTACGATCTCGAAATGGTGGCGCGCGTCAATGGGGTGGAATTATCCAGAGGCAACTGGAAAGACATGCACTGGTCGTTCGGCGACATCATCGCCCGCGCATCCGACTCGGTCATGCTTTATCCCGGCGATGTGATCGGTTCGGGCACAGTCGGCACAGGCTGTTTGCTCGAACTGACAAAGTTTCAAGGTCCGTGGTTGAATCACGGCGATGCGGTTGAACTCGAAGTTGAGCGAATCGGAATTCTACGAAACACGGTTGGTTAATCGTTTGAACGTTGGCAGGTTTAAACGTTGAAACGTGCCAACCTTCAAACCTTCACGGAGATATCATGCCCTTTTATCACAAACTCGGACAGATCCCCCACAAACGACACACGCAATTCAGAAAACAAAACGGCGAATTGTATCGCGAAGAGTTGATGGGATTGGAGGGATTCTCGTCCCTGCAATCCATTCTGTATCACAACTTCATCCCGCCTCGCGTCAAACACACCGAAGACCTCGGCTCGCGATTACCAGAAACCGTGGAGTTTGGTCCTATTCGGCACCGCGCGTTCAAAACCGCCGACGCGCCGCTCGGCGGCGACCCGGTCACCGCGCGGATTCCTCTGCTCGCCAACCGCGACGTCATCCTCGGTGTAGCGCGCGCCTCGAAGAGCATGGATTATTTCTATCGCAACGCGCAATCCTATGAAACCTGGTGGGTGCACGAGGGGAGCGGTGTGTTGAAATCGCAATTCGGCAATCTCAAATTCCGAAAAGGTGATTACATCGTCATCCCGTTCGGGACGACATGGCAAATGCAAATCGACGGGAGCGAGGCGCGCTTCTTTACCATTGAGAACCCTTCGCAGATCGAGCCGCCAAAGCGTTACCGCAACAATTTCGGTCAGATGCTCGAACACGCGCCGTATTGCGAACGCGACATCCGCGTTCCCGATGAACTTGAAACACACACCGAGCGCGGCGAATTCGAAGTGCGTGTGAAAGTCCGCGATCGATTGAGCAAACACATTCTGGATTACCACCCGTTCGATGTCGTCGGCTGGGACGGCTATCTCTACCCGTGGATCTTCAACATCGAAGACTTCGAACCGATCACAGGACGCGTGCACCAGCCGCCCCCGGCACATCAAACCTTTGATGGGCATAACTTCGTTGTCTGCTCCTTCGTGCCGCGCCTGTTCGACTATCACCCCGAAGCGATTCCCGCACCGTACAATCACTCGAACGTTAATTCAGATGAAGTGATCTACTACGCCGAGGGCAACTTCATGTCGCGCAAAGGCATCGACCGTTGCGACATCTCCATGCATCCGTACGGTTTGCCGCACGGGCCGCAACCCGGCATGACCGAAGCCAGCATCGGTAAAAAAGAAACGCAGGAACTCGCCGTGATGGTGGATACTTTTTACCCGTTGCACCTCACAAAAGAAGCGCTCGAATACGAGAAACCTGAATACCAGTCCACGTGGATGGAAGGAAGCGGAGAGTAAACAGAAATCGGAAGTCTCACCGACTTCCGATTTCTTCATAAGCACTCATGAACCTAACTCCGAAGATACAACTTACTGTTCTAATCTTGCTTGCAGCGATACCCGCTTGCAATCTTCCAAGCGCGCAACCCCTTTCCGTGGACGATCAAGCCGCGACGATCGTCGCCGCAACACTGCAAGCAGGGAATGAAAACGGCGCAGATGTTCCCATCACCGCGACATTTTCAAAAACCCCAAATTCAACTCCTCCATCTGGGACACCAACCCCTGGCGCGACCGCGACGATCACACCAACGTTTTCAACGCCGATGCTAACCGTGCTCGAGCAAACCAATTGCCGCACCGGTCCCGGACAGGATTATGAAGTGGTGTTCACTTATTTGCCTAATGAAAAACTTGAAATCCTCGGGCGGTACGAAATCGAAAATTATTGGCTCGTGAAATCAGACAAAAGCCCAACCGGCAATTGCTGGTTGTGGGGGGAATATGTGCAGGTCAGCGGCAGTTACTGGGTGGTCTCGAGTGTCACGCCGCCGCCCACCTCCACTCTGGCGCCACCGAACGCGCCCTCGTTCCAGAGTTGGGATTATTTGTGCGAGTTCAACGGCGTCAACAACGATTTGACCGTAACGCTGAAATGGTCGGATAAGTCCGGCAACGAAATCGGTTTTCGCCTCTATCGCGACGGGGAGTTGATCTCCGAACTTCCGGCGAACACCACATCGTACATCGATAAATTTGCGGTCAACTCCGGTGAAAATGTCAATTATCGTTTGGATGCGTACAATTCAACGGGGACCGCGAGCGATACGACCAGTTCATTTTCCTGCCCATAAAAACAACATGACTCACCCCGAATTTAATCTAACGAGCCTTTAGCCACAGATACTTCGACAGGCTCAGCACAAGTTTCACGAATTTCCACGAAAAAAGCCAACCCGGTCAAACTGGGTTGGCTTTATGATCAGCTCATCGGGCAATCCTTAATTCAAAATCCGCGAGAATCTGTGTAATCCGTGGCTGAATCCTTACGTTTGGGGTTAATAATGTTGACTTATTCCCCAACCAACTCTTTCGCTTTTTTGGTTTGTTTACCGCGCTCTTCGGTGTCGAGGATGCGCTTGCGGATGCGATAGGACTCAGGCGTCACTTCAAGCAGTTCGTCATCAGCCAGATATTCGATTGCTTCATCGAGCGACATTTGCCGCGGCGGCGTGAGGCGGATCTCCATATCCCCGCGCGCCGAGCGGATATTCGTCAGGTGTTTCTTCTTGCACACATTGATCGGCATATCGCCGGAGCGCGAATTCTCTCCCACAACCATACCCTCGTAGACCTCCACACCCGGACCCACAAACAACGTGCCGCGGTCCTCGGCGGATTTCAACGCGTAGGCGGTCGTCGAACCTGCTTCCCACGCCACGATCGAGCCGTTTGAGCGCGTCGCCATCGCGCCCGCCATTTCATCATAGCCATGGAAGATCGTATGCATCACGCCCGCCCCGCGCGTGGAGGTGAGGAACTGATAGCGAAAGCCAAGCAAGCCTCGCGTCGGCACGATGAACACCATGCGCGTCGTGCCCTCGCCGGAGGCTTGCATATCCATCATCTTGCCGCGGCGCGACCCGAGCATTTCCACTACCACGCCGACAGTTTCATTACTTGTTTCGATATGCACTTCTTCAAAAGGTTCGAGCAACGCGCCATCATCCGCTTTGTGAAAGATGACCTCAGGGCGCGAAACCTGAAACTCGTACCCCTCGCGGCGCATCGTCTCGATGAGGATACCGAGGTGAAGTTCGCCGCGGCCAGAAACCAGGAAATTTTCCGCGGAGTCAGTCTCTTCCACGCGAAGCGCGACATTTGTACGCAATTCTTCGAAAAGCCGCTCGCGCAAATTGCGGGAGGTGCCGTACTTCCCCTCCTTGCCTGAAAACGGAGAAGTGTTCACGCCAAACGTCATGCGGACCGTTGGTTCTTCCACCTTGATGGTCGGCAATGCGATGGGATTCGCCGGATCGGCAAGCGTTTCGCCGATGCCGATTCCCTCGAGTCCCGCTAGCGAGACAATATCGCCGGCGCTGGCTTCTTCGATTTCGATCTTGTTCAAGCCTTGAAAAGTGTATAGATACTTGGCAGATTCAGGAAGGGTGAGCCCAGCCACAGTTATTCGCGCGAGGCGTTGCCCAGCCTTGATTCTCCCGGCAAAGACGCGGCCGATGGCGGTGACGCCGCGGTAATCGTCATAGCCAAGCATGGTGACGAGCAGTTGCAACGGCGCGTCCGCGTCCACGTTGGGCGCGGGGATGTGTTTGAGGATGACATCGAAGAGGGGTTGGAGATCAGGTCCAAGTTCCGGAGAAAGACCCGCTCTTCCCGCGGTCGCCTGTGCGTAAACGACGGGGAAGTCCGCCTGCTCCTCCGTCGCGCCGAGCTCGATGAACAAGTCGAAAGTTTCATTGAGCACACGGGAAGGTTCGGCATCTTTGCGATCCACCTTGTTGATGACGACGATGGCTTTGTGCCCCATTTGAAGAGCCTTCTTGAGCACGAAGCGCGTCTGCGGCATCGGACCTTCCGCGGCATCGACGAGCAGAAGCACGCCATCCACCATGTTCATGACGCGTTCGACCTCGCCGCCGAAGTCTGCGTGACCGGGCGTATCCACGATGTTGATCTTGATGGGCTTGCCGGTGTTGGGATCGTTGAGCGTGATGGCTGTGTTTTTCGCCAGGATGGTAATGCCGCGCTCGCGTTCGAGATCGTTGGAATCCATTATGCGTTCTTCCACGTGCTGGTTATCGCGGAA
>Ga0073934_10004876_pt1 | contig 21594 bp, 18 predicted proteins | sample LarsenN4metaG_FD_76834 | JGI IMG/M metagenome (GOLD analysis project Ga0073934, IMG submission 76834) | Hot spring sediment bacterial and archeal communities from British Columbia, Canada, to study Microbial Dark Matter (Phase II) - Larsen... ...
TCGCCGTGGACGATGAGGAACGGCGCGTCGTCCTCGGTCACATACGTCAGCGGGCTGGCCTGGTCGCACTTCTCCTTGTTTTGCTGCACCGGGCCGCCGATGAGCCGGGCTTCGGGTGAATCCGGCGCGTCATGGTCAATCGGCCCTTTGACCGTGGACTGCGCGTTCATTTTGGTGAAATCCGTCGGGCCAAAAAAGTCGCACACCGCCTGCACCCGGCTGGAGACTAGCAGGTTCGGCCCCACATCGAATGACTTCACATCGCCGGTGGTGCCGAGCAGCGCGACCAAGTGGCCGCCGGCGGACGCGCCCCAGGCGCCGATGCGGGCGGGGTCAAGGCCGTATTGGTTGGCGTTTGCGCGGAGCCAGCGGATGGCGGCTTTGCAGTCCTGGATTTGCGCCGGGAAAATGGCGTGGGAACTGAGGCGGTAATTGACGCTGGCCACCGCGTATCCATGACGCAGGAAAAACAGCGCGGGCGGGCGGTCTTTGCTGCCGTTCTGCCAGCCGCCGCCGTGGACCCACACGATGATTGGCGCGGACTTGGCATCCTTGGGCAAGTAGAGATCAAGTTTCTGCCGCTCGTGACCGGCCGGGACGTAAGCGAGGTCGCGGTGAACTTGTGTGCCGGGCGGCAACTCCGGCGGCGCGGCCCGTTGCTGGGCGCAGAGCGCGGGGGCGAGGGCGAACCAAACGAAGGAAAAATGGGTGATTAGGAGACGCGACGGGCGTTTCATGCAAACAAGGTGTTGGCTGCGGGCTTTTCCAGCAAGCGGCAAAATGTCAAACCGCTCACGCGTCAATGGGGCACCCCAGTGGTTCCTCCGCCTTGGTGGCCGGAGCCAATGGCTCCAACAACAATGGCTCGGTGTGATCGAGGAATCCCTCGCACACCGCAAACATCTCCCGCTCCGAGGTGGCGCGGCGAATGAGGTGCAAAAACGCGCCCGCGGCATCCAGTCCCGCGCCAATGTAATTGAGGTACTTCTTCAGCTTCTGTACGCGCGCATGCTCGCGCATCCCCGGGGGGCTGGTCAGTTCATAGAGGCGGCGAATATAGGCCAGCACGTCCCGCCCCCGAGGCTGGAAGACGGCCTCGCCGCGCAGCCGCTGGCGGATTTGGGTGAACAGCCAGGGATTGCGGATCGCGCCCCGGCCAATCATCAACCCACGCGCCTCGGTCTGGCGCAGGATGCTTTCCGCGCTGGCCGCCGAATGGACGTTGCCATTGGCCAGCACGGGACAGGGCATCGCTGCCACAGCCCGCGCGATCAGATCGTAACGCACCTCACTGCGGTAGCCATCGGCCACAGTGCGTCCATGCACGGTCAGCAGGTCCAGCGAATGCCTGGCGAAGATGGGCAGCAATTCCTCGAACCCATCCGGGCTGTCAAATCCCAGCCGTGTCTTGACGGTGAATTTGACCGAAACCGCCTCCCGCAAGGCGCCGAGGATGGCATCCACGCGCTGCGGCTCACGCAACAGGCCCCCACCGGCACATTTGCGATACACTACCGGGGCGGGACAGCCGAGATTTAAGTCCACCGCGGCGATGGGCAGGCGCTGGAGTTCCTTCGCCGTGCGGACGAGCGAGGGAATGTCGTTGCCGATCATCTGCGCGACCGCCGGTCGCCCCGTGGGGTTCTTCCGCAGCGACTCGACAATCCACGGTTCAGGGTGCGATGTGGCATGGACGCGGAAATACTCGGTGTAATACAAGTCCGCTCCGCCGTATTCACTCATGAGCGTCCAGAAGGCGAGGTCCGTCACGTCCTGCATGGGGGCGAGCGCCAGCGGAGGGATGGGGCCGCCCAGCGAGGTGTCAAATTGCTCGACCGGACTCAAGTTGGTGAGTGACGTGGGTGCGGCCTGGCGCGTTCAACAGGCTTCAAGCGGCCATCTCTTTCCGCAAGGCGGACTGCAGCGCCTTCGCGCATTTCTGGCTGCAAAGCTGAAAGAACGCATGTTTGCCCTCATTACGCGCCTGCGAGTCATCCTCCACAGGCATCATGGGAACGGCCTTTCCCGCCTGATACAACAGCATTGGCTCCACGGTGCCGGGCCTGATTTCTCGCCGCGCCTCCTCCCGCAGCGCGACGGGGATGCTGAGTTTCTTGCGCGTGGCCGGAATGCGTTTCACGCACCACGCGCAGCGGCTGCGCCATTTCTCAATTTTCCACTTCGCGTTCTTCGGAAAGCTTTTCATCAGCGGGACGATTGGAGCAAAGCCGCTCACGTTTGGCAAATCGCCAAGGCACTTCGCTGGTCCATCACCACGCGACGCCGTAATCCTCGCCATAGTCGCTGGCCGCGCCCCAGAAGGAGCCGTGCGCCCAGTCAAAGTAGATGGCCGTGATGGGACCGGAGTTCTTCGGCTTGAAATCCAGCGTGTAGCCCATGCCGGTCAACTCGCGCCGCACCCACGAAGGCACTTCCTCCACCAGGGTCAGCTTGCCGGGCTGGGCATCGTGTTTGCCGAACGAACTGCGCATCTGGTAGCTCGTGAGGTTCGCCGCCTCGCACGCCTCCTGCACGTTGAAACCGAACTCGACGACATTCAGGAAGAACTGCAACAGGTTCTGGTCCTGGGTGTCGCCGCCCTGCACCCCGAAGCACAGATACGGACGCCCTTCCTTCAATGCCATCGTCGGCGTCAGCGTGACCCGCGGGCGTTTGCCGGGCGCAACGACGTTGAAGGGGTTTTCCGCGGCATCGAGCACGAAGCTCTGCATCCGCTGGTTCATGCCAATGCCGGTGTTGCCCGCGACGGGCACCGGCAACCAGCCGCCGCTTGGGGTGATGGACACCGCCCAGCCGTGTTTGTCCGCCGCCTGAATCGAGGTGGTGCCGGAACGAAACTCCGTCTCCAACCGCGCTTGATCGCTCTTGGCTGCGTTGGTTTCGACGTTCGACCACTTCTTTAACAGTTCGGCGAATGGATTTTCGCCGCCTTGAAACGGGTAGGGATCACCGGGGCGGATGTCCGGCGTGTTCTTCTTAGGATCAACCAGTTTCCAGCGCGCGGCGGCGTAATCCTTCGAGAGCAAACCTTGCAACGGTGTGGCCGGCGGAAAATCAGGATCACCGTAATAAAAATCGCGGTCGGCGAAGGCCAGGTTCATCGCCTGGTAAAGCGTGTGGATGTAGCGGGCGCTGTTATAGCCCATCGCCTGGAGATCGAGCGGCTCCAGCAGGTTCAGCGCCTGCAGCATCGCCGGGCCTTGCGTCCAACTCGTGAGCTTGCAGACCTCGATGCCCTTGTAGCTCACGCACACCGGCTCCTCGATCTTCACCTTCCAGTTGGCGAGGTCGGCCACCGTGTGCAAGCCGCCTTGCTCCCGCGATCCCCGACAAAACTCCTCTGCGATGTCGCCTTTGTAAAAACGATCATACGCCGCCTGGATGGCCGCCTTGCGGTCCTTGCCGGCCTTCAAGGCGGCTTGCTCGGCCTCCACCAGCTTTTGCAGCGTCGCCAGCAAGTCCGGCTGCCGCCAGATTTCACCCGCGCGCGGCGCTTCGCGCTCCTGGCCCTCGTGCGGGAAGAACATCTTGCGGGCGTAAGGCCATTTCTTCAGCTTGTCCGCGTTCTTCTCGATTTTCTTCACCAGTTCGTCCTCGATGGGATAGCCGTCCGCCATTTGCATGGCCGGCTCCAGCACCTCCTTCAGCGACAGGGTGCCAAACTCCGCCAGCATCACCATGAGCGCACCGGGATTGCCCGGCGTGAGTGATGCCAACGCCCCTTCGCTGGGCGGATGCTTCAGCTTCTTGCCGTCCACCTCCATTTCCTTGAAGAACTCCGGCGTGGCTCCTGTGGGCGCGACGCCCAGGCCATTGATACCGATCACCCTCTTTGTTCGCGGATCGAAAATAAGCGCCTGCGTCTCGCCGCCCCAGGCCACGTCGTCATACATCGTGCACACCACCGCGAGCATGGCGCAGGCGGCATCCACCGCGTTGCCGCCGCGCTCGAACATCTTGGCTCCCGCGGTCGCGCCCAGCGGCTTGCCCGTGATGGCCACCCAATGACGGCCATGCAGCACGGGCTTGTGGGTTTGGGAGGCGACGGGAAAGGAAGGAACAACGCTCATGGCAGTCACGAGGACGAGGAATGGCCCGAACTTCCGGGGGAAGGTTTTCATGCGACGCTACAGTCTAGCCAATAGCTCTCGAGATACCAAGCCGCCTCGGCGCGCTCCCTGCGGAATCGTCAATCGCAGTTGAGGCGTGGTTGTGACCGCCGGAATGATGGTTGCCGGCTGGCCCGCTCACTTCATGAGTTCGGCCAGCTTGTCCTGGATGGCCTTGGCCCAGATTTCGTAGCCCTTGGGCGTGAGGTGCAAAAAGTCATACATGATGTCCTTCGACATCGCGCCATTGACCAGGAATTGCTCGCCGATGTCGAGGTAGTGAACGTTCTTGCCGTCGTGCAACTTGCTGATGATGGCGTTCACCTGTTTGAGCTTGGCCTGCGCGGCCCCGAAGTTGCCTTCCGGGCGGTCGCCCCGCGGGAACACCGCCAGCAGCAGCACCCGGGTCCCGGGCGATTTGGCGTGAATGGCCTTCACAATGGCGGTGATGCCCGCCGCAATGCCCTCTGCCGTATCGGTGCCGGAGTTGTTCGTGCCAATCATCAACACGGCAACCTTGGGCGTGATGCCGTCCAGTTCGCCGTTCTCGATGCGCCAAAGAACATGCTGGGTGCGGTCGCCACCGATCCCGAAGTTGGCCGGCTTGTATTTCCCAAAAGCGGCGTTCCAGATGGCCGTCTGCCCTTTCCAGCCCTGGTGATGGAGTCGCCCAGAAACAGCAAGTCCACACCGCCGGCCTTGGCGATGGCGACAAAGCTTTCGTGAGCTTTGATGAAGCCGGGGTTGGGCTGGCCGTCTGCGCCAAGTTTTGGGGCGGGTTTGTCCGGTGTTTGCGCCGGCTGGGCTTGGGCGCTGGACGTAAGTAAGAGGACTAAGGCGACAAACAGGGAGGCAACGGGTTTCATGAGTGCGTTCAGCTTGCCCGACGCGCAAATCACTGGCAAGGCGGCTTGTGTCACCAAAAAAGGGTTCGAGCGGAGTCCCCGCTCGTTCAAGGGACGTGGCGGACGCGAAAGAACAGGTGGGGCGCGTCGTTCGTGAAGGCGCTGAACGAGCCGGTGCTGGAGGCGGGGAGCACGGCCGGATGCAGGATTTGCCAGTTCACCAGATTGATGGAGGCTTGGATTTCATAGAGTTCATAGGGCGTTGCCAGCCATTGGAGGTTCGCCGGTGAAAAGCTTGTGATGCGAAGGCGCGAACTGGCGTTCTTGGGGTCGGAGCCGAGGCGATACTCCTGGAGGTTTGTCAAACCGTCGCCATCAAAGTCGTCGCCAGGTTTGGCGTTGGAGCCGACGTTGGGATTGGCGTTGCCGAAGTGCAGTTCCTGCCAGTCGTCAGGGATGCCGTCGCTCGGATCGGGATTCTGATCGGGGTTCAGGGAGATGACGCGGATTTCGCCAATGCCGGAGGAGTTGGTGCCGTCGGAATGTCGGTAGTAGATGCGGGCATAGGCATTCGGGCCGCCGGGATCGAACCGGGCCCCGCCGAAGAATCCCGCCGGGGTGAACTTGAGAGTGGCGCCGACCAGTGAGAAGACGCCGCTGGCCCCGGCAGGGTCGGCGGTTTCCACTGTGAGCACGGGGCTTTGCAGGTCGTAGCCGCGCAATTCGATTTCGTTGATGCCGGGCACATTGGGCGCGGCGGCGAAATGGGTGGTCACGTCTATCACACGGTTGAAGGACACGGGCGGTGTGTTTGTCCGGGGATTGGCCTGCCGGATGACGGGGGGGTCGTAAACACCCAAAGTGGCGCCACGCCCATCGTTGTGCGCCTGGAAATACATGAGTGCTTGCGCGAGCGTGGGGTTCGTCTCTGGGGCAACTTCACTCGAATGCGCCAACCCCAATGCGTGGCCAACCTCGTGACAGACGATCTCGCTGAGCAGGCTGGGATTGGAGTTGAAGGCCGGATCCGTATGCTCGACCACCGCGAAGCCGCGTGTGATCTTGAGGAACTCGTGCCCCGCCACATTGCCACCGGTGCCCCAGCCGGTGGAGAGCGACAACGAGGTCACTCCGGCCCCGCCCTGGCCAAGCGTGCCGGGGCTGTTGATGAAATTGTGGAGGTCGTGCAACTGGATGCGCAGCCGGCCATCCTCCGTGGGCACATTGGCGGCGGACACACCCAAGGTCTGCACCCCGTCAAACTTGAACTTCAGGCTGCTAACGGCGCTCCATGCGGCCAAGGCGTCGCTGACTGCTTGGAACGCCTGATTCGAGCTGATGCCGGTCGGCAAGACCGCCATGTCAATCAAGTAGGGGATCGGCTCGCCATGATCCGGCTGAGTGAACCGCGCGGGCATCCCGCCAAAGAGCGAGTGTCCGCTCAACGTCCCGTGGCTGGCCGCCAGCCGTGCGGCCGCGCGGGGCGGAGCCTCTGCCGCTTGGTCGGTCAAGTCCGCCCCAGCTTCCGCCCCTTCGTTGGCAAGCGACCGCAACGCCACCAGCAACGCCTCCTCCGGCGGCAGAAACGGGGCGGGGCCAATCGTGCGCCCTGCGCCCGGGGTTGTCGCGGTGGCGCGCGTGAGCTTCCTCGCGCTTGGCGGGCCTTGCAGGGCGAACAGGGTGCCGTCGTCGCGCCGGGCCAGAAATAGCAGCCGTTCCTCACCGACGCCAAACTCCGGCGACGCGCTGTGCGACTCACCGCGGTTGCCCAGCATTCCACCGCGATGCACCAGGGCGACACTGGCGGGCAGGCGGCCTTTGAACGCCTCGTCCACACGCACCACCGTCCGGGTGTAGATATGGCCGTCCGCATTCGCGAAAGTAGTGGAACCGACCACCGTCCCCCGGCAGACCGCCGCGGCAGTGCCAAAATGGGCATCTGTTCCCAGCAGTCGGAGGGAAACCGCATGGGCGATGCTGCCGGGAAGTGTCGCCAGCAGCATGGCGGCCAGCACCATCAGCCCGAAGCCTTTGGTGTGGTGTGAAGGAGCAATTCGCGAAACAACAGCACGACTCATGGCACGGCGTTTGACGGATGATCAGGATCGGCGCGCAAACAATGGCGGGACATTACAGCTTTCGCCCGTGAAATCAACCTGCGCGCAGCTCCCTCGGGCGTGAACGAGGCCGCCGCTGTCCGGGTTTGCGCCCGTCGGGCGTGCCCGCCAAGATTGCCGGCAAATGAAGCCAAAGGTTTATCTCTATGACAAATGTGACACCTGCCGCCGGGCGGTGAAGTTTCTCCGGGCGAAGGGCATTGAGTTTGAGGCGCTGCCCATCCGGGAACATCCACCAACAAAGGACGAGCTGCGCTGGATGCTGGGCTGTCTGAAGGGCAACCTGCGCCGGTTGTTCAACACCTCCGGTCAGGACTATCGCGCGATGAAGCTCGGCGAGCGTCTGCCCCAGCTTTCAGCGGCCGAAGCCATTGATCTGCTGGCTTCCAACGGGAACCTGGTCAAGCGCCCCTTTCTTCTGACTGGCAGGAGCGGCACGGTGGGCTTCGACGAGACGGAATGGAGCAGGCTCCTGGACTGAACCGTTGCTTCCTATTTCCAGCGGCTGAAAAGAAGGCGTCCCTTGCGAGTGGTTGGGCTGGCGGGTTTGGCGCGAGCTATTTCAATTCCCTGACCGTAATGGCGCGGTACCAAACTTCGTCATTGTGATCCTGGAGCATGATGCGGCCTTTGGCGTTCATGCCGAAACCCTCGTTCTTCGCAAACTTGCTGAGGCCGATCTCGCGCTTCCAATCCTCGCTGGTGGTGTCGTAGTCCAGCACCTTGTAGCCATTGAGCCAGTGCTGAACCTTGGAGCCGCGCGCGACGATGCGGGTGTGGTTCCACTCCCCTGGCCGCTCCACGACTTTGAGGCCGTTCACGGGGAACACGTCATACAACGCGCCCGTCACCCGGCGGCCCTCGCGCAGCTTGCCGTCGGGATGCTTGTCGTCGTCGAGCACCTGGTATTCGGGGCCGAGCCACGACCTTCCAAACTGCGCCACGCGGTATTTGATGCCGCTGTTGCCGCCTTCGGCGATGCGCCATTCGAGATCGAGTTCAAAGTCGCCGTACTCCTTCTTCGAGAAGATGTCACCGCCCTTGCCGCCGCGATGCAGCGTGCCATCCTTCACCTCCCAGCCTGCGGCCACGGCCTTGCCGTCGCCCGTCTGCCAGGCGGACAAATCCTTGCCGTCAAAAAGCCAGTCCGCGCCCTCGCGGCTCAAGTCTTGCAAACGAATGTTGCGCCAGCGCACCTCCATGGGCTCCTCGTTTTTGCCCACGCCATGGACTTGCAAGGCGATGAAACCGCTGGCCGTCAGGTCATCCGACAAGTCCGCCGCCGCCACGCCATTGACCCAGGTTCTGATCGAAGGACCCCGCGCCTCGACACGGATGCGGTTCCAGTCGCCCTGTTTGAACGCCTTGCCCGCGTCCGGCTTGCTCTTGAGGTCGTTGAGCCAGCCGCGCCGTCCTTCGTCATAGATGCCGCCGGTCCAGGCCCGCGCGGAGGGATCAATCTCCACCTGGTAGCCATGCACGCGTCCGGCGGCGATCTTGAGCTTCTTGCCCGCGTGTTCCAGCTCGTAGGGCACGCTGAAACTATGACTGCGAATTTGCACGCCGCTGTTCATCTTGGGATGCACCTTGAATTCGTACTCGAGGATGAAGTCGCTGTAATGGCGGTCGGTGCAAAGGAAGGTGTTCGGCGTGTTGGGCGCGGTGGTGCCGACGACCGCGCCGTCCTCGATGCGATAGGTGGCCTTGCCGCCGCGCTGGGTCCAGCCGTCAAGCGATTTGCCATCGAACAGGGCGATCCATTTCTCGGCGGCGGTGAGCTGTGCGGCAAAAGCCGACAAGGAAAGCAGCAGGGCAAAGCGTGATTTCATGTGTGGTCACAGCATGGCGCGGCCGGAGGCAATTGTCCATGCAATAGGGTGTTTCGAGGCCTGGCGGGGTCATTGACACCCCCCGGTCCAACGTTATAGTGCCGCGCCTTTGTTATGAACAGGACACCGCATGTCGCAGTCGTCGGGGCCACGGGCGCCGTCGGCATCGAAATGATCAAGACCCTCGAGAAGCGCAACTTCCCGGTGGGCAAACTGACTCTGCTCGCCTCGGCCCGTTCCGTGGGCAAGAAACTCAAGTTTAAGGGCCGGGACATCGCGGTGACTGAACTCACCAAAGACTGCTTCAAGGGCATCGACATCGCGCTCTTCAGCGCGGGCGGCAGCATCTCGAAGGAATTCGCGCCCATCGCGGCCAAGGCCGGTTGCGTGGTCGTGGACAACTCCAGCGCGTTCCGCATGGACCCGGATGTCCCGCTGGTCGTTCCCGAGATCAACGCCGAGGACGTGAAGCAGCACAAAGGCATCATCGCCAATCCCAACTGCACCACGGCCATCACGCTCATGGCGTTGTATCCGTTGCACAAGGCCTTCGGCGTGAAGCGCATTTTTGCTTCGAGCTACCAGGCGGTTTCCGGCACGGGTGCCAAGGCGATTGAAGAACTCGAGCGCCAGGTCGGCCAAACCGTGAAGGGCGAGCCGGTGACGAAGGAAGTTTACCCGCACCAGATCGCGTTCAACGTCCTGCCGCACGTCGATTCGTTCCTCCCCAGCGGCTACACCAAGGAGGAAATGAAGATGGAAAACGAAGGCCGCAAGATCATGCATCACCCCGGCTTCCGTGCCAGCGTGACCTGCGTGCGCGTGCCTGTTTACCGTTCTCACTCCGTTGCTGTGAGCGCGGAGTTTGAAAAGCCTGTGACCGTCGAAGCTGCGCGCGCGGTGCTCGCCAAGGCGCCGGGCCTCGATGTCGTGGACAAGCCGGAGAAGAAGGAATATCCGATGCCGCTCCACACCTCGGAGAAATACAACTGCGCCGTGGGCCGCCTCCGCAAGGATTGCGCGTTGGACAACGGCCTGTGTTTCTGGGTAAGCGGCGATCAGCTTCTCAAGGGCGCGGCGCTCAACGCGGTGCAGATCGCGGAAGAGTTGCTCCGATAAGGGGCCTGCGCCCTAGACCTCGGGGGGGCAAAAGGAAATTTGCGGACATTCGCCCACTGGCATGCTAGCCATGAGGCCGATTTGGCGCTCAACGCACGCCGTTTTCACCGCCCAGCGTGAATCTGGACATCGGACTAGACTTGAGCTTGCCGCGGGATTTCGCAAAACCCGCCGTATTGGGGGCTTTACTCTCAGCGATGGCGCTGGTGGCGCTGTTCGCCTACCTCAACCGCTACACGCTCAAGCGGTTTTTCACCATCTGGACGGTGGCCTGGCTTTACTACGCGCTGTGGCTGCTGCTGCACCTGGTCTGGCCGGCTCTGGACGCCTCGGCGGCCATTCAGATCGCGCGTCAGTGCTCACTGGGCATGGCGGGGGTGTTTCTCCTGTGGGGCAGCGCGGAATTTCTGGAGCAGCACGCTCCACAGCGGATGATGGCTTTGTTTCTGGTGTTCGTCCTGGTCTGGTCGGCCCTTGGGATTTTCCATGAGGATGACCCCATGTTTTGGCAGACGCCTGTTTTCGGGCTGCTGGGGCTGGCCAGCATCATTTCGGCCGGCTCGTTTGTGCGTTTTCGCCGTCGTTACCAGTACGTGGGGGCCGGGCTGCTGGCCGTGGGTTTTCTCCTGTGGGGAGGCATCCTCATGGCACTGCCCAGGCTGTTGAACGAGCCTGAGGCTCTCAGCGGCGCTTTTGTCATCTTGAATGTCCTGCAACTCTTCCTGGCCGCCAGCATGATCGTGCTCGTGCTGGAGGAGGTGCGCGCGGATGTCATCGCGACCAGGCAAAGAATCGAGGAAAAAAAGACGGAGAGCGAAATCCTCAACGCCCGCATCCGTTCCACCGAGGAGCGCTACAAAATGCTTTTTGAACAGGCCGGCGAGGCCATTGTCATTGCAGGCGACGACCTGCATATCATCGAGATCAACGCCTCCGCGCGAGCGCTTCTCGGTCTGGACGTCCTGCCCCCGGGCGGCGCGAGCCTGGCCTCGTTTCTGCGCCTGCCTGCTGACGCCCCGCGCGGCGGCCCGTTCTCCGCCTGGCTGGAGTTTTTCGCCCGACACCCGCAGATGGAACTGGCCCGAAGGGACGGCTCTGCCGCCAGCGTTGAAATCCAATCCGCGCCCGCGCAGTTCGAGCAGCGCACGGCCCTGCAAATTGTCCTGCGCGAAGTCACCGAGAAAGTCCGGCTGGAACTGCAAATGCGTCAGACCGAGAAGCTCTCGGCCCTGGGCCAGATGATCTCCGGTGTCGCCCACGAGCTGAACAATCCGCTCACTGCCATCCAGGGCTTCACGCAGTTGATCTTGTCCCGCCATGACCTCCCCGCACAAACCCGCAAAGACCTGGAAAAGGTTTCCACTGAAAGCCAGCGCGCCGCGCGCCTGGTCAGCCAGTTCCTGGCCTTCGCCCGCGCCGAGGCCCCGCGCCATGAGGTGGCCAACCTGAATGAATTGATCCGCCAGGCGGTCGCACTGCGGGAATTTGAGTTCCGCGTGGCCGATGTGAGCCTGCGTTTCGACCTGGCCGACGACCTCCCCCGCACGTTGGTGGATCCCGACAAATTTCAACATGCCATTCTCAACCTGGTTGGCAACGCCCTCCACGCAGTGTGTGATCAACCGGCTCCGCGCCAGATTGTCGTCCAAACCCGTGGCGACGCCAGCGAGATCCGTGTCAGTGTGACCGACAACGGCCCTGGTGTCCCGCCGGAGATGGTTTCCCGGATTTTCGAGCCGTTCTTCACCACCAAGGAAGTAGGCACCGGCACCGGACTCGGACTCTCCGTCGTCCACAGCATCATGGCCGACCACCGCGGGCGCGCCTTTTACGAAGCCCCACCCGAAGGCGGCGCCCGGTTTGTGCTTGTTTTCCCGGTAGCCAGTTGCGCCGCTGAAACCCCGGCCCCGGCTCCCGCCCTCGCCGCTGCGCCGAGCGACGAATCGTTGCTGCGCGGCGCGCGTGTGCTCGTGCTGGACGATGAGCAAACCATAGCCGATCTGCTGCGCGAAATGCTCCATTTGCTCGGCTGCCAAATCCGGGTGGCTTCTTCCGGCCCTCAGGCGCTGGAGCACATCCGTGAGCAGCCGTTCGACGTGATCCTGTCCGATTTCCGCATGCCGAACATGAACGGCCAGCAATTCCACGAGCAAGTGCGGCTACTGAAGCCCGATCTCGCCAAGCGCATTATTTTTCTGACCGGTGACGTGGTGAACGAACAGACGCAGGCTTTTCTGCAAGCCAGTGGCAATCCCTACCTCGCCAAACCATTTAATCTCACCGCGCTTCAGGCCGTGATGACGGCCTTGTTGCGCGAAAAATCTGTTTGAGGAGCGCGGCATTCATGCCGCTTGATCAGCGAGCAGGTTATCTCGTCTCTTGGCGGTCGGAGGCCCGTGCCCCGGCGGTGTTGAGTTGTCACCCGCCGTACATTCTATTCCCAATGATTGGGTTTCCCGGTAATCTGGCCTTGTGAGCAAAGCCTTCACCCGGGAAACCGATGACGAGCGGCAGCCCGTGCCGCAGCATCGTCCCCGATTGCCGTCTGGAGTGAAAAATTATCTCACGCCTGATGGCGAGCGACGTCTGCGCGCGCAGTTGGAGCAGCTCACCCTGGCCGAACGCCCCCGGCTGGCCGCCCTGGCTGAAGACTCCGATGCCAAAAGCCGTCTGGCCGCGCTGGACCAGCGAATCGCCAAACTTCAACGGGGGCTTGCGGACGCTTTGGTGACACCTCCCCCGCCCAAGCCCTGGGACACCGTGCGGTTTGGCGCGTTTGTCACTGTGCGCGACCAACGCGGCGCCGTGGAAACCTACCGTATCGTGGGCATTGAGGAACTTGACCTAAACCAGGGCTGGGTGAGTTTCCTGTCTCCCCTCGCCAAAGCATTGCTCAACGCCCGTCTTGGCCAGCGGGTCCGGTTCAGGTCTCCCTCGGGCGAGGCGGAGCTGGAAATCACCGCCATTGATTACCGTTCGTGAGACTCCCGTTCGCCATAAGTTCTCGGCGCAGCTCCCCGCGCGGCGCATTCCAGCACGTCATCGTTGCCGGCGGGTTGGAATCTAATCAGCGGCCTTTGCCCTTGAACGGAGGGGGGGGCGGGTTTTAGCTTGCCGACACGATCCTGGCTTGATTCCAGATTCTTCCCATGCGCATCACGATTGACCCGGCGCGCGTCGCTCAAAACTTCGCCCAATTCGCCGACAACCCCTCCCTTCAAGAGAGCGCGCAACTCGTTGCCCGCGGCCAGCCCGTGGTAGAAATGATCCAGGCGGTCGCCATGAATGAGAATGTGCTGCGGGCCTTCGCGGCCTTTGACAGCGTCTATCCCCACGGCAAGCTGGAGCGGAGCGTCGCGGAAAAGGTGATCCTGCGCGTCTCCCAACTTCACCATTGCCAGTTCTGCACTGGCTCGCATCTGGATTTCATGCAGGGCCTGGGCATCGCCAGCGATCTTTCGCCCGGCACGTCGCATTCGGAACGCGAACGCCTCGCGATGGAGTATGCCGAACAGGTCACCCGCGATTCCAACCGCGTCTCAGACAGCTTGTTTGAGCGGTTGCGCGCCGTTTTCAACGACTCTGAAATCGTGGAACTGACCTTTCTCATCGGCCTCATCACTTTGCTTAACCGGTTCAACAACGCGCTCCAGGTGCGCTATCACGGGGAATTCACGCGCGTGCAGATTCACTGACACTCAGCCACCACGGTTCAAGGCGGTTTCGTAGGCGTGGTTCACCTGACAGTCCTTGCCCAGCACCGCCGCCAGCGGGTCAATCTCCCTTGCGCTGAAACCCAGGTGCAGGTGCCGCCGCCAGCCCTCGGCGAACTTGAACTTTTTCGACAAGCGTCCCACCGCGTGAGACATCTCCTCCATGGAACGCAGGTAGGAGTTCATGCCCTGGCTCACGTCCAGCCATCCTTGCTGGCTGCGGTGCGCGGCGAGCGCGGCGAGTTTGGTGGCATGGACGGAGGTCGTGTTCACAAACGCGCCCGGCACAATCTTGCGCCTGAGTGGATCGCACAGTCCGTGCGGCATGGCGTGATACACCGTCACATCGTGGGCATAGGTCGCCCGCGGGGGAATGGAGCGAAAGTTTGGCATCCCGTGCGTGAACGCCGCCGTCACCGCCAGACGGCAGGTGTTCGTATGATCCTCCATGTAATCCTGCGGCGAGTGGGTGAGCACCACGTCCGCCCGCGCGGCTCGGATGGCCGCCGCGACACGCCGCAGCGTCTTCACTTCGTAGAGGATTTCCAGGTCGTCGCAGATGGGCGGATGGAAATGCGCGCCCAGGATTTTCGCCGCGGCCTTCGCCTCGGCCAGGCGCACGCGGCGCGTCTTCGCCGGACCAAACTCCGCGCTGCCGCAGTTGCCGGTGGAGAGGTTGAAGTAATGAGTTTCCCAACCGCGTTCCCTGAGCAGGAGCAGCGTTCCGGCGGCGACGAATTCAATGTCATCGGGATGGGCGAAGATGGCAATGGCGCTGGGCATGATGGGAGGAATGTTTTCTCCCATCATGAAGGAATTGGACGCGCAGGGCAATCCGGTCGGAACATTTGCCTTTCCCCTCACCCACGCCTGTGCCTTCATCCCTGCCCGCTGTCGCGGCCCATCCGCCGCCCGGCTCAACTGTCAACAATCCTATGGACACCGAACTCCTGCCCACTGTCTTCCTCAAACCTGGCGAGGCCGACCGCATCGTCGCCGGCCACCCGTGGATTTATCACAGCTCCGTCCAGCGCCTGACCCGGCAGGTGGCCGACGGCGATCTCGTCCAGGTCAAGGACAGCAAGCAGCGCTGGCTGGGCATCGGCTTTTACAACGCCAAATCCAAGATCAACGTCCGCCTTGTGGCCCGCGAACGCATCGAGATTGACCGCGCTTTCTTCGAGCGCCGCATCCGCGCCGCGCTGGCCGTGCGCGAGAAACACCTGCCCGAGGCCACGTCCTTCCGCGTCGTGAATGCCGAGAGCGACCAGCTCTCCGGCCTCATCGTGGACAAGTACGAGGACGTGCTCGTGCTCCAGACCTCGGCGCTCGGCATGGACCAGCGTAAGCCGATGATCCTCGCCACACTGGAGGAGATCTTCTCGCCGCGCGCGATCGTGGAACGCAATGAACTGGCCTCGCGCAAGTTCGAGGGCCTGCCCGATGCCAACGGCGTCCTCCGGGGCGACCTGCGCGGGCCGGTGGACATTCAATTGAACGGATTGCAATTCGCCGTGGACTTGCTCGCCGGCCACAAGACCGGCCTTTACCTGGACCAGCAGGCCAACTACCAGGCGGTCGCGAATCAGATTGCGCTCACGCCGGGCGCGAAGGTGCTGGACTGCTTTTCCTTCCTCGGCGGCTTCGCGCTGCACGCGGCGCGCGCAGGCGCGGCACAGGTCATCGGCATTGACCAGAGCGAGGAGGCGGTGAAGGCGGCGACGCTGAACGCCAAGACTAACGGACTCCAAGGAAAATGCGCCTTTGAAAGCGCCAATGTGTTCGACTGGCTCAAGGCCCAAACCGTCACCGGCCCGAACGAAAAGCTGCTTCCCAAGTTCGACGCGATCATCCTCGATCCGCCCAGCTTCACGCGCAACCGCGCCTCCGTGCCGGACGCGTTGCGCGGCTACAAAGAAATCCACCTCCGGGCGCTCAAGCTGCTCAAGCCCGGCGGCACGCTGGCCACGTTTTGCTGCTCGCACCACGTGGACGCGACGCTGTTCCAGGATGTGATTCTCGAGGCCGCCTTTGACACCCGCAAGCTCCTGCGCCGTGTGGCCACCTGCTCGCAAAGCCCCGATCATCCGGTCGTCCCGTCCATCCCGGAGACGGAGTATCTCAAGGGCTTCCTATTTGAACTGACAAGCTAAGGACAACAAGATGCTTAAACGTGGAAATCCCCTGTTTGCCAGCATGAGTTCGCAGCTCGCGAAAATCGCCCGCCTTGTCATCCACTAACTGCGGGCTATGATTGCCCCCGTGACCGGTAAGCAAAACCTTTGGCCCGCAGCCCTGTTCGTGCTGGCGCTCGCTCTGACCCGCCTGCTGGTGGGCGTGGTGCCGCCCGGTTTCAGCCCGCTTTACGCCATGGCGTTCTGCGGCGCGGTGTTTTTTGGCGGCGCGCTCGCCTGGTGGATACCGCTGGGGACGTTGTTCGCCACGGACATCTTGCTGAACCTTTTCTTTTACGAGCGACCCGCGTTCGGCTGGTTCATGCTGATCAACTATCTCGCCTTCGCCGTCATCATTCTGCTGGGCCGGCGGTTCAAACCCGGCGATTCCTGGCTCAAGCTGCTCGGCGGCGGCCTGCTCGGTGCTGTCCTGTTCTACCTCATCACCAACTCCGCCTCCTGGCTCACCAATCCCGTTTACGCCAAGACTCTCGCCGGCTGGTGGCAGGCACTGACCACTGGCGAGCCGGGCCATCCACCGACCTGGATGTTCTTCAAAAACACACTGCTTTCGGGCGGCTTGTTCACCGGCCTGTTCGCCGGAGCGATGAAGTTCACCGAGGCTAGGGAGCCGCAGGACGAACCGGCCGAGGAGCCGGAGCCGGAGCCGGCTGGCGCTGAAACAGAGCAAGCCAAGCCGTGACGCGCCTTGGACTCATTTCCGACACCCACGGCCATCTCGACCCGCGCATCCCGGAACTATTCCAGGGGGTTGACCACATCCTGCACGCGGGCGACATCGGCCCCGCCTCCTTGATCGCGGAATTGGAGCAAATCGCCCCGGTCACCGCCGTCCTCGGCAACAACGACTGGGACGAACGCTTCCGGGAAACAGAAGTTGTTGAGCTGGCCGGCTGCAAGTTTCTGATCCACCACATCGTCGAACCGCACCGACCCGGCGACACCGTGAAACGCCTCCTTGCGAGGCATAGGCCGGCCGTCGTGATCTTCGGCCATACACATCGTCCGCATGACTCCATGGTGGACGGCGTGCGCTTCATCAATCCCGGCTACGCCGGCAAACCCCGCTTCAATCAGCCACGCAGCGTGGCCTTGTTGGAGTGCGGCAGCGGCGGCTTGCGGCTGGAAACCCTGCTCCTATAGTTTCCCCCAATGGCAAACCACGGAAGAAACCAAAGACACGAAAGCCAGCGGCATTCTCCGTGTCGCCGATGTGTTCCGCGATTGATGCCGCTCTCGGACGGTCCAATTCAAGCGACATGACCCAACCCCTCACCGCATGAGCGTCAAATCCCCAGCCACTCACAAGGACCGCTTCGTCATCATCATGGCCGGCGGGCGCGGCGAGCGTTTCTGGCCGGTCAGCCGCGAGGCCACGCCCAAGCAGCTCATTCCGTTGCTCGACAAGCGATCCTTACTGCAGCAGACCGTTGACCGCGTGGCGCCGCTCGTGCCGCTGGCCAACATCCTCGTCATCACCAACGAGGCGCAGTTGCCCGAGGTGCGCCGCCAGTTGCCCAAGGTGCCGAAGGATAACCTCGTCGCCGAGCCTTGCGGACGTGACACCTGCGCGGCGGTGACGCTGGGCGCGGCGCTGGTGGGCGCGCGTTCCACCACTGGTGTCATGGCCGTGCTGCCCGCCGACCACGTCATCACCGAGGAGAAGAAGTTCCAACAGACGCTGAGCGACTGCTTCGATCTCGCGGCGCGCGGCCAGGCGATCGTCACCATCGGCATCAAGCCCACCGAACCAGCCACGGGCTACGGTTACATCCGCGTGGGCGAGGCGCTGCCGCCCGCCCATGGGGCGAAAGCGACGAAGACCGTGTTTCATCGCGCCGAGCAGTTCGTGGAGAAACCGCCTTTCGAGCGCGCGCTGGAATACGTGAACAGTGGCCAGTACCGCTGGAACGCGGGGATGTTCATCTGGGGCTTCGTGACGATTACCGAGGGTTTGCAGAAGCACCAGCCGGAGATGTTCGCCGCGTGCCAGCGATGGTTCGACGCCGCCAAGTCGCCGGCGAAGCTTTCCAAGGTGCTGGCCAGGGAGTATCCGGAGATCAAGCGCGTCTCCATTGACTACGCGCTGATGGAGAAGGCGCAGAATGTCATTGTGGCGGACGGTAACTTTGCTTGGGATGACCTCGGCTCTTGGACTTCGCTCGCGCACCATCTCAAGTCCGATCCAGAGGGCAATTGCGCCGTGGGCGACTTCATCCATGTGGACGCCGCGCGTAACATCATCTACGACGCGCGCACCAAATCGCGGACGCCCGTGTGCGTGGTCGGCCAACGCGACACCATTCTGGTGCTCACCGATGACGCGACGCTGCTGGTCCACAAGAGCCAGGCGCAGAAGGTCAAGGAACTGGTCCGACGGCTGGCGGAGGACGCGAAGCTGAGGAAGCTGGTTTGAGACGCATGAAAGACGGGGATCAACAGGGAGGCGGACCCTCTTGGATGCAGCGCGTCGCCGAACGAGGCACCCGCTATGCGAGACGGTTGGTCGTGGCGGTCATCGGCGGCACAGTGCTGCTGATCGGCCTCGCCATGGTTGTCACTCCCGGTCCCGCATTCATCGTCATCCCCGCCGGACTGGCCATATTGGCCACGGAATTCGTCTGGGCCAGACGGCTGCTCCAGCGGGCCAAAACGTTTATCGAGCAGAACAAGCCGGGCAACGGTGCCAAGTAAGGCGCCCGGTGAGTTACTGCAAGCCGCGTTTACCGGATGGTCGCGCCCACGGTCTCGCGCAGTCTGGAAACCACTCTGTCGTGGGAATCGTTCACCTCGGCATCGGTGAGCGTCTTGTCGGCGGCGCGGTAGGTGAAGGCGTAGGCGAGGCTCTTCTGGCCGGCGGGCACGTTCTTGCCGCGAAACACGTCGAACAGCTCCACGCTCTCCAGGTTCGCGGGCTTGGCCTGCTTCACGGCGGCGAGCACGGCGTCGTGCGTCGTGGATTCCGGAACGAGCATCGCCACGTCGCGACGGCTGGCGGGGAACTGCGGCAGCGGCTTGAAGGACTTCGTCGTGTTGCGGCGCGCGAGCAGTTCGTCGAGCCGCAGTTCGGCGAGGAAGACGGCGTCGCGCAGGTCGTATTGCCGGGCGAGCGCGGGCAGAAGCTGGCCGAGTTCGCCCAGGTGCAGCTTGCCGCCGAGCGTGAGGGCGGCGGATTCGAGGAACAGCGCCGTCGGCTCGGCGCGTTTGATGAAGGCGACGCCGCGCAGGCCGAAGTGCTCGATCACGTCCTCGACAAAGCCCTTGAGGTCCATGGCGTCGAACTTCGCGTCGCGGTCGTCGCCGCTCCAGAACCCCGGCGCGCGACGTCCAGTGAGCGCGATGGCCACGCGGCGTTCCTCCTTTGGAGCGCCGGTCTCTGCCCCGGCGCGTTGGAACACCCGGCCAATCTCGAACAACGCCACGTCGGAATTCTTCCGGCTCAGGTTGTGCCGCAGCGAGTGAACCAGGCCGGGCAACAGGCTTGGGCGCAACACGTCCATGTCCGAACTCAGCGGGTTCGCCAGCGGCACGCATTCCGCATTCCGCATTCCGCATTCCGCACTCGAAACCAACGTCTGCCCCTGCGCCTCGTTCAAACCAAGCCCGGTGAGCAGCCGTCGCAGGGCGGCAAGCTGGTCGTGGATGGCGTCGAACGGATGCGAGCCGACGGCGCCGCGCGGAGCCGTGCTCGGAATCTTGTCCACGCCATGCAGCCGGGCGATCTCTTCGATCAGGTCCACTTCGCGCTTGAGGTCCACGCGGAAGGTGGGAATGCGAAAGGTGACCGGCTCCGGGACGCTCGTGTCATCCACCGGGCGCGCCTTGCGTCCAACGGCCTTCAAGCCCAGCTGGCCAAGGTAATACTCCATCTCCTCGGACCGGAGGTTCAGTCCGAGCAGTTCGTTGACCTTGTGGTGGCGCAGGGTGATCTGCCTCGGCTCGACGGGCTGCGGATAGGCGTCCACGACTCCGGGCACGAGCGTTCCGCCCGCCGTCTCCAGGATGAGTTGCGCCGCGCGCTGGCTGGCGTAATCGGCGATGCCGATGTCGCATCCGCGCTCGAAACGGTAGCTGGATTCACTGCGCAACCCGAGCGCCTTGCTGGTGCGACGGATGTTCGCCGGCGCGAAACTGGCGCTCTCGAGGAGCACGTCCCGGGTGTCGTCGCGAATCTCCGTGTTCGCGCCGCCCATGACGCCCGCGAGCGCGATGCCTTTCCGCTCGTCGGCGATGAGCAGCATGTCGCCCGTGAGGGTCCGCTCCTGGCCGTCGAGCGTGGTGAACTTTTCCCCGGCGGCGGCGCGGCGGATGACAATGGTGGGCTTGCCGTCCGCGCCCTTGGCGATGAGGTGGTAATCAAACGCGTGCAGCGGCTGGCCGGTTTCGAGCATCACGTAGTTGGTCACGTCCACGACGTTGTTGATGCTGCGGATGCCGACCTTTTCCAGCGTGGTGCGGAGCCAGTCCGGGCTGGGTCCAACCTTCACACCGTTCACGACGCGCGCGGTGTAGCGCGGGCAAAGCTCCGGCTCCTGCAAGTTGACCGCGACGGACTTCGCCACTTCTGCACTGGCTACTGAACACTGATTACTGATGGCTGGAACCTTCAGCGGGTTCCCCGTCACCGCCGCGATTTCGCGCGCGATGCCGATGACGCTGTTCAGGTCCGGCCGGTTCGGCGTGACTTCGAGGTCATAGACCACGTCGCTGCCCGCGCGGCCCAAATGTTCGGCGAGCGGCTGGCCGACCTGGGCGTCCGGCGGCAGGATGATGATGCCCTCGCCGTCCTCGCCGAGGCCGAGTTCCTTCTTCGAGCACATCATGCCCTGACTGACGACGCCGAAGACCTTGCGCTCCTTGATGACGAATGGCTCCTTCTCGCCGGGCTTCAGCGGCAGCGCGAAACCCGGGAGGATGAGCGCGACCTTGTCACCCGGCTGATGGTTCGGCGCGCCGCAGATGATGGTGCGCTCGCCCTGGCCGTCGTGGACGCGGTTGACGGAGAGCTTGTCCGAGCCGGCGACCTTGTCCTTGGTGAGCACCTGCGCGACGACGACGCCCTCGAACTCGCCGCCGAGCTTCTGCACGCCCTCGACCTCGAGACCGAGCATGGTGAGCCGCTCCGCGAGTTCCTCGGGCGACCAGTTGAAATCAACGTATTGCTTGAGCCAGTTAAGGGTGACTTTCATTTCGGAGCTTTCTTCTTCGTGCGCTGCGGTCGAACCCGATAGGGAACCGGCTTCTCGTTCAAGGCCAATGCCGGCTCGCCGTTGGCGGGAGCGTGGATGCACTCGAAGCTGGAAGACGAAAAGAGATTTTGGTTTTCGTCGAGAATCCGGCGAGCCGTCATGTGGCAATACTCGGGGTCAATCTCGATGCCGATCCTGTTCCGGTTCCACTTCATCGCCGCGAGCATGGAAGTGCCGCTGCCGCAGAACGGGTCGAGCACGGTGTCGCTGTGAAAGGAAAACATCCGGACAAGACGCGTTGCCAACTCCAGCGGATAGGGGGCCGGGTGTTCGCGCGTGGAAGCTCCCGTCAGCGTCCAGATTTGCCTGAACCACTCGTTGAACTCGTCCTTGGGAATCATGCTGAGTCGGCGCTGTTCCTCGGTGGGCTGACGGTAGCCGTCCGGCTTGCGTTGCA
>Ga0073934_10004877_pt1 | contig 21591 bp, 20 predicted proteins | sample LarsenN4metaG_FD_76834 | JGI IMG/M metagenome (GOLD analysis project Ga0073934, IMG submission 76834) | Hot spring sediment bacterial and archeal communities from British Columbia, Canada, to study Microbial Dark Matter (Phase II) - Larsen... ...
GCAGACGGCGGCCAGGTCGCCCGCCTCGGGATCGGACGCCCGCCAGAGACCGCCTTCGCGGCCGTCAAACGCGAACGAGCGCCTGTAGCGCTCGTTCAGCCAGGCGAGGAACAGCCGCACTGCGTATTCAGGGGCGCGGCTCATCTTGGACCCTGGTCCTTAGGCCTGCGTACCGCGGACTCCATGTTCCCGGCCCTAGATATTCGACCGTGACTGGCCGCCGTCGACGTTGATGGAGGCCCCGGTCACCCAGCTCGCCGCGGGCGAACAGAGGAAGACGACCACGTTGGCGACCTCCTCCGGCCTGCCGAAGCGGCCCGACGGGATGTTCTGCTTGACGAACTGGGCCATGCCTTCCGGGTCCTGCTGCACGCGGCGGTCCCAGCCGCCGCCCGGGAACCGGATGGAGCCGGGCGCGACCGAGTTTACGCGGATGCCCTCCGGCGCCAGCTGCAGGGCGAGGTTCTTCGCGTGGCTGGTCATCGCCGCCTTGACGGCGTTGTAAGTGACCGGCCCGCCGCCTTCGCGGCCCCAGATCGACGTTATGTTCACGATCGACCCCCCGCCGTTCGCGCGCATGTGCGGGATCGCGGCCCGGCTCGCCCGCACCGCCGCCATCAGGTTCAAGTCGATCGCCCCACGCCACGCGTCGTCGCCGTCGCCGGGCCGGGCGCCGCCGGCGTTGTTCACCAGGGCGTCGATCCGCCCGAAGGTCTCCGCCGTCTGCTCGACGAACGCTTCGACGGCGCCCTCCTCGGTCACGTCCACCACGACGCCCAGCGCCTTGACGCCGGCCGCACGCAGCTCGGCCTCAGTCTCGCGCAGCCGCTCTTCGCCGCGGGCGCAGATCGCCACGTGGCAGCCTTCGGCCGCCAGACCGAGCGCTATCGCCCGGCCGATGCCGCGGCTCCCTCCCGTGACGATGGCGACCTTATCTCTCAGCCCAAGCTCCATAGGCTCCTCTGCCCTCCAGGGCCGCTATCGGCTGGTCAACGGGAAGTCGATTCTAACACGGCCCGTTTCGCGGCCCGGGGCGGGCCTGAAGTCCCGCCCGCCGGTCATGCTCCCTCAGCCCGGAGCCGCGCAACGCCGGCTTCCGGAAGCCGCCGTCCTGAGGCCGGTCAAGCGAAGTTGCGGTTCACGAACGCCGCGATGCTGCGCGGCCTGGCCAGCGCCCAGTACATGCCGCCCATTTCGATCGTGCGCATGAACAGGCTTCCGAGCGCGTAGGCAGGCAGCTCCCACCAGCGGATGCCCATCACGCGGCGGTTTTGCAGCACGTTCAAGGCGTCGGCGCAGACCAGGATGGCGCTCAGCAGCGGGGGCGCCAGGGGGCCGAGACGCGTGAGGGCGGCCAGGGACATACTCGGGTTTACCGCCCGCGAGTGGAGGAAGTCGAAGCCCTCGCAGACCGCCTGCTTCCAGGTGTGGCGCTGCAGGCCGTAGAAGGCGTGCACGGCCGTCTGGCGCGGGTTGAACTGCATCCTGGCGCCTCGCTGCAGTAGACGGTGCGCCAGCTCCACGCAGCCGCCGGTGCGGTCGAAGCGCGGGTCGTAGGGGCATGACCGGATGAGGTCGGCGGAAAAGGCCACGTTGCTGGAGTTGAACCTTCGCGTGCCGCCCAGGGCGCGCAGCAGCATTTGCTGCAGGTCGAAGTAAGAACAGAGGCGCCGAGCCAGGGAACTACCCTGCAGCCTGGAGAACCCCACGGAGACGTCCGCTCCGGAATCGAGGGTGGCGACGATCTCGGACACCCAGGTTGGAGCGTAGGTGCAGTCGGCGTCCGCCAGGGCGATGATCTCGCCGCGGGCGTGGGCGATGCCCAGGTTCTTGAGGCGGTAGTACCCGTCCTCGGGCGATTCGAGGACCTGATGGTGGGGGAAGGCATGGAGGCTAGGCGGAGGCGGCACGCCCCGCGGATGGCAGACGACGACCTCCAGGGCGTCCAGGCCGCAGTCCTGCCGCGCCAGGGACGCGAGCGTGTCCGCGCCGTCAGCGCCGGCATCTGCATCCGGAGCCATCCACGCGATCACCACGGAGACCCTGGGCGGCCCCATCCGTGCCAATCTGGCGACGCAGCCGGAAGGTGTCAAGCCGTCCGTGGACGCGTACAACTCGTTGCAAGCGGCGGGGCCGTCATGCTACACTTTCCTCGACGCGTAAAGAGAAAGACTGACGAGGGCCTGAAGGGCCGGATGCTCGCGACAGAGCGCAAGACCGAGATAATCAAAGACCACCAGCAGCACGCGACGGACACGGGCTCCGCCGAGGTTCAGATCGCGATGCTCACCGAGCGCATCAACCACCTCACGCAGCATCTGCGCGTCCACAGAAAAGACCACCACTCGCGACGCGGGCTCCTGAAGATGGTCGGACAACGACGCCGCCAACTGGCGTACCTGAACAAGAAGGACGTCGAGCGATACCGAGCCATCGTCGCAAAGCTGGGCCTCCGCAAGTAAGGCGGGGGCTTTTTCGTTAGGAAGGCTGAGACGGGCCTCGAAGGAAGCGCGGAGACCGCAGGCGTTTCGTCGAACCCCGAAACAGATACATAAAGCCCAAGCGCCGCGCTGGTGGTAGCGGCGCATTCAGCCGTCTAATCCAAGCACCGCTCAGGACGGCGTGGCACAGGTGAAGAAAGAGAAAGCAGGAATGTCCCACATTTACGAAGTAGCAGTCGGCGGGAAGTCGCTGATCATCGAGACCGGCCGCCTCGCGACCCAGGCCAACGGGTCGATAACCGTCGCCCTCGGCGAGACCGTCGTCCTCGTCACGGCCTGCGCCAGCCCCGAGCCGCGGCCCGATATCGACTTCTTCCCCCTCACGATCGATTTCGAGGAGCGCCTCTATGCCGTGGGCAAGATACCCGGCGGCTTCCCCCGCCGCGAAGGCCGCCCCTCCACCGACGCCGTCCTCGCCGGCCGCATGACCGACCGCGCCCTGCGGCCCCTTTTCCCAAAGGGCTTCCGCAACGACGTCCAGATCATCGTCACTACCCTCTCCGCCGATATGGAGAACGACCCGGACGTCCTCGCCACCATCGGCGCCTCCGCCGCCCTTTCCATCTCCGACATCCCCTTCGATGGGCCGGTCTCGGCCGTGCGCATCGGCCATGTCAACGGGGAGTTCGTGATCTATCCCACGTACTCCCACCTCAAGGAGAGCGACCTCGACCTGGTCGTCTCGTCGACGCGTGACAAAGTGGTGATGGTCGAAGCCGGCGCCAACAGCGTCAGCGAGGCTACCTTCCTGGAGGCGGTCAAGCTGGCGCACGAGGCGAACCAGACGCTGATCCGCACCCAGGACGAGATGGTAGCCGAGCTGGCCAAGCCCAAGCTGAGCTTCGAGGCCAAGGCCTCGCGCCCGGAGGTGGAGGACGCGGTAGCCGACTTCCTCGCCAGCCGCCTCGACGACGTCCTCGCGGCCGTCAAGGAGGAGCGCTCCGAAGGCCTCCGCGCCCGCCGCGCCGAGCTCGTCGAGCACTTCGGCGAGACCTACACCGCCGACGAGCTCGCGGCCGCGCTCGACGCCGTCGTCAAGAAAACGGTCCGCGGCCGCATCCTGCGGGAAGGCCGCCGCGCGGACGGCCGCGCCCTCGACGAGCTGCGGCCGATCACCTGCGACGTCGGCATCCTGCCGCGCACGCACGGCACGGGCCTCTTCCAGCGCGGCGAGACCCAGGTGCTGAGCATCGTCACCCTCGGCCCCATGAGCATGCAGCAGAAGCTGGACACGCTCTCTCCGGAAGAGACCAAGCGCTTCATGCACCACTACAACTTCCCGCCCTTCTCCGTGGGCGAAGTCCGGCGCCTCGGCAGCACCGGCCGGCGCGAGATCGGCCACGGCGCCCTCGGCGAGCGCGCCCTGGCGCCCGTCATCCCGGACGAGAACGAGTTTCCCTACACAATCCGCGTCGTCTCGGAGGTCCTCGGCAGCAACGGGAGCACCTCCCAGGCAAGCATCTGCGCCAGCAGCCTCGCCCTCATGGACGCGGGCGTGCCGATCAAGGACCCCGTTGCCGGCGTGGCCATGGGCCTGGTCACCGGCGAGGACGGCGACTACCGCATCCTCACCGACATCGCCGGCCTCGAGGACGCCCTCGGCGATATGGACTTCAAGGTCGCCGGCACGGCACGCGGCATCACCGCCGTCCAAGCCGACTTCAAGATCAAGGGCCTCAGCGTCGGGATGATCGAGGAGATCGTCGAGCGCGCCCGCCAGGCCCGGATGATCATCCTCGGCAAGCTCCAGGAGACCATCGACACTCCGCGCAAGGAGCTTTCCCGCTACGCGCCGCGCGTCTACCGCATCCAGATCCCGAAGGAGAAGATCGGCGTCGTCATCGGCCCCGGAGGCAAGATGGTGCGTTCGATCATCGAGGAGACGAAGTGCACCGTCGACGTCGAGGACGACGGCTCCGTGTACATCGGCTCGACCAACGAGGAAAACGCCCAGCGCGCCATCGCCATTATCGAGGGCCTGACGAAAGAGGCCGTCGTCGGCCAGATCTACACGGGCCGCGTTACGCGCATCGTCGATTTCGGCGCCTTCGTCGAGATCATGCCCGGCAAGGAAGGCCTGGTGCGCATCGGCGAGCTCGCGGACTACCGCGTGCCGTCGGTTGAGGACGTGGTGAAGATCGGCGACGAGATCAACGTCATGGTCACGGAAATCGACAACCTCGGCCGCATCAACCTATCGCGGCGGGCGGTCCTCGAAGGCGCCACCTCGGCGGACTTCGAGGAGCCTGCGCCGGGAGAGATCCCCTCGCCGTTGACCCGCCGGTCCTCGCTGCTTTCGCCGCTGCGCTCGCCGCCGCCTCGTCCGGCGCCGCGCCAGGACGGCCGCGACGGCGGCGGCCCCGGCGGCTTCGGCCGCCGCCGCCGGCGCCCCGGCGGCGGAGGCCCCGGCGGCGGCGGCCGCCGGCCGCCCGCGCCCCGCTGAGGGAGAGGGCCACGGGACCGTGGGCCATGACGCCACATCGTGCGCACGGTAGGCGCTCGCTCGCAGGCCGCCGCTTGCCGGCTGCCCGATTGCCCGAATCGCACGCGCCCGCGTAGTCTCGCCAGGAGGCGCCGGTCATGGAGAAGCTCAGAGTGGTCGTGTCCGGGACGGGTTTCATGGGCCGCGAGGTCCTCGCCGCCGTCAGCCGCGAGCCGGACCTCCAGCCCGTAGGCGTCATCGAGAAGTTCGCCCAGGATGACAGCGTGGCCTTGCCCGGCGGCGAGGGCCGCGTCCCCCTGAGCAACGACCCCGCGACGCTCATCGCTCAGACCTCCCCGCGCGTGGTCATCGATTTCACGAACGCCGCCTGGACGCCGGAGGTCGCGCGCGCCGCCCTCGACCGCGGCGCGTCGATGGTCATCGGCACGACCGGCCTCACCGAGGCGTTTCTCGCCGACCTCGCCTCGACGTGCAAGGCGAAGGCCATCGGCTCGGTGGTCGCGCCGAACTTCGCCATCGGCGCCATCGTCATGGTGCACCTGGCGCGGATCGCCTCGCGCTTCTTCGACTATGCCGAGATCACGGAGAGCCACCAGGAGAGGAAGCTGGACGCCCCCTCCGGCACGGCCTACCTCGCCGCCCGCGAGATGGCCGCCGCCCGGGGCAGGCCCTTCCTCCACACCATGCCGGAAAAAGACACGCTGCCCGGCGCCCGCGGCTCCGTGTACGAAGGCATCGCCATCCACAGCCAGCGCATGCCCGGTTTCGTCGCCCACCACGAAATCGCCTTCGGCGGGCTCGGCCAGACCCTGCGCATCCGCCACGATTCCACCGGCCGCGATTCGTTCATACCGGGCGTGCTCATCGCCGTCCGGGAAGTCGTCAACCGCGAGGAACTCGTCATCGGCCTGGACAAGCTCGTCGGCCTCTGAGCGCACCGCCTCCCGGGGAACGCCGCCCGCGGCCCTGCGACGCGCGCCGGCGCCCTTAACCGTCCTCCGCCGCCATGCGGCCGGCAGGCGGCCCGCCGGAGTGCATCTCGCCCGTCCTCGCGGACGTATTTAGGGTTGGAGCCCGGTTGCAGTCCGCCCGCAACTAGCCGCTGCCTCGGGGGCCGGCGCAGGGATCCGTCCTGCCCGCGCTTCCCTCTTTCGAGTCCTTCAATACCTTGCGAGGAGGTCCGTTTGCGTAGAAGAGTCGTGTTCCTAGCTTTCGCGTGCGCGTTTCTCGCCTTGGGAGCCTTCCTGGTTTCCTGCGGCGGCGATGACGGCAACGCCTCAGGCGCCAACGCCTCGAACGGCGGCAGCGCGCCCACGGCCGCGCCGACCGGCGCCGGCGGAGGCGCGCCCCAGGAAGTCCGCATGGCGGAGTTCAGCTATTCGCCCGCCAGCCTCACGGCGCGCGCCGGCCAGACGCTCACTCTGACCGTCCGCAACTCCGGCTCGGAGCCGCATACGTTCACGATCAGCGGCGTCGTCGATAGCGGCCCGGTCAACCCCGGCGAGCAGAAGACGGTGACCTTCACGCCGTCGTCGGCGGGAGCGCTCACGTTCTTTTGCACCATCCACGGCCGCGGCCTGATGAGCGGCCAGCTCACAGTCGGCTAGCGGGCCCCGCAGAGGTACAGGGCGAGGAAAGGCCGGGCCGTCCCCGGGTCAATCCCGGCTCGGCAGGGCGTGCCGCGGGCGGCTTCGCTAGGCCGCGCGCTCCTTCAGCGACCGGATCAGGCTGAGCGTCCCGTCCAGCTGCCGCAGGGCGTTGGCCAGCGATTCGTCCAGCGGCGCCTGCTGCTCCTCGTCTCCTTCGGCGCCGGGACCGTCCCCTTCGGCTATGAGATGCGGGCCGCGGAGCACCGTGAGCGGCGCCTCCGCGTTCCATTCCCGTTCCACGGTATCGACGGCGAACTTCGGCGCCTGCACGGCGTGCACTGCCGTAGGCTCCTGCGCTCGGGGCGCCGCGAACCCAACTTCCCAATCGTCCGCCGCGGGCTCCGCCCCGGACGCCTGGGCTGCCGTTGGAGGCTCGCCGTGGCGCAACGTCTCGACCGGGGGCATCTCGGGCGCTTCCGCGCCGTCCAGGTGCACGCGGTTGGCGTTTCCATCCGCGATCCGCAAGGCCACTTCGGCCCGCTTCAGGAGGTCTTCGGTCGTCGTGGCGCAGTGGGGGAAGAAAGTCGCGCCGAAGTGCACGGGCAGCGGCCCGCCCGGCTCTCCCTCCGCCGGCTTCGCCCTTCGCGCCACCCGCCTGAGGCGGCGGATCATGCCGTTTACCTCTTTCGGCCCGGACTCCGGCAGGACCATCGCGAAGCTGGCCGGCCCGTAGCGGTAGACGCGGTCGATGTTGGCGCGCGTCCCCTTCAGGAGCTGCGCCGTGGCCGAGAAGCTGGCGTCCCAGTCCGCCGCGTTGCGGTAGTCGAACTTCTGACGCATCTGGTCGACGCCGATCAACACCAGCGCGAACGTGCGGCCGAAGCGCCTCGACCGCGACAGCTCGGCGTCGATCGCGGGCCTAAGCTTCGTCTCGCAGAAAACGCCGGTGTCCGGGTCGATGCCCTGGGCGATCTCGCCCTGAGAGCCGAGGAGCAGGTGCTCGTTTTCGAGGAGGGCGAGCGACCGCCGCGCGAGGTGGGCGAAAAGCCCCACGCCGACGAGGCCGGGCAGCTCCAGCATCATGTTCGTCCCGAAGAGGACGTTATCCTCCAGGGCGCCGCGGGCCGCGTTGGGACCGAGCCAGAACCCGACGGCCAGGGGCAAAACCGCCTGCCACGGCAGGCACATCGAGGCGGCGGCCACGGCCATGACCATGACCACCCTATAGGGCACCCCGGCGGGATCGCGGGCCGAGATCGTCGAGACGGCCGCCACCATTACGAGGAGGCCGGCGATGCTGAGATACAGGGCTGTCCGCTGCCTACGAGCGGCCGCAATCGACACTGGCCCCTCCTTAGTCCAGGCGCATCCTGAGGGACGTGTCGCCCGCCTCTGTCAGGTGGACGCCCATCCCTGCCGCCTCGCTCAACTTGTCGGCAAATTTATCGGCGGATTGACGGCCTTCGAGCTCTACCCGGAAGGTGACTTCTTCCTGGGCGTAGTTGACCAGCGTCACGGAGCGCACGCCGTCCAGCTTGCCGAGCGCGCCATCCAGGGTCAGCAGCCTGTCGAAGTCGGGCACGGGCGAGATCGTCACTTCGATCACGCCGCCGATGCCGGGCTCGGCGGGCGCCATGCTGGCTGCCGTGCCGGCTGCGACCGGGGCCGCCGCTTCCGCGTAGGTGGGGGCGGCGGGCGCCTGGGAAACGGGCGCCGCTTCGGTCGCCGCTTCCAGGCGGGGCCAACCGGGGACTTCGGGCTCTGGGGCATGCCCGGCCGCGGCCGCTTCGTGCAGCCAGGGGCTGACGAACTCCGGCTCGGCCTGCGCGGGCGGCTCCGGAGCCGTCGCCTCCTCTGCCTCCGGCGCGGCGCCGGCGGCGCCGCCGTCTTCGGCGGCGACTTTGGTCAGGGAGCCGAGGCGTCCCGCGAGCTCCTGGACCAGCGAGGTCAGGAGCTGGTAATCCTCCTCGAGGCGGGTGATGAGGCTGCGCGTGTCGTCCTGCAGAGACACGTCCGGCTGGGCCTGCCCCGCGACCGCCGCGGACCGCTTCGCTTCCTCGGCTGCCTGCTGGGCGCCCGCGACGGCGGCGGTCACGGTGCTGACGCTCTGGTCGATGCGTTCCGCTGCCTGCCTGGCTTCTTCCGCCGCGCGTTGGGCCAGCGCGACCGCCGCGTCCACGGAAGCCGCGGCCTCGGCGACGCGCTCGGCGGCCCGGCGCACTTCCTGGCTGGCCTCTTGGGCCGCCCTGACGATCTCCTGGCTGTTGTTCGCGGAGCGCTCTATGCGCCCGACCATCTCCTGGACTTGCTCCTGAAGCTCCGCCTTGACGCGCTCGGCCAGCTCCTGCGCCTGCCGGGCCTGGGAAACGGCCTCGTCCACGGTCTCACGGGCCTCCGCGCGCACCTTCTCCACCGCCTCCACCACGGCGGCCTGCATGGATTCGGCCACGCGTCGAGCCTCGTCCGCGGATTGCCGGGCGGCCTCGGCCATGCTCGCGCTGGTTGCCGCTGCCTCTCGCGCCTTGTCCGTCGCCTCACCGATCAGGTGCAGCGACTCCGAGGCGAAGCGCTCGGCGGCGCCGACGAGCTGGCGAGAAGAGTCCGTGACGTTCCCTACGAATTCCTTGACCGCGTTCCGGACAAGGCTTGTCCAGTTCGGCTCGGACTTCCCGTCCACGCCGTTATCGTAGTCCACGGGCGACCCCGCTTGAACCATCGCTCTCCCTCCCTGGGTGGGCTCTAGAGGGACCCTTACGGATAAAGACACACCCTCGTGGCCAATATCGGCTGGATCGAGAGGGAGGTGTAGTCGGGACTGCCCTAATGCGGGGCCGGAGGCCTGCTTAATCCGTGACCCTGACGGAGTTCACGAACCGCGCCAGGCCGAGGACGTCGATGTCGGCCAGGCCGGAGCCCTCCGTCAGCTTCAGGATCTCCTCGGCGCCCTGGGGCCTGCCGTTGCGCCCGGCATCGCGCAGGACTTCCTGCTTGCCGTTGATAACGCTAACCACCCGCCCCGTGTCCATGTACACGAGGACGACCACGTTCGTCGGTCCGCCGAGGTTGAAGCCGAGGATGTGGGGAGAGGGCAGCGTCCCGATGCCGGTCGGCGCCAGGGAGACCCCCACTACCGTCCAGCTCGCCGGAGCCGTAAGGCTGACCTTCGTCGTCCTCACGTCCTGCCAGGCGATGCCGTAGAGCTCGTCCGTGGGGTCGCGGGTCACGAGCACCTGGCCGTCCTCGAGCTCGACGGGCGTCGGGCTTGGGGACGGCGTGCCCGTAGCGGTCGGCAGCGGCGTGGGCGTATCCGGGGCCGCAGTGGCGGTGCTGGTCGCCGGCGCCGCGGTCTTCTCTGGCTGCTGCTCCGGCGCGGACCGCAGCTTCTCCTCTGCCTGGTTGACCTGCTGCTGCGCCTGGGCCAGGACCGGCGGCGAGACCGCTCCCGCAGCCGCTGCCCGGCTGAGGACCTCCCGCTGTTTGCTGATCACCGCGTCTATGCGCTGCGTCAGAGGCGAGCTCGGCGTATCGTCGAGCCGCTCCGCCAGGGCGTTGGTGCGGCTGGTCAGCTCCAGCAGCTCTCCCTCGGAGAAGTCCCCGCCCGCCTGCGCCTGCCTGATAAGGTCCTGCGTCTTCTCCTCCAGGATCGCCAGCTGGGCGTCCGCTGAAGGCGTGGGGCCGTTGGCGAAGAAGGCGAAGCCGGCCGCGGCGACGGCGATGACGACGACGGCAGCGGAGAGCCCCGCGCGCAGCGCCAGACCAGCGCCGCGGTTCGCGGGCCGCGGCCCGGACAGCGTGGCCGCTTCCAGGAGGCGGCGCCTGGCGTTGGCCCAGAAGGCCAGCCGCGGCGGCGGCACGTCCCGCAAGGCCTCCTGCGCGGCAGCGCCGGCCGCCTGGAGGAACCGGTGCCGGGCCAGGTTCACGAACCGCGGGTCCGGCTCGGCGGCGAAGGCCTTCGAGACGTCCCTGCCGGCCGCGAACATCAGCCGCTCGCGCAGCGCCGTCCGGAATTCTTCCTTCGGTTCGCAGGCGTAGGCCACCCGCAAAGAGAGCGCCTGGCGCAGGAGCGGCTCCAACTCGGCGCGGCGGTCCGGGTAGGCTCGCAGACACTCCTCCGGCGTCGCCCCGGAGTCGAACCGGACGAGGCATTCCTCAAGCAGCTGCTCGATTTGCGGCCTGCTCATGCCTGCCTCTGCGCCAGCTCAGGGTATTTGGGGGCCATGAGGACTTGCAGGCGCTGCATGCCCTTGTGCTGCAGCACCTTGACGTTGTTTTCGCGCTTTGCCAGCGCCTTCGCCGTATCGGCCACGGACAAGCCGGCCGCGAAACGGAGGATGATCACTTCCCGCTGCGCCTCAGGCAGAAGCTCGACCGCCTTGCGCAGGTCTTCGAGCGCCAGCTGGCGCTCGGCGTTTTCCACCGGGTCGTTGTTGCCGCGGTCCAGCAGGTCTTCCGGCAGCTCGCCGTGATGGTTCCGTTTGCCGTTCCGCCTCGCGAAGCTGATCACCTCGTTGCGGGCGATGCGCATGAGCCAGGCGGCGAAGGGAACCTTCCGCCACTCGTAGTTGGGCAGGCCGTGGAGCATCTTCAGGAAGATCTCCTCGGCCACGTCCTCGGCGTCCTGGACGTTCCCCAGCCGCGCCAGGGCGTAGCGGTAGACCTGATTGATGTGCGTGTCGTAGAGGGTGGCAAGGGCTTCGAGGTCGCCGGTCTGGGCGGCCTCGATCACCCGGCGCTGCGGCTCCCAATCAGAGCCGCTGTCGGAGCCCGAGAGCGACTTCGTCATCCTGTTCCCGGGAAGGCTAAAGCGCGCCAATGATATCCCTTCGCCGCCTCCACGTCCATTTCGGACGCGAACAACCGACTCCCTTCAGGGAGCCTTCGATATGTAGAACGGGCGCCCACGCGAAAAGGTTAATGGGCGCGGCCTGCCGCCGGCATCGGGGCTGTCCCCGCTTTCGCCGGGAAAGCCGCGGCAGGTACGATGCTTGCATGCGCGTCTTCGTCACCGGCGGCGCCGGCTTTCTCGGCAGCCACGTCGCCAGCGTCCTCCTTCGCGCCGGCCACCAGGTCACCGTGTACGACAACCTCTCCACCGGCCACCGCCGCCTGGTCCCCGCCGGCGCGGCCTTCATCAAGGCGGACCTCAAGCACCAGGCCCGGCTCGCCCAGGCGCTCCCAGGCCACGACGCCGTCATCCACCTTGCCGCCCTGGTGCCGGTGCCCGTCTCGATCGAGCGGCCGGTCGCCTTCGCCGAGAACAACGTCGTCAACACCGTGCGCCTCATGGAGGAGATGCGCGCGGCGGGCGTGCGGCGGATCATCTTCTCGTCGTCCGCGACCGTCTACGGCTTGCCCCGCGCCCTGCCGCTGCGCGAGGAAGACCCCCTCGGCGTCCAGTCCAATCCCTACGGGGCGACCAAGATCGCCGCCGAAGCCTTCGTCGCCGTCTACAACCGCCTCTACGGGTTCGATGCCACGGTCCTGCGCTACTTCAACCCCTACGGCCCCAACGAGCTCTGCGAGCCCGAGACCCACGCCATCCCGAACATCGTCCGCGCCGCCCTGGAGGACCGGCCGGTCCCCATCTACTGGAAAGGGGAGCAGGTGCGCGACTTCATCTACGTGGAGGACCTGGCGGAGGCGCACACCTCCGTCCTGGGCCTTCCCGGTCTAAACTACTTCAACGTCGGCACGGAGAAAGGCGTCAAGGTAAAGGACGTGCTTTCCGTGGTCACGGACATCCTCGACAGGCCGGTGCGCATCGACGACCGTGGCGAGCGGCCCGGCGACGTGCCGGCCCTTTACGCCAGCGCCGCCAAGCTACGCAAGGCGACGGGCTGGGAGGCCAAGACCAGCCTGGAGGAAGGCCTGCGCCGTACCGTGGAGTTCTACCGGACGGAGCAGATGAGGCGCGCCGGATAGCCGGCCTTTGGCAGCGAGATTCCCCCGCCGCCGTCCCGCTATGCCCGCTGCAGCTGGGCGGCGGAGGCGGGGACCATCCCCTCCAGAACGCGCTCGAGGGCCATCGTGTGGGCGCAAGTACCGTGTCCCGCGAAGAAGTCGCAGGTACAGCTCCACCTTTCGTCCGCGAAGGAGACTTCGTGGTCGCCGTTCTCGCCCCGGAAGTGGACGCTCAAAGCTCTGACCCGCATGCGGTCGCGCTCCTGAGCGTAGCGCTTGGCCTTCTCGATCTTGCCGATGACGCTCGAGTTCACTGACTCCTCCTGGAAACAACAGCACCCGGCAGGCGCCGGGTGCTCATTACGCTCGAGAGGCTCTTCTGGCCATCGTGCTTTGATTATCGGCCACCTTCCGGCGCCTGCCAAGGGCCGCTCAGCCCGGATCTCGGCCGCCGGCCCAAATTTCCGGCCGGGCCCGCCGCCTACGGCTCGAAGCGCTTGAACACCAGGCAGGCGTTCTGGCCGCCGAAGCCGAAGCTGTTCTTCAGCACCGCCCGCACCTCGCCAACGCGCCGCGCTCGGTTCGGCACGTAATCGAGGTCGCACTCGGGATCCGGCGTCTCGTAGTTGATCGTCGGCGGCACGGTCCCGGTCTCGATGGCCTTCACGCAGGCGACCGATTCGATCGCCCCGGAGGCGCCGAGGGTGTGGCCGATCATCGACTTCGTCGAGCTGATCGGGATGGTGTACGCGCGCTCGCCGAACACCCCTTTGATGGCAAACGTCTCGGATGAGTCGTTCGCGGGCGTCGACGTGCCGTGGGCGTTGATGTAGTCGATGTCCTCCGGCTGCAGGCCGGCGTCTTCGATCGCTTGGCGCATGGCCCTTTGCGCGCCCTCGCCGTCGGCGCAGGGGGCGACGACGTGGTAAGCGTCGGACGTGGCCCCGTACCCCGCCAGCTCCGCGATGATGCGGGCGTCGCGCCGCACGGCGTGGTCGAGCGATTCGAGGATGAACACGGCGGCGCCTTCGGCGCAGACGAAGCCGTCCCGGCCCGCGTCGAACGGCCGGCTGGCGCGGAGGGGGTCGTCGGACCGCGTCGAGAGCGCCCGCATGATGTGGAACGCCGCCAGTCCCAGCTCGCAAATCCCGGCCTCGCCACCGCCCGCAACCATGACGTCCGCCCGGCCCAGGCGGATGACGTCCAGCGCGTCCCCGAGCGCCTGGGTGCTGGCCGCGCAGGCGGTGGTCACGGTGTTGTTGTAGCCGCGCAGGCCGAACTGCATGGCCACCTGCGCCGCCGCGATGTTCGGCAGCGTCTTGGACATGTAGAACGGGTCCAGGCGGTTGCCGCCCTTCGTCAGGATCGTGCGCATCGCCTCGTCGGTCTCCGGATAGCCGCCGTTGCCGTTGCCCATGAGCACGCCGATCCGGGTCGTGTCTTCGCGCTCCGGCCTAAGGCCGGAGTCCTCGATCGCCATGCGCGCGGCGGCCACCGAGAACTGGCTGAAGCGCGCCATCCGCCGCGCCTCTTTGCGGTCCATGAAGTCCTGCGGGTCGAAGTTGCGGACCTCGCCGTCGACCTTCACGGGATAGGCGCTGTTATCGAAGAGCGTGATCCAGCCGATCCCGGAGCGCCCCTCGACGCACCCCTGCCAGAATTCCTCGACGGTGTTGCCTAGGGGCGTCAGGGCGCCGATGCCCGTGACAACCACGCGGCGCCCGTTCCGATTGTCCTTCGCCATGCCTTAGCCTCGATTCAGCTCGGTCCGGCAGCCTGGGACGGTATCGATAACCTCCCCAGCCCCAAAGCCTCGGCTTCGGCGCCGGCCCTGGGATTCATCCTGGAGGGCCCTTCCATGCTCAAGGCTTCGAATCCCGCCCTTTCCACGCCCCGCTAAAGCGGCGGGTCGCGTTCCAGGCCCAGGATGTGGGCGCGAGCTTCGCCCGCCAGGGCAATCGAACCGAGGATAACAACCGCGTCTGACGGCGTCGAGAGCCGCAGCCCGAGGTCGACGGCGTGTCCCAGACGCGGTTCGACCAGCGTTTCGATGCTCATCTCCCGGAAGACGCGCGCCACGGCTTCCGCCGCGAGCGCCCGCGGGTGGTCCGCCTGCGTGGCGATGACCCGCGCCGCCACGGGCTCCACCGCCATGGCCAGGGCGTCGAGGTCCTTGTCGCCCATAACGCCGACCACCAGCGTGGCGCGCTCCACCCGCAGATACTCGGCGAGCGTGTCCCGCAGCCGCCGCGCCGAGTCCGCCGTGTGGGCCGAATCGACGACGACGAGCGGCCTGCGCTTGATCACCTCGATGCGCGCCGGCCACTTCACCTTCTCGAGCCCGGCCTTCACCGCCGCCTCGTCCACTTCGACGCCGGCGTTGGCGAGCGCCTCGATGGCGACGACCGCCGTCGCGGCATTGTCCAGCTGGTGCCTGCCGAGCAGGGGAAGCTTGATCTGATAGCCGGCCTTGGGCGTCCGCAGCCTGAACGTCTGGGACTCGGAGCCGGCGCTATCGCGGCGCATGTGGCAAACGAGCGCCACTTCGGTCAGGGGGGAGCCCTTCTCCGCGCATACCTCGCGGATGACTTCCGCGGCGGACTCCCGTTGCGGGGCCATGACCGTCGGGCAGCCCGCGAGGATGATCCCCGCCTTCTGGCGCGCGATCTCCGGCACCGTGGCGCCCAGGACCTCGCGGTGCTCCAGGCCGATGTTCGTGATCACGGCGCAGTCCTTGGTGTCGAAGACGTTGGTCGAGTCCAGCAGCCCGCCGAGGCCCACCTCGATGACCTGGGCCTCTACGCCGCGTTCGCGGAAGAGGAGGAAGCCCAGCGCCGTAAGCGCGTCGAAGGTGACGATCTGCCGCCCCGGGTACTCCGGCGCCACCTTCTCGATCGCCTTCTCGACTTGCTCCAGCCCGGACGCGAACTCGGCAGCGGCGACCGGCTCGCCGTCGACCTGGACGCGCTCGGTGAAGCGGTGGAGGTGCGGGCTCGTATACAAGCCGGTCCGCAGGCCGGCCTCCTGCAGCACGGAGGCGATCATCGCGGCCACGCTGCCTTTGCCCTTGCTGCCGGCGATGTGGACGGTCACCCGCCCGAGATGCGGGTCGCCGAGGCGGCGCAGGAGCGCCCGCACAGGCTCCACGTCCGTGCGGGCCGAGAAGCGTCCCGTGCGCTCGAAGTCGGCGAGGCTATAGAGATACTTGAGCGCACCAATGTAGTCCACGAGACGGCTTTAGGAGCGCGCGGCCTCCACCCGGACCGGCTCCGCTGCCAGCTGCGATCCCAGGCCCGTCCACTCCACCACGGAGGCGCCCCAGGCCAGCCCGCCGCCAAAGGCCACGAGCACGATGCGGTCGCCGGCCTTGAGCCGGCCCTCTTCCCACGCCTCGCACAGCGCCACCGGGATCGATGCCGAAGACGTGTTGCCGTAGCGCTCCACGTTGCTGATCACGCGCTCCGGCGCCAGCCCCATTCCCTTGCCCACGGCAGCGATGATCCTCTGGTTTGCCTGGTGGGGCAGGAAGTAGTCGATGTCCTCCACCGTCAGGCCCGCGGCCGCGATCGCCTGACGGGCCACTTCCTCCATGGCCCGCACCGCGAACCTGAACACTTCCCGGCCGTCCATGACGATGCAGAACCCCTCGCTCTCCCGCAGGGAAAGGGGCGAGCTCGCCGGGCCGCGGGCGTAGAGCAGGTTGGCCCCGGACCCATCGCTCTTGAGCACGAAGGAGCCGACGCCGCCGCTTTCGCCGCGTTCGAGCACGACGGCGCCGGCGCCGTCGCCGAAGAGCACGCAGGTGCTCCGATCCGACCAGTCGATGATCCGCGACAGGGCTTCCGAACCGACGACCAGCACGCGCTCGTAAACGCCGGTCTCGATGAACTGCGAGCCGGCGGCGAGGGCGGCGAGGAAGCCGGTGCAGGCCGCGTTGACGTCGAAAGCGCCGGCCTTGCCGGCGCCGATCGCGTCCTGGATGAGCGAGGCGGAGGCCGGGAACATCCCGTCCGGCGTGAGCGTGGCGCAGATCACCAGGTCGATCTGGCCGCCGTGGAGGCCGGCGGTCTCCAGCGCCATGCGCGCCGCCGCCGTGCCCATCGTCCCGGCGGTCTCGTCTTCGGCCGCCAGGCGCCGCTCTCGGATCCCCGTACGGTCGACGATCCACTCGTTCGAGGTCTCGACCATGCGCTCGAGGTCGGCGTTCGTGAGGACCTTGGAAGGTAAGTACTTGCCAACCCCAACGATGCGCGCGGCCATAACCACTCCCCTCGCTCTGGACCCTCGCCAGTGTAGGAGCGCTTTCGAGAGGGGGTCAACCGCCTTGACAGTTCCAGGCCCTGATGCTAGTTTTGAGTAGCATTAGCACTCGCATGGGTAGAGTGCTAAGAGGGTGCAATGCTTACCGAGCGCCGCTCTGCTCTTCTGAACCTGATCGTTGAAGAGTACGTGCAAACGGCTCTTCCCGTGGGTTCTCAGTACATCGTCCGCAAGCATGACATGCCCTTCTCTTCGGCCACGGTGCGGTTGGAAATGGCGCGTCTGGAGGAGGAGGGGTACATCAGCCAGCCTCACACGTCGGCGGGGCGCGTCCCTTCCGACAAGGGCTATCGCTATTACGTCGAAAGCCTCATGGAGGAGGAGGCGCTCTCCTGGCACGACCAGGAGACCATCCGCCACCAGTTCCATCAGGCGGAGCGCTCCGTGGAGCAGTGGTTCCAGCTGGCAGCGGCGGTGCTGGCCCATGCCGTCAGCAACTTCGCCGTGGTGACGTCGCCGCGCAGCAAAGAGACGCGCCTGCGCCACGTGCAGCTCGTCCCGCTGCAGGAGCTGAGCGCCCTGCTGGTGGTGGTCCTCAACGAGGCCCGCATCCGCCAGCAGGTGCTTGCCTTCCGCGAGCCGGTGGAGGAGCAGGCGCTGCTCATAGCCGGCAACCGCCTCAGCCAGCGCTACGGCGGCCTCAGCGCCGACGAGATCGAGCGCCGCGACGAGCCCGCTTCCGAGCTGGAAGGCCTCGTCCTCCGCGCCGTCATCGACCTCATGGACCAGGAGTCCGTCGCCCTCGGCGACATCTTCCGCGACGGCGTCCGCGAGGTGCTCTCGCAGCCGGAGTTCGCCCGTTCCGACCGCATGCTCGAGATCATCGACGTGCTGGAGCAGCGCACCCTCAGCAGCGCCATCCCGATCCGTCAGGTAGGCAACACCGGGATCAGCGTCGTCATAGGCTCCGAAAACAGCAACGAATCGCTCAGGGAGTGCAGCATCGTCCTCGCCCGCTACGGCGCCGAGGAGGGCGCTTCCGGCGTAGTCGCCGTTATCGGCCCCACGCGCATGCGCTACTCGCGGACGATCCCCACGGTCCGCTACCTGGCGTCCGTGCTGGGCGACCTGATGGCGCAAATCTAGACGCGGGACGCCGCGCCAGTCCGAATCCGGGGTAGACCACATGTCCTTCCGCGAAGACGAGGACCCGCCGCGAATCATCGACCGCCGCGCCTCCCAGGCAGGAGGAACCGGCGGCGACGAGGGCGCAAAGAGCGAAGCTAAGGAGAAGGAAACGAAGGAAAACACGGAAGCATCGCTGGAAGAGCAGCTGGCCAAGGAACGCGAGAAGGCCGAGTCCTACCTCGCGTCCTGGCAGCGCGCCGCAGCCGACTACCAGAACTACAAGCGCCGCGTGGAGCAGGAGCGCGAGGAGTTCGGCCGCCTGGCCAACGCCTCCCTGATCATCAACCTCCTGCCCCTCCTCGACGACCTCGAGCGCGCGCTCGAAAACGTCGACACCCGCCTGGCGGGCCTGACCTGGCTGGACGGGATTCGCCTCATCCACCGCAAGTTCCAGGCCCTCCTCGAGATGAACGGCGTCGAGGAGATCCCTGCGGACGGCCTCCCCTTCGACCCCAACGTCCACGAAGCCGTCATGCACAGCGAGGGTGAGGAAGGCAAGGTGACGGCCGTGGTCCAGAAGGGCTACAAGCTCGGCGGCCGCGTCCTCCGCCCGGCGATGGTCGTCGTCGGCGGCAAGAAAGAGCATTCGTGAGAAGCTGCGGCCCGGCAGCTCGACAGACGATCCAGATTGAGAGGTAGCGCGTAATGGCTAAGGTTATTGGAATCGATCTCGGCACCACCAACTCCTGCGTCGCCGTCATGGAGGCGGGCGAGCCCGTGGTCATCACCAACGCGGAGGGAGGCCGGATCACTCCCTCCGTCGTCGCCATGTCCAAGAGCGGCGAACGCCTCGTCGGCCAGGTGGCCAAGCGCCAGGCGATCACCAACCCGGACAACACCATCTACTCCATCAAGCGCCTCATGGGCCGCAAGTACGACGACCCCGAGGTCCAGCGCGACCTCAAGCTCCTCTCCTACAAGGTCGTCAAGGCCCCGAACGGCGACGCCCACGTCCAGATGGCAGACCGCACCTACTCGCCGCCCGAGATCTCAGCCATGATCCTCCAGAAGCTCAAGGCGGACGCGGAGGCCTACCTGGGCGAGCCCGTCACCGAGGCCGTGATCACGGTCCCGGCTTACTTCAACGACAGCCAGCGGCAGGCCACCAAGGACGCCGGCACCATCGCCGGGCTGGACGTCTTGCGCATCATCAACGAGCCCACGGCCGCCTCCCTCGCCTACGGCCTCGACAAGAAGGGCGAGGAGACGATCGCCGTCTACGACCTCGGCGGGGGGACCTTCGACATCTCGATCCTCGAGCTGGGCGAAGGCACCTTCCAGGTCCGCTCCACCAACGGCGACACCCACCTCGGCGGCGACGATTTCGACCAGCGGGTCATCGACTGGCTGGTGGAGGAGTTCAAGCGCGACCAGGGCATCGACCTCAAGCAGGACCGCATGGCCCTGCAGCGCCTCAAGGAGGCCGCCGAAAAGGCCAAGATCGAGCTTTCCAGCGTGATGCAGACGGACATCAACCTCCCCTTCATCACCGCCGACGCCTCCGGCCCCAAGCACCTCAACCTGACGCTGACGCGCGCCAAGCTCGAGCAACTCGTGGGCGACCTCGTGGAGCGCAGCCTGGAGCCGTGCCGCCAAGCCCTCCAGGACGCGGGCATCACCGCCGCCCAGATCGATGAGGTCGTCATGGTCGGCGGCCAGACCCGCATGCCCCTGGTTATCGAGAAAGTGCGTCAGTTCTTCGGCAAGGACCCGCACCGCGGCGTCAACCCGGACGAAGTCGTCGCCGTCGGCGCGGCCATCCAGGCCGGCGTCCTCAAGGGCGAGGTGCGCGACGTGCTCCTCCTGGACGTCACGCCGCTGACCCTGGGCATCGAGACGCTGGGCGGCGTCGCCACGGCGATCATCCCCCGCAACACGACGATCCCGACGAGCAAGAGCCAGGTCTTCTCCACCGCCGCCGACAACCAGCCGTCGGTCGAGATCCACGTCGTCCAGGGCGAGCGGGCCATGGCCCAGGACAACAAGTCGCTGGGGCGCTTCATCCTGGACGGCATCCTGCCGGCGCCGCGCGGCGTGCCCCAGATCGAAGTCACGTTCGACATCGACGCCAACGGCATCCTCAACGTCAGCGCCAAGGACAAGGCCACGGGGCGCGAGCAGAAGATCACGATCCAGGCCGGCTCCGGCCTCTCCAAGGACGAGGTCGAGAAGCTCCAGCGCGAGGCTGAGATGCACGCGGCCGAAGACCGCCAGCGCCGCGAGGAGATCGAGACCCGCAACACCGCCGACAGCCTGGCTTACTCGGCCGAGAAGACCCTGCGCGACAACGCCGACAAGGTCCCGGCCGACCTCAAGACGGAGGTGGATGGGAAGATCGCGGCCGTGCGGTCCGCCCTCCAGGGGACGGACATCAACGCCGTCCGCGCCGCCCTCAACGACCTGAACTCCTCGCTGTCGAAGATCGGCGAGGCCGTCTACGGCGCCGGGGGCGCCCAGGCGGGCGCCGGGCCCGAGGGCGGCGAGGCGCCGGAGGGCACGGTGGAGGGCGAGTTCCGCGAGGTGTGACCGGGGCGGCGCTTCCGGCGGGCGGCCTCTCGGGCCTCCGTCGTAAAGTGGGCGCATGCCGGATGCGCCCAGCCCCCTGGACGGCCTCGTCTCCTTCCCCGCGGCCCGCGTCCTGACCCGCAGCCACCACGCCCACGCCGGCGGCCGCCTCTGGGCCGTCGACTACGAGCTATCGCTGCCGCGGCCGCTCGTCCAGAGGATGCTGCGCTCTCAGCTCGAACTCGCCGGCTTCGTCCTCGAGTCGGACCCCGCGAACCGCGGCATCGTCCGCCTGTTCCGCGCGGACGCCTACGTCTGGGGCGTCCTCGAGGCCGCCCGCGGCAAGACGGTCCTGAGCCTTGTCTACGCCGGCCTCGCGCCGGACGGTGAAGCGGAGGGCAATCCCGCCTGACCGGCGCGCCCTGCCGTTTGCCGCGCGCTGCCGTTTGCCGCGCCCCTGCCTTAGCGTTTAATATCGCCGAGGCGGGGAAAGGAGCAGCCACGCTGCGTCTTTCGCTAGTCCCCGTCTCTCTTGGCCTCGCATCCCTGCTCATCGCCTGCGGCTCCGGCGGCGCCCCCACCGGCGGCGACGGAGGCCCCAAGCTGCCCCCGGACGCCGCCGCCATCCGCAAAGTCGACGCCGGGCAGGTCGACTCGGTCCAGATGCTGCTGCGCCGGCTGGCCAGCGGGGAGATCGATAGCGCCGAAATCGTCTACGCGGACGTCACCGGCGACCTGCGGGAGGAGGCCATCGTCCCCATCAGCTCGCGCGGGACGCTGGGCAACATCGCCTACGTCGTCGTCGCCATGCGGTCAGGGAAGCCGGAGGTCATCCTGACGCGGACGCTGGACCGCTCCACCGCGGGCGGGGGCCTGAAGATGGAGGTGCGCGACGGCGTGCTCTACGAGACGGCGGGCGTGTACGGCGAAGAGGACCCCCTCTGCTGCCCCAGCCAGCTCCGCGTCACCGCCTTCCACTGGGACGGCTCCAGCCTCCAGGTCGAACGGGAAGAGCGCCTGGACCAGCCGCCGAGCGCCAAGCAGTAGCGGCGCCCCGCGCGCGCTGAAGGACTTTCGGCCGCGGCTTCGAAGCGCAGCTTCGACGGTACAGGATCCGCCCCCGGCGCTCTCTTCAGGCCCGCACTCGCGGCGAAGGCTGGGCGGCGCGCCCCCGCGCGTAGACCAGCCAGTAGACGAGGCCGAC
>Ga0073934_10004878_pt1 | contig 21588 bp, 18 predicted proteins | sample LarsenN4metaG_FD_76834 | JGI IMG/M metagenome (GOLD analysis project Ga0073934, IMG submission 76834) | Hot spring sediment bacterial and archeal communities from British Columbia, Canada, to study Microbial Dark Matter (Phase II) - Larsen... ...
AAGTCGGCGGGCCCGATCGCGGCGTCCTGGGCGATCCTCAACCACTTCGGCGACGAGGGCTACCTCGCGCTCGCGAAGCAGGTGCTCGACTGCACGCGCCGCATCGCCGACGAGGTGGAGAAGATCCCCGGGCTGAAGCTCCTCGGCCGGCCCGAGATGAACCTCGTGGCCTTCACCTCCGACGGCCCGAGCGTCTTCCACGTGATCGACGAGATGAAGCTGCGCGGCTGGTACATCCAGCCCCAGCTCGGCTACGGGCCCTCGCGCGAGAACATCCACCTCTCCATCATGCCCTCCAACGTGAAGTGGACGGAGCCCTTCCTGCGCGACCTGCGCGAGAGCGTGGAGAAGGCCAAGGCGCTCCCGAGCGGCGAGCTCAAGGCGAAGATCGAGCAGGCCTTCGCGGGCGTGGACCCGGCGTCGATCTCCGACGAGACCATCCAGGGCCTCCTCACCATGGCCGGCGCGGGCGGCGAGGAGCTGCCCGAGCGCATGGCCGAGGTGAACGAGACCCTGAACGCCCTGCCCTGGCGGCTGCGCGAGCGTCTGCTCGTGGCGTACCTGAACACGCTCTATCGCCAGCCCAAGGAGGGCGCGTGAACCCTTCGCCCTTCCTGCACCCGTTCGCGCGCGTGGCGCGCGAGTCGTTCGTGAAGATCGTGCGGGGCGAGGGCGCCTGCGTCTTCGACGAGCGGGGCAAGCGCTACGTCGACGGCATGGCGAGCCTCTGGTACATGAACGTGGGTCACGGCCGCGCGGAGGTGATCGACGCCGTCACCCGGCAGCTCCGCGAGCTGGCCGCGTACCACTGCTACGAGCCCTTCACGAACGAGCCGGCGGAGCGCCTCGCATCGGCCCTCGTCGAGATCGCGCCCATGGAGCGGCCGCGCGTCTTCCTGACGAGCGGCGGATCCGAGTCCGTGGACGCGGCGATCAAGATCGCGCGCCTCGCCCACCGCCTGGCCGGACGGCCCGACAAGCAGCTCATCGTGACGCGCCGCCAGGCGTATCACGGCGTCACGTACGGCGGCCTGTCGGCCCAGGGCCTGCCCCTCAACCAGGAAGGCTTCGGCGCCCTCGTGCCCGGCTTCGTGAACCTGCCGCAGCACGATCTCGAAGCCCTCGACGGCCTCTTCGCCGAGCGCGGGCACGAGGTGGCCGCGGTGCTGACCGAGCCGCTCCAGGGCGCCGGCGGCGTGCACCCGCCCGCGCCCGGGTACCTCGAGCACGTGCGCCGCCTGTGCGACCGCGCGGGCGCGTATCTGATCCTCGACGAGGTGATCTGCGGCTTCGGGCGCCTCGGCTCCTGGTTCGGCGCCGAGCGCTTCGGGGTGCGGCCGGATCTCGTCACCTTCGCGAAGGGCGTGTCGTCGGGCTACGTGCCTCTCGGCGGTGTCTACGTGGGCCGCACGATCTGCGAGCTGCTCGAGATGGACCCGCAGTTCGTGCTGCGGCACGGGCACACCTACTCGGGCCACCCCACGGCCTGCGCCGCGGGCCTCGCCTGCCTCGAGATCACGCGCAAGGACGACCTCCTCGACCGCGCGCTCGCCGTGGGCCAACGCCTCGGCGAGGGGCTGCGCAGCCTCGAGAAGGACGGCGCCATCGCGGCGGCGCGCGGCGACGGCGCGATCTGGGCGGCCGAGCTTCCGGACGGACGCGACCCGGTACAGGTGCGCGACGCGCTGCTCGCGCGCGGCGTGATCACGCGCGCGGTGAGCCCGACGGCGATCGCGTTCTGCCCGCCCCTCGTCATCGCCGACGGCGAGATCGACGAGATCCTGGAGGCGCTCGCCGCGACGCTGCGGTGAGCGGCGGCGCGGCGCCGGACGCCGGCCCCTGAGGCGGATCGCCTCGCTCCGCACAGCGCCACGAGCGGGAACGCCGGAGCTCGCGCCGGGGTCGAATGCTCCGGAGCCCGCCATGAAGCTCGCCCGCAGACTCACGCTGATGCTCGCGATCGTGCTGTGCGCGGTCCTCGCGCTCGACACCGTGCTGCACCTCCACCGGCTCGCGGCTCTCTACCGAGCCGACGCCGAGCGCGACGAACGGCTCCTCGCGCGCGCCATCGCGCCGGTCTTCGCCGCGGAGTGGAGTGCGCGCGGCGAGGACGCAGCACGCGCGCTGCTCGAGGCGACGCAGCGCAACGCAGCGCCGATGCGCCTTCGGTTCGTGCGCACGGACGGCGTGGAGTTCGGACGCGACGCGCCCGACGTCGACGCCGCAGCGTGGTCCGCGCCGGACGCGGGCGATACGCCCCGCTCGATCGTGCGCGAGGGTTCGGAGACGCGGCGGCTCTACACCTATGCGCCGATCCACGCTGCGCGCGTGCCTTCGGGCGCGCTCGAGGTCTCCGAGCCCCTCGCCGGCGAACAGGAGCTGCTCGCGTCGAGACTGCGCGGCTCCGCCGTGGCCGGGCTCGCGATGCTCGCGTGGTCCGTCGGCTTCACCTGGCTCGCCGGCCACCGGCTCGTAGGCCGGCCGGTGCACGCGCTCGTCGAGAAGGCGCGTCGCACGGCGGAAGGCGACTTCTCGCACCCCATCGGCCTGCGCGGCTCCGACGAGCTCGCGGCGCTCGCGCGCGAGATGGACCAGATGGCGCTGCGGCTCGAAGAGTCGCGTGACCGACTGGCCGCCGAGACCGCCGCCAAGATCGCCGCCGTGGAGCAGATGCGCCGCGCCGATCGGCTGTCGACGGTCGGCACGCTCGCGGCGGGCGTCGCCCACGAGCTCGGAACGCCCCTCGCGATCGTGGCGGGCCAGGCGCGCCGCATCGCCGACGGCGACGTCGCGGGCGGCGACGAGACCGCGGCCGCCGCGGCCAGCGTGCTCGACCAGACCGAGCGCATGGGGCAGATCGTGCGGCGCCTCCTCGATTTCTCCCGCCACGCGCCCGTCGAGAAGGAGGTCGGGGACCTGGTCTCGTGCACGCGGCAGACGGTCGGCCTGCTGTCCGCGATCGCCCGTGCACGCGGAATCTCGCTGGCGTTCGAGGCGGAGGCGTCGCTGGCGCCTTCGCGTTTCGATGGACGCCGGCTCCAGCAGGCGATCGCCAACCTCGTCGTGAACGCGGTGCACGCGTGTGGGCGCGGGGGACAGATTCGCGTGTCGGTTTCGCGGCGGGCCGCGTCGCCGCATCCGGGCGAGGCCTGCCGGGACTGTCTCGCCGTCGAGGTGGAGGACGACGGACCGGGCATCGCGCCCGACGTCCTTCCGCGCATCTTCGATCCGTTCTTCACGACGAAGCCCGAAGGGGAAGGCACGGGCCTCGGATTGTCCGTGGCCCACGGCATCGTGGCCGAGCACGGCGGCTGGATCGACGTGCAGAGCGCGCCCGGACGCGGAAGCCGCTTCGGCATCCGCCTGCCGATCGACGCCCTGGACGAGAACGAAGGAGCTTCGGATGAGGAGGCACTACGTGGTGACGCGACGGGATTTCACGCTTCGATCGGCTGAGGAGGAGCGGCGGCTCGAGGACCTCGAGCGGAACGCGCGCGTGCAGGTGCTGCTCGTGGAGGACGACGCCGAGCTGCGCGCCTTCCTCACGCGGGTGCTCCGGCACGAGGGGCACCACGTGATCGAGGCGGGCAGCGGCGCGGTGGCGCTCGAGCTGCTCGGCGAGCTGATCTTCGCTCCGGAGGCGGAGCGCCGGCCGACGGTCGTTCTCTCCGATGTACGGCTCCCGCACTTCTCGGGCCTCGAGATCCTGGAAGCGGTCCAGCTCACGACGCGCCGCATCCCCGTGATCCTGATGTCCGCCTTCGGCACCGAGCGGCTGCACCAGCTCGCGCGGGGGCTGGGCGCCGCCCAGGTTCTGGACAAGCCGTTCGAGATGGACGCGCTACGGGCCGCCGTGCGGGCAGCCCTGCCCGCCTAGCCGCAGCGCGGCTCCGGGCACCGCGCGCTCGCACCCGGTGGCGCGAGAAGCCAAGTTCCGGTTCCACCAGGGAGGTACGCTCGGAGCCGGCGCCGACGCGCTCCCTGCGGGCCCGTAGCCGCGCCGTGAGGAGGATCCCATGGCGGGCGATGGCACGGGGATGCGGATGCGCCGGAGGCGCCGCGCCGGCTGGGCGCTCGTCGCCGCGATGCTCGGCGCCGCAGCCTCCGGGGATCGGACGGCCCTGGCGCAGACTCCCGCGGGCGCATCCGATGCGGCGCCGGGCGTCGATCCCGACGCCGTCGCGCTGGCCGAGAAGATGGCCCGGCGCATCGCGACCGCCGAGCGCATCCACGCCCGGGGCGAGATGGCCTGGGACAGCGTGCAGGCGGACGGACAGACGCTCGAGTTCGGCGCCCTGCGCGAGGTCTGGGTGCAGCGCCCGGATCGGCTGCGCGTCGACGTCTCGCCGCGCGAGGGCGGTACGCGCCGACTGCGCTTCGACGGCGCCCAGATCGTGGCCGAGGACGTCGAGCACGCGGTCTACGCCACGGTCCCGCGCCGCGGCAGCCTCGACGAGATCGTCGGTTTCGTGTCCCGGGAGCTTGGCGTCCCGGTGGCGCTCCCCGAGCTCCTCTCGCCCGAGCTGCCGAAGCTCCTGGTCGAGGATCTGCGCTCCGCCGTGGTGGTCGGGGAGGAGACCGTCGACGGCGTGCGCTGCGACCGCATCGCCCTGCGCAACGACGTGACGGGCATGCAGCTCTGGATCGGCCAGGAGGACGCCCTCCCCCGCCGCATCACGATCGTCTACGAGCAGGCGGAGGGCCGGCCCCAGTTCCGCGCCCGCTTCTCCCAGTGGGAGCTCGGGGGCTCGATCCCCGCCTCGACGTTCGCCTTCACGCCGGCCGCCGGCGCCGAGAAGGTCGCCTTCGCGCGCCGCACGGCGGCGCCCAGCCCGGGAGGAGCCCAGTGACCCCGCGAAACACGCGTCTCTCCCTCGGAGTCGTGGCCTTCGCCCTTGCGACCCTGCTCTGTGTCGATCCCGCACTCGCCCGCGGTGGACGCGGGGGCGGAGGAGGCGGCGGTGGAGGCGGCGGCGGCGGCGTCTCCCGCGGCGGGGACGCGGCGGGCGGCTCGTTCCGCGGGTCGGGCGGCGGCGGCGCCAGCCGGGGCTCCGGGGGCGGTCAGGCCGGCGGACGACAGCAGGCGGCGGCGTCCAATCAGGGCACGCGGCAAGGCTCCCGGCAGGAGGCGGCCTCGTCGACCACCGGCAAGAATCAGGCGAGCCGGCAGGAGGCCGCAGCATCCGCGCAGTCCTCCCGCCAGACGTATGGCAAGGAGGCCCAGGCCGACCGCCAGGACCAGGCCTCGAACATGCAGGCGAGCTCCCAGCAGAACCGGGCCGACATGCAGGAAGACCGGCAGGACGCCTACGAGGACACCTACCACGGCGGCGCCGCCTGGCACGGCGGCTACTACCACGGGGGCGCCGCCGCGGCGGCCGCCATCGCCGTGGGAACGGCGGTGACGGTGAGCGCGATGAACGAGATGACGACGCCGAGCGCGGAGCAGCCGGCGGCTTGCACCATGACGAACGTCACGGTGAGCGACACCACGTACTATCGCTGCGGCGCCAACTGGTTCCAGAAGTCGCTCGTGAACGGCGAGATGGTGTACGTGGTGGTGAACCCGCCGCCGGGGTCCTGAGCCGCTACGGCGCGCCGCACTCCTGCTGGATCTGCGCGATCTTCGCGTCGAGCTTCTGGTTGTACTCGCCCGTCGCCACCTGGATCTTCGTGCCCTCGGTGCCGGTGAGGAGCCCGAGCACGAGGCTCGCCGGGTAGATGGCCGTGACCCCCATGGCGATCTGCTGCACCACGTGGGCCTTCTCGCTGCGCAGCATGCGCAGGTCGCCGTCGGCGGTGGCGCAGTTCACGGGCATCGTCTCCGCCTGCTGCTCCTCCTGCTTCATCTGGTAGGCGCAGCCCGGCAGGCAGAGGCCCAGCGCCAGCAGGCTGCCCAGGACGCGGGCGGCCTTCGATCCTCGCATCTCGCTCCCCCCTCGCGCGGTCAGTCCGACAGCGCGCGCTTCGCGTCCGCGTCGTGCCGCGCGTGCTGCACCGCTTCCGCCCCGTCGCCTGCATCCGCCGCGCCGGCCGGCTTCGGCGGCGCCTTCACCTCGATCGTCACCTTCGGGATCCGGCCGGTGAAGCGCGACTTCGCCTCCGAGCCGATCGCTTCCACCACCGGCGTCCCGAGATCGATGCCCACGTCGGCCGTCTCGTCGGCGGAGAAGATCGCCGCCTGGGTGTGCTCGATGCGTCCCTGCGCGACCTGCTGGCCGTTCACGGAGAGCGTGCCCGTGCCGCCCTTGCCGGGGCCGCCGCCGTCGTAGGCGAAGTCGAAGCGGATCGTCGCCTTGCCGGGCGCGAGGGGCTTCGTCGACGCCACCGACGCGCGCTGCAGGCCGAGGAAGTTGTAGTCGTACGCGGGAACGCCGTCCTTCACGTAGAGCGACCAGCCGCCGAAGCGCCCGCCCTGCGCCAGGATCGTTCCGTGGCCGCCGCCCTGGGGCACCTCGACGTCGGCCGTGATCGTCACCGACTTGTTCTTCACGTCGAGGAAGACGTTCTCCGACATCCCCGTCATGCCTTCGGCCAGGGTGAGCGACGTGCGGCCTTCCATGAGGTCGGGCCGGCCCACCGCGGAGGCGATGGCGCGCTCGAGCGTGCGGTCGTCGATCGGCAGCACGTGGTGCTTCTCGGCCTCGCGCAGGAACACCGCCTGGAGCTCCGCCAGCTTCGCCGGGTTCTTCGCGGCGAGGTCGGTGGTCAGGCTGAAGTCGCTGCGGACGTCGTACAGCTCCCAGACGTCGTCCTGGAGCGGCCGGCGCGCCTGGCGCTCCCACGGCGCCCGGTGGATCGTGCGCGCGAACCAGCCGTCGTGGTAGATCGCGCGATTGCCGGCGATCTCGAAGTACTGGGTGACGTGGCGGTCCTTCGCCTTCGCGTCGGCGAAGGTGTAGGCCATGCTCACGCCCTCCATCGGGATCTGCGGCGTGCCGTTCACCGATTTCGGCTCCGGCAGGCCCGCGGCCTCGAGGATGGTCGGCGCCACGTCGATCACGTGGGCGAACTGCGCGCGGACCTGGTTCTTCGCCTGGATCCCCTTGGGCCAGTGCACCACGAGACCGTTGCGCGTGCCGCCGAAGTCCGAGGCCACCTGCTTCATCCAGCCGAAGGGCGTGTCGAAGGCCAACGCCCAGCCCGCCGCCATGTGGGGATACGTCTCGGGGCTGCCCCACGCGTCGAGCACCTTCAACATGTCCGGCACCGTCTCCTGGACGCCGTTGAAGTAGGTGTACTCGTTGAACATGCCGTTCTCGCCGCCCTCGGCGCTCGTGCCGTTGTCGCCGGCGATGTAGAAGACGAGGGTGTTGTCGGCCTGCCCGGTGGCCGCGACCGCTGCCAGCATCCGCCCGATCTCGTGATCGGTGTAGTCGAGGTAGGCGGCGAAGACCTCGACCTGATGCGCGAAGAGACGCTTCTCGTCCGCCGACAGCTCGTCCCAGTCCTTGATGGCCTGGGGCTTCGGCGCGAGCTTCGTGCCCGGCGGCACGACCCCCAGCTGGATCTGCCGCGCCAGGGTCTCCTCGCGGATCTTGTCCCACCCCTGGTCGAACTTGCCCTTCCACTTGGCGATCCACTCCTGCGGCACGTGGTGCGGCGCGTGGGTGGCGCCCGGTGCGAAGTAGACGAAGAAGGGCTTCTCGGGCGTGAGCGCCTTCTGGAACTGGATCCAGGCCACCGCCTTGTCGGTCATGTCCGTCATGAAGTGGTAGTTCGGGTCGTCGGGCAGCTCGACCTGGGTGACGCCGTCGTAGAGGTACGGCGCCCACTGGTTGGTCTCGCCGCCGATGAACCCGTAGAACTCGTCGAAGCCCTGGCGCGTGGGCCAGCGGTCGTGGGGGCCCGAGACGCTCGCCTCCCAGGCCGCCGTCTCGTGCCACTTGCCGAAGGCCGCGGTGCTGTAGCCGTTGAGGCGCAGCATCTCGGCGACGGGCGCCGTCGCGTTCGGGATCTGGCCGGTGTTGCCCGGCATGCCGGTCGCCATCTCCGTTATGAAGCCCATGTTCACGGTGTGATGGTTGCGGCCGGACTTGAGGGCCGCGCGCGTGGGCGAGCACAGGGCCGTCGTGTGGAAGTTGTTGTACTTGAGGCCGTTCTGGGCCAGGCGATCGAGCGTCGGCGTCGCGATCGGGCCGCCGAAGGCGCTCGTCGCGCCGAAGCCGAGGTCGTCGATCAGCACGATCACCACGTTCGGCGCGCCCGCCGGCGCCTTCACCTCGAAGTGCGGGGGCATCTTCACCTGGCGGACGTCGAGCTCCTTGTAGAGCGGGCGCTTCGGCTCGGCGATCGGCAGGTTCGTGCGGTCCGCCGTGGTGATGGTGTTGGCTGCGGCCGGCGCCGGCGGCGCCTTCTCCTGCGCCGAGGCCGGCGCGTACAGGGCGGCTGCCAGCGCGACCGCTCCGAGGGCCCGCTGCACGCGCGCGCTTCGAGTCATCCGTGGATCCTCCTCCGCCTTCGCGGCGTCTGCTCGATTCCTGCCCCGACGCACGAAGCAGCCGCCGAGCCGCGTCGCGATGTCCGGTTGCGCTTGCCGCCGGCCGGGACGAGCGCGGCGGCGAATGCCGAGTGCCCGACCGGCGAGGTCGAGCGGGTCCTTCGGGGCCGCCGTTTGCCGCGGCCCGAGACGGCGGGTCCCGCTAGAACCGCACCCCGAAGCCGAGCTGCGGACCGTGCAGGACGGCGTCCTCCACGACGCCCTGCTCCGCACGGTCGATGGCGAGCGCACGGTAGGCCGCGTTCACGCTGAAGTGCCGGGCGAAGCGCCACTCGATGCCGGCCATCGCCTGCCACGTCAGCCCCGACGCCTCCCCGAGGCCGAATCCGCCCATGTCGCCGAGCGTGAACAGCGACACGCTCTCGAGCACGTCCGCGCTGATGCGCAGGCCCGCGATCGGATCGAACCAGTCGGTGCGCGACTCGGCGCGGCGCGAGCCGCCGCGCACGAGGTTCCCGGGCAGCGTCAGGTCGCCCACGTGGGCGCGCACGCGGCTCAGGTCGAGGCTGGAGACGGGCACCGTGGTCCCGCCCACGGTCAGGGTGGCGGGCGCCACGTCCACCTCCACGTCGACGTTCGCGTTCCAGTACCGGACGCCGGCCAGGAGGTCGACCTGGAAGCGCCGCGGATCGCCGGCGCGCTCGTCGCCGAGGAGGCGCGAGAGGGGTGCGTCGAGCACGCGCCAGCCGCCCTTCAGGTCGACGATCCACAGCGTCGTGCGCGTGCTCGCGTCGACGGGGCCGACGCTGATCGTGCCGCCGGGCCCGGCGTTCAGGAGCTGGACCGGGAAGCTGCGCGCGCCGGCGTCGCCGTCGACCGCGAGCTGGCTTCCGTTGAGGTCGAGCAGCAGCAGGGCGCGCCGCCAGCGCACCTCCGTGGCGCCCTGGAGCGCCCACTTGAGCCCCTCGATCACGTCCCCGTAGTCGAGGTGGAGGCTGGTCTCGATGTCTCCCGCCGACAGGTCGGCGTGCGTGGCCGACACCCAGCCGTGGAGCTGGAGGCGGACCTCCCAGTCCTTGGCCGGCGCCCCCGTCTGCGCCGTCGCGGCGGTCGCCAGCACGAGGCCCACGGCGCACGTCGAGATCGCCCTTCGGATGCCGCCCATGCCGTTCCCCCCCGAATGCAGCGCCGCGCCCATCCTGCGCCGCGGCGCGCCCGCGCGCCGCGCGATCCTCCGCCTGCCGGCCGCCCCGAAACGTCGTGCAGGGGACGCACCGGAGCCTAACCGGGTGGTACAAAGGGTTCTTGTGCTTTCGCGCCAGCCGCGGGACGCCGGCCGGCCCAGGGAGGAGCGATGAGCGCGGTCCCGCTCGTGCGCGCTGCTGCGGTGGCGCCGCTCGCCGGCTTCCTCGAGCGCGCCGGCGCACCGATGGGCCGCTGCCTCGAGAGCGTGGGGCTTTCGCCCCGGCTGCTGGAGCAGCCCGACGTGCCGCTCCCATTCCATCTCGCGTGCGCGGTGGTGGAGGAAGGGGCCCGCTCGATCGGGATGGAGGATCTCGGAGCGCGCGTGGGCGCGGTGACGCCCGTCGAGGCGCTCGGGGCCTTCGGCGCCCATGTCGCGCGCGCGCCGACGCTGCTCGAGGCGCTCCGACGCGCCTCCGCCTTGCGCTGGGAGCTGTGCTCGGGCCAGGACCTGTGGATCGAGCGCGACGAGCGCGACGGCTCCCGCATGTGGATCCGGCTTCGCAGCGATCGCCGGATCGCACGCGGCCGATCCGAGATCGACCCCTACGGCGCCCTGCTCCTGGTGAACCTCGTCCGCCTGGCGGCCGGGCCGGGCTGGACTCCCGCCGCCGTCGAGCTCGGGCCGGTCTCGCCGGGCTCGCTCGCGGCGCTCGCTCCCTCGGAGGTCTCGGTGCTGGCCGGCTGCCCCGCGGTCGGCGTCGCGCTGGAGGCCGACCTGCTGCGCCGTCCCCTCGCCCTGGCCACGGGGATCGCGCCGCCTCCGTCGGCGGTCGGTCCCCGGCTCACCACCGATCTGCGGTCTTCGGTCCGCCAGGCGATCGAGGCGCTGCTCCTCGGCGGCTATCCCGACGTGCACCTCGCCGCCGAGGCGTGCGCGATGAGCGTTCGCACCTTCCAGCGCCGGCTCGCGCAGACGGGGACCTCGTACGCCGAGCTCGTCGAGGAGGTGCGCTGTCACCTGGCGCTGCGCCTGCTGCGGGACGACGCGCCATCGATCACCGAGATCGCGCTTCGGCTCGCCTACTCGGACCTCGCCAACTTCTCCCACGCGTTCCGTCGCTGGACGGGCGTGTCGCCGCGCGCCTACCGGAACCTCGAAGCCGCGTCCTGAGGGCTGCGGGTCGCGCCGGCCGCCCCCCGGACGCGCTCAGCGGCTCGCGGGAGCGCCCCCCTCCTGCGGCGGGGCCCCGATCTCCGCGACGAGCTCCCGCATCTCGGGCGACTCGCGCAGCAGGCGCCGCGCCACGGCGACGAGGCGAGCCACGGTTTCCTCGGGGAGCGAGAGGCTCGTGGGCACCGCCTCGAAGAAGGCGCGCTCCCGCGCGTCCTCGATGCGCTCGAAGTCCACGGTCACCAGCGACACGGGGATCGGCTCGCCGCCCGGCCCGGGCGGCAGCTCGCGCGCCCAGCGCCGGAGGCTCTCGCGCATCAGCTCGATCGTCTCGAAGTTGAAGGCGTAGATCTGCGTGTCGGTGACCGCGCCGAGGATCGTGGCGAGGCCCGGCGACACGGCGGCGAGGTCCCACTGCGGCGGCGGGTGGACCTCGGCGTTCACCACGATCACCAGCACGCGCCGGATCGACTGCGCGTGCACCTGCTGGAGGCGCCCGGCCGGACCGCCGGCGAGGATCACGTTCTCGAGGGGAACGCGCAGGCCGATGTTGTCCGAGATGCCGCCGTCGAGGAGATGGACGTACGGCCGTGTCCGAGGATCGAGATAGCCGTTCAGGATCGTGGCGACGCGGAAGCGGCGCGGGTCCGTCCGGCGCTGCTGCAGTGCCTCGTCGAAGCCCGCGGGCGGCTCGAAGCCGCAGTTTCCGGCGTAGTTCTCGAGCACGATCGGGCTGAAGAGCCCGGGCACGGCGGACGAGGCCGTGACGGCGCGGGCCAGCGGCAGCTTCGCGAGATCCGAGCACAGGAAGTCGAACTGCCCCTGGGAGAAGGTGAAGTGGTGGCCCGCGGCGAGGTCGGTGGCGTTGATCTGGAGGAGCGGCCCCCCGGCGGCCTCGAGGTCGGCGAAGGTCGCGCCCTGGAACACGTCTTCGTCGTACAGGCGGACGGCCATGTCGCTCCGGTCGAAGAAGCTGCTCGCGAAGCGGAACCACTCGAGCGGGTTCAGGAGCCCGAGCAGGAGCTCGCCCTCCACGTCCCGCCGCAGGAAGCGCTCCTCGTAGTCCTCGAAGATGCGGTCGCCGTGGAGGCCGTAGTAGGCCGAGGTGAAGCTCCCGCCCGACACCGAGCTGATGCTGTCCACCTCGTCGAGGAGGCGCCGGCGCCGGCCGTCGATCTCGATCGGCGTGTCGCGCAGCTCCTGGAGGACACCGTAGGAGAGCGCGGCGGCCCGGGTGCCGCCGCCCGAGAAGGCCAGCATGACGAGCACGTCGCCGAGTCCGCGCTCCTCGACGACGCGGGCTGCGCGGTAGCCCGTCGCGGGATCCCAGCGCGCGAGCGGCTCGTTGGCCGCGCGAAACGACGAGCAGCCGAGCGCGGGGAGCACGGCGCCGGCCACGACGGCGAGGAGGAACGAAGGCCGCATCACGGCGTGGGATCGTATCCGAGGCGATCGGGCCTGCGAGCGTTCCCGCCGCGCCGGGAACGGCGTTCCCCTGCCTGGCTGGCGCACGATCACAAGTGGCCGCCGGCGAAGACGCCACGCTGCGGCGGTCGCCGAGGAGGGTTCCATGCCGCGCATCGCGTTCCGGCTCGTGCTCGTGGCGTTCGCCGCGCTCGCCACGGCGCCGACCCCCGCACGCGCCCAGGAGCCGGCGCCGGCGGCCGAAGAGAGCAGCGAGCCCGGCTCCCTCACCGAGGTGAACAAGAAGCTGACGAACCCCGTGAGCGATCTCTGGTCGCTGACGTTCCAGGCCAACCACTTCCTCGTGAGCCCGGGCCCCGGCGAGCCGGATCGGTGGAGCACGAACCTGCTCTTCCAGCCGGTGCTGCCGCTGGCGCTCACCTCCGAGTGGAACTGGATCACGCGGCCCGTGATCCCGCTCTACGTGTCGCAGCCCCACCCCGATCCCTCGGATCCGCGCGAGCTCGAGCGCACCACCACCTTCGGCGACGTCACGCTGCTCCAGCTCCTGTCGCCCAGCCCGAAGCTCGCCGGCAACTGGCTCCTCGGCGCCGGGCCGAGCTGGATCTTCCCGACCGCGAACTCCGACTTCACGGGCCAGGGCAAGTACCAGGTCGGGCCCGCGGCCCTCGTCGGCTATCTCTCCCAGAGGTGGATCGCGGGCGCCCTCGTCCAGAACTGGTGGTCCTTCGCCGGGTCGGGCGACCGCTCCGTCGCGCAGATGAACCTGCAGCCCTTCGCGTCCTGGTTCCTGCCGGACGGCTGGAGCGTCGGCTACTCGGGCAACCTCCTCGCGAACTGGAAGGCCGACGGCGGGAACGCCTACACCGTGCCGCTCGGGATCGCGCTCGGGAAGGTGGTGCGCGTGGGACCGCTCCCGGTGAGGTTCCAGCTCGCCGGGCAGTGGATCCCGATCCAGCCCGACCGCTTCGGCGCGAAGTGGAACCTGCAGCTCGTGGTGACGCCGGTGATCCCGAAGCTCGTGCAGGGCACCTTGCTCGGGGACTGATTGCCCGCGCGGGCCGCCGTCCGCATTCGGCGGCCGGAAACACGACGGGCGGAAGCGCTCGCTTCCGCCCGTGCTCGCTCGCCTCCCGGTGCGCGCCGTCAGTGCGCGGCGATCGAGAGGACGCTGAACGCGATCATCGAAGTGACGCCGAACCAGACGATCCCGGCCAGGTACGCCCAGCGCAGGGCGGCCTCGTGGCCCAGGCTCTTCCGCCTCATGGGGGTCCCTCCTGGGGCGTATCCAAGCATGGCGGCGGCGCGCGAGACGGTGACGGTCGTCACCATTCGGGGCGCTCGGATGGCGTGCGAAGCGGCTCCGCGTTACCCCTTGCGGCGTGACCACTTCCCTCGCTGGCGCGCCGGGTTACGCGCTCGATCACTGCGCGCTCGGGGTGCGGCGGGTGGAAGACGCCCTACCCCTGCTGGTGGACGTGCTCGGCGGCGAGGAGCACGAGGGCGGACCCGGCATCGGCTTCCAGGGCGGCCAGTGGCGCTTCGCGGGCGGCGGCGTGATCGAGGTGATCGAGCCGACGGGCCCGCCGGGCGGCTTCCTCCACCGCTTCCTCGAGCGCCGCGGGCCCGGCGTGCATCACGTCACCTTCAAGGTGCCGCGGCTGCGCGAGGCGGCCGACCGGGCGCGCGCCTTCGGCTACGAGATCGTCGGCTACCACGACGCCTTCCCGGGCTGGCAGGAGTGCTTCCTGCACCCGCGAGAGGCCCAGGGCATCGTGGTGCAGCTCGCCGCGTCCGATCCGGCGGCGGCCGGCGACTGGGGCGCCGGCTGGCGCTTCCCGGCGCGCGCGCCCGGGGCGCCGCCGCCGCCCGCGCCCGCACGCGTGCTGGGCCCCCGCCTCGTCGCGCGCGACGAGAAGGCGGCGGCGCGCCAGTGGGGCGAGCTGCTCGGCGGCGCGCAGACGCGCTCGGGCGACACGCTGGTGTTTCGCTGGCCGGGCTGCGGCCTGCGCATCGCCGTCGATCTCGATCCCGGCGCGCGCGAAGAGGGGCCGGTGGCCGTCGAGGTGGCGGCGCGGCCGGGGCTCGTGCTGCCGGATGGCGTCGTGCCGGTCCTCGGGACGCGCTTCGTGGCCGTGTCGGAAGAGGACGTCGACGCCGCGTAGCGTCGCAGCGCCCGGGAGCGTCAGCGCTCCGCCGCCGGCTGCGCCGTCGCACGATCCACGCGCTCCATCCAAGCCGCCACGGCGGGCGCCTTCGCGATGCGCTCGGCGCCCTCGTCCGCGCCGCGGATGCACGCGAGCTGGGCGAAGACCGCGAGGTCCGCCAGGGTGAGCGCGTCGCCCACGAGCCATTCGCGCTCGCCCAGGAGCCCCGCGATCGCGGCCACGTGGCGATCGACGTCACGCAGCACCGCGTCCACGGGCTTCCGCCCGAGCCCCTGACGCGAGAGCGTCCCGCCCAGCATGCGCGGGAGCACGTACGGCGCGAGGGTCCGGAGCCAGCCGGCGTCGTGCTTCGTCAGCTCGGGGACGAAGCGCCGCGCGTTGTGGGGCAGCGTGAAGCGCAGGCGCATCTCGTAGAAGTACAGGCTCTCGTCGGCCCAGTCCTCGAGCACGTGCACGAGGGCGCGCCGGCCCGGGTCCGCGGGCAGGAGCGGCGGATCGGGGTACTGCGCCTCCAGCCAGTACGCGATCTCCGTCGAGTCGGCGACGAACGTCCCGTCCCGCTCGAGGCACGGCAGCTTGCCGGCGGGGTTCACCTTGCGCACGCCGAGGGTCTCGGCGAGGGGCACCTCGCGGACGCGGTAGGGAACGCCCTTCCAGTGCAGGGCGCGGCGGATCTTGTCGCAGAAGGGCGAGATCTCGAACTGCCAGAGCGTGATCATCGGACGTCTCCGGGCGCGGGGCGCGCGGCCCCGCCGGTCTCCTCGCGCGGCGCGAACACGAGGAAGGACTGCTTCTCGAGGAAGTCGTGCCGCGCCACGAGCGCGTAGCCGGCGTCGCCCAGCTCGCGCACGATCGTGTCGGGGTCGGTGCCGTGGGCGCCGAAGGGCGCCCTTCCGGGCGTGAAGTCGACGATCGCGACGCGGCCGCCCGGCCGCAAGGACGAGCGCAGCCGCGCGAAGTAGGCGCTGCGGTCCTCGAGGTGGTGGTAGGTGTTGCAGGTGAAGACGAGGTCGGCGCCGGGCGCCGGGATGCGCGCGTCGTCGTACGCCGCGCGCACCGGCTCGACGTTCGTGCGCCCCTCCTCCCGGGCCCGCTCGGCGAGATACGCGAGCAGGCCGTCGTCCACGTCGACGGCGAGGACGCGGCCCTCGGGCCCCACGGCTTCGGCCAGGCGGAAGGTGAAGTAGCCGCCGCCGGCGCCGAGGTCGGCGACGCGGTCGCCGGGGCGCAGCTCGAGGGCCGCCACCACCTCGTCGGGCTTCTGCCAGGCGTCGCGGCCGACGCCCTCGTAGGCGAAGCGCTTGAAGCGGGTGCAGCCGCCTGCCAGCGCCCCGGCGAGGAGCGCGGCCGCGAGGACCGCCGCGGCACGGCCGCGCGCGCGGCGCCTCACCGCTCCTTCCAGCCCTTCGTCACGTACACGTCCTCGAGGAAGAGGTGCTCGAGGCCGGAGCCGTAGAACATGGCGAGCGCATCCTTCGGCGCGCAGATCATGGGCTCGCCGCGCCGGTTCAGCGACGTGTTGATCACGCAGGGCAGCCCCGTGCGCTTCTCGAACTCGCGCAGGAGGCGGTGGTAGCGGGGGTTCGCCTCGGCCGACACCGCCTGGGGACGCACCGTGCCGTCCACGTGCACGACCTCCGGCGTCTCGGCGCTCCACTTCTCGGGCACCCGGAAGGAGAGCGTCATGAACTCGGCGGGATGGGCGGAGCCGAGGAACTCCTCCGCCCGCTCGGCCAGCACCGAGGGGCAGAACGGCCGCCAGCGCTCGCGGTACTTGATGCGCGCGTTGATGTCGTCCGCCGTGCCGCGGTGGCCGGGGTTGCCGAGGATGCTGCGGTTGCCGAGGGCGCGCGGCCCCCACTCCATGCGCCCCTGGAACCAGGCCACGACCTCGCCGCGCGCCAGCAGCTCCGCCGCCGCGGCCGGCGCGTCGGGCACGAGGGTGTAGGGGATGCGCAGGCCGTCGAGCTCCTCGCACACCTCCTTCGTGGTGAAGGACGGGCCCCAGTAGGCGTGGGGCAGCGGCTTCACGCGGTCGCCGCGCTTGGCCGCGGCGTAGGCCGCCGCGCCGATGGCCGTGCCGGCGTCGCCGGGGCTCGGCGGCACGTAGAGCCGCCGCACCAGCGGGTGCTCCATCAGCTTGCGGTTCATCGCCACGTTGAGGGCGCAGCCCCCGGCGAGGGCGAGGTTGCCGTGACGCTTCAGGGCGTCGCCGAGGTGATGCTCGATGAGCCGGATCGAGCAGTCCTCGAGCACCTTCTGGGCCGCCGCCGCGATGTGGACGTAGGGCTCGTCGATCTCGTCGCCGACGCGCGGCGGCCCGAAGCGCTCCACGAACTTCGTGCCGAAGCTCGCGCCCTTCCAGCGCTTCTCGCGCGGCGCCCAGACGTAGTCGAGGTCCATCCAGAGGTCGCCGTCCACGACCTTCACGATGTCCGAGAGGTCCGCCTTCGACGGGTCGCCGTAGCAGGACATCCCCATCACCTTGAACTCGCCGTCGTTGATGTCGAAGCCCAGGTACTCGGTGATCGAGGCGTAGAAGAGGCCGAGGCTGTCCGGGCGCTGCACCTCGAAGCGCCGGGTGAAGCGCTGGTCCTTCACCTCGCCGAAGAGGCAGGTCGTGACCTCGCCCACGCCGTCGATGGTGGCGACCGCGCACTCGTCCATGCCCGAGAAGTGCGAGGCGCTCGCCACGTGGGCGAGGTGGTGCTCGACGAGGTCGATCTCGAACTTCGAGCGGTCGGCGCCGAGGGCGTCGAGGGTGCGCTCGAGCTTCCCCACCCGGTAGCGCTTCTTGCGCCGGCCGCGGTAGAGCGCGCGGAAGGCCTTCTTCGGCTGGCGGCCGAACGCCCGGCGGGCGTAGGCCCAGCGGTTGCGCGTGATGTTCTCGAGCGACCACGGGAACGCGACGACGTCCACCTGGTCGAGCGTCACGCCCGCCGCCTCGAGGCAGTAGCGCACCGCGTGGAGCGGCAGCTCCCGCGGCGCGTGCTTCACGCGCGTGAAGCGCTCCTCCTCCACGGCGGCGACGGTCTCGCCGTCGACCAGGATCGCGGCGGAGGGGTCGTGCCAGAAGGGGCAGGCGATGCCGAGGACGATCACGCGGCGGAGGGTAGGCGCGGCGTCGAAGGGTGGAAAGGTCGCGGCTCGCTCCGCGCGGCGGCGCGCCCGGGCTCCCGCCCGGGCGCGCGCTCGCGGCGTGACGCCTACGGAGCCGGGGCGGGCGCCGGGCTCGAGAAGGTCTCGATGCCGAGGTTGCCGCGCGTCGCCTCGTACTCGGTCATCATCACCGGGTGCTGGTCGGCGGTGAGCCAGTCGCCGAGCTGCTTCGCGTAGAGCGGGCTCGCGACGTCTCCGCTGGAGCCGCCGGGCGTCACGTTCCAGCCGGCGATGCGCAGGGCGTCGAAGGGCGTGCCGCCGGCGACGCCCACGTAGCGGCGCACCGGGCCGCCGCCGAACTTGAAGGCGTCGATCGAGTCGGCCCAGGCGCTGAAGCCGGAGGCGTTCACCGTCTCGAAGCCGCCGTCGCGCGCGAGGCCCGAGAGGCCCGGCGCGAGATCGGTGTAGCCCGCCGCCGGCGGGATCGAGCGCGCGCCGCCGAGGCGGTGGTTGAAGGTGATGCGGTGCAGCTTGCCCCAGCGGTAGTCGTCCTGGCTCGTCGACCCGCCGAAGGCCGCGGCGTAGCCCGGGCCGGCGAGGGAGGCGAGCGCGCTCTGCAGCGCCTGGAGCAGCGCCTGGTCTCGGCGCTCCCCGGCGCTCGGCGCCGTGAGGGCGACCGAGGGCGCGAAGAAGTCGATGCCCGAGGCGCCGACGCCCGTGAACGGCGTCTGCCGCAGCAGGTGGTGCAGCGCGGTGAGCGCGTCGCTCGCGCCCACGGTGGGAACGCCGAGACGCTTCAGCGTGTCGTCGACCACGCTGCGCGCGGCCTTGGCGCGCCACACCGCGTAGATCGTCGACGCCACGCTGGCCTCGGCCTCCTCGGGCAGCACGTAGGGGTTGCGCACGCCGTAGTTGTCGCTGGCGTCGTAGCCCTCCACGAGCCCGGTGGGCGTCGAGAAGTCCCACGCGGCGAGGCGGCCGATGGCCTCGGCCACCTGCGGAGCGGCCGCGAGCGCCGCGAGCGCGGGATCCGCGCCCGGCGCCGACGCATTCGCAAAGGCCTGCACGAGGTAGGGCACGAGCAGCTCGGCGTCACGCTGCTGCGTGTTGCCCTGCATCTCGCGCAGGAACTGGGCGTTCACCTTGCCCCGGGCGAGCCGGTCTTCCAAAAGCTGCGTGATGCGGCCGGCGCGCAGGCCGTTGTTGTAGCGGCCGTTCAGGTAGTAGATCGCGCCCGGCTTGCCGGGCCGGAACTGGTTCATGGGATCGTTGTCGAGGGTCGTCCCGGCCGGGTCGTTGTTCGCGTTCACGACGAAGCCGTTCGGAGGATCCAGGGTCTGCGGCATCTCCGCGAAGGGCAGGATCGCGAACGGGATGCTCTGCCCCTGCGAGCGCGCAGGGTCGTACACCCAGTTGTTCTCGCCGGTGGTGCCGTCGCGCACGAAGAAGGGCGGCAGCCCCTTCACGGCGCCGTCCTCGAGGTCGCGGCGCAGGGGCAGCTCCGCGCTCGTGAAGTAGCCGAGGTGGCCGTCGGCGTCGGCGTAGATCCAGTTCTGGGAGCCCACGTCGAAGCTCTGGAGCCCGTCGAGGAACTGCGTGAGGTTCCGCGCGCGGTTCCAGGCCCGGAAGGTCTGGAGCTCGCGCGTCGCGTGGGAGCCCGTGTACTGGAGCACGAGGGCGTCCGTCTGCCCGCTGCCGAAGAGGATCCCGGAGTTCGTGATCTGCACCACGGGCCCGTAGCTGCGGCGCTCGTCGTCCACCGTGAGGATGAATTTGCGCGAGATCGCGACGCCGCCGTCCACGACGTTGTCCACGGTGCCGTCGCCCGGCGTGTTCACGCGGTAGTCCGCGACCTCCACCTTCACCGGGTAGACGTCGCTGCCCGACTGCACGCAGGCCGAAGCCGGGCAGCCCGGCGGCGCCTCGCTGCCCGACTTGATCACGTCGCGGAAGACGTCGGTCACGTCCATCGGATTCGTGGTGGCGCCCCAGGTGATGCGCTCGTTCTGGCCGAGGATCACGAACGGCACGCCGGCGAAGCCGATGCCGTGCACGTTCATCGGTCCGTCGACGGGGTCGTTCGACACCACGAGGTGAATCTCGTAGAAGGTCGAGGGCACGCCGAGGGCGAGGTGCGGGTCGTTCGCGATGATCGGGCGGCTGGTGTCCGTGACGGCCGCCGTGACGCCCCACTCGTTGCTGCCGAGCACCGTCTCGCGCGGATCGGCGTCGGTGCCCTGGACGTGGCCGACGTGGCCGGGCGCCGCGGCCAGCTCCTCGCGCCAGGCGCGCGCGAGGCGCGCGGAGGCCGCCACGTGGGCGCGGCCGGCCGGCGTGGCGAGGGCGGCGGTCAGGAAGGGGAACCCACCGGTGGCGTCCGGCACGCTGGAGGCGGGATCCATCGGCGCGTTGCGGCGGACGTCGTCGAACAGCAGCTTCTGCCCGTCGAAGGGCGGCGTCGCCGCCTGCCCCGCCTTCACGTAGGCGTCGAGCTGCTCCACGAGGCCGACGTCGATGGAGAGCGAGAGGCTCGCCGCGATGGCCTTGCCGACGGCGAGGCTGTCCACGGGCTCCCACGGCCGCGCGTTCGTCAGCTCGAGCTGGGCGTACTCGGACGGCAGCGGATTCGTCTGGAGCCAGTGGTTGACGCCGTCGGCGTAGGCCTGGGCGAGGGCCAGCTCGCGCGGCGTCAGCAGCGCGAGGGAGCGCTCGGCGGCGCGGCGCAGGCCGATGGTGCGGTTCTGGATGTCGCCGTTCAGCGCCGACGGGCCCACGAGCTCGGCGAGATCGCCGCTCACCTCGCGCCGCGTCGCGTCCATCTGCCAGAAGCGGTCGCGCGCATGGACGAATCCCACGACGCGCGCGAGGTCGAGGTCGTTCTCGGCGAAGAAGTGCGGCGTGCCGAAGCGGTCGACGATCACCTTCACCGAGCCGGTAAGCCCCGGGATCGAGACCGGCGTGCCGGGCGGCGTCGGCGGCACGGGCGGGCACTGGACGCCGGCGAGGGCGAGGGCGGAGAGGGCGAGCGCGGCGGCGAGGGAACGCAGCGAGAGGGGACGGCGCACCGGGAGGACCTCCAGCGGCGCGGCCCGTTCGAGGCGCCCGCGCCCGTGGGCGGAAGGAGCGGAGCCCGAGACACGGACGCCGCCGGCGAGGAGTCCCGCCGGCGGCGTCGAGATCGCCTCGGGCCGAAGCCCGAGCCGTGGGCCTGCTCGAAGTCTCGAGCCTACGCCTGCGAGCGCTTGCGCGCCGTCGCCAGGCCGACGATGCCGGCGGCGAGCAGCAGCGCGGTGCCCGGCTCGGGCACGAACGCCACGTCGAGCCGCGCGATCACGAGGTGCCGGTCGTCGAGCAGATCGGCCTGCCCGGCGCTGAGCCCGAGGGCGCTGGCCAGGGCCGCCGTGGCGCCGGCCGTGAGGCGCGCGCCGTAGCCGTCGAGGCGGATCGAGCTCGTGTCCGTGACGCACGGATCGAGGGCGCCCGAGAAGTTGCAGATCGTGAGGTCGAACAGGGCGGTCGAGGCCGCCGGACCCTGGGACACGCCGTTCAGCACCACCTCCACGTCGCCGCGGATCAGGAGGTTGGTGAGGTCGACGACGAAGTTCGAGAGCTTCACCGTGTTCGTGCCGAGGCTGAGGTCGACGCCGCTGCCCTGGTGCTCGATCTCCCCCTCGAGGAAGGAGAGGTCGACGTCGCCCCCGGTCACGGGGAAGGCGAAGTCGGGGCCGTTCGGCGCCGCCGTGCCGGTGAGGGTGATGCCGACGCCCGCGCCGGCCAGCACCTTCGCGGACTGCGCCAGCTCGAGGACGGTGCTCGTCACGCCGCCCAGCAAGGGCGTCGCCGAGGCGGTTCCGGCCATCGTTCCGATCCCGAACAAGAACCCCGCAGCCACCGCCGCGCGCAACATCCGAGCCGATCGCATGAGCTTCCTCCGTCGGGACGGGATGCGTCCCCGCGGAGGTAGTGGTGCGCGGCAGGCCGTTGTGTCAGACCGGGCGGTTCTCCCCTGGGGCGGCCGGCCCCATCCCGGTGAGGCGGTGCTGACACATCCCCCGCCGGCAGGCCACTTCCCCTCCGGACCGTGCGGTCAGGAGGAATGC
>Ga0073934_10004879_pt1 | contig 21586 bp, 17 predicted proteins | sample LarsenN4metaG_FD_76834 | JGI IMG/M metagenome (GOLD analysis project Ga0073934, IMG submission 76834) | Hot spring sediment bacterial and archeal communities from British Columbia, Canada, to study Microbial Dark Matter (Phase II) - Larsen... ...
CCAGCGACCGGCGTCGCGACCATAGGCGCGGATGGCCGCGGCCAACGGCTCCGGGCAACCGGCCAGCGGGTCCATCGGGTCGTCCTCGGCGGCCAGCCGGGGCGTGACGGCAGCCAGACCCAGCAGCAGGAAAAGCAAACGGCGCATGACCCTGAGACCATGCGCCGGAAAAAGGTTTCCGCAACGGCGGCGTGATGAACGGTCGCCGGGCTACATCATGCGGCAGATGAGCAGCTCGCGCTCAAACAGGAGTTCCTTCGGGAGGTGCGCGTGGAGGTCGAGGAACAGCTCCTCGTGGCCGAGCACCTCGGCGCGCCACGCGGCCTTGTCGAAGGCCTGCAGCTCGTCGAACTTCTCCTGGGGGAACGAGAGGCCGGTCCACTCGATGTCCTTGTAGCGGGGCACCCAGCCGATGGGGGTCTCCTTGGCCCGGCCGCCGGCGCGCACGCGGTCGACGATCCACTTCAGCACGCGCATGTTCTCGGAGAAGCCCGGCCACATGAATTTGCCATCCTTGTCCTTGCGGAACCAGTTCACGTGGAAAATGCGCGGCGTCTCGGTGAGGCCCTTCTGCAGGTTGATCCAGTGGCGGAAGTAGTCGCCCATGTTGTAGCCGCAGAACGGGAGCATGGCCATGGGGTCGCGGCGGACCTTGCCGATGGTGCCCGCGGCGGCGGCGGTCATCTCGGACCCCATGGTCGCGCCGACATAGACGCCGCTGGACCAGTTGAAGGCCTGGTAGACGAGCGGCATGGTGCTGGCGCGGCGGCCGCCGAAGACGATGGCGTGGATCGGCACGCCGTCGGGGTTTTCCCAGTCGGGGTCCATCGTGGGGCACTGGCTGGCGGGGGCGGTGAAGCGCGCGTTCGGATGCGCGGCCTTGGCGCCGGATTTCTTGGCGATTTCGGGCGTCCAGTCGTTGCCCTGCCAGTCGATGGCATGCTTGGGCGGCTCGTCGGTCATGCCCTCCCACCAGACGCCGCCGTCGTCGGTGAGGGCGACGTTGGTGAAGATGGTGTTCTTCGACAGCGCCTTCATGGCGTTCGGGTTGGTCTTGTCGCCGGTGCCGGGGGCGACGCCGAAGAAGCCCGCCTCGGGGTTGATGGCGCGCAGGCGGCCGTTGGCGTCGGGCTTGATCCACGCGATGTCGTCGCCGACGGTCCACACCTTCCAGCCCTGCTTCTGGAAATGCGGGGGCGGGATGAGCATGGCGAAGTTGGTCTTGCCGCACGCGGAGGGGAAGGCGGCCGCGACGTAGGTCTTCTTGCCGGCGGGATTCTCGACGCCGAGGATGAGCATGTGCTCGGCCATCCAACCCTCGTCGCGGGCCATGGCGGAGGCGATGCGGAGGGCGAAGCACTTCTTGCCGAGCAGCGCGTTGCCGCCGTAACCGGAACCGTAGCTCCAGATCTCGCGCGTCTCCGGGAAGTGGACGATGTATTTCTCCTTGTTGCAGGGCCAGGCGACGTCCTTCTGGCCCTTCTTCAGCGGGGCGCCGACGGAATGGACGCAGGGCACGACGCGCTTGAAATCCTTGTCGATGAGCTCGAAGACCTTTTTGCCGATGCGCGCCATGATGCGCATGTTGACGACGGCATAGGGCGAGTCGGTGAGCTGCACGCCGATCTGCGACATGGGCGAGCCGAGGGGACCCATGCTGAACGGCAGCACGAACATCGTGCGGCCCTTCATGCAGCCGGCGAAGAGGCCGCGCAGGGTCTTGCGCATCTCGTAGGGGTTGACCCAGTTGTTGGTCGGCCCGGCGGCCTCCTTGGAAAGCGAGCAGATGAAGGTGCGGTCCTCGACGCGCGCCACGTCGCTGGCGTCGGAGCGGGCGAGGTAACAGCCCGGCCACTTCTTCTGGTTCAGCTTGATGAAGGTGCCGCCGGCGACCATCTGCGCGCAGAGGGCGTCGTATTCCTTCTGCGAGCCGTCGACCCAGTGGATCGCGTCCGGCTGGCAGAGCTCGGCCATCTTCTTCACCCACCGGAGGAGGTGGACGTTGGTGCTGAGGGGCGGGTTGGACTTCATGGGCGGAGCGTAGGAAGCACACGGGCCGACTCAACGGGAAAGACCGTCCGGCTGGGGCAAGAAATTGGCGTAATCCTACGCATCAGCGCGGGCACAGTGCGCGCCCTTGGATTCCAACCCGGCCTGAATGCCTGCCGATCGCCGTCCGGCGCGGGAATTTTCAACCTCGGCAAGGGCGGGCTCGCCGGCCGCGCGCCCGGACTGCATCCTGCGTCCATGAAATTCCTCCCCGCCCTACTCGCCTTGGCCCTGCTCGGCTCGCTGTCCGCCCAGGAGCAGGCCGCTCCGCCCGCAGCGGCCCCCGCCCCCAAGCTCCCGCCCGACATGACGGTTTATTATTTCTGTCTGCTCACCCGCGGGCCGAACGCCGGCAAGGGCACCAAGGAGGAACTCGCCGCCGGGCAGGCCGCCCACATGGCCAACATCCAGCGTCTGGCCGACTCCGGCAAACTGCTCGTGGCCGGGCCGTTCATGGACCGCGGCGACTGGCGCGGCATCTTCATCTTCAAATGCGCCTCGCTCGAGGAAACCAGGGAACTCGTGGCCTCCGATCCGCTCATCAAGGACCAGCGCCTCATCGCGGACGTCCGCCCGTGGCTGACCATGAAGGGCAACATCCGCGACCCGGAGTTTCCCGCCCCGCTGTTCACGCCAAAGTCGTGAGCCGGCTCTGCATCTTCGCCGGCACCGCCGCCGGCGGCTACGCCGGCTGGTTTCTGGGCGGAGCGCTTGGTTTCGAGTTCTTCGGCTGCTTTCTGCTGAGCGGCGCGGGCAGCCTGGTCGGCGTGTGGGCGGGTTGGAAGCTCGCGCAACGGTTCAAGTAATACTTGGATCCTTCGTCCGCGTTGCGGACTCAGAATGACCATCCGGCGAGCGGATGGTCACTTCATCGGCTCGATGTGGACCGACACGTCGCTGATGCGGTGCGGCGCGGACGCCAGCAGCGCGTCCTTCACGGCATGGGCGATGTCGTGGCCCTGCACGACGGTGAGCGAGCCGTCCACCCGCACCTGGATGTCCACGAGATGGCTGAGGCCGCTCTTGCGCACGCGCACCTTGTCCAGCGCGCGCACCCCGGGAACGGCGAGCGCAAGGTCGCGCACCCCCTGCTCGAATTCCGCCGAGGCGGCCGTGTCCATGACGTCGCTGAGGGCCTTGGTCAGGACGCCGAATCCGTTGAAGGCGATGATCACGCAGGCGAAGAGCGCCGCCCAGTCGTCCGCCACCTCCCAGCCCGGCCCCCCGAGCAACGCGATGACGATGCCGACGAAGGCCGCCGCGGAGGTCAGCGCGTCCGAGCGGTGGTGCATCGCCTCCGCGCCCAGCGCCGTGCTGCCGACCTCCTCGCCCGCCAGGTCGAGCCGGCGTGAAAAGAACAGTTTCGCCGCCACCACGCCGCCGAGCACGAGCAGCGTCCACCACGCCGGCGTGTGGTGCGGCGTCATGATCTCGCGGGCGGCGTGCCAACCGATCCAGCCCGCGACGAGGAAGATGAACAGCGCGACCGCCAGCGCCGCCAGCGGCTCCGCCTTGCCGTGGCCGTAGGGATGGTTGGCGTCCGGCGGGCGTGCCGCCACGCGGAAACCCGCCCACACGAGGAGCGAGGTGAGGATGTCGAGGCACGACTCCGCCGCATCGGCCACGAGCGCATAGGTGTGGCCGAAGATGCCGCCGGCCAGCTTGGCGGCCGCCAGCACGGCGTTGAGCGCCACGCCACGCAGCACCAGGCCTGCGCTTTGCCGGGCGCGATCGCTGGCCTGCTGGTGAGCCGCGTGCATGTTTGGCAAAGGTTCGCGTCTTTTCCCCCGCATCACAAGCCTGCGCACGCCAAGCCCGTCATTGACCCGCCGCCGTCCCGGCGTATTCTGGCGCCACTCCGATGACCGACACCGCCGTCCCGGTCGCCGCCGATCCCGTCAAGCAGTTCTCCGTTTTCATCGAGAACCGCGTCGGGCGGCTGTTCGACCTCGTCGCCATGCTGACCGCCCACCAGGTCCACATCATGGCGATGACCACCATCGACACAACCGACACCGCCATCGACCGCCTCATCGTCGACGACCCCGACCGCGCCCGCGAACTCTTCGCCGCCAACAATTTCGCCTTCACCGAGTGCGACGTGCTGGCCGTGGAATTCGCCGACGAGTCGCAATTGAAGCACATCTTCGGCGCGCTCGTGGCGGTGGAGGTCAACATCCACTACGCCTACTCGTTCCTGATGCGGCCCGAGGGCCGGTCGGCCGTCGCCATGAGCACGGAGGAGAACGACCTCGCCGCGCAATCCCTCAACTCCCGCGGCTTCAAGGTGCTCACCCAGCGCGACATCTCGCGCTGAGTGCGGTGTATTCTCTGCGGAACCACCGGGCTCAGGCGGGCACTGGCACGCAAGGCCGGCGCCCGCCTGAGGGTTCCCCTGGTCGCACCTAGAAGCTCCACCGGAAACCGGCGGAAAAATCGCCCGTCACCCGCGCGTGGTCACCGCGGGCACCGGCATAACTCGCACTGAGCACGAGGTTCGGCCGGAGATACCATTCGGCCTCGAGACCGGCCTCCACGGCGTCGCGGTCGGCGGGGCGCCCCGGAGCGCGGTAAAAGCCGGTGCTGGCCGGTGCACCCGCCAGACGCGCAAGGAAGGCGCGATCGTCCTCCAGCTCACGCGCGGCGGCGAGCGAGACGCGCAGCCGCAGCTTGTCCTGCGCGAGCCGCATCGCCGCCTGCACGCCGGTCCGCAGCTGCCGCGAATCGAAATCCAGACCGGCCAAGGTCAGTTCGCTGCCCGAGCCGTTGGTCTCCGTGAATCCATCCCACTTCACGGCCGTGTTGGTGTAGGCGACCGACGCACCCAAGCGCCAACGGCCCTTGTCCAAGTGGTAACCGAGTTCGCCGGAATAGAGCCGCAATTGCGTGTCGGTCGTGCCGCGCGCCAGCGGACCTTGCCCCGGCGTGCCGACCAGGCGGCGCAGATTGGCTTCGCCCCGGCCGGCGGCCGCGATCATCTGGGCGTGGAAGCCCTTGGTCCGGTAGCAAACCGATAAGGCGGCGTTTTGCATTTCGCGCTCCGCGAGGCTGCCCTTGTGATCGAGCTCGGTCTCGGAGTCATCCTGCGCGACGAAAAGCCCCGCCGTGACATCGCCGAAATCCCCGATCATGCCTATCATACCGCCGGCGGAACTGTCGCGGGCCTCCGGCAAACCCTGGATGGCATCGAAACGGCTGCGCCGGGAGTTTCCGGCAAACATCGTCGTGAACCCCCTGGGGCGGCCGGCAGAGGCCATGAGAGACTGGGCCATGGCATTGCGGAGGGACCGACCCGATTGCAGCGCGCTGTCGAAAGCCGCGCCGTAGACATCGGGCACGAGTGACTCAATGACCGCGGTCAACGAGGCGGCGGAAATCGTGTTCATCTGCGAGACCAACGAGCGCAGCGGGAAGGGAATGTTGAAATAATCATCAGCAAAGGTGTCCAGGTGCCGGCTCATGGCCAGGCCGGCCGGCGTGCTGCCGAAATCGGAATAGGGGCGCAGGCTGAAATCCAGGCTGACCGCGGCGGGAGAGTAACGGGTCTCCATCCGCACGCGGGCCACGCTGTTGAACAACACGGTGTCAAAGCGTCCAGTCACGTTGCCCGCCGTGAGAAGCGTGCGCGTGGCGGGCATGCTGGATGAAAGCAGGAGGCTCGAGCCCGGCCCGGTGACTTCGAGCCGGCCGGCCAGCGTCGCCGTGCCGGTGATCTGCAGTGCCGGCGGAGGCGGAAACTGGACGCCGAGAAATGTGCTGGTCACGGCCAGGGTGCTTCCGGCTGACTGGGTGAGGTTGCCGGCGACCTGACGGTTGCCCCCGATGCTCACCTCAATCCGGCCGGCATTGACCAGATCACCCTGCACATTCGAGGAGGACAGTCGGAGCGTGCCGGCCGGGCCCACCGTCGTCCGCCCGAGCACTTGACGGAAGGCGCCCACCGTCCCCTCGCGCACCTCCAACGGCACCGCATAGGGCAGCGTGGTCGGCTCAAAGAAAAGATCGAGGTTCCCCGGGCCCACCTTGACCAGGCCGCCGCCGGTCATCGTCTGACCGGAGCCTGATTGGTAGACGCCGACATCGGTGATGATGCGCAGCGCGCCGCTGCCGATCAGCAGCGTGTTGGAACCCAAGGCGACGATGTTCGTGGTGGCGTGGCCCACGGCCACGGTGCGCGCATCATCGGCCACCACCGAGGCGGGGGTGCGGTCGAGCGTGGCGGCGCGCGTGCGGCCGGTCGTGCCCGTGCCGGTCGAGGCCCCGCTGATGTCTAGGCCGTGGGCGAAATTGATCCGCACCTGCGACCCATCGGATTGGTCGGTGAACTCGACGTCCGACAACCCGAAGCCGGAGGTGGAGATCAGGGCCGAACCGGCGCTCGACCGGCCCTCGAAGCGCAGGATGTTGCGGTCGGCGTGGTTCAGGGTGGTGAAGTTGAGCTGGGCGCTGCCCGCCGTGGCGTTGTCGCGGAAGAAGACCCGCGTGCTGCCCCGGGCGAAAATCGAGCCGGTGCCCGCCGAGCTGTTGTCGCTGAACACCACGATGCCCGTGGTGTCGATCCGGCCCGACCCGAGGGTCTCGTTGCCGGTGTAGCTCGTGTGGCCGGGGCCGACCACCTGGGCGTGGGCGAGAGTGCCGAGCACAGCCAGCAACAGCAGACCGGCACGCGCCCGATTGACCGAGGAAACAGAGGTTGGGATGGAGAACGGTATCATGGCAGAAGGTGATTCTGCCCTCCGTGACAATCATCGCGGCCGCGGCCGCTATCCGACGAAAAATTTTCCGTGACCTATCCGGCGGCTGATGAGGCCGATAAGGTCCGCCTCAGAACGCGGCCGTGACAGACAGCGAATACGTGCGGCCGCGCCAGTCGCCGTAGGCCCGCTGGCCGGCGGCGGAAATGTCGTGCGCGTAGCGGGGAAAATCCGTGCCGAAAAGGTTGTTCACGCGCAGCTGCGCGGTGAGGCCGGTGCGCGGGCCTTTCCACGGCACCCAGCGGCCGAGGTCGGCCCGCACGTAGGCGTCGAACTGCCACCAGGGTTTGATCTGCTTGTCACCCTGCCCGGGGCGCTCGAGGGGTGGCAGGACGCGCGAGTGGAAATACAGGCCCTCCGCCCCGAAACCGACGCGGCGGCCGGCCCAGCTCGCGCCGAAGTTGGCCCGTGCCCGCAGCAATCCGGGCGCGGTGCCGTCCGGCTCGCGCAGCTGGTCCACGACCGGAGTGTTGGCGAAGACGCGGCGCTCGTAGCTTTGAAACCAGACCACGCGGCCGCGCAGCTCCAATGTGCCGCCCGCAAAATCGTTCCACGCGTAGTCGAACGCGGCGTTCCAATTCTGCGAATGGCGCCACGAGGCATTCACGCTGCCCGGATAGACCTGCGTGATGCGCCCGACGGGACGGGGGTCGCCCGGGGCGGGCGCGGAGCGGACGACCCGGCCGGGAAACAGCGCCTCGCCGTTCACCATGGCCTGCGTGTCGAGCATCAGCAGCTCGTTGGTCTTGCGCGTATCGACGAAATCGAGCGCCGCGCGCACGCGGTGGCGCTCGCCCCGCTCAAAGATGAGTCCGGCGGTCTGCGTCACGGCCTCCTCGGCCGAGATCGCGGGATTGAGGAGTTCGTCGGAGCGGGTCTCGTAGGTCTCGTTGCGCTGCGGATCGAAGATTTCCTCGCGGTTGATGCCGATGTCGGGGCCGCCCGGCGCCACGACGACCTTGCTCAGCTGTGGCGTCGGAAAACGGTTCGAGGTGCTCAGGCTGCCGCGGAACGACACTCCGCCCGCGAAAGCGGCCTTCAGGCTGAAGGTCGGGGCGACGTTGGATTCGCGCGCGAGCGCCGAGGCCACGTAGCGCACCGCCAGATCAGCCTCCAGCTCCCGAAGCGGGCGCGGCAGCTTGTGCGCCGGCCAGAGCGGGCCGCGCAACTCCGTGAAGAAGCTGTAGCGCTCGAGCGCGCGGCCGGTGCGCAAGTCGGCGCCAACGGCCACCGTGTCGTCGCCGTAGCGGAACTCGTCCTGGAAGGCCGCGAGCTTCTGCCAGCGGTAGTCGGCGCCCAGCTGCAACACCCCGCGGCCCGTTGGAAGCGGCAACGCCTGGTTCACGAGGCGGGCGGCGGCATCGAGCGTCTGGTAATCCCCGGTCTCAAGGAAACGGCCGCGGCCGCCGCGGTAGACAAGGACCTCGTCGTAGAAACGCGCCGGGGCGGCATGCACCTGCGTGTCGCGCAGCGGATGGTAGGCCCCTTGCGCGATGAGCGCCTCCCAGCGGTCGCGATCGGCGCCCGCCAGGCCGCGGAAGCGCACGACATTGTGCGCATACTGGGCGTCGAACGAGGCCTGCCAGTCGCGCGGCAAGCGGAGCAGCACGCCGGCGACGCCGGAGGTGAAATCGATGCGCGTCTCGTTGTAATTTTCCCCCAGTGCCGTGGCCTGCTCGTTGAGCGAGATCTCGATGTCCTGCCCGAACGGGTTCAACGGCGCGGTGGCCGGCATGAACAGGTCCGCGGCCACGACGCCATGGCCGCGGTTGATGACCGTGCGCGAGGTGGTCACGTCGATCCCGAGCTGCAGCCACGGAAAGGGATCGTAGGTGAAGGAGCCGAACCATGCGGCCCGGCGCTCGCGACGGCCATAGGGTGAGTCGAAGCTGCCGGGCGAAGCGGCCAGGCCGCCGGGCCCGTCGAAAAAGTCGAGGTTGCGCACTCCGGCACGGCCGGCAAAGGCGCCGATGCCCCCCGTCCCGGCCGCCCCGGGGGCGACCGAGGTGAACGTGGCCGTGCTGCCCGCCAGCAGCGGGGTGCCGTCGGCACTGCGGATGTTCGGCGTGGCGCGGTGGGGATTGAGTTCGACCAGCGGACGCGTGGCGTCGTGCCGGCGCCGGTGGCCGAGTTCGGCCTCGGTCGGCGGCTCACTGCGGCTGAAATTGGCGCTGAGCCTCAGGCGCAACCGGCCGTCGAGCAGCGACTGGCCGTGCTGAAGCGAGAGCGAGGACTGCGGAGCATCGAATCCCGCGAGGGCATTGGTGTAGGTGGCGGTGACTTCGGTGGCAGTGACATCGGGCCGCAGCACGATGTTGATGACGCCGCCCACCGGGTTGCCGCTGTAGAGTGCGGAGGCGGAAAGCGGGAGCACCTCGACCTGCTGGACCAGGTTGAGCGGGATGAAGTTCACGTCGGGGGGCTGCACCTCGCTGTCGCTGGTGAGGATTTCGGGCAGGCGCCGGCCGTTGATGAGCACGACCGTCTCGGTGGCGCCGTAACTGCGGAGGTTGAGATTGCGACTGCCGGCCACCGGCCCCGCACTGCCGAGCGACTGTTCCGGCGTGGGCGAGGTGTCGCCCTCGAGCACAGCGCGCTGGAGGAAGTCGTTCAGCGACACCACGCCGCTGCGTGTGATCTGCTCGCGCGTGTGCACGGCGAAGGGCAGCGCGTCGTTTTCGGTGCGCAGCAGGTCGATGTTGCCGGTCGCCCGGCGCTGGCCGAGGAGCGAGGCGCTGTCGTCCAGCAGCTTCATCCGGGCCGACCGGGCCTCGACGACAATGGGGTCGAGGCGCGCCAGCTCCTCGCCCTGGAACTTCTGCGGCGCGACCTCGGTCAGTTCGTTGGCGGCGACGACAACGCGGTCGAGGCGCAGCTGCTGCCAGCCGGCGGCGCCGGCCACGATCTGGTGGGTGCCGGGCGGCACGGAGGAAAACTCAAAACCGCCATCCGCGCCGGTGCGGACCCTCTCCCCCGTGTGCACGAGCACGACCTCCACATCTCCTGCGCCGGCACCGTCGGGAGCGAGAAGGCGGCCGCGCACCGTGCCCGTGGGCCGCCGGGCGGCGGTCACCACGTATTTGCCGCCGCCGTTGCGGCGGACGACGAAGCCGGTGCCGCGGAGCAAGCGGTGGAGCGCATCCGCCGCCTCATAGTAGCCCTGCAACGCCGGCGCGCGGACCCGGGCGAGTTCGTCGGCGGGGAAAATGACATCGATGCCCGTCTGCTTGCCAAAGGCGACCAGCGCCTCGGCCGCGGATTGCGCGGGGAGATCGAACTTCACCGGCTCGGCCCCGAGGGCTCCCGCCAGAACCAACAGCACCGCCACGCGGCCGCAGATGGATTTGCCCCGGAGCACGGCGGTCAATCGCGGGTCAGCACACGCACCGCGCCGGTCCGGTTGTCCGGCTGCACACGCACCGGAAACGCGTCCTGGATGTCGCGCAGGAATCCGTCGAGGTCGTCGAGCCGGTAGGTGCCGCCGATCTTGTATTCCGCGGCGCGGCCGACTGCGCCGAGGTCGCGCCCGTGATAGCGGGCAAAGTGCGCCAGGGCATCGCCGAGCGGCATGGCGCGGAAGACCGCCTGCCCGCGCCGCCAGGCCATTGCATCGTCCAAGGCTTCGGGCGACAAGAGGAGGGTGGCGGGGCTCCGGTCGGGGCCTGAGGTAAATTGCTGCCGCGCCGTCAGCGGCACGACCGGCCCGGCAATCGGCGCGGCCTGCACCGAGCCTTCGGCGACGGTGACCGCGAAATTGCCTTCCTTGTCCGCGTGCACGCTGAACTGCGTGCCGGTGACACGCACCTCACCTGCGGGGGTTTCGACGACAAAGGGCCGGTCCGGATCTTTGGCGACCGCGAAAAAGGCCTCGCCGTTGTCCAGCCGCACGCGGCGCACGTCGCGTTCCATCGTGATGGTGAGGGACGTGCGGGCATTGAGCTCGACGGTGCTGCCATCGGCCAGCGCGAGGGATCGCCGCTCGGCCACCGTGGTGGCCAGGGTTTCCGGGCGGACGGGCCGGTCGCCCACCCAAAAAAGCAGCGTGACTGCCGCGGCCGCGGTCAGCACCGCGCCGGCCAAGGCCGGCCAGCGCAGCCAAGGGGACGGCCGGGCAGCATGCGGCGCCGTGGGAGTCTCCGCCGTCTCGTCCCTGATGCCTTCCAACAACGGCATTTGCTGTTCGAGGTCGGCGGAAAGCTGGCAATACTCCGCGAGCGCGGCGCGGTTGGCCGGGTCGGCGGCGATCCAGGCATCAAGGCGGGCGCGGTCGGCGGCGGTCAGTTCGGAGCCGTCGAGGCGCATGGCCCAATAGGCGGCCTGTTCGTCGCGGTCGGCCAAGGAAAGGGTCGTGGTTTTCATGTCGTGTTCTCCTTGGGGGTGGCGTCGGGCTGCAGCGCGGCACGGAGCAGCCGGAGGGCGCGGAGGTGTTGTTTCTCGACGGTGCTGACGGCGATGCCGAGGCGCGCGGCGATTTCCTTGTGGGAGAGCAGCTCGAGCTTGCGGAGGATGAGCACCTGCCGGCAGCCGGGCGGCAGGGCGTCGATGGCTGCCTGCAGGCGCTCAAGTTCCTGGCGGGCGATGACCTGCTGCACGACGCCGGGCGCCGGGGACGCGGCTGACTCGGCATGGTCGGCGACCGGCGCGACCGGAGAGATGGCGCGGCGCTTGAGCTGGTTGGCTGCGAGGTGGCGGGCCGTGGTGTAGAGAAAGGCCTCGGGCTGCTGGACGCGCTTTTCCTGCATCGCGGGATAGACGCGCGAGTAGGCGTCGTGGGCCAGCTCCTCGGCGTCAGCCTCGTTGCCCGTCAGCCGGCGCAGATAGCGGCGCAGCGGACCGACGGTGGTCTCGTAGAAACGCGCGAAATCGGGCGGACTGGACGGTTTTTCCGACATGACGGGCGTGTCGGATGCTGGGGGAAACCCGGGCGATGACAAACCCGGTTCGATGTCCGGTTCGCGTTCAGCAATGGCAGGCATGGGCGTCATTATCCGCCCTTCCACGACAATCTGCGGGGCCAAACCCGCTATCCGCCCGTGGTTAACCCTTCACTTCGACCTGCTTCTCGCCTTCCAGCAGGTAAATGCCGGTGAGATAACCGTTTTCGAACATCTCCCCGACCTTGAGTTTGCCCGCGAAAGTGATGGGCACGTCCATCAGCGGTTTGACGCCGCCTCCGGTCATCTTGACCACGACCCATTCGTTGATGCGCGGCATCATGCCGTAGCAGCACATCATCGGATCCTTCACCAACAGGAATTCGGTCACGAGGCCGCCGTCCATTTTCACGGGCAGCATGAAACCCGTCACGGCCACGGGCTGGTCGTTGAGCTTCTTGATGCGCTCGGGGATCTGCTTGTCGCCCTCCGAGGGCTGCGGGTTGCCCGAGGCGTCGTAGCCCGGCGGTTCGAAGTTGAACGACGACAGCTTGTCGAAGCCGACGAGGATAAATCCGCCCTCGATCCTTTTCTCGTCGGCGGTGGCTGCGTCGGTCGAAACCGGCCGGAGACTGCCGCCGCCACCACCGGTGGATTCGGCGGCCATGGTGTTGATGGTCGCGAACAGATGGTTGGGTGCGGGCGCGTCAGGGTTGGCCCGGCCGCGCGGGCCGCAGCAGAGCGTGTGGTCCATCAACGCCGGGTTGAGGGCCGGATTCGCGCCCGGATTGAGCCAGTCCCATTGCGCGGCCGCGGGTGCGGCCAGCGACACTGCGAGCACCGCAAGGGCGGCGGCGTTACGGCGTGTGTTGCGTGCGGGGATGCTTTTCATGGTCGGTGGCGCGCGCATCCGCCTGTTTCCAGGTGAAGCGCACGTTTTCGAAAGTGGTGCCGCGGAAAGTAACGCTCTGCACCGTGGCGTCAAAGGGAATGCTGCCCTGCAGCCACTCGGCCGTGCCCTCGAACTGCGCCGTGTCGCCCACGGTCTCGCCCGTCGCCGCGTTGGCCACGGCCTTGAGCACCAACGTCGTGCCGATGTCACCCCGCCGGACGGACAGCGCGATCTCCGGCTGGGCCAGGCGCACGAAGTTCTCCGCGTGGCCGTCGAGCGCGTAGGCCGTCAGCTTGCCGGCCACGGGGTCGCGCACGAACTCGAGGTTGTATTGGTGCGCGCCGATCTCGACCAGCAGGCCGCCGTGCGGCGCGGCGTGGCTGTGGCCGCCGGTCGCGCGGGGCGCGTGGTCGTCGTGTTTCTTGCCGCAGCCGGCAAGCAACAGCGGCAACAGGAGGGCGAGGCGAGGGAGGATGATTTTCATGGAATCAGGAAATGGGCGCGATGGTCTCGGCGACCGGCACGCGGTAGGCCTTCACGGCGGGCACGATGCCGCCGAGCACGGCGAGCGCGGTGAGCACGGCCGGCGCCCACCAGAAGACCCCGTTCCAGCGCAACGGCTCGAGCACGACGCCGGTCTGCGCCTGGATGAGGGCGGCGACGCCGGCCGACAACCCGGCGAACACCGCGAAGCCCGCCAATGAGCCCAGCAGGCCGATGGCCGCCGCCTCGCCGATGACGGCGCCGAACACCGTGCGCCGCCGCGCCCCGAGGGCGCGCAGGATGGCCAGGTCGCGCGCCCGCGCGCTCATCGAGCTGTAGATGCCCACCAGCACCGAGCCGACCGCCACGACGGCGACGAGCCACGCGATGAGCGTGAGCACGCGGTCGAACCAGCCGATCTTGTTGAAGAGGTCGGCCACGATGGCCCCGATGGGATAGGCGAAGGTCAGCCGGTTGCCCTGCTTGTTGATCATCGTGTCGAGCATGAGGCCGGCCGTGGGGGCGCGCAGCTGGATGAGCACGGCGCTCACGTCGGCCGCGGCGCGCGGGTCGTGCCCGCCCATCGTCTGCACGCCCTTCAGCGGGATCCAGATGACGCGGTCCACCGGCGAGTTGGTCGGCGCGAGGATGCCGGCCACGGTGAAAACCTCCTCGTGCTGCGCGCGCGGGTCGAAGGCGAGGCCGTGGTAGGGCGAGAACGTGTCGCCGACCTTCCAGTCGAGCTGCCGCGCCGTGAAGGATCCGACCACCGCCTCGCGCGCGTCCTCCTTGAAGAGCTGCCCGGCGGCAAAGGCGTATTTCCGGCCCGGCAGGTATTCGACGTCGAAGAACTGCGGCGTCGTGCCGACGATGCGCCAGCCCCGGTAGTTGTCGCCGACCGCGATGGGCACGGCGGCCTTGATGGCGGGGCCGGTCATGGGATTGCGGCGCACGGCGTCGAGGTCCTGCGGGTTGAGGTTCCCCGGCGAGGCCTCGAGGTGGAAGATGGCGTTGAGGACGAGCTGGAGCTTGGAGCCGCGCGCGCCGAGCACGGCGTCGTAGCCGGAATTGGTCGCGGCGAACACGGCCTGCGCCTGCGTCTTCACCACCCAGACCGTCAGCAGCAGCCCGGCGGCGAGCGCGATGCCGCCGGCGGTCACGAGCGTGGAGAGCGCGTGCTGGCGGAGGCTGCGGTAGATGAGGTTGAAAATCATGGTTTCAACACGAAGTTCGCAAAGAGCGCGAAGAGGTGGACAGACCGGTGTGATTCATCGTGGCGGGACTTTGCGGGCTTTGCGTCCTTGGTGTGAATTTCAGGTCGTTTGCAGCGCGCGGTTGAGCGCGGCGAAGTCCTGCACGGCCTCGAACTGCGCGAGCACGGCCTCGTCGTGGCTGACAAGGAGCAGGGCGGCGCCCTCCTCGCGGCAGACCTCGCGGATGAGGGCGAGGGCCTCGCGGGCGTTGCGTGCGTCGAGGTTGCCGGTCGGTTCGTCGGCCAGCACGAGCTTGGGCCGGTGCGCCAAGGCGCGGGCGACGGCCACGCGCTGCTGCTGGCCGGTCGAAAGCTGGCGGGGAAAATGCGCGAGTTTGTCACCGAGGCCCACGCGCTTCAGCAGCGCCCCGGCGCGCGCGCGGTCCACGCCGCGGCCGAAGGCCATGCCGAGCTCGACGTTCTCGAGGACGGTGTGGCCCTGGAGCAGGTTGAAGGTCTGGAAAATGTAGCCGATCGACTCGGCGCGCACGCGGTCGCGCGCGGCCTCGCCGAGCGCGGTCAGGTCGCGGTCATCGAGCCTGATGCTGCCGGCATCGGCGGCGAGGATGCCGGCGATGAGGTGCAGGAAGGTCGTCTTGCCGGAGCCGCTTTCGCCGCGCAGGGCCCGCTGCTCCCCCGCCCCGAGCGCGAACTCCGCCACGTCCACCACGCGGTGCGGCGTGCCGTCCGGTTGGCGGTAGGTCTTGGCCAAGTCCTTGATGGTGAGCAGCGGCATCAGTTTCAGATTAGGAGCAAGGCAGGGAGGATTAAGCCCGCTAACAGGTCAACGCTTCGGGAGATTTTTCCAGAGAAAAAACTGGCTTCGTCATAAGGCGGTTGCCAAGTTCGCCGGCTTCACAAACCCCCGTTCCTCAACCCTGTTATGTTGACCCGGCACACCACCACCAAACTGGGCGGCCTGCTTTTCACGCTGGCAGCGCTCGCCACCCCGGCCTTCGCCGGCGATGCGAACATCCGCATCCCCGACCTGAACGCCATCAACTTCAACGTGTTCGGCAACGCCGTCAACGGCCACACGTTGCTCTACCTCTCGATCTTCGCGTGCATCGTCGGCGCCGTCTTCGGCCTCGTCGAGTATGTGAAGGTCAAGAACCTCCCCGTGCATGACTCCATGCGCGCGGTCTCCGACATCATCTGGGAGACCTGCAAGACCTACCTCCAGACGCAGGGCAAGTTCCTCGCCATCATCGGCGCCCTCATGGCGGTGTGCATCGCGTATTACTGCTTCGGCTCGCTCGGCCGCGACGCCACCACGCACCAGATCGACTTCGGGCGCGGCAGCAGCCTCTTCGTCATGGTGCTCGCCTTCACCGTGCTCGGCATCCTCGGCTCCTACGGCGTCGCCTGGTTCGGCATCCTCATCAACACCCGCGCCAACAGCCGCGCGTCCTTCGCCGCCCTCGCCGGCAAGCCCCTCCCCGTCGTCCAGATCCCCCTCCAGGCCGGCATGTCCGTCGGCCTCATGCTTGTGTCCGTCGAGCTGCTCGTCATGACGGGCATCCTCCTCTGGGTGCCGCCCGCCCTCGTCGGCGTGTGCTTCCTCGGCTTCGCCATCGGCGAGTCCCTCGGCGCCTCCATCCTCCGCATCTGCGGCGGCATCTTCACCAAGATCGCCGACATCGGCTCCGACCTGATGAAGATCGTCTTCAAGCTCCCCGAGGACGACCCGAAGAACCCCGGCGTCATCGCCGACTGCACCGGTGACAACGCCGGCGACTCCGTCGGGCCCTCGGCCGACGGCTTCGAGACCTACGGCGTCACGGGCGTCGCGCTCGTCACCTTCCTCGCCATCGCCCTCACCGGCAGCGAATACGCCGTGCTCTGCGGCAAGCTCATCGTGTGGCTCTTCGTCATGCGCGCGCTGATGGTGTTCACCTCGCTCATCTCCTACTGGCTGAACAACATCATCACGAACACCAAGTATGCCCTGCGCGACGACTTCGACTTCGAGCAGCCGCTGACCAACCTCGTGTTCATCACCTCGGGCGTCTCCATCGCGTTCACCTACGCCGCCAGCTACGCCCTCCTCGCCAACCTCACCATCACGCACGGCGGCGTCGAGCAGGTCTTCCCCAACCTCTGGTGGATCCTCTCGACCGTCATCTCCTGCGGCACGGTGGCCGGCGCGCTCATCCCCGAGTTCACCAAGATCTTCACCAGCCCGCACTCCAAGCACGTCAGCGAGGTCGTCACGGCCTCCCGCCACGGCGGCGCCTCGCTCAACATCCTCTCCGGCCTCGTCGCGGGCAACTTCTCCGCGTTCTGGAAGGGCCTGCTCATCCTCGGCCTCATGTTCGTGGCCTACCTCGTGGGCAAGCACCCCGAGTTCGTCGCCATCATGCCCTCGGCCATCGCCTTCGCCGCGCCCATCTTCGCGTTCGGTCTCGTCGCCTTCGGCTTCCTCGGCATGGGCCCCGTCACCATCGCCGTCGACTCCTTCGGCCCGGTGACCGACAACGCCCAGTCCGTCTACGAGCTCTCGCAGATCGAGGGCCGCCCCGGCATCGCCGAGGACATCAAGTCGAAGTTCGGCTTCACGCCCGTCTTCGAGAAGGCCAAATACTTCCTCGAGAAGTGCGACGGCGCCGGCAACACCTTCAAGGCCACCGCCAAGCCCGTGCTCATCGGCACCGCCGTCGTCGGCGCCACCACCATGGTGTTCGGCATCATCCTGCTCCTCGAGCGCGTCTACGGCACCGGCGCGGGCCATGCCTCCGTCATCGCCTCGCTCTCGCTCGTCAAGCCCGAGGTCATCTTCGGCCTGCTCATGGGCGGCGCGGTCATCTACTGGTTCACCGGCGCGACCATCCAGGCCGTCGTCACCGGCGCCTACTCCGCCGTCGTCTTCATCGAGAAGAACATCAAGCTCGACGCCAAGAGCGCCTCCATCGACGACTCGAAGCACGTCGTGCGCATCTGCACCGAATACGCGCAGAAGGGCATGTGGAACATCTTCATCGCCATCTTCGCCCTCGCGCTCTCGCTGGCGTTCTTCAATCCGTTCTTCTTCATCGGCTACCTCATCGGCCTCGCCTTCTTCGGCCTCTTCCAGGCCATCTTCATGGCCAACGCCGGCGGCGCCTGGGACAACGCCAAGAAGGTCGTCGAGGTCGACCTCAAGATGAAGGGCACCCCGCTCCACGCCGCCTCCGTCGTCGGCGACACCGTGGGCGACCCGTTCAAGGACACCTCCTCGGTCTCGATGAACCCCGTCATCAAGTTCACCACGCTCTTCGGCCTCCTCGCCGTCGAGATCGCGGTGTCCATCCAGAGCGACGCCACCAAGCTCGCCATCGCCGTGCCCATCTTCGTCGTCGGCCTCTACTTCGTCTGGCGCTCCTTCTACGCCATGCGCATCCCGACCGAGAAGGCCGGCGCCCACTGAGCGACGGATTCACGGTGGAACGCGTTGACCTCAACGCGCTTTCCAAAACAAGCCGCGGCCTCAGCGCCGCGGCTTTTGTTTTTCCGATGAGGGCGCGTCTTCAAAACCTGTAGGAGCGGCTTTACGCCGCGATTATTCACGAGCGTTCAAACCGGCTGCGTCGCGGCCCAAAACCCCTCCTGCAGGAATCGCGCACGCCGATGGTCACGGATACCGGTCTACATCCTCCGATCCGTGTCATCCGCGCCATCCGTGGTTTCTTTGTCGCCCGGTTCAGCTCCCCGCGTGCCCTAGCCCATCGGCTAATCGCAGGTGCGGAACTCCGGTGTAAGGTTCGCGGTCGTTCCGCGTCTTCCTGATACCAACCATGAAAAAACTCCTATCCACACTCGTGCTTATCACCGGCCTCGCGGCTTCGGCCCAGGCCGCCACCGTCATCGTCGGCGTCGACGCCGGCTATCTCATCGACAGCGAGGAGGAATACCTCTCCGCGCGTCTCGGCTTCGAGGTCGCCCGCACCGGCAACTTCGCCCACCACCTCGAGTTCGAGGTCGGCTACACCGACGATAAGGAGGGCGACATCAAGGCCGATCTCGTCCCGCTGACCGCCAACTACCGCTTCACCGCCCCCGCTTCGGGTCAGTGGAGCTACTACGCCGGCGCCGGCCTCGGCATCGCCCGCGCCCGCATCGACGGCGTCAGCATCTTCGGCCCGATTACGCTGCGCGACGAGGCCTTTGCCGTGCAGGCCTTCGGCGGTTTCACCTACCAGGCCAGCCCTGCCGTCGCCCTCACCGTCGGCGCCAAATACCTGTGGGTGGACGACGTCACCTTCGCCAGCCGCCGCACCGAGGTCGGCGACGACGTGGCCGTGACCGCCGGCATTAGCTTCCGCTTCTGATCCCCGGTCACCGCCGCGCCTGTTCCAAGCCGTCCCTTCCCGGGACGGCTTTTTTGTTTCACCACAAAGACACTGAGCCAAATCTTTTGACCACGGATTGCGCTGATAGCACGGATGCGGCCTACATCCTTTGATCTGTGTTATCCGAGCTATCTGTGGTGAAAATGCCTTGATCCTTTTCCGCCCCGGATCGATCCGATCAGCGCGTGCCTCGGAAACTCAAGACTGCACGCACGCCCAGGGTGGACCGCGTTGACCCCAACGCGGTTAAGAGATCCCGCCGACCGCAGAAACCCGCGCCGCCGAACTATCCTTCTTACGACGACGTCTTCCGCCCCGAGGACGCCATCGTCCGCGAAGGCCCTGAGGTCCTCCAACCCTCCCGCCTTGCCTACCGCGACGACACCCGCGGCCTCTGGCTCTACCACGGCGACTGTCTCGAGGTCATGGACCACCTGCTCGAACGCCACCCGCACGGCGTCTTCGACCTCATCTTCGCCGACCCGCCCTACTTCCTCTCCAACGGCGGCATCACCTGCCACGCCGGCAAGATGGTGAAGGTGGACAAGGGCGACTGGGACAAATCCCGCGGCCCCGAGCTCAACCACGAGTTCAACACCGAGTGGCTCCGCCGCTGCCAGGCCCTCCTCAAGCCCAACGGCACCCTCTGGGTCAGCGGCACGCACCACGTCATCTTCTCCGTCGGCTACGCCATGCAGCAGCTCGGCATGAAGCTGCTCAACCAGGTCACCTGGCAGAAACCCAACCCGCCGCCCAACCTCGCCTGCCGCTACTTCACCCACTCCACCGAGACCCTCCTCTGGGCCGCCAAGAACGAGAAAAGCCGGCACGTCTTCCACTACGACGCCATGCGCGCCGCCAACGGCGGCAAACAGATGAAGGACGTCTGGACGCTCACCGCGCCCAAGCCCGACGAGAAACTCCTCGGCAAACATCCCACGCAGAAACCCGTCGCCTTGCTCGAGCGCATCCTCCTCGCCTCCTCCAACCCCGGCGACCTCGTCCTCGATCCCTTCATGGGCAGCGGCACGACGGCGCTCGTCTGCACGCTGCACGCCCGATGCTTCGTCGGCATCGAACACGAGACAGCCTATCTCGACCTCAGCATCCGGCGGCTCGACAGCGTCACGCTCAATCTTGCCGTGCGGATTCACGTCTTCGTCGAGGCCCAGAATGATCTTGAACTGATTTCAGATCGGATCGATCCGATCCCGGCGATGTCCATCGAGGGCTCGCCCAAGACCGAGTGCATTTTCCACGAATCGAAGTTCGTCTTCCTTTCGTGCGCGCATGTGTCTCAAGCAAGTGTCGTGCATACGACCGTCGACGTGACACTCCAAGAAGCCTGGGCACACGCCCCTGATGGCAAGAAGCGCCAGACCACCCACATCGTCCGCTGCGAAACGGAGATACTCCGTCTGAAATCCAGTTGAAGCACCAGATCTGCGATGATCTAGTCGCCGCGCATGGACCCGCGGCTTCCGACGCACTTCGGCCATGGTTACAAAAGCCCGTCACAGAAAGCGCGCCGCATCACCGAGCCGTGGGGGGCGGGCTATCTTTATTGCTGTGCATGCCCCAGCGACCGGTTGAATCCGGAGAAAGCCAACGCACAGGTCAGCGACTTTCTCTGCCCGGACTGCGTCGAGCGCTACCAGCTCAAGAGCCAGAGCAAGAAACTCGGCGGACGCATCCTTGGCTCGAACTACCAAAAGATGGTCGACGCCATTCTCGGCAACCGGTCGCCCAATTTTTTCCTGCTGCATTACCAGATTCCCGAATGGATCGTGCGAAACCTGCTGGTCATCCCGCGTTTCGCCATTTCGCCCTCGGTTATCATCGAGCGCAAACCTCTCTCGGCCTCCGCACGAAGGAGCAACTGGACCGGCTACGTTCTCGATGTCGGTTTGATTCCCGAATCAGCCAAGATTCCTTTGGTCGTCGAAGGCACCGAGATTCCACGCCGAGTCGTCCGTGACCAATATGCCCGCATCGCCAAGATTCAGGCGCTCAAGCCCGAACAACGCGGCTGGACGTTGGATGTTCTCCGCTGCGTCGAGTCATTGCCGAACGAAGTCTTCACCAACGACGACATCTATGCCTTCGAGCCCGAACTTGCGAAACTCTACCCCGGCAACCACCATATCCAACCGAAGATTCGACAACAATTGCAGGTCCTCCGCGACCGAGGATTTCTGAAACCCCTCAAACCCGGCCACTGGCAACGCCTCTGAGCCCGATTGTGCGACTAGTCGCACAATCCCACCTCCAGTCTCCGCGATCTCCGCTTGCCGCGGCGTAGTCCCGCCATCGCGGGACGAAGACGGATGAGCGTTGTTCCTCCCCTTTTCCCCTTCGACTTTCCTCGTTTGTCCGCGGACACTGCCTCCACCCCGGCATGGACCCCACCCCCGAAACACCGCCCGCAAACGCGCGCGCCAGGAAGCCCGGCCTCGCCAAGATCATCATCGCCGTGCTCGTCCTGGCTGCCCTCGCCTTCTCCGGGTGGTTCGGCCTAAGGTTCGCGCAAATGCGCGCCGCCACGGTGGAGAAGGCCGTGCAAAGCAACCTCAGCCAGTTGCTCGCAGCGTTGGAGCAGTTTGCCCTGGAGTCGCCCGACCGGTTGTTTCTCCGCTTCGAGGATATCTATGGCGAAAAGGCCTACCTCAAATCCGTCCGCCCGGTCCGCGACGAGGACTACCGGGCGCTGTTTCCCTTTTTCCTGCCGGACCACCGGTATCTCGTCTCCATCCGGCTGCCCAACGGACGGGTGATCCAGTATGGCCGGGACCGGACCGCGCGGCCCTCGCACCCCGACGGCGTGCACACCGAGGCCACCGCGCAGGGTGAGAAATTCGAGTTCACCTGGCGCGGCGGCGTGCGGCACGGGCCGATGCGCGCGTGGCGGGCCGACGGCTCGCTGTGGTGCGAGGCGGTGTTCGAGGAGGGCCGCG
>Ga0073934_10004880_pt1 | contig 21585 bp, 22 predicted proteins | sample LarsenN4metaG_FD_76834 | JGI IMG/M metagenome (GOLD analysis project Ga0073934, IMG submission 76834) | Hot spring sediment bacterial and archeal communities from British Columbia, Canada, to study Microbial Dark Matter (Phase II) - Larsen... ...
GCCTGCCAGAGTATTGGAGGCACTTACAAGGGCAAACATCTCGGTACAATTGGTGATGCAGGTACTTTTTCTTTTGATTTTGTAAAGACCATGACCTGTGCCGAAGGGGGTGTGGTGATGACAAACCGGGAAGATATTTATGTGAACAGTGATGGCTATACCGATCATGGCCATGATCATAAAGGAGCGGACCGTGGCGCTGACCTGCATCCTTTCATTGGTTACAATTTTCGTATTTCTGAGTTGCATGCCGCAGTGGGTTTAGCACAAATAAAAAGGCTGCCTGAATTTTTAGCCATTCAGAAAAAAAATCATGGGCAGTTAAAAAGCATATTATCACAAGTACCCGAAGTTTCCTTCCGCCGCATACCTGATCCGGCAGGTGACAGCTGCAGTTTCGTTAGCTGGTTTTTACCTTCTGAAGAAATAACAAGGGCAGTGGTGGCCGAAATGAAAGTACAGGGGATTTTGCCCGGCAATTTTTACTGGTTCGATAATAACTGGCACTACATACGCAAATGGGATCACCTGAAAAATGCAGTGACATTAAATGCACTGAACCCTGAATTAAAAGAAAGGGTTATGCAACAGGCCAACAAAGACTTTTCAGCCAGCGATGCAGTGATGAGCCGTTGCATTTCCACTTCTATCAGCCTGTTGTGGACAGAGGAGCAAATACGGGATAAAGGTGAAAAGATGGTGAATGCTATAAAGAAAGTCTTGAGTACTTATTCTGTTTCTGCCTGATTTTTTTAATCTTTTGTATTATTAGTTCTTAATTGAAAGTTTCAGGTTAGCTTTTTGTCTATGTTTCGACAAGCTCAACATGACAAAACGCTGTCAGCCTGAGCTTGTCGAAGGCTGTTATTAGTAAGAACTAATTTTATCTCATTTATACGATAAAAACTCATTATCCATTTACAATGATAGCTACGAAACTATTTGCAGATTTTTTCAAAAGTGAAAGAAGTGGCGGCATTGTATTGATTCTTTGCACCATTGCCAGCCTGCTGCTGGCCTATGTATTTATCGGGCAGGAGTATCTTGATTTCTGGCATAATAAAGCAGGATTTGAATGGGGTGGATTAAAACTAAAATTAAGCTGGGAACACTGGATCAATGACGGGCTGATGGCCATTTTCTTTTTATTGATAGGCCTGGAGATTGAAAGGGAGTTATATGTTGGCGAATTATCAAGCATCCGAAATGCATCGCTTCCCATTGCGGCTGCTATTGGTGGTATGGCTATTCCTGCATTGATACATTTTGGGCTGAATAAGGGTACGGCTACCGAAAATGGTTTTGGTATTCCGATGGCTACGGATATTGCTTTTGCATTAGGTATCCTTTCTTTAGTGGGTAAAAGGGTGCCGCTTGCTTTAAAAGTTTTTCTCACAGCCCTTGCCATTATTGATGACCTGGGAGCTATTCTCATTATAGCTGTTTTTTATACCCAGGAATTGAATACGGTTTACCTGTTCATTGGACTCGGCATCTTTGGTGGTTTGCTGGTGCTGAACCGGCTGAAAGTACATTCTTTAATTCCTTACCTGCTCGGCGGCGTTGTAATGTGGTATTGCATGCTGCAATCGGGAGTGCATGCCACCATATCGGGTGTATTGCTTGCCTTTGCCATACCGTTTGGTGACGGCAAAGAAAAATCACCTTCTTATAAGCTGCAGCATTTTCTGCATATACCCGTTGCCTTTATTATTGTTCCATTATTTGCATTAGCCAATACCGGCATCCTGCTGAATATACCGATGGGTGAAGTGCTGGGCAACAGTAACAGCCTCGGTATATTGGGCGGGTTGATAATTGGGAAACCGGCTGGAATTCTGTTGCTATGTTATATTGCTATCAAATTGCGGGCAGCGGCCATGCCGGAAGGAGTTAACTGGCTGCAACTGGCCGGTGCCGGCATACTCGCCGGGATTGGTTTTACCATGTCCATTTTTATTACGCTGCTGGCCTTTGCCGATCCTCAGATAGTGCAATACTCTAAAATAGCCATATTAGTTTCATCACTGATTGCAGGTGTGGCAGGTTTTGTAGTAATCAGGAATGCAACCAGTACCACAATGATGCCGGTGGAAGAAGTTAAATCCGAAAATTTAAGCTGATCAATTACCTGGGCTTGATTGCATTGGGCTTTCCCTCCATCCAATTCACATACTCCAAAGAACCCAACCTGAAACGAAGGGGTAATGAAACCGCTTTTTCCAATTGCCATTCCTTTCTGCAAAACAGACCGAGAAAACGGGTATAATAATTAGCCGGCACAGGTTGTAAAGTATTGTTTGCCGAATTTCTTTTATCACTTTGATATGGTGAATTCGGTGTAGTTATAAAAGAAGGAGCAGGATAGGAGTAAATTATTTTCCCCGGCAAATCATAAACGGGTTTACCCTGCGCAAAACTTCCTGTACCAAACATTAACAGGAACACAACAAGAAAGAAACTTATCCGTTGCCACATCTTTCATTTATTTGTCCCTAAATTTACGGCATTATTTTTGTGCAATGGCCGAATTTTTAAAAATTTCGGCTGCTAAAGTGATAACGAACCATGGCCCTTAGTCAGAGCTTACAACAGAAATTACTGCAAAAGCTATCGCCCCAGCAGATTCAGCTGATGAAACTGCTGCAGGTGCCTACGGCCAACCTGGAAACCCGTATAAAAGAGGAACTGGAAGAAAACCCGGCCCTGGAACTGGATGAGGAAAAGCATGATGAAGGGGCGGATGACCTGAAAGATGAGTTCAGCGAAAACGGGGAAGAAGATTTTGAGGAAATGGACGGCAGCGAAGACGAATATGATAATATTGATGTAAGCGAATATGTACACGAAGGCGATGATGAAGTGGGGGATTATAAACTTCGGGATGACAATTACCCGGAAGAAGACGAGGGCAGGCAGTTGCCCTTTAAAACAGAAACCAGTTTTTATGAAATGCTGATCAACCAGCTGGGCCTGCTGAACCTTGAGGAAAAGGAACAGACTATCGCTGAACAGATCATCGGCAGTATTGACGAAGATGGTTACCTGCGAAGGGAAACAGCTGCTATTGTGGACGATCTTGCTTTTCGTCAGAATATTATAACCACAGAACAAGAGGTGGAGGCCCTGATCAAACGTATCCAGCAGTTTGATCCTCCCGGTGTAGCTGCCCGCAACCTGCAGGAATGTTTATTGCTTCAGTTAAAGCGGCAGAAAGATGAGGGGCGGCCTGTTGATACAGCCATTAAAGCCATCAGCAAGTATTTTGATGAGTTTACTAAAAAGCATTATGAAAAATACAGCGGGGCCTGAACCTTACTGACGAACAGCTGCGGGAAGTGATGCAACAGATCATCAAGCTGAATCCAAAGCCGGGCGGAAACGTAGGAGAGATCAACAAAGCTGAAAGCTATGTGGTGCCTGATTTCTTTATTTTAAATAATGCCGGTAAACTTGAATTAACACTGAACAGCCGTAATGCACCTGAACTACGCATCAGTGAAGGTTACCGGGATATGCTGAAAGAATATGATCGGGGAGCCAAGAAAGACAAGCGGCAAAAGGAAGCTGTTTTATTCATCAAGCAGAAGATTGATGCGGCCAAATGGTTTATTGATGCCATCAAACAACGGCAACATACATTGCTGAGTACCATGAATGCCATTATGGAGCACCAGTACAACTTCTTTTTGACGGGAGATGAAACCGAACTGAAGCCGATGATCTTAAAAGATATTGCCGAAAAAACCAGTTTGGATATTTCTACTGTTAGCCGGGTGGCCAACAGCAAGTTTGTGCAAACCGAATTTGGTACTTACCGTCTTAAGTTCTTCTTCAGTGAGTCATTAAGTACCGACAGCGGTGAAGAGGTTTCTACCCGGGAGGTGAAAAAAATACTGAGTGACCTGATTGAAGGAGAAGACAAGAAGCATCCGCTGAGTGATGAGCGGCTTACAGAACTGTTGCAGGAAAAAGGCTACAATATTGCTCGCCGTACGGTGGCGAAGTACAGGGAGCAGCTCAATATACCAGTGGCCCGGTTAAGAAAAGAGTTGTGATCCGGCAAATACCATTTACAGGGTATTCATTGCATCGTTTAATTTTTGTTTCTATGCGCTTCGATAAATAAAACTGAATTAGTATTTTACGCCGCTAAATATTCCCCAACCAACCTTATATGGTATTTGCCAGTTTACTTTTTCTTTTCCTGTTCCTTCCGCTGAACCTGATCCTGTATTACAGTTCCAAGAATGCTACCTGGAGAAACTGGGTGCTGATCATATTTTCATTGTTCTTTTACGGATGGGGAGAACCGATCTGGATTTCTTTACTCATTCTTTCATCCATGGTGGACTGGGCCAATGCCCTTTTTATTGAAAAACATAAGGGAACCAAGTGGGCAAAGGTTGGTGTTGTGGTGACTTTGATACTAAACCTTGGGTTGCTGGCTACATTCAAGTATGATGTATTTATTGTAGACCAGGTGAATGCATTACTTGGAACTTCTTTTACTGCACCGGGGTATGCTTTACCTATTGGTATTTCTTTTTATACTTTTCATACTATCTCTTATGTGGTGGATGTGTACAGGGGAGATATCAAAGCGCAACGGAACTTTCCCAATTTTCTCATGTACGTTTCGCTGTACTCCTCCCTTGTAGCTGGTCCTATTATACGTTATGCTCATGTGGCCACCGAGATAGACAGCCGTAAAGAGAACCTTCGGGATTTCAGTCTTGGTGTTTCCCGTTTCTGCATAGGCCTTTTTAAAAAAGTGGTTATTGCCAATGTAGCGGCTGAACTGGTGAAGAAGTATATGGGCGATAACAGTGACCTGCTGACCATGACAGAGCTTTCTGCCTTATCCAGTGGAGAGGCGTGGTTTGGCCTTCTTATGTTTGCCATCCAGATCTATTTTGATTTTTCCGGTTATTCGGATATGGCGATAGGACTGGGAAGAATGTTTGGCTTTCATTTCCGTGAAAACTTTGAGTATCCCTATATATCCAAATCCATCAGTGAGTTCTGGCGACGGTGGCATATTTCGCTGGGAAGTATTTTCAGGGATTATGTATACATCCCGCTGGGTGGTAATAAAAAAAGAGTGTACTTCAACCTGCTGGTGGTTTGGTTCTTGACTGGTATGTGGCATGGTGCCAGCTGGAACTTTATCTTCTGGGGTTTATACTTTTTTGTTTTTATTGCCCTTGAAAAAGCTTTTTTACTGAAAGCGTTGGATAAAGTACCAGCATTTATATCGCATACCTATGCATTGCTGATTATTATACCCGGTTGGGTGATATTTTATTTTACTGACACTGATATGCTGATTGCTTATGTGCAAAAACTGTTCTCTTTCAGCGGCAGTCCCAATGGAAACACAGATTTTTTTAATACCATCACTACTCATTTGTTTTGGCTGATCATGGCGATAGTATTATGTATGCCGGTTTATCATAGAGTAAAAGCCTATATAGAGAAGAAAGTCAGCCGGGTAACTGTTTTTGATTCAGTGACTATTGGATTCAATGTGCTGTTGTTATTTATCTGTGTGGCCCAGCTGGTGGGAAAGAGTTATAATCCATTTATCTATTTCCGGTTTTAACCGGATAACAAATTGAGATTGATTTTATGAGTGAAGCAATAAACAGAAGAATACAGGTGATCAATGTGAGCCTGTTTTGTGGCCTGCTGCTGTTGGGTGGTATCATTTCGCTGGCAATGAAAAAAGAGGCTGTGTCGGAAACGGAGAACCGCAAACTGACTGCCTTTCCTGTTTATACTGACAGTAGTTTCTGGAGCGGTGATTATTTCCGCCAGATTGAAATGTATTATGCTGATAATTTTCCATTTCGCAATCAATGGATCAATGTTTCCACTTCTTTCAGGAATAAGCTGGGCTTCCAGTCAAGTGAGATAAAAATGTATGACCAGGTGAATGACGCGGAGGCCAATGAGAAAAAGGATACTACTGATAAGGTGCAGGCAAGCGGCCCTTTGCCGGATGATGGTGCCGTGGGAGAGGTGAAGAAAAGGGTATTTGTCTTTAAGAAAAGAGCATTTGAAATGTTTGGTGGCGGAGAAGCCATGGGAAGATCGTATGCCAATGTGATCAATTCCTACAACAGGCTGTTATCACCGGGCATACAGGTATATAATCTTATTATACCCGTGGCACTTGAATTTGAGATCACCGAAAAATATGCAAAGCTGCAAAAGCCTAACCGGCCTGCTATTGAAAACATCTATAACACCCTTGATTCCAACATAAAGAAAGTTTGGGCCATTGATGAGATACGCAAACACCGTACAGAGTATATTTATTTCAGTACGGACCATCACTGGACCAGCCTCGGCGCTTATTATGCCTACCGGGCTTTTTGTGCTACAGCGGGATTGACACCGGTTTCGCTGGATACAGTACGTTCTAAAGTGAAACCAGCTTTCCTGGGATCATTATATCGTCTTACAAGAGATCCTTCTTTGCAGAGCAACCCGGATTCGGTACGTTATTACCTGTTCAGGGATTCAGTCAACTTTTATGTGGGTAGCAGCAACAGTATCAATTACTGGGCGAAATCAAAAATGTATGGCGAGGGTGCCAGCGGTGCCAATAGCTATTCAGTTTTCCTGCAGGGTGATTTACCGATCGTAAAAATGGAAACGCAGCATAAGAACGGAAGGAAAATTGCTATCGTGAAGGAGTCTTACGGAAACGCATTTGCCCCTTTTCTTATTAATAACTACGAGAAGGTAATTGTGGTAGATCAGCGTTATTATACCGGTGATTTTATTGGTATGCTGAAAGCAGAAGGTATTAATGAGCTTTTATTTATCAATAATATTTTTGCGGCGCATACGCCATTTCATATTGAGAAGATCAAAGGGTTGAAGAAATAATACTGCCCTGTCATGCTGAGCATGCCGAAGCAAATCCGTTTAACACCCTTCGACAAGCCTGCCTGTCCGTTAGGCAGGCTCAGGGTGACAGCATTTTTCAAATGTTTATTGTCGCAGTATTCAGTGTGTATTACAACTTCAGATTTTTTCTCACCCAGGCCACTTTGGGTTTTAGCTCTGCCGTGTATTTATCGCCGGTAGCATAACCTACACTTTTCAGGAAATGATAGTAATCGGCTTTGGGATGTTTTTTACGCCACTTCGTGTAACGTTTGTCCTGCCAGGTTTTATAGTAGGCAATACACTCTTCATCTGATTCAAACTTTTTGCATTTATTCCCTTTAATATAGAAGCCAAACAGGTTGTGATAGCGCAGGCAACATTTTTTGCAACTGAGCCAGCCGGTTTCCTGTATGCACTGGGCCATTACAAAATCAGGGTGCAGTATTCCTGCCGCTTTAATGGCATCGTACATGGCCTGGAGTTTGGGTTTATTGGATTGTTGGGACTGAACAGACTGGTTAAAAACCAACAGTAAAAGGGCAAAAACAATTTTCTTCATGCTTATCTCTTTGGTTAAGAACAGTCATTGGGTTTTAAAACGGATATAAGGGTCACTCAATATACAAAAACCGCACCCTTTTGCCCAATTGCATTACTTTGCGCCACATATTAATATTGTTATGGGCACCCAAATGATGGTAGATGATAAGAACCGGTTGCAGGAAGTGAGGGTTCCGGCTTTTCCGCAGCAGCCGGCACCGGTAAGATTTTTTGCTGAGTTGTTCTCCTATATTTTTCATCCTGTATTTGTGCCGGTTTACCTGGTGATCTTTATGGTTTTTGTACATCCTTACCTGTTTGCAGGTTTTTCGCCGTTTGATAAAGTAAGAACCGTGATAATGGCATTTGTGATGTATGCTTTTTTTCCGGTGGTGACGGTGTTACTATTAAAGGCCCTGAAGTTTGTACAAAACTTCCGGCTTCATACACAGAAAGACCGCATCATTCCCTTAGTGGCTTGCGGTATTTGGTATTTCTGGATCTGGTATGTATGGCGAAACTTACCCGATTACCCTGCTGAGGCCGTACAACTGACACTGGCCGTATGGATATCAGCCAGTTTAGGTTTATTGGTCAATATCATTATGAAAGTGAGTTTGCATGCCATTGCCATAGGGGTGATGCTTGCTTTTTTATTCCTGCTTGCTTTTGCACAGGACCTGAATTTTGGTATTTATGTTTCTATTGCCCTCCTGATTGCAGGCCTTGTTTGCACTTCCCGCTTTATAGTATCTGATCATACGCCCCAGGAAATATATGGCGGGCTGGCTGTGGGTATTGCTTCGATGCTGGTGGCTAATTGGGTGGGGTAGTTTTTAGAGTGGTAACCTTTTTGGATACCTTTTAAAAATAATCCAGGTGTTAATCACTATTTCTTAAAACAAAAAAGCCTTCAGAACCAATGTTCCGAAGGCTTTTGCTCCCCCTGTTGAGGTTGAAATATTATTCAATTTCAATTAATTACGAGACGACTGTTACAAGATCTAAATGTGTAATAAAAGTGATATAAGTCAAACCCTTATTTCCTCCCCGCAAACCTATGTAAAAGTACTTAATGCTATTTAAATTACATGTGTTTTCGATTATTGGCTAAATAGATAAATATTAATGGTACTAACGAGAACATTTAATACTAAAAATATTAGTATATTGTGCCGTTAGTAGAATAATATATCATTGTTTATGGGACGACCTTTTGAAACTGAGTTAAAACAACTGCATAAAACTATTGATTGGGCCAACTCAATTGAAATAGGCTTTATTTCGAATTTGATAGACAAATACCATGATCCTGTTTATATTGTTGGCTCCGGAGGCTCTTTCAGTACATGTATTTATGCTGCTGACTTGCTCATCTCACGTGGAGTTTTTGCCAAGGCTGTCACGCCGCTTGAGTTATTCTATGCTAATGCTACACTACGAAAAAGTAATATAATCTTTATCAGTGCAAGCGGAAATAATACAGATATTTTATTCGCCTATAAAAAGGCAATTGAGAGTGAGCCGCTTTCCATTTTAAGCATCTGTATGCGTCAAAATTCGAAACTAGCGACACTATCTTCCGCCTATTCTGGTTGTACTACACTTGGCTTTGAGCCACCGGCCGGTAAAGATGGTTTCCTGGCTACTAATTCCCTTGCGGCTTATTTTGTTCTACTATACAGAGCCATAAGTGGCAGCAATTTGTCAAAGAAAGTCCCACCACTTCAGGACAAAGTCTATGAACAATTTATTAAAAAAGTTGACCAAGGTACTAGCTTTATTATCTTATATGGTTCTTATCATCATTCTATTGCTGTGGACTTGGAATCCAAATTTTCTGAAGCAGGACTTGCGCCATGTCTTTTAAGCGATTACCGACATTTTGCACATGGTCGTCACAATTGGTTTGATAAGCAAAAGAATTCGGCGGTGATTGCACTTTCTTGTCCGGCTGATCACAAACTCTGCGACAAAACTCTCGGACTTCTTCCAGTCAGTATTCCGCGGATCACTATTTCAACCCCAATCAACAGTTTTGAAGGCACCATCCATTTGCTTGTGCAAGCCATGAACCTTATCAAACAATATGGTAAAGTGGTGAAGATCGATCCGGGAAGACCAGGTGTACCGCCATATGGATCTAAAATTTATCACCTAAAATATGAACGACTGGTAAGTGGACCACCATTGAAGATGAATGAACTGGCTATTATAAGGAAAGCTAAGATCAATCGTTTCGCAGACCTTAGCACATCAGATCAGAAGAAATGGATCAATTCTTATAAATCATTTAATAAGAAACTCGAATCAGCGAATTTTGGGAGCTTGATTTTTGACTACGATGGGACACTTTGTTCACCCACTAATCGTTTTAACGGACCGAGTACTGAAATTAAAAAACTGCTGGTCGGATTTGTTAAAAAGGGCTTTATCTTAGGAATCATTTCAGGTAGAGGAAAGTCACTCAGAACTGATCTTGAAAAATTATTCAAAGGAGAGGAAAAGCTTATGAAAAATATTGTCGTTGGTTATTATAATGGCAGCGACATAGGTAATTTGACGGATAAAAAGAGGCCGGATAAATCATTACCCTTGCATCCGGCGCTTAAGATTATTGCGGACCACCTCTCAAAGATTGATATTTTTGCCGATCATAGCCCCAACCAGCTGACATTCAAATCAGACACTACTCTTGAATGGAACCGGGCTCGGGATATACTTCTTAATGAAATCATGTTGCTGGATAAGGATGATATTACTATTGTCGAATCCAGCCATTCTCTTGATGTCATTCCAAGAAAACTAGCTTCGAAAAACCATGTCATTGATCATTGTAAGAAATTATGCAGGGAAGTTGGTGTGGCAGAAAAAGCACTCTGTATTGGGGATAAGGGACAATGGCCGGGAAACGATTATGCATTATTAGCAAATGAATTTGCATTAAGTGTAGGTGAAGTATCTTCAATCCCTGATAGAGGCTGGAATCTCTGTCCGCCGGGTTTTAGGGATGAAAAGGCTGTAATCTATTTGTTTGGGAAAATCAAATTTGATAAAAAATATTTCAATATAAAAGGGCTATAACTAAAGTTCCTTGCATGAAAATAGAAATCGCAGAAGCATTATTGCAACGTGTATTAGAAAAATCAACGATTCGTCCTGAACGGATTGACGGATATCGAAAATATTTTCAGCGAATGGCCAAATATAAGTACGACAATTATGAACAGTATGCGACTGACATGAGATTTCTTAAAAAGTTAGCACTTTGGCTAAATTCAATTAAGGAACAAGACAGAGAAGTAGCTATTGAATTTATAAGGAGGCGACTCGTATTCGTATCCCAATCAGAAATGCGCTTATTAGTTGAAGCATGTTATCCCGATCTGATCAAAGCAAAGTTGATGGAAACGATCAGTGAACAAAAATCAATTGCACCCTGGTCTATTAGACAGATTGTTCAATCAGAGGAGTATCGCATATTGCTGCGACGATCGTTATTTCTTGGCATGAGTGATGGCGCACGGATCGATGAATTTCGCAGAGCTAATACAGGCAAGATATCTCACGAACAAATTTATCAGACCTATGAACTTTCAGACGCGAGAGCTCAAAAAATGCAAAAAGAATTAGTAGAAGATTTTCCTAATTTATTTAAGCGAAATGCAAATTCAGATGAAACTACATTTCAGCGACTTTTCTTGATGGATGACTTTTCAGCGAGTGGAACTTCATATCTAAAATATGATAAAGACACGGACGTATTAAAAGGAAAGATTGGCCGATTCTATGAAAGTTTGTTTGATACAAAAAAAGAGCTCTCCAAAATATTTGACACAAAGAACCTTAAAGTTTATATTATAATCTATTTATGTACAGAACAGGCATTGAGGGCCATTGAATCAAATTTCAATAAGCTGGAAGAAAAATTCAGACATCGCCCGGAACTGCTAGCTATGCATCTTATCCCCGACACGTTTAAATTGGATCCAGTAAAGGATAAAGAGATTTACGAAATCTGCCAGAAAGATGAATATTATGATAAGGATATTGAAAACAAGCACACTGGACAGGGCGGTGCTGATGTGAAAATGGGTTTTGGCAAATGTGCGTTGCCTTTGATTTTGCACCATAATACACCCAACAATTCAGTACCTATTCTCTGGTCTTACGAAAATCTCAGATTTGAAGGCTTATTTCAACGTATACCTAGACATGTTGTTCTATGAGACTTGATAAAAATCCATTTGTTACTAGGGCATCAGAATATATTGATTTGGAAGAGAAATTCATTCAATTATTCAGCACTGATATATTACAGGTGTTTACAAAAGATCACGATCTTTGGACTACCGTTAATATCATCAGAAGTTCGCCTGGTGGCGGGAAAACCACCCTACTCAAATTATTCACGCCCAAAGTACTTCATGCAATCAGCTTGAACCGAAGTCACAACGAGCATGTAAAGGACATTTTTAATGAATTAAAATCGAGAAGTGTTTTTGATAAGCATGACCGTATCAATGTAGTTGGTGCATACATCAGTTTTACTTCTCAATATTCTACTTTTGAGTACCTTTCACTTGAGCCAGGTCAGCACGAAAGAATCTTTTTTTCACTGATTAATATCCGTTCAATCCTGTCATTTCTAAAAGCTCTCTGCATTACAAGGGAACTTGCATATCCACAAGGCTTGGATCGCGTAGAAATTATCGATACGACGATTTCCAGTGTTCCTGCTGCTTTGCATATGCTTTCCAACGCAAGTGAAGTATACAGTTGGGCTATTACACAGGAAGAAAAAATCCTTGATGCCATTGACAACATAAATATGAAAGATGTGGAGCAGCCTGCCGGTGCTGATGAATTATATGCCCTAGACTTACTTGCCCCTAAGAACATCCGTATTGACGGAGAAATTATGCGTGAAAGAGTACTGATTATGTTTGACGATGTGCAGAACCTTTCCAGATCCCAGCGCAATAAGTTAGGAAAAACAATAGTTGATAAAAGACCCCTTGTTAATACATGGATAGCTGAACGACTAAAAGCTTTGACTATGGAAGAAGCATTGTCGGAAGGTCAGATTGAGGGAAGAGATCTCAGGATCATTGAACTGGAAAAATTCTGGGCCCCTAGATCCTCGCAATTTGAAAAGTTTGCAAGGTCTGTTGCAAATCGAAGATTGGAGGCTGCCTTTACGGATCAGCAATATGATTTCAGTAGTTTCCTAGTTGCACAGATGAGCGGTGTTCATTCAGCTAAACTGGAAAAGGCTCTGAAAAATGTCAAGGAACGAGTTAAAGACAAATTCGGACGGATGGATCAGTTTCGAGGATGGATCACTCAAAAAGAAGAATTAGAAGGAGATATTTTCGATCAATTAATAGAATGGCGGGTTCTTGAAATCATATTACACAGGGAGATTAATAAGTCTAGCTTGTTTTCCGCTATTGAGCTAAGCGAAGATGAATTGGAAGACCGAGAGGGAAATGATGTGAAAATAGCGGCACAACTTTTTGTTCACCATGAATTTAGTATTCCATTTTATTATGGCTTCGAACTGGTGGCACGGCTTTCTTCTTCTAACATTGAGCAATTCCTTAATATTGCAGCAGAATTATTTGAAGAAATACGAAGCAATTCCATTAAGAAAGTACTCCGCTCGCAGACTAGTCTCCATCTTTTTCCTGAAAAACAACAGCAGATCATTCAAAAGTTGGCAGATGAAAAGTGGACAAATCTTGACAGACGGCTCTATGAGTTCACTGAGGTTAAGCGTTTGATTGATGCAATCGGTGAATTCTGCAGGGATGAAACTTTTGTTCCCAATGCCTGGAACGCTCCGGGCATCAATGGCGTGGCGATTACAATGGCAGAAAGAAATCTGTTAAAGGATTATGCATTAAAAGATCCTTTTCATGTTTATCATCATTTAGCGAGAAGTCTGGTGCTGTGTATCAGTTATAACCTAATTGATATTAAACTGAATTACCGTTGTAAGGGAAAAGACCTAATGCTGATTTATTTAAACCGTCTTTATTGTGCTCGTTATGAACTGCCATTGCATAATGGACGATTCAAAGAAAGAAATCTTGCCACGCTCCTGGGTTATCTTAATAAAGGGTATCAGAAACAAACCAAAATGAAAATTTAATAATGCGTTGGGAAAATTATTTCTTACAAAGTGACAAAGGCTTTACCGATTTCTGGTCGAGATATCTCAGTGAGCATCGTGATATCCTTTACATCATGGGACTTGGCTTCGATCCTCGTTCTGTCGTAGGCATTGAAAGTATTTATAGAATGGTGGGAACCGGTTTGCGAGATGTTATGATTGTCCGGTATTTTAAGAATGAGCATGATAAACAAAGTGTCAATCATCCACAGGTTGAAAAGAATCTTGGCAGACTCAATGATCTTATTGATGCAAAAAAGTGCAATCCATATTCACAAAAAGATATAGTATTCCGGTCACAGGAGGATATTAGTGTTACTGCGCTGGAATCGGCAAAGATTATTACCGGACTGGAAGAAATCGAGAAGTACTCTGAGATAGTCGTTGACATCAGCGCTATGCCAAGAAGTGTTTTTATACCTTTACTTCAAAAGTTACTTTTCATCATAGACGGATACAATTCTTCAGGTAAAGAAGTCAAAAATCTTCATGTAGTGGTGGCTGAGAATCCGTCTTTAGATGGAAAAATATTTGATAAGGGAACTGATGAAGAGGCTTCCTATATACATGGAGTACGACCAAAAGAAAGTGCAAAGTATGAAGAGCATAAAGAGATATGGATTCCAATATTAGGAGAGAACCAAGAGGAGCAATTTGAAAAAATCCGCAAAAAGCTTTCGCCTGTTGAAACCTGTCCGATTCTTCCATTTCCTTCCGAGGACTTGCGCCGGGGGGATAACCTTATCAATAAATATGGTGATCTCTTGTTCAATGACGCTGATTTTGAAACAAAAAATATTGTGTATGCCGATGAAGGGAACCCCTTCCACGTCTATAGACTTCTCAATCAGACAATTGATCGGTACGACCGGTCGTTTGCTTTGCTGAATGGGTGTCGGATTGTAGTTTCAGCACTATCCAGTAAACTTTTGACTATTGGCTCATTTTTGGCTGTATTTGAAAAGAAATCAGAAGGCAAAAATGTAGGTGTCATGCATGTGGAATCGCTAGAACACGCACTGGATGCAGGTTATGAGCAAGAAAAGGAGCAGATAGAAAAAAATCATAAATTGTTTGAAATCTGGCTCGCCGGAGAGCCGTATATTTAGCCCCCTGTTATGACTAAAAAACCCATATGTTTAGGGGCCGGCCTAGTAGCCCTTGATGTGATTTTGAACGGGAGTCCTGCTACTTTGCCGAAATTGTCGGCCGGGGGATCCTGCGGCAATGTCCTTTCCGTACTTGGATATCTCGGCTGGGACTCTTATCCTATTGCGAGACTGGCGAATAATAGAGCTGGTGATGAACTCGTGAAAGATCTCGAACGCTGGCATATTCATACAGATCATTTATACCGGAATAAGGATGGAAGGACACCAATCATTATACATCGAATCAAGAGCGACAAGCAGGGAAAACCTATACACCGCTTTGAGTTCAAGGATCCTGAAACAGGATACTGGCTTCCTCAACTAAAGCCTATTACAAAAAATGTTGCGGCTGAGGTATTGCAGCGAAATGCCAATCCTGAGGTATTTTATTTTGACCGGCTTAATCCCGGTACTTATGAGCTTGCAAAGAACTTCAAAGCACAAGGAGCTATTATAGTCTTCGAGCCTTCTTCTATCAAGGACATGGATGAATTTGAGCAATTTCTTGAGGTGACAGATATTCTCAAATATTCTCATGAACGCCTTCCTGACTACAAAACCATTTTTCGTTCTCCTAGGTGTTTTCTTGAAGTTGAAACAAGAGGTAAAGAAGGTTTGCTATACCGGAGCAAAAACCATACTGACCCCACTCGCTGGCATATTATTCCTGGATTTGATTTGGGGGAGATACAGGATGCTGCTGGTGCCGGCGATTGGTGCACGGCTGGCGTAATACATTTGCTTTGCGCGGGAGGGCAGAAGGAATTATTCAAAATTGGAGTAAGACGCTTACATAAAGCACTTCAGTTTGGTTCTACTCTTGGTGCCATGAACTGTTTTTATGACGGAGCACGCGGCCTGATGTATCATTTTACGAAACAGCAACTACTTTTAAAGGTTGATAAATTTATTGAAATTGGTAATATTAAGGAAAGCGAACTTATAAGGACACCAAGAATTGATATTTCTACACAACTTAAGTTTCCGGACTTGTACAAAGAAGGTTAGGTAAATAGTTGTCGTTTTGCTGAATTCTAAAATTATTTCGTATTTAGATATTGGATGACAAATTTTGGTCGGAACCCCACTTGACTTATAATTTATATTAGGGTAGTGCTTTTTTCATGTCAAACAATCTGTTTACGAGTTTCTAATCTTTTCCTTTAATTGTAGAGTCTATATACGGTCTTGGATTTTAAACCGTCACTGTATATCTGCCCCCTTATGACCTACCAATTGGTAGGGGTATGATTTAGACACAACCGTTCATATTTTTATTCTCATTATTAGAGTTTTATAAAAGGTCTTTTAGTTTTAATACCTGAATGTTGAAAATGATTAATAAACTAACAAACCAACCTGCCCCAGCTACACAAAATTTGATCATGTATTCCTGTTTCAGCAGTTGGAATTTATCTTTATAACAGGAACTAAAAAACAGTAGTGTGTATGGATATGCAGGGAAGGACACTGGTGCTGATACCCGGGGAGGAATTAGCAGCACTCAAAGGGACATTGGAAAAGGTTTTGGTGGAGATCAAAAACCTTCAGTCAGCCAAACAATCAGCATCCGGAAAGGGAAACTTTATCACCGCCAAAGAATTCATGGCAGCGGTGCGCATCGGCCGCACCAAATTTGACCAGCTGGTGGCGGGTAATAAGATTCAAACCATCAAAAAACTCCGCAAGATTTATGTACCGGTAACGGAAGTCAACCGGTACTTTTCAGACCCCAATATTTTATAAATCCGTGCTATGGAAAATGCATCATTACAATGCCGTCAGGTCAATGCCCTTGACATGGTGGACTACCTGCAAAGTCTGGGCTTTACACCTCAGAAAGTGCGGGGCAATGATTACTGGTATCTCTCGCCACTGCGGGAAGAAAAAACGGCTTCCTTCAAAGTCAACCGCAAGCTCAATGCCTGGTATGATCACGGGTCAGGACAGGGAGGCAGGCTGGTGGATTTTGGTATCCTTTACTTTAAGTGTACGGTAGCAGAACTGCTAAAAAAAATGGCTGGTGAAACAAGCTTTACTTTTTCCCTTCACCCGCAGCAGGCAGCCAGCGCTGATGAAAAAAAACAAAACCGGGAGAGCCACTCAAAAATCCAAATTATCAGCACCCGTGAGATCGCCGACCCGGGACTGCGGCATTACCTCAGCACAAGACAAATTCCGTTGCCGGTAGCTAACCAGTTTTGTGATGAAGTGGTCTTTGAACTCTATGGCAAAAAACACCTGGCCATTGGCTTCAAAAATGAGGGGGGAGGCTATGAACTGCGCAATGAGTATTTCAAGGGAAGCAGCACCCCCCAAACAGCCCCGGATGATCATAGCAAAACAGGAAAATGAACTGGCCGTCTTTGAAGGATTTTTCAGCTTTTTATCCTTTCAGACAATGGTGCAATCAGGAAGAAAAAATTCCATCGAACTGCCGGAATTGCAGGCTGGTTACCTGGTGTTAAACTCCCTTTCTTTTTTTGACAGGAACCGGGAGAGGATGGAAAAATATGAAGTGGTTCATCTATTCCTTGACCGGGATAAAGCAGGGCTAACAAAAGCTAAACAAGCCCTGCAATGGTCCCCCAAATACAGGGATCATAGCAAGGCCTATGCAGGGTATAAGGACTTAAACGAATGCCTGGTCAGTACCATAAAAGCCCAGTTACAGCAACAGCGAAGGAAAGGAAGACATTTATAAAGTTTTACGGAGCCAGCTATGTTTTTCCTTCGTCAAAACCGCTGGCTTTTTTCATCCGCCGGCTGGCGGATTCAAAAAGAATCGTGAAAGAACTGGAAATGTGAGGACCGATGCAAGCAGAAAACTCAAAGAAAAACAGCAAAGGCGGCAGGCCCCAAAAGAAAAACAAGCGGGACCAGCAGCTTGCTGTGATGTGTACCCCGGAGGAAAGAGAACTGATAGAACAGAAAGCAAGACAACATAATTGCCCGGTATCGGTCTGGTTAAGGACAGTAGCCTTGCAGGGACAAACCGGCAGCCTGAAAAGAGCATTTCCGAGAGAAGTATTACTGTTCACTGCCACCCTGAATCATATCGCCGCCAATATCAACCAGCTCACTAAAAAGCATAATCAGTACCAGCTTTTTTCTGCCGCTGAAATCACGCAGCTGTACGACCTGATTGCAGCACTAAAACAACTGGCTGCGGACATCAAAAAGGGCCTGCCATGATCGGTAAAATCATCATCGGAAAATCCTTCCGTGGCTGTATCAGTTATTGCCTGGAAAAGGACCATGCAGAGCTGCTGGACCAGCAGCTCTGTTTTGGCGACAAAAGGGAGATTATTCAGCAGTTCAACGAGGTCCGCCGGTTAAATGAAAGAGTTGCCAAACCGGTCATGCATATCACCCTTTCCCTGGCACCGGGAGAAAGGCTTTTGGAAGGAGAAGTTCATAAATTACTGGAGAACGCAGCCAGGGACCTTGGCTATGAAAACAATCAATGGATAGCGATAGCCCACCATGATACCAGCCACCAGCATTTTCATATCGTAGTGAACCGGATCGGTTTTGACGGAAAGACCTTGTCAGACAGCAATAACTACAAAAAGATAGTGGGATTATGCCGCCGGATGGAAAAGGAAATGGGCTTACAGCAAGTGCAAAGCCCCCGCCGTTTTTTATCAGCAGAACAAAGAAAGATTCCAAGGTCCGATCAGCGCAAAGAAAAGCTCCGGCAAGTCGTTATTAAATCTCTTCAAAAGGCCAGGGACTACCCGGATTTTGAAAGACGGGTAAAGGCCGCCGGATATGAAGTAATCAGGGCCAGGGGCATCCGGTTTATAGATGATAAGAAAGTAAAAATAAAGGGCTGTGAACTGGGTTTTCCATTACAGCGGATTGAGCAGCTGTTGAGCATGGACAAACTACATAGAAGTCTCTTGCTGGAAAGAATGGCAACCAAGCAGCAACAGGCCGGTATAGCATCCAATATACCAGGTAGAAAAATGGACAAAGAGCAAGGGAAAGAAATTTCAAAGGAGTCAGGCAGGAATATGGATAGCAGGATTACTCAGCAGGCAGCAAAAATCCTGACGGAAGTGAACAGGCAGGGGCATGCTTCCATTAATCCGGAACTAAGAAAGAAAAGTAAAAAGAAAAAGCATTCTAATCATAAACTTTGGACTCTTTTGTAAACGAATACAGGAATTTTTATATCTTTTAATTAATATATTTTTTAAAACCATTGAATGAAGAAATTAATTGAGTCTATACCAATAATTTCGGCCTTGTTGGTACTTGTGGGATTCTTGAATTACACGACATTTTATCGTTTTTTTGATATCGAGATCGTTCACTATTTGACATCAGGAGAACTAATACTCTCATTCCTGCCTTTGACTTTGCCAATTTTGCTGCTAATGTTGTTTATCTCCCTAATGCTCATCATACACATTGTACCCTTTCCCGGGGATTCAAAAAGTTCAAAGCAAACAGATGAACCTGTTTCTCTCTTGACAATTTTTCTTGCAAGTGAAACATTTGAAATCATTAAACGCCAGTTCAATGCGAAAAGGACTTTTGAAAATGTAATAGGGCTGATACTTCTAAGTTTAATATTCATTTTGGGAGTTGTTATTATCGCTTTTTTTACAATCGCACCATTCTTGTTGTTCCCGCTCGCCTTCGACTCGCAGCTATTCCCAGAATGGGATAAAGTATTTGTTTTTGTGATTTCAGCTCTATGGTTTTTGTTGTTATTTGATATGATCATGGTAACGGAGAAGAAGGGTAGGATTCGGCATGCCGGTTGGGTGAATCTTATCTTTCTTGTTATTGGATTTGTCTTTTTTGTTGCAATGTCTAATAAGATAAAAGCAACAGATATTCTCAGAGGTAACCCAGGATATTCAATAAAATTCGAGTTTCAGGGCAAGATTGTCCAGACGGATTCCAATATTGTTTATGTAGGACGAACATCTGATTATTTGTTTCTTAGAAATCTTTCAAACAAATCTAATTCCATATATCAATGCAACGAAATAAAAAATATCGAAATTCTTAAAAGTAGTAATTGATTTGGACAGAAGCAGGAAAAGTATCTTGATCTTTTTTTTTGGGAATTTCGATGTAATCCGTTTTACAATGTTTGAGCTAATTTCAAAATTATCATTTACAAAAGGGTTAAACATTCTGTTGATCCTATTTGGAGGCATTGCTGGACCGTTCTGTTTTCTCTATTGTTATTACTACCCGCTTTATACGCAAAACAGTTTATCAAAGGTGCTTTTCCTTTCGGCTGCCATTGGTGTACCAGTTTGTCTAGCGATGTCCCTCCTTAACGCATTGATGATAGGTACTCCATCATTGAAAGATCAACGACTTAAAGAAGAGTGGGAGCTTAATATTCTCGGTTTTACTTCGGGATTCTGTGGCTTCGTATTTTATACAGCTTGTTTAGCGGACTGGTTTTTTATGGGCTTAAAGCGAAGGATGGCATTCAGTTAATGCTTTATACTTATGCTGGTGCGATAGTTTATTCTATTTATTTTGCTGTTAAGAGTAAAAGAAAAAAGGGAAAATTGAAATGATTACCGAAGTGCTAAAATCACTTTCTTATAACCGAATTACGAAAATCGGTTTAATTATTTTTGGTATAGTGCTGGCACCATTTATGTTCATTTTTCAGTTTAAGGAAGCAGTTTTTCGGGATAATGATTTTGTTAAACTCCTATTAATATCAGCCTGTATTGGATTGCCAGTTGCCATAGTGCTATTTGTTTTACGAGTCCTGGATGATGGCGGTATCGACCCAGAGAGTCAGACAGAAAAAATGACAAGAAGATTCAGTCAAATGGCAACCACTTCTGTAATTTGTGGTGTCGGCTTCTACATCCCCTGTTGTATTAAATACTTTCAGCCATCACTAAATTTACGAGATGCTATTGGGCTGATGATCCCGTTTTACGGAGCTATTTTTGTGATGACAGTTTTATCTATTTCTCGTGGGGGAACAAAAGCTCTTCATGATCGAATGTTAAAACATCTGGAAAATAAAAACAAAAATAAAACCTAGTGCATATTAAGAAATAAAGTTTTTGGAGTGAGGCACACGATTAAGGGCACCAAAATATATGAAAAGAAAATAAAGCGAAGCTGCATTGCAATAACACTATAAAATACTAATCATAGCGATCAAATTGTATCAAGTAGAAGAAATTGTTAGTTGGTATTTATAATCATTACTGTATAAATAGACTCAATTCTTTTCCATTTCTTCATTCCAAAAAGTGATATCAAAATTAAATATTTCGGATAGCTTTAGTCTGTAAGTAAGGGCAATTTCTAATAAAGTATCAAATCTGAAATCAATTGATCCTTTTTCAATTTTATTTAACTTGCTTTGGTCAAGGTTTGATAAAAAGGAAAGTTGCCTTACACTTTTAATGCCCAATACAGTCTCCCGCCTTTTTTTCAAATAGGCGCCAAATAATTTCCTGACTTCCTTTTTCCTTCTGTTGTTCATCCCTTTATTAAGGAATGAAAGTCAAAGTATTTATGAAATTAAATGTGGTCGAATTCGGCCTAATAATTTTATTTTACTATATTTGAGATGATCTATCAGAGATAGCTCTGGTATCATATTTTTGCGAATCCTTCATAAAGAAATTTGAAGCTTTCGCTTTGAGTCTCGCATTAGAAACCTAGGAATTTCAATGACTACGAGATGATAAGCAAGAGCTCACGTTCCGGCGTGGGCTCCCTTATTCGTAGTCGGGCCTCCTAGGGCCTCTAATGCGGTAAGCGGAGACCTGCGCCATTTTTATCTCCCGGCTCAAACACCAGAAA
>Ga0073934_10004881_pt1 | contig 21585 bp, 13 predicted proteins | sample LarsenN4metaG_FD_76834 | JGI IMG/M metagenome (GOLD analysis project Ga0073934, IMG submission 76834) | Hot spring sediment bacterial and archeal communities from British Columbia, Canada, to study Microbial Dark Matter (Phase II) - Larsen... ...
CCAGTTTTTGGATCGGTAACGTTACCTGTGTAAAAAGCTTTTGTGAGTCCAAATTCGTCTTGAACTACGCCCTGATATTTAGTTCCTGGTAATTTTCCTTGATAAGTATAGGGCGTCAATTCACCACCAGATAACACTGGGGAATTGAGGATACCATCGAATGCAACAACCGGAACTCCTTTAAAGTCTACAAAGTAATGTAAACTTCCATCAGTGCGCGTTTGTACTTTGACATAATCCGACTTGTAGACAGGAACGTAATTGGGATTACTGTTGGAACCTATATTTCGGTTGTAAGTCCCTGTCGAGTCGGTATCTACACGAGTAACACGGTTATTGAAATTGGGATTAAAGCTAGGAAGTTGGATAGTACCTGAAATAGTCCCAGTACTTTGAATTTGAAAGGGCGTAATTTCAGCAGAGGCGCTGGCTGTTCCTAAACCAATTAAAAATGCGGCTAAGCCACTGCTGCTAAGAATCCCACAACCTAATTTACAGTAATTCTGAATAGGGTCTTTTTGTGTTTCAAAACCTGATAATTTTACTTGCATATGAAATTGCCTTTGAACAAAAACAGTCAAAAAAAGTACCGTAGTTTTCCTGTGGCTATTACCAAAAAGCTTAATTAGTCTAGCCATTTTACGTAAGTAGCTAGAACATATAGTTATATTTACACCAGTAAAAAATTAAAACCGGAAAGTGGCTCTCAAAGCTCCTACTATCAAGGGGTCATTTGCAGCGTTATGATCAGGATTGAAAATGATGAATACACCCGGAGTCAGAGCTATATTATTATTCAACTGGGCGCGATAAAAAATTTCTGCGTGCACAGATGTATCTTCACGTCCACCAGCTGTCCCTCCATCAGAAAAGTTGGGAAAGTTATAGCCTTCTGGTAAAGTACTAGAAGTGATTTTAGGGGGTTGTCCAAATAAAATTCCTCCCAAGTTGCCAGGACGACCCAAGTTAGGAAAAGCTGCAAACACAGCCCAATTTGTAGTTTCCACACTTCCAGAAAGATTCACTGGATCTGAGTGAGTCCAGCCACCCCAAGCCCCTAATTGCAAGTTGGGATTGATCCGCCATGTAGCAGTAGCACCAACAGCGTGAGTATTAAAGGCTGTAGACGGTGCGAAAGGGGAAATGAGTTGAGCATCACCAATACCGTTTCCTAGCAAGCCATCGGGAGAATGGGAGAAAAGATAATGTATGCCCACATCAATATTATCGGTAGGTGCTAATGTTAATTGCGCGCCTGTGGTATATCTGCCCCCAAATATGCCCCCCAAGTTTGTATCATTGGGAAAACTAGGAATTTCGGCACTATAGATACCTTGTAAGCTGATGCGATCGCTAATCTGCCAATCAAACCCAACACCACCGGTACTATTGCCAATTGCCAAAATTGGGTTACGCTGAGCAAATAAAGAAATTGCTCCTTCGCCAGCACCCTCTAGGGGATTAATACCGCGGAAGGTGTTCACAGGATTCACCCCTGCTGTCCCTACAACAAATCCGATCTGATCAGAAACGGGAAATCGATAAGATAACTCATTGATGACTAGATCATTATTGTTTGTGTCGGCTTCAAAACCCAACCGTCCCATATTGGTATAAACATACGGCGCAGAAGAATTCAAATTGCCAGAAGCTAAGCTAGTTAGCAGTAAATCTTTTCCTGAAAAAGAAGTAGCTAGGGTTAATTGCGCACTATTGGTAAAATTCAAATTTGTTTTGCCTTGGCGTTCTGGTTTTCCATCTCTGGGAAACAAATCTACATCAGTACTGTTAGTTCCCTGTAAGCTAAAAATTGCTTGACCAACTAGTTTGGTTGTTGGAGAAAATTGATTTGTTTGTAATTCTTCGGTTTGGGCTTCTAAATTTGCGACACGCTCCTGTAATTCCTGTAATTGTGTTTGAAATTCTGTTTCCAATCTTTGCAATAAAATTAAATCTTCTTCCGTAACAGTATTATTTGTATTATTAGCAATTAATTCGTTGATTTTTTCTAGACAAGCTGCTAAACCAGCCGCAAATTCATAACGATTAATAACACGGTTGCCTAAAAAAGTACTATTGGGGTATCCAGCAATGCAGCCATACCGTTCTACTAGAGATTGTAAAGCACCAAAAGCCCAGTCTTGTGGTTGCACATCATCAAGTTGTGACACTGATGTCACTTTAGACATTTGATTATTTGAGTCTGAGGAAATCTTTTCTTCTGTAATTTTGACAACTTGTTGATTTATCTGACTTTTGACGTCATGTGGAGAAATCCCAGCCCCCAGGGAAGGGGGAATTTTTAAATCCTCTCTGCTTATAGCAGAGGGGTTTTCCAGATGCTGTGAAAAGTCAGGTTGATTTGTAAATTTTTGCTGCTTCTCTCCCTCTGGCTGTGCTGCAATCACATTTATTTTATAACGATCTAAAAGTATATTTTTATACTTTTGTTTTGTAAATTCATCAGGAATATTGTTTATATTTTGCTCCTGCAAAATGAATTCGGGAGGCGTGATCTCTGCTACTGGAACAATTGAATTAGTCTGAGTTGCATTTGTCTCTAGCAATCGATTCTCTGGCTTTTGTTTCAATTGTTCTGGCAATGTTGCTGGAGGTGTCTGTCCTGTTGCTAGCACCCCTACTACCAGCAAACCGATGTTGCTCATTGTATTACTCTTTACTAGTACCAATATTACTTTTGACAAGCAAATTTGCTTTGGTACAGGAAAATTTTTGACAACAAGTTATAAAAGTTACTAATATTGGCAAATATACTGAGAAGATTTATTGTTTACCACTAAGTCTACAGTCGAACGAAGCACCAACAAACGCCTCACAATGAATGATGCCTATCAATTAAAAACAATTTTTTTTCTATTGATTTGATTGTCGCCAAACTAACATTACCAGCATTATTGAGACAATCTATTAAAACTTTGTTCGCGTTCCAATACTGCTGTAATATTTGCAATTCATTTTCATCAAACTGCCAATCATGTCCTATTTGGCGATCGCTAATAATTAAATTGCGTAGTTTACTAGTCCATGTTTCTCCATTTTCTTCCCACCAAATTTTTAAAGCATGTCTACTTTGTTCAGGTGTCGGAAGTTCATCGTGTAGATTTTGTAGTGATTGTTGGAGAACTGGACTATCTTGTAGTAGATGTTGTAAATCAAGAGCAAGTGCGATCGCAGATAATCGTTGATAGAAAATATTAGTAGTCATCCTCAAACTGATAGCTAGAGCATGGATTAATGCCAAGTCTAAAGCTAAATCAATAGCTAAATTTCCTGATAATCTACTATCTAGAGATAAAGCTAAGTTTTGATTGTAAGCAAGAGGATAATCTGGCGGGAGAGCAAGGGTAAAATAAAAAGCGCGCACACTAGCTGGGTAATAAGATGCATTAATTATTGAAGTTTTTTCATCTAACCATTTCACAAACTTCTGCAATTTTTGATTTGAAATCACTAAATTATCAACTTCTTGTTTCATTAATAACAATAATTCATCTCCAGGCTGCATCATTCCCGCAGCTAACAAAAAAACTTCTCGCCAACGTTTTTCTCCTATATGAGTAACAAAATTTTGCAGAGTTTGGGAATTTCCAGCAGCAACAATTTCTCTGGCAGTTAGATACTCTTGAAATGTTAAATGTGAAAAAGAATAAATACCTCGTCCTTGTTCTAGCAACAAACCGTGCTGTGCTTCAATAGCTTTTAATGCAGCAGTGCTATCAAGTTGCAATGCTTCTGGGTCTGTGGATGCATGGGGAAGCTGACGCAGATACTCGGTTATGAGAGGTTGGATTTTAGTTGCTGGAAAAAAGTAATCTCCTTCAGTAAATGTAGTAGCTGCTAAACGACAAAGTAACTTAATTTTATCTAACAACGATAAATTGCGATAAAATTCATCTCTTCTGATTCTTCTGGCTTCATCCCAATGAACTAACAATAATTCTAATGCTTGTTTGTAAAGTTCTGACCGTAAGGCAGGGAAATCACCTAAAAATTGAAATACCAAGCAAGTAAGATTTAGTAAAATTGGTGTTGTTGCTAATTCCAATATTTGTTGATTTTCTGGCAATTCTAATTTTTTTATAAACTCAGAAGCCTTAGCTTTTCCCTCCCAGAGAGAGTTTTTAGCTACCGCTACAAACCATTTATCTGCAAATGTTATAATTTGCGATTTACTAAAATCAGCTATTTCAATTTCAGTAAAACCATTAAACTGATATCGCTGGGCAGCGAGGCGACAAGTAATAATTACTGTATTTTTGTAAAATCTTTCAGAAAAATGATGAATTTCTCTAATAATTATATCGCTTTCTTCTTCATTTAATTCATCTAGACTGTCTAGTAATATTAATGCTTTTCCTTGAGCAAATATGGTCAAAATTTCTGAGATGGAAATACCCTGGTCACTAAATTCCTGATAAATATATTGTAATAAACTAATTTGTTTATGATCACTAGTATTTTCAGCTAAGTTTTTAAGTCTGATAAAAATGGGTAGACAATCTGATTTAAACTTTCCCTGATTACAACGAACTGCAAGCGATTGTAAAAAGGTGGTTTTACCAGAACCGGTTTTGCCAAACACCATCAATTTAGAGTATTTGGCAACTGCTTCTAAACCAGGAATTCTTTGTTTATTAAACTTATCTAAATTAAAACGATCAAAATTATTAGAATCTAGTCTTTGTAAATCATTAATTTCCAGCCACCTTTTGCTGGTGATTTCCTCAAATATATCTACTTCTACATAAAGATCATCTAAAACAATAGGTCGAGCAATATCTAAAAGATGTAGAGTTCCACACTGGGCTTGAATTTTTTCGTAGTTAGCAAAGCGTGCTTTTTGCACTAAAGCATCAATATCTGGAGTATTTTCCGATATTGTTTTTTCCAAAGACAGTGATTCATCAGGGGGCTGTTGAGCAATTTCTTCTGGATTTAATCCCAATACCAAGCAAATTTCATGAAAAACTTGACGATCAATAGCTTTACCAGTGAAAAATTTCCAAATTGGCTGACGAGTTTCTAAACCTACTTCACCAGCTAAATATTCCTGAGTCCAGCCTTTACGTCGAAAAGCCTGTTTAGCTTTTCTTATCCCCTCAGCTGATGCTTGCAGCGATCGCTTTGCCATTGTTTTACTATATCAACTTACTATTTGTAGTATTAATGTGTTTATTTATACAAAAGTTTGAGTAAATATATTAAAGTACACATTCTGTGTAAATTATCTATGAGTCAATTTCTAAATCTATTTTACACAGATAACCAGCAAACAGCTTGATTGTTTATAATGTATCAAATAATTCTGATAATTATTTACAATTTTGCATACAAATCATACGATATATACATAAGTTAAACTCAAAAATCAACGTGATCTCAAACGTTGATTGTTGATAATGAAATCAAGTCAGCCAAATGAACATACCCACGAAGCTTATAGCATTGTCAAATTAGGCAAACTGAGGAGCAATGCTGTAAGCTTTTACTTGTTACTAAGGGTAAATCGGTGTAAAAGCAATACTTCATGAGTCATTGGTTATTAGTCAATAGTCATTGATAAATAGTTACTGGTTGTTACAAATGACAAAAGACAAAGGAAAAGTCACAACCCTAACTAGTTTGCTTGATTTCAGCTGACCTACTTAAAAACTTTTGAAATTCTGCTGCTGTAACAGGACGACTAAAGAGAAAACCTTGCATGGCATCACAGTTATGTTGTCGTAAAAACTCTAGATCTAACTCAGTTTCTACACCTTCAGCAATGACCTGAAGATTCAGATTATGACCCATTTGAATCAATGCTGTTGTAATAGCTGCTTTTTGTGGGTCGTTGGCAACATTGTGAATAAAGTAACGATCAATTTTTAACTTATTTATAGGTAATTTTTTGAGATACATTAATGAAGAGTAACCTGTACCAAAGTCATCAACAGCTATTTTGACACCTAAGGAACGCAATTCATTCATTATAGCGATCGCGGCATTAATATCTTGCATTATCAAGCTTTCTGTAAGCTCTAATTCTAGGTAATGTGGTTCCAAATTATTAGTGGTTAAAAAATGAACAATTTTTTTAATCAAATCTGGTTGAGTAAATTGGCGGGCTGAAAAATTAACAGCTATACACAAGGGAGAGTAACCTGCATTTTGCCAAGCTCGATTTTGTTGGCAAACACTTTCTAAAACCCATTCACCAATAGCAATAATTAACTCTGTAGATTCTGCTAAGGGAACCAATTCAGAAGCCGCAACTATTCCCAATTCTGGACTTTGCCATCTAAGTAAAGCTTCTGCGGCAATGATTTTTCCAGAATGAATATCTACTTGTGGTTGATACTCAACAAAAAATTGTCGAAAATGTCCTTGCTCAATCGCTCCGTGTAAAATGTTTTTGACAACCAGCATTTCTGAATTAAAAGCTTTGAGTTGTGGACTAGTAGAAAAATATTGTTTTAATGTAGCTTGTTTTTTTAAACGTCCATCAATTGCACTCAGTAATTCAGCACGAGTAAATGGTTTCGTGAGATAGTCATCTGCACCCAATTCCATGCCTTGACGAAAGTCAGCTTTAGTTGCTTTTGCAGTCAGAAAAATAAACGGAATTGTTGCTGTTAGTGGTTCTTGCCGCAAAGTGGTTAATACAGCATAACCATCAAATTCTGGCATCATTAAATCGCACAAAATCAGATCAGGAACTTCTGTTAAAGCTAAATTTATCCCTACTTTACCGTTAGCAGCATCAATAGTTTCAAAATCTTCTGCTTCTAGTAATTCAACAAGGTTCTCACGAACTGCATTTTCATCTTCAATTACTAAAATTTTAGTCATTTTTTTATTGGTTGATGGTTAGTAGTTGGTGGTTGGTTGTTGTTGGTTGTTGGTTAGGAATCTTCCTAACAACAAACAACTATCAACAAACAACTAACAATTTTGTAATGGCAAAGTGACAGTAAACGTTGTTCCTACTCCCACTTCACTGTTCACAAAAATTTCACCCTGACACAAATCTATACATTTTTTGACAATTGTTAGTCCTAAACCAGTACCTGGGATATTGCCAACATTTGCAGCACGATGGAAAGATTCAAACAAACTTGGTAAATCTTCTTGGGGAATACCAATTCCCTGGTCTTTGATTTCAAATACAGCTCGATCTTCCTGATAAGTGAGAGTAAATGTGATGATGCTGTTGTTGGGGGAATATTTGATCGCATTCGTGAGTAAATTTCTGAGAATGTGTCCCAACAATTTTTGATCCATGTGGCAGGATATGGATTCGTATTCACAGTGAAAGGCGATCGCATGTTCTGTATTAACATCCTGTTGCAATTCTTGGAGTAAGTCACGGCAATACTCAACCAAATCTAGTAATATCGGTTTAAAATCTATTTTTCCCACTTCTGCCTTACCAATCACCAACACATCATTTAACATCTCAGTCATATGTTTAACGCTGTGTTGAATGCGATGTATATGGGAGAGTAATTTTTCTTCTGTCCATTTGTGATGATAATGTTCTACCAACTCTGAAGAAGAAAGGATGGTACTCAACGGTGTACGAAATTCATGGGAAATCACGGTGACAAAACGAGATTTTAATTCGTTGAGTTCTTTTTCTTTCTCCAATGCTGTTCTTAGTTCCTCTTCCAATTGCTTGCGTTTGCTAATATCTGTCCAATAACCAACAATTTCTAGGGGTTTTCCAGTATCATCTCGTACAAGCTTGAATTGATCGTATACCCAAATGTAATTACCATTTTTGTGTAAAAAACGGTACTCACAGATACATTCTCCCTGCTTCAATAAGTTTGCTGCTTCCGTAAAAACATGGGATTTGTCCTCAGGGTGGATGCGATCGCTCCAAAACTTAGAATTCTCTGTAAATTCTTTTGCTGCATAACCAAGCATGGCGGTAATGTTCTCACTCATGAAGGTAATGTCATAATCTTCATAAGGTTTACAAGTATAAATAACAGCTGGAGTTGCAGACAGTAAATATTGCAACCGTCGTTCCGATACCATTAATGCCATTTCTGACTGCTTACGCTCGGTAATATCATTTTGAATGCCAACGTAATGAGTGCAATTGCCATCAGCATCAAATACCGGAGAAATACTTAATTCATTCCAAAACAAACTACCATCTTGACGATAGTTACGTAAAACTACGGTACAATTTTTTGCTTGCTGGATAGCGTTTTTAAGTTCTTGGATTTCGGGTTGATTGGTATCATTTACTTGCAGAAAAGGACAACTGCGACCGATGACTTCCTCTGGAGAGTAACCAGTGATGTACTCAAAGGCAGGATTAGCATAGATGATTGGTAAATTTGGCAGTCTAGCATCACAAATCACAATGCCGTTACTACTAGCAGCGATCGCCCGATCCCGCAAAAGCAGGTTGGCTTCTGCTCGCTTGCGATCAGTAATATCTGTGGAAATGCCACAAATGGCACGGGGAACATCATTAGCATCTTTTAAAGGAAACTTGATCGAAAGATAAGTATGTAAACCATCTTCTTGGGGAACAATTTCTTCTGCTTCTATCGGCTTACCAGTAGTAAGAACATTGCGATTATTCTTCGCAAACTCATCAGCTATATGACGTGGGAAAAATTTGTATATACTTTTGCCTCTGAGAAACTGTTTGGAACATTTAAATACTTTTTCATACTGGCTATTAACTAGTAAGAATCTATTTTGATTGTCTACAACATAAATAATGGCTGGAGAATTATCTAAAATAGCCTGTAGCTGTGCTTGAGTCTGCCGCAGTACAGACTCTGTCACTTTTAGATCATCAATATCTGTATTTGTACCGAACCAATTTAATATTTTCCCATCTTGATTCCGCTGGGGTACTGCACGTGCTAAATGCCAGCGATATGTTTTGTCAGTTACCCTATACCAGCGAAATTCCAATTCTAATGGTTCACCTGTAACTATAGAGTTATGCCAAGCATCCAAACATTTAGATAAATCTTCAGGATGCACCCAATTTTGCCACTTCCAGCCCAACATTTCTTCTTGTGTACAACACAAGTAATTCTGCATACGTTGGTTGATGTATTCTACATAGCCATCTGGCCGAGCAATCCAAACTTGTTGGGGAATAGATTCCGCTAAGAAGCGAAAGCGTTCTTCACTTTTTTGTAAAGCTTGTGTTCGTTCCTCTACTCTTGTTTCTAGTTCTATGTTTTCCTGCTTTTGTTCTGTTATGTCCCTTTGTATAGAAACAAAGTGAGTAATTTTGCCTTGTGCGTCTGCTATAGGAACAATGTTAATCTCAACCCAGTATGTAGAGCCATTTTTGTGGTAATTGATTAATTCTGCTCTAATTGGTAAACCATTTTGCAAGGCGGTACGAATACGGTCTAATTGGGTGCGATCGCTCAATTCCCCCTGTAAAATTCGCGGTGTTTTACCTACAACTTCAGCACTTGACCAACCGCTGATCCGGGTAAATGCTTCATTCACGTAAACTATTTGTGGTCCAAGAGGTTCATCAAGTGCATCAGCTGTGGTGATCACAATAGCATCATTAGCATTGACGACGGCTGACTCAAACAAACGTAGTTGTTCGATGGTGTCTACTAGCTTACAGGGAGAAGTAGGAGTAATTTGTAGTGCTTGATAAATAGTTTTGAATGTAACTATTCCAACTAGTTGGCTTTCTTCATCAACAATTGGTAGTAAAGGCAATTGATACTGCTGTAAAAATGAAATTAAATAAGTAATATCATTAACTTGAGCTTGACTATATTTCAGTGAGATTGCTGCAACACTCATTACCTGCGAAATTGTGGCGGCTGGAAAGTCAAATTTACAACAGACCAATCTAATTACATCTTGATCTGTGAACCATCCCAACACCCGCATTTTATCTGTGAACAAGTTCTCTACCACTAAGACATAACTTGCTTGCTGCTGATGCATGAGTGCCACAGCATCCAGTAAGGATGTATCTGGTGTTACAGTCACAGGCGAAAAATCTATTACGGTATCTATTGACGGCAGAGACACCAACTGAGTTAAGGCGTGCATAATTGCAATTGCCTTTAGCAATAAAAATTGAATAGCAGTAGCATATTTAACTATCTTCTAGTATTTTCTGGGTTAAATTCGTAACATTTCCTTGCAAAAAACTAGGTTATAAATTGAGAGTTATTTTATTTTTTGTTAATAAAATAACTTATGACAACAGTAAAATCACTAAAAACAAAAACTTTGCACCAGTTGTAAAAAACCAGAGTAAGTTCACCCCTTTCCCCTCTCCTTGGTAAGGATAGGGGTGTCCGATAGGACGGTGTGAAGTTGCAAGGCTCGTGAAAATTGTTTCATCGGGACTTAAAATCCCGCAGTTCTTTTCCCATAACGTAACAGCCTTTCGATCGCAACCAAACGATTTTCCCAAGCTTTGACTTGGTAGGGGTTAGCCACAAATTGCGATCGCATCCATACCCGAAATTGGAACTGAAAACGAGCCAAACTAGCTTTTGCTGCCACCAATTTACTAGCATTTGGCTCAGCAGCCAGCTGATTTAAAGCACTTTGTAAAACTTCTGCTTGAGTATTAAAGTCCGCAACTGCGATCGCTGATAGTTTTAGTTCATCATTTTGGGAAACAAACTTCCACTCCCGTAGCAAAGCATGATAACGACTAGCAGCAGCAGCAAAAGGCTGGCGCGAAGGAATAGGTTCTTTTTGCCTACCTTGTTCTCTACCTTGAGTGCGGCTGAAAACTGTGTGCAATTCGTTGTTAAAATTTTCCGCAGCAAATAGAGCATAACCACTGATTGGCAAGTCCCTGACTAATTGGATTTGGTCAAACGCTCCGATAGTTGGTAAAGAAAGTAAACGAATTCCTGGTACTAGTAAAGTAGAGCCTAATTTTGAAGAAGCAATCCAAGGTTGTGCTAATCGCTCAAACCGGAGAGTATCTTGAGCATAAGTCATGGGAATAACTACATCAATATCACCTTGCCTTGCCCAAACTTCCCAATGCTGTTGAATTTTCTGAATGCGTTCTTGTTCTGGTAAAGGAAATACCGCTACCGATAAAATCAAGTTAGGTCGTTTCGCCCGCAGATGCCTTGACACCTGGGTAACAAAGCTATTCACTTGCTGGGTACGAAATTCTGTCCATTTCTGCCATAATTCCCTTTGATTAGGGGAAATATTGACTGGATCTACACCCGTCAGCTGCTGAAACTTAGCTCTTGCTGCTTTGCCATAGCCGTAAGTCCTTCCGGCGCTGGGATCTTGGAAGGGATAGCGAATATAGTCTAGCTGAATACCATCAACTTGATAGCGGGTAACAATTTCCTCATACAGTCGCAGTAAATACTGTCGCACCTCGGGATTAGCTGGGTCAAAGAAGGGTTTGCCTTGACCTGGGGGAATCATTTGACCACGGTGATCATAACCTGCCCAATCTGGATGAGCAGCAAGCACTGGCCCTGGATAATTGGGAGCGAGTTTGAGAATTTGATTGTGACGTTGATTCCCAGCCGCAAAAACCCAGACCCAAGCGTGTAATTCCATACCCCTTTGGTGGGCTAATTTTACAGCACTTGCTAGAGGATCCCAACCACGAGTCAGGGGATTTTGCTGGGGTGCAACTTGACTGGGGTAAATTGTGTAACTAGAATTAACTGTTTCAAAAAATACTGTGTTAAATCCTGCTTGAGCCAAGCGATCAAAAATTGCAGCTAATCCCTTTTCGCTGCCAGCCCGGACAATTGTACCGCGATCAAGCCAGATTGCGCGGATTTCTGGCTGAGCCAATTTCTGATCCACAGGAAACTGTTGCCATAAGGAGTTCTTGGCCATTACCCAATTCGATCGCGCTTGAGCATACTGTTTTTGGGCGATGAGCTGCGGCAAGTTTTTAGCCACTTCCCTGGCTTGGGTCAACACTTGTTCAGTACTCTGGACTGGTGCGCCAGATTTAATTGAGGCAAATTGCGTTTGCTGTGCTTTGCTAACTTGGGAATTACCATTGTGTATTGCAGCTGCTAAGTGGGCGCTTTCTACTCGACCAATGAGATTTTCTAACTGTTGCTGGAGAGCGATCGCTTCATTACGACTAATAGGTGCATTGGATTTCGGTTCCACATCCAAACGCACCCTTTGTTCCAGTTGATCAATAGCTTCATCTGAATGTGGGAACGTAATATTAGGTATAGGTAGAGGTCGGGGTTGGGGAGCAGTGGCTGTAATTTGAGGAGGGGGAGTGGGGGGAGTGCGGGAAGTAGGGGGAGTGGTGGCGACAACGGAGGTAGAGCAGTTTTGCGAACCGCCTGGTACTCTATTCATATATATAGAAAACTTCCTGAGATGCCGCTTGAGTGCTGCTTTTAACCAAGCAGTATCTGTTTGTATACCAGAAGCGGCATCTACTCCCCAACGCCAACCTAACAAAGTGGAGCGTTCTGTAGTTAATACTGCTGGAAGTTTATCTTGGGCATCCCAAACAGCAGCTGTTTGCGATGCTACAGTATTGGGAATCATCACACCTCCACGCACTGTACCCAGCAGTTCATCTGGACTGTTCAAATTCCGTGTTATTTCTGATAAAGGTTGTAGTTTTTGGGGAGAGTCTAAGCTGAATCCCCAATATCCACCTAAGAGGGATTGCAGTAGTTGACGTACTCCTGGTGCTGATGAACCCCCGACTGGACCGCTAGCAATCAAACGTCCACCATTTCTCATCCATTCTTCTAAAGCAATCGCTTGTGCTGGTGATACACTCTCTACATTTGGCAAAAATAATACCGGGCGATCGCCCCAATCTGCTGCACTCTTGACGCTATCTAAAGAAATTACACAGTATTTTACACCTATTGCTTGTAAACGATTTTCTATTCCTGCCCACTGACTAGCATTTTCTTGAGTATATACAATACTGATTATAGGTTCTTCAGCGGTCGTAGCTGTTGCTGGTGTAATCGTGAGTAGATTGTAGAGTGTAAATTTTATTTTAAAAATAAATAATCCAATTGTTTTAATATTCTTATGTTTATCTTTTATAGTTTTTTTTCTTTGACACTTCACTATCCACTCCTCATTTATTAGTTAGTTGTTTGTTCATAGTTGTTTATTGTTGGGATAGAAACAACCAACAACTAACAACCAACAAACAACTATTTAATACAAGTCTCTATTAGTTCTTCTATCCCCGCCACTGGGAAGATTTTTGTCTCCAATTGCCGGGCTAAATCATTTACATTTATATCATCTAAAAATACCAATTCACCATGTTTTAGCATGACAGCTGGTAGCAAAATTCCATCTCCTAAATCTTGCCCTTGTAGATTTAACAGTAAATCATGTCCAGTTAGCAACCCTGTCACGGATATATTTTGTCCCCAATAATCGCTCTTGAGAGCCTGCATGTTTACTTGTAAACCTTCTACTGAATTCAACCGTTCAAGAATTGGTTGAAATGCTTGTTCTACAGCGTTACCCACCACCCAGGTAAATCTTTTTTGTCCTGGTATTTTTGGTGGTAGTAATTCATCTGCAACTTGCATAAACTGCTTGATAAACAAGCGAATCGAACCAACACCGTTATCGATTTGGGGATAGTCTTCATATTCAGATTCGCATGGTAATTCCTCTTGGGCAATTAGAAACCACTCATCAGCTAACCAAGCAAATGTATAATCAAACTTTTGCCGAAATTGCTGCTGAAGCGATCGCACTTGTTTAATTACCTCTTGGGCTTTTTCTCTAGTAACTGGTGTGAGTTCGTCTGCTTGGGGACGAAACTTGGTTAATCCCACTGGTACTACTGCTACAGAAGCAACTGTTGGCACTTCACCTATATGAAATGATGCTAAGTCTCTCAGGGATTTTTCCAAATGCTGACCATCATTTATACCAGGACACACGACTACCTGAGCATGGATTTGCAGTCGTCTTTGTTGAAACCACTTGAGTTGCTCTAAGATTTGTCCAGCCCGAGGATTTTTTAAGAGTCTAATTCTTACTTCGGGTTCTGTGGCGTGAACCGATACATATAACGGAGATAGCCGCATTGCTTCGATACGTCGCCATTCCCGTTCTGTCAAATTAGTTAAGGTCAGGTAGGAACCATACAAAAAGCTCAAGCGATAATCATCATCTTTGAGATACAAACTTGAGCGTTTACCTGGTGGTTGTTGGTCGATAAAACAAAACGGACAACGATTATTGCACTGGATTAAATTATCAAATAAAGCAGTTTCAAATTCTAACCCTAAATCCTCGTCGTAGTCTTTTTCAATTTCAATGTGATGAGTTTTGCCAGTGGCGTCTAGGACTTCTAGTTCTAAAATCTCATCCGCGCACAAAAATCGATAATCAATTAAATCACGGGGAGGTGTGCCGTTGATACTGACGATCGCATCCCCAACTTCAAAACCAATTTCTGCTGCAATCGAATCGGGTAATACTTTGGTAATTCGAGCCGGACGAATAGTAGTCATTCGATTTTGGATTTTAGATTTTAGATTTTGGATTGACTCCACGGATAAATCTGCTTTCTTATACCATCAAGGAATTATCAGTCATTGGTCATTAGTTTTCAATTAAGGATTAATAACTAATGACAAATGACAAATGACTTGATCTAAAGAACTCCTGCACTAATTGCACCCAGGATTGCTGCTCCAAACCCCAAGCGATACCATACAAATACCCAGCTGCTTCGCCGTTGCAGGAACTTCAGCAACCAAGCGATTGATAAATAGGAAAAGACAAAGGTTGAGACGATACCTATTAATAGTGGCAAGAACATATGCGATTCTTGGAGTACGTCTTTAGTTTGAACAGCTGTTGCGATCGCTAGTGTTGGTAAGCCTAGCAAAAATGAAAATCGGGCAGCAGTGTCTCGTTGCAAGCCAATAAATAAGGATGTGGTCAGGGTTGAACCAGAACGGGAAGCCCCTGGTAGAAGAGCTATCATTTGTCCTAAACCTACAATCATCCCATCTTTAATTTCTACTTCTTCAAAGCCACGCTTGCGCGAGCCAAATTTTTCCGCTAAACCCAACAACATCGCCATTACAATTGACATTCCTGCAATCATCAAGGGACTTTCTAACTCAACATCTAAACTCTTGAGTACTAAACCACCTAATAATGCAGGAAACGTCCCAATCACAATCCCCACAAACATTTTCCACTCAGATCGCTGCCATTCCTGCTGCTGAAATGCTAACCAAGCACCCCCCAAAATGTTGCGAATATCTTTCCAAAAATATATCAGTACTGCAAAAACGCTGCCAAGCTGAATTCCATCAACTGCTGTCTTACTCCATGTCGCCTTCCAACCTAAAACGTCCCGAAATATGATTAGGTGAGCGGTACTACTGATAGGCAAAAATTCCGTAATACCTTGGACCATACCTAAAATAAATCCTTGCACTATTTTTCCAAGTACGTTGGATTCATCCGCAACAGCATTACCCGCTGTTTGCATCAGATGATTTCCTATAGGCAAAAAAAATTCTACTCCATCTGTTACAAACATTGTTCCCATTAACCAGACTCCAGAAATGGCTGCCTAACTTTACCAAATTATCCAACTTTAAATCTTTGGAGTCAGTTCAAAAGAGTATTTTTTCAAAGACGCTCTAACGCGGGAGACAGGGACCCTCTGATACTGGAATGTAATAATTGACTATTTCTGTACGTCTTTGTGTCCTTATTGAAAATGTGGTTTTCTCGCTCAAAAGTCGCTGTATGATAAAAGATGTAATCATTATGCCCCTGGGGGGGATATGTGTTGTGGTATATTAAATAAGATAAAGTTAAGTAAATAATATTAATAAACTTTGGTTGATAATACATTGTCCTCATACACAGTTTCTGCTGGCAGCAAAACTAAGATGCAGACATTCTCCGCCTCTGCAAATCCTCAGGTGAATGCCTCAACTCCGCTTGGCATGTTTGCCTCGGCTCGGCAAACTTGGTTAATATTCGCAGCAGCAATATTTTTGGTATCCGTACCAGTATTTATCGAAGCCCCTCTGGTGCGATCGCTAACCTGGTTGAGTATTGGTCTCACATTTTTATGGGTGTGGCTGAGTTTCTTATTAATGTCACGTTCTGTAACATACCATTGGGGAGATTTATTATTTGGGTTTAGCTGGAGCTGGTTAGCTGGTTCAATTTACTGGGGTTGGTTGCGTTGGGAACCTTTATGGCATTTACCAGTAGAGTCTATAGGTCTACCGTTTGCAATCTGGTGTCTGCGTCGAAACTGGGGAAAAATCGGTAACTGGTTTTATTTAGGTTCTTTACTTGGTACTGCCTTAACTGATGTGTATTTCTACTTAGTAAATTTAATGCCGCATTGGCGACAAATTATGCGAGTAGAACCAGAATTCGTGCCACTAATTTTACAAAGTGCAGTCGCACGAGTACAAACGCCTTGGGGAGTAGCCTGGGCATTAATTCTGGCTATGGTTCTCACGATGGTAGGAATTTTACCTTTAGGTAGAAGACAATACCACTGGTATGCTTTTGGCGGAGCCGTGTTGAGTACAATTTTGGTAGATAGTTTATTTTTGCTAGCTGCCGTTTTAGCATGAGAAGGCAGGAGGCAGGAGGCAGAGGGCAAAAGGGAAACGTTATAAATTAATTGGAAGAATTTCTTCAAATAAGGATGCCTTGCATCTTGTAGGCACGAAGTGGCTTCTCGTAATGTAAAAAATTTGTTACCCTTTGTATAAAAAATTAGGGGCTTTGAACCCTATAGCAGACGGCAAAAATAGATTTTCTTCCTTCTGCCATCTGCCCTCTGCCCTCTGCCTTCAGTTACATCTTCCAGCCAACCGTGCCACAACTGTCAGCAGTTGAATTGGTTCAATAGGCTTGGGTACATGCATCTGAAAACCAGCGGCAAGAGCAAGCTTGTGTAAAATCAATCAAAATCCTGCTAGCGGCTGACTAATTCTAATTTTCTCAACTTTGCTAACCAGGAGTTACAAAATCGCTCTTTTATAAAAACGCAATTTGATTGGTGCAGATTTTAGCAGTGCGAATATTCGCGGTTGTGATTTTACTAACGCTCTATTACAGGACGCTAATTTTAACCAAGTCAAGGCTGGTCAAACTCTCGGACATTTAGTAATCATGATCATGACCGCAGTAGTTGTAGCGATCGCCACACTTCATGCAATCAGTCAAATATTATTTGGTCTTCTCGGTGTCACGCCAGAAGAACTAGCTTGGATTTATACTCTAACTTTTTTCTTCACTTTGGCTATTGTAACAGTTGCCTCAGCAGTCATGGGTATTACTAACTTTTATCTACTAATCATTAAAACTATTAACAATCTTCGACAAAATTAGGACGATTAGATTGAGTTAACTTTAACAATTCTTCTAAGCCTGTCCAATTTTCTTGCTCAATTAGGTGAATAAATTCGTTGAGATGATGGCGATATTGTCGGAGCGTTCGCAACAATTCTTGTTGGTTATATTGTGCCATCATCATCCCTAATTCTGGATTGCCGCCGCCGACGCGACTAGTATCTCTAAAGCCAGAACTAGCGAGGTTTTGGGCTAATTGCAATACCTGGGAATCATTTTCACTCAAACAAGCAGCAATTAAAGCGGCGCTGACCATGACTGGCAAATGAGAAATCCAACTCACTGCCCGGTCATGATTTTCTGGAGGACAATGGTAAACTCTACACCCCAATTGATTGACAATTTTCTCCACACAAGATAAAGCATCTGGTGGTGTTGTCGCTGTTGGCGTCAATACATAAGGTCGACCAACAAATAAATGCTTTTGTGCAGCCTCAATACCACTTTCGGCTGTACCCGCCATTGGGTGTCCCCCGATAAAATTTGTCCACAGGGGGGAAATTGCTTTGACTATCGGTGTTTTGACTGAACCGACATCGGTAATCACAACATTAGCAGCAGGTAAATGAGCGATTAACTGCTCGATTGTGGGAATAATAAGTCCAATTGGTGTACAAATAAATACAACCTCTGCGGCAGTGAGCAAGCTCATGTTAACAGATGCTTCATCTACACTACCAAGGGCGATCGCCTTGGTACAAGTTGATTCCCGGCGACTAACTCCAAACACATAATGTCCATGCGATCGCAAATCTAAACCCAAAGAGCCGCCAATTAGTCCGAGTCCTAAAATACCAATTTTCATTGTGATTTTGATTGAAATTCAATTACGAGTTAAGATACACAACTTTACCCACTATTCGAGTTGGTATCCGGTGAGGTAACTACAATGACTTTAGAGGAATTGCTAGCAAAATACGAAGCAGGAGAAAGAGATTTTCGCAGTGTTGATCTTTCTGAAGCTAACCTCAGTGGTGTCAAACTTAATGAAGCAAATTTTAGTCATGCTAATTTGAGTATTGTTAATCTCAGTGGTTCCCATCTGTGTGGTACTGATTTTAGTCATGCCCAAATCAATGTAGCTAGATTAAGTGGTGCTTATCTTCATCAAGCCAATCTCAACCACGCCAGTCTCAATGTCGCCAATTTGATTCGAGCAGATTTGAGTCGCGCCCAACTCCAGTCAGCCTCCCTCATTCGTGCGGAGTTAATTCGTGCTGATCTCAGTCGTGCTGATCTGTTTGCAGCTAATCTCAGTTGTGCGGATCTTAGAGAAGCTTCACTTCGGCACGCTATACTGCGCTACGCTAATTTGAACGAGGCGAATTTGAGGGATAGTTTGTTAACGGAAGCAAATTTAGAGGGTGCTAATTTAAATAACACTGACTTGAGTCGTACCGATTGCAGTGGTGCGAATTGCCGAAATGCAGAAATGAGACAGGCTAATCTTAGCCATAGTAATTTCAGTGGGGCTAATTTGAGTGGGGCTAATTTGCGTTGGGCAGATTTAAATGGGGCAAATCTGAGTTGGGCAGATTTAAGTGAGGCAAAATTGAGTGGTGCGAATCTGATTGGGGCGGATTTAAGCAATGCCAATTTAACCAATGCTAGTTTGGTTTATGCTGATATGACTCAGGCCAAATTAATTAAAGCCGAGTGGGTAGGTGCAGATTTATCAGGAGCAACTTTAACAGGCGCAAAACTTTATTCGACCTCCAGATTTGGTTTAAAAACTGAGGGTATGATTTGTGAGTGGATTGATCTTAGTCCTAGTGGCGATCGCTCGATCATTCAAAAATTCAACACCGAAGAATCACGGGAATTTTTTAACGAAACTCCACCAACAATTCGGATTGTTATCGATAAACCCTTGGATCATGAAGCGAATTTTGCCATTGCTGGAGCTTATCACCAAATCGCTCAACAATACCGCGAATTAAAACAACCTCCTAGTATGGAAATTGGGCGTCGTCGCACAGTTTTTACATTTCGTGTAGATAGTGATCTCAATTTATTACCCACAGCTTACATGGCAATTCTTCCCTTCCAAGATTCGACAACTACCCAAAACAATATTCGTACACTATTGGCAATAATCAAGAGTGAAAATTTTCCTCATGTTACTTCATTCACTCCTCAGCACTGCCAGCAATTGACTGCATTAATAGAACAAGTTATAGAAAACACTGCTGTCATCAAAGAGCTAATAAATATACTTAAAATTACAACAAAACTCAACTTTTTCCAAGCACCAACCCAGACAACCTTAACTAATTCCAGTTCCCAAAGTTTGATTATCCATGATCATCCTCAATTTGGTAGATTTATTGATAACTATGACATCAATGCATCTAAAAATGTTGGCAATTCTCTAGGCACTACCAAAGCAATTACACCTTCAGCCAGTATGATTATTGATTTTATCAAAGGATTTCATTACATAAAATAATTAGTTATTTGTTGATAGATGTTAGTTGGTAGTTATACTTTTCTGGAAGCAGTTAACAAGTAACCATCAACGATCAACCAACAACCAACAACAATCTCAAGGAGGAAAAATGCGCGAATCATTTAATAGAATGATGGGTAAGACTCGCTATGTAGTTTGTCGTATTATGTTACATTTAGCGGGTTCTGAAGTTGCACCAATTTTGGGAGTATTAAATCGTGGTGCGCGGGAAGCAATGGATTCCGATGGTGATCTCAATGTTTTGGGAGAAGGATTAGTAGAACTTTGTGAAACTCTACTGCAATACGATGAATACTGGCTTTCTGCTGCTAATGAAGGCGAAGTATTTTGGAATGAAGGCGAAGCAGGAGATTATGTAAATGAATTGTTTACAGACTCTGCCCAACGTTATAAAAGTGAGCCAGATTTCAGTTCTGAGTCTGATTATAATGACTCTTTTTCTATACCTGTAACACGCAATGTTGTGGTGATGATCACAGTTGCTTATACAGGAGAAGTACCAGAATTAGAAACTGATCTAGCCAATATTTACGCTCTCAAAGAAGCTTTAAAAGCCTTGATAAATTTGCATTATAACCATAAACTCAAAGCAATTCAGGTACATTTTTCACCTGCTCAATTAGGTGATGAACTCACTAACGATCAGCTTTTGCAATACTACCCAGAGTTGATACCTTTGTAATTGTTAGAGAATGGGAGTTTTCACCCATTAGCAATTAGTAATTACCAATTACCACTTTGATCGAGAAATTGTTAAGCTCGAGGATGAGAAGATAGTCAAATGCTGATGAAAATTTTGCGTAAATTCACAGTAATTGTTTTAACATTGAGTTTGTGTTTAACCACAGTTGCCTGCGGCGGTGGAACAAATCAGAATCAGTCGCAAGCAAACAATGTTAGCCAAACAACCAACATAAATAAGTTAGCTGATGGTCAGTATCCAGTACAACAAGCTACTTATGACGATGCTGACGGAGTATACACTCTATTTTTACTCAACGCGACGCCCCCAACTGTCAGAACCGAAAATTTGCAAATGGCGCGGCTGACCGATGACGAAATTAAGCAAGGTAAAAAAACTTACCTCAAAGTGGAAAATGGACAGCCGGTGATGTACCTAACAGAAGACTTCAAAATTGAGTACGTCCACAACGTCACCCAAACTCAGACAAATCCTCAAACTGGACAACAGGAAACAGTAGTTGTCCGTCAAGAAAGTGGCTTCTGGTCTCCTTTTGCTGGAGCATTAGCTGGTCAAGCTTTGGGTAGTCTCCTATTCAGACCCCAATACTATGTACCACCTGTGTATCAGCCAGGAGTGGTGTTAACTGGCTACGGTGGTTATGGCAGAACTTATGATGATGCGGTTACAAGCTATCAGCGTCGTTACAATCAACCACCAGCAGTAGTTAGAAATCGTACAGCTTTCCGTACTACAGGGAACCTCCGGAGAACTCCCAATAGTTCTACTGTACGCACGGCACCACGCACCACTACTGGTAATCGCCCGACTGGTTCTGGTTATGGTAGCAGTACCCTAAGACCATCTGGTAACTCTAGTTCTACTAGACGCAACACTGGCAGTAGTTTTGGTAGCGGACGTAGTTCTCCAACTCGTCGTTCTACTGGCTTTGGTAGCAGAAGACGCTAGGTTGTGTTTACAAACCTCACCCCCTCCCCCTCTCCGATCTCGCGGAGAGGAGTGCCAAAGGCGGCGTGAGGTAATA
>Ga0073934_10004882_pt1 | contig 21585 bp, 17 predicted proteins | sample LarsenN4metaG_FD_76834 | JGI IMG/M metagenome (GOLD analysis project Ga0073934, IMG submission 76834) | Hot spring sediment bacterial and archeal communities from British Columbia, Canada, to study Microbial Dark Matter (Phase II) - Larsen... ...
CGTCCCTCTTAGCGCAGCGGGTCTTCCCTGGGAACGGTGTGCCCGGCGGCCTGCACCTTGTCCCGCAGGATCTCTTCGAACATTTCGCGCATTCTGGCCACGTTGTTCTCCCAGGTGTACTGCTGGGCGGTGCGCGCCGCTTGCTGGCCGAGCCGACAGCGGAATTCGGGCTGGTCGCGGAGTTGGCTAATCAGCCGCGCCAGCGTCGCGGAATCCCGCGGGTCTTCGAGAATCAACCCGTCCTCGCCGTGGGTGATCACTTCGGAGACACCAGCGAGCCTGGAAGCGATAACGGGCAGGCCGCAGGCCATGGCTTCTGCTGGCGGCAGGGCAAACGCGTCCTCCAGCGAAGGGCCCACGTACACGTCCGCGGCGGCGTAGTAGGACTCGACGTCGTGGCGAATGGGGAGAAACACCACGCGGCCTTCTAGCCCGTTGCGTCGGAGCAACAGCTGATAGGGCGCGGGGTCGTCTCGTCCAGCCACCAGCAAACAAACGTTCGGATCCGCAAGCCGGCCGAGCGCCTCAATCAGGTAGACGAGCCCTTTTTTGACCCAGTCGTTTCCGACCAGTAGGATGGCGAAATGCTCGTCCGGTAAATTCAGATCCCGACGGGCCATCGGGCGCAGTTCCACCCGTTGCCGGGGGTTGAAGCGCGCGAGGTTCAGGCCGTGGTAGACGACCGGAAGGGGCTCGCTGCGGCCGTAATGACGCGCCAGGTCCTGCGCCGTCTTCCTGGAAATCACCAAGAGCCGCTGGCTCTTCCGGCTGTAGATGACGCGCTCGAGCGCGACGATCAGTCGGTAGTACAGCCGCCGGTGCAACAGGCGCGGCCAACCCCGCACCGGTGCGCGGCGGAACGACAGGTCATCGGCCGCCCGTGCCACGTACTCAGCGAAGACGATGTGCACGGTAACCAAGTCGGCATCGAGGCAGTTGATCCCCGGCGTGTAAGTCATTTCGCAACGCAGCCCGCGCACGTGACGGTCCCACCATCGCCAGACGTGATTGGCGGCAAGCCACCAGAGATACTTCACCAAGTGCGGCCCGGGCATCTCCGGGACGCGATGCCAGGTGATCCGTCCCGGGTCTAAGTCCTCGATGCGGGAACTGTAGACGTGGAATTCGTATTCTTCCCCCAAGCGCGCCAGGCATTCCAGGACGCGGCTTTCGGTGCCGTAGCGCGGGTCCAGGAACGGCGAGACAACCGCGATGCGTCGCTTGTCCATGGTACGAGTTGCCGCGACCGGGGCCATGTTGTCCCCCGTTTTCTCCCGAATCATCTCCCGTTCGCCTCTGGCTGGTGCCCTGCCGTGGTCGTTGCGTTTCCCTCGGCGCGCGCGAACCGGAGGTTTCCCACCTCGAGCAAAGCCGGCAAGCGGAAGAGCACGCCCAGGAGCAGCCACAGGTATGCGTTAAGGACATAGTTCTGGTAGGCGAACAATCCGCCGTAAGTCATGGGAAACAGGAGCACGAAGGCGAACCAGAAGATCGAGAAGCCCACCGGGAACAGATGGGTTCCTTTCAGCCGCTTCACCACGCGCCAGCCGGCCACCAGGGCCGCGGTGGTCCAGAAGATCCAGGTCAGCAGCCCGGGGATTCCCATTTCAAGCAACAGAGAGCCATAGCCGTTCTCCACGGCGAATACCGGCGGGCGCACGCCACCCAGCACGCGGTTGACGTACTGCACGCCCAGCGAAGCGGTGCCGATGCCGTAGCCCACGGGCCAGTTGGGGAACTCCAGGGCGACCATCAGGTTGTCGAGAGGGTAGTCCCGCACGCGGGAAACCAGTTCGGAATGCGGGCTGGAGAAGGCCATCGTTTCGTAATAAAAGTTCCAGCGCGCACCGATCTCCTCGGGAAACACCACCGCCATGGCTGCCACAGCCAGTGACAGCATGACCGCCGAGCGACGAATCATCGTAGCGAAGCGCACGTGGCCCGGCCCTCGGTGCGGCGAGCCCCACAGCATGGCCACCAGGAGAACGACGAGCGAGCCGGTGCCGTAAACAAAACAGCCGCGCACCCCGCTGATCACCAGGGCCACTCCGGTCACGCCCAGCACCAGGAAGGTCAGTTTGCGCCAGGGGATCGCTCGGAAAATCTGGTAGCCCGCGAGCCCGATGGAGAGGATAAAGATCAGCAGGATGTACCAGGCGAAGCGGGAATCACTCACGAACACGGAGGTGGGCCGGATAAGGGCCTGTTTGGACTCCGGGGCGTAGCGTGTCAACTGCCCCAGGCCGCGCAGCTCCGGCGCCAGCTCTTCCGGGTTCATGAAACTGAAGCCCACAACCCCCTGGATGACCCCGAGCACCGCGACGATCGCGCCCAGCAGCACGTTGAACTGCAAGAACTGACTCAGGTCTCGTTCCGTCTGCACCAGGGCGTAGCCGACAAACATCAGCGGCGCGTAATAAAAGTACAGCTTGATGCCCAGCGCTCCGTACAGCAGGCTGGGCGACTGCGGGTTGAAGACCTGGATCAACCCCACTCCGGCAAAGATCAGCAACGGCACCAGGAAAGGCGGGCGAAAGGATCTGGTCCGGCGCTCCAGCAGGGCCAGAGAGAAGGCCAGATAGACGATCAGCGCCAGGATGTCTTTCCCGAAGAACATGAACATGTTGTTGCCCAGGTATTTGCGCGGCAGGTCTTCGATCACCAGCCAGAAGAGGAAGAGAAACAGGCCCCGGCGCCAGTTCCCCAGGATGAAGACTGCAACGACCACCAGCGCCGCGCCCAGCACGCGGAGGTTGAGCGAATCGAACGTGCCCTCGATGATCCAGTCACGCAGCACGAGCGCGGCCAACAGCGCCACTATGACCAGCACCAGGGTCTTGGCGCCCTGCCCGTGAACAGCACGACTGCTTAGCCGCAGCATAGCCTCTGAGAGCCTTGCATTATCGCACCGCGCGCCGGGAGGGAAGCGCGAGCCGCGCCATCCGGCGCGAAACAACTACCCCTTCCTGCTGACGGGCCGCGCATCCATTCCCTCAGCTTCATTCCGGCGCGAGGACGAACACGTGGTTATCCCCGAACAGGGCCGGTCCCCGCAGTCCCCTGGCCAGAGCTCGCATCAGCCACGCGAAGCGCCGGCGGGTCAACTGGAAGTCGCGCGGAGGAAACAAGTGGTGCTCGACCAGCCGCAGCCCAGCGCGGGGAAGATACTGCCGGTTGAATAGGTCCCAAAAAATCGGGCTGACGTGGGTAGGTTCGCCGATCTCGTCCATCATGCGGATCTTTCCCTTGAGCAGGAACTTGATACGTGCGGGCGCGTTGTCCACGTTCGGCGTGGTCAGCACGGCTACCCCGCCGGGGCTGAGCAGGCGGCGAACGTTGCGCAGGAAACCGATGGGGCTCTCTACGTGCGCAATGACTTCGACGCTGGTGACGAGCGCGAAGGCGCCCGCGCCGAGCGACGACGCAAAGTCAGCGTCATCCAGGTTCATCTGCAGGAAAGGCAAGTCCGCCCGAAACTGGCCTGGGCGCAGATCAACGGCCACGACCTCACAACCAAGCTCGCGCAGCCGCACGCCAAGCGCCCCGGTGCCGGCGCCTAGGTCCGCGGCACGGGCCCCCGGCCGCGTGTACCGCGGGAGCACCCGATCCAGAAGGAATTCATGCAGGCCTCGGTTGGTGGTTGTGCGGAGTTCCGGATCGCCCGCGCCAGGCTTCAAACCCGATGGCGCGACCGGGCTGCTTGTCTGTCGTTGAAGGGACAGCGCGCGTGTGCCCAAGATGCCCTCGGTCTGCAGCCGAGTCAGTGACTGCCAATACTCGCCCAGAGGGACGCTGGCTGCTCGGATTCCCCGGGCGGCATTGTAATGCGGCGCGGCGGGCAGTTCCACCGAAAAGGCGCCGGGAAATCCAAGAGCGCTCAGGCGGTTTGTTCGACCTGCGCGGCCATTTTCTGGCGGAAGTGGGCGATGGTGCGGCGCAGGCCCTCGTCGAGCGAAACCTGCGGCTCCCACTTCAGCAGCACGCGAGCTTTGGTGATGTCCGGGCAGCGGCGCTTGGGGTCGTCTACCGGCAGCGGCTGGAAGACGATGGGCACGTCGGCGCCGGTGAGCGCGCGGACGCGCTCGGCGAACTCGAGGACGGTGATTTCCTGCGGGTTGCCGAGGTTCACAGGCTCATGCTCGTCGGCCATCATCAGCCGGTAGATGCCTTCGATCAGGTCGGAGACGTAGCAGAAACTGCGCGTCTGCTGTCCGTCGCCGTAGACGGTGAGGGGCTGGCCGGTGAGCGCCTGGTGGATGAAGTTGGGCAGGACGCGCCCGTCGTTGAGCCGCATGCGCGGGCCGTAGGTGTTGAAGATGCGCACGATGCGCGTGTCCACGCCGTGAGCGCGGTGGTAGGCCATGGTCATGGCTTCAGCGAAGCGCTTGGCTTCGTCGTAGACCCCGCGCGGGCCGATGGGGTTGACGTGGCCCCAGTAGCTTTCCGGCTGCGGGCTGACCTGCGGGTCGCCGTAGCACTCCGAGGTGGAAGCCAGCAGGTACTTGGCCTTTTTGCCCAGGGCCAGCCCGAGCGAGTTGTGCGTGCCCAGCGCCCCCACCTTGAGCGTCTGGATGGGCAGCTTCAGGTAGTCCACCGGACTGGCCGGCGAAGCGAAGTGCAACACATAATCCACCGGGCCAGGCACCTCAATGTACCGGGTGACATCCTGGCGCACCATCCGGAACCGCGCATTGTTCAGCAGGTGGCTGACGTTCGATTCCGTGCCGGTGATCAGGTTGTCCAGGCACAGCACGTCCCAGCCTTTTTCCACCAGGCAGTCGCACAGGTGCGACCCCAGGAATCCTGCCCCGCCCGTGATGACTGCGCGCACGTTGCTCCCTTCTGCGCCCTACACGCTTAGCACGCTTGCCGGAGCCGATGCAACGGGATTGACCAAAGCGGCGCAGGAGCGGGCTCGAGCCTGCGCAGGCGGGGCAGGAGGCACGAGGGAAGGTTGTTCACTGGCACTTGGCCATGGCTTCGCGGACGTAGGCGGGCAGCTCAGCGCGGGCGCGCCGGGTCACCAGGCTGTCGAGGAACGGGCTTTTCGCTTTTGGCCTGGCCCTGGCGATGGCTTCATAGGCGCGCAGCGCGCCTTCCAGGCCGGCGGTGAGCACGGCGGCATCGTCGCGCGCCTTGGCAGGATTCTGCAATATGAAGCCGGCCGAAGAAAACGTCACCTGAGCCTGCACGTCCGCGGCGTATTCCCTTTTCTCTTCCTCGAGCGGCTTGAGCATTTCGTCGCAAGTCTTGGGGGCCACGTCTGAAACCTGGCCCAGCCAGAAGGTCAGCCACTGGCGTGAGTCGGGCGCGCTCTTGCTGAGCGGGCTTGTTTCGAGCTGGCGGATCAGTTGCAGGGCCAGCTCGCGCTCTTCCGGCGTCGAGGCACGCCGCTGCTGCGCCGATCCGGCCAGCGCGACGGCTCCGCACAGGAACACGCCGACCCATGCCGCACACCGCTGTGATGCCATGTCCTGCTCCGCCCGTCGAGAGTCGGCCTATTCTGCGCGCAGCGGAGCCGCTTTGCAAGCGCATCGCCGCGGCCATTCGCTACAAGCGGATCATGGTGAGGAGCATCTTGAGGCGCATCGCGGCATGCAAGGCATGCGGCTGGCTGGCAGGCATCAGCACTGCGTCGCCGGCGCGCGCCCGCACGTCCTCCCGGCGATGGTATGGTCGTTCCCTTGCGAAAGCTTAGAAGCTGGGGGCGCCGGTAGGGGCGGGCCGGGCCTCGGCCCGGCGACACGGGCCGAAGCGCAGTCTCTCGAACCAAGGCTGCGCTAAGGACATCAGCCCGGTATACAAGTAGCCGCCGACGAACAGCAGCAGGAAGGGAATCGTGGCGTAGTTTTCGTTGCGGAAGGCATACACGACGGTGAGCAGAAAATAGACGCCCAGCGTGATCTCGATGTATGGCGTCCAGCCGGCCGAGCGCCGGTAAGCCTTCTTCAGCCAGGAGCCGGGCGAAGCAGCCGCGCCTTCGATGCGGTACTTCGGCGTGCGCACGAACTCACTCTGTTTTCCGAACAGCGCCTCGAGAACCGCCAGCGAGTTGCACACCGCCAGCCCGATGCCTATGGCCATCAGGAACGGCAGATAAAGGAAGGTCCGCTTCCACGTTTTCGGGTAGAGCGTGCGCTGCGCCACCAGGTAGAAGCTCGAAATCGAGCAGGTGGAAGCCAGGAACAACGGCAGGTCAATCACCAGCATCTGGAACCAGCCCTGGTAGAAGCGGACGATCATGGCCGGCAGGAGCATGGTGGCCAGCAGAATCATCAGCGGGTAGCTGATGTTCGCCGTCAGGTGGAAGACGGCTTCCGCCTTGACGTGCCACGGCTGGTTCGAGCGCAGCACCTGCGGCAGGATTTTCTTCCCTGTCTGGATCAGACCCTTGGCCCAGCGGGCCTGCTGGGCCTTGAAAGCGTTCATTTCCACCGGCAGCTCAGAGGCGCATTCGATGTCGGGCACGTAGAGGAACCGCCAACCGCGGAGCTGCACCCGGTAAGAGAGGTCGGTGTCTTCCGTGAGCGTGTCGTGCTGCCATCCCCCGGCGTCTTCGATGGCTGCGCGGCGCCACACCCCGGCCGTGCCGTTAAAGTTGAAAAATGTGCCGCGGCGCGACCGCGCCCCGTGTTCGATCACGAAGTGCCCGTCGAGCAGGATGGTTTGCACTTCGGTCAGCGACGAGTAATCGCGGTTGATGTAGGTCCAGCGCGTTTGCACCATGCCCACCTGCGGGTCGGTGAAGTACGGCAGGGCGCGCCGCAGGAAGTCAGCCGGAGGGATGAAGTCAGCGTCGAAGATGGCAATGAACTCGCCGGTGGCGGACTTCAGTCCTTCGGCCAGCGCCCCAGCCTTGTAGCCCTCGCGGTTGGTGCGGTGGTGGTAGGCGATCGGGAAGCCCAGGGCCTCATAGCGTTCGACGCAGGCACACGCAATCCGCTGCGTATCGTCGGTCGAATCGTCGAGTACCTGGATCTCTAGCAGTTCGCGTGGGTAGTCGAAGCGCGAGATGGCCTCCACCAGCCGCTCGATCACGTACCGCTCGTTATAGATGGGAAGCTGTATGGTAACCTTGGGCCACGTGGCCACTTCCGGCGGAGGCCCGGGGACGTTGTGCCGGTACTTGTAGAAGTTGTAGACCAGCCAGTAGCGATGCAAGCCGTAGCAGGCCAACACGCCCAGCACCAGAAAGTACGGGGTCATCACCGCCAGGTCGAAGCTGTTCAACTCATACAGCCCGGTGAAAGGGTCGCGCTCGACCAGCTCGTGCCAGTAGCGCGCCAGCGGATTCTCTGGCGCCGGCCACGCCCCGTTGTAGAGCACCCACACGCCTGATGCCTCCGATGCCCGCCCGGCCTGCTTCCCTGCACCAAACCACCGTCGCCACAGCCGGCCTTGCGGCCCTGGCGCTCGTTTGTGAAGCGCTGCGCCGCATCGGCGACCTGAAAACTTACGCCGTCGAGACTATCGCCCTGGGTCTCACCGCGGGCGTCATCTACCTGCTGGCGCTCTTTCTGCTCGAGCGGACGGCCGACCGCCGCTCGGCGTTCTGGCTGATTGTTGTCGGCGGCATACTCTGCCGCGCCTTGCTTCTGCCGCTCCCGCCGTCGCTTTCCGACGACGTGCACCGTTACCGCTGGGACGGACGCGTGCAGCAGGCCGGGCTGAATCCTTACCTCGTGCGGCCCGCCGATCCGCCGCTCCGGGCGCTGGCTGAGGAGTTCCGCGTCCGTGGCGAAGCCATCTCCGGGCCGGACGTCCCTACGATCTATCCGCCGCTGTTCGAGCTGCTGGCCCGCGTCACCTACAAGCTGCTGCCGGGGCCAGTGGCCTTCAAACTACCGTTCGCGCTGGCCGACTTGGCGTTGCTGGCTCTGTTGGCGGGCTGGGTTTCGTCCACCGGCGGCAGAAACTTCCAACTCGCAGTCTATGCGTGGAATCCGCTCGTGCTCGTCGAGTGCGCAGCGAGCGGGCACAACGACGCGCCACCCATGCTCGCCGTCGTAGCCGCAGCCATGCTGATTATAAGAGGCCGGTGGGTGCTGTCAACGTTGCTGCTGGCAGCCGGGGTGCTGCTGAAGGCTTTCCCTGTGCTCCTGCTGCCGCTCTGGCTGCGCCGTGCGGGATGGCCTCGTGAGCGCCGCGGCTGGCTGGCCGGCGGCGCCGCGCTCGCACTGGCCGCTGTATGTGCTTGGCCGTACATTTCCGCTTGGCCGGAGATACTCGACGTGGCCGCGGAATTGAGCGCCCGCTGGCGGCACAACAACGCCAGCCTGTACAGCGTGGTCAGTTGGTTTGCTGGTGAGCTGCCTGCCGACGGCGCGCACGAACTGGCGATGGGCCTCGGCGTGGGCGTCCTCGCAGGACTGGCTTTGTGGGTTGCCGCGCGGCGCCGGGATGCGATCCGCGCGGCCTTTCTGCTGTTTGGAGCGACGCTGCTGCTTTCCCAGAACGCCTTCCCCTGGTATTTCACCTGGATGGTGCCGCTTCTGGTGTTCATCCCGCACCCCGCGTGGCTGCTGCTGACCGTTCTACAATTGCTCTCCTACCACGTGCTGATTGGCTACCAAGCTTTCGGCATTTGGCACTTCCGCACCGACCTGCTCTGGCTCACCTACGGTCCGTTCTACGCCTGGCTGCTGTGGGACGCTCTGCGCAAGCCTGCACCGGGGCGGGAGCGCGAGCACATGCCCATGCAACCGGGTCGGGATCCCGCGCCGTGGCCCCCGGACGCCGAGCTGTTGTAGGAGGGACGCACCTCTGCAACCGCGCGCTCCGCCAAAAAACCACCCTGGTTTGACAGCCTCTCCACACTGTGCTAGCAAGAAGGTGATGAGCCAGGACAAGCGAGCGCAGGCTCTGGAGCTGGTCCAGGAGGCCCACGAGGCCCAACAGGAGGGCGACTTCGACCAGGCCATCGAGCTTTACCGCAAGTCCATCAGCATCTTCCCCACCGCTGAAGCGCACACCTTCCTGGGCTGGACGCTGCATTCGGAAGGCCAGCTCGAGCAGGCCATCGAAGAATGCAAGAAGGCCATCCAGCTTGACCCGGACTTCGGCAACCCTTACAACGACATCGGGGCCTATCTGGTGGAGCTGAAGCGGTACGACGAGGCCATCCCCTGGCTGCAGCGCGCGCTCGAAGCCAAGCGCTACGAGTCCCGTCACTTCCCGCACTACAACTTGGGTCGAGCCTACGAGGCCAAGGATATGTACCGGCGCGCCCGGGAACATTACGAGGCCGCTCTGCGCATCGAGCCGCACTACGCCCTGGCGCGCAACGCCCTGCGCGTCCTCCAACGCAAACTGAACTAACGTCCCGCGAAAGGGCAAGGCGGTCAGCGTGTGGCTTGCCCAGGTTTGTAGATACGGTCGTAGACCCACATCAGCAGCGTGCTCAGCAGGCCGATCCCCGCGACCACCCACCAGAGCTGCTGCGGTTGCTGGCGGACTTCGCCGAAGTAGTGCACCAGGCGTCCGCCGATCACTCCGGCCAAGGCGGAACCAATGGCCACCGGCAGGAACGAGAATCCCATGAACACGCCCTGCTGACCGGGCGGGGCCAGCCGGGAGACATATTCATAGAAGCGCGGCGACTGGATCATCTCGCCGACCGCGAGCACAAACAGCGCGGCCACACCCCACACGGGCAGCCCGGTCACGGCCAGGGTCCACGGGCCGATCTGCCAGGTGCCGGTGATTTGCCAGTTCAGGTCGCTCACCGCCAGGATCACCCACGAGAAACTGGCCACCAGGAACCCCAGGGTCATGGCCCGGAAGGCGGGGATGCGGCGCATCAGGTAGCTGATCAGGATCTGGAACAGGATCACGGCCAGCGGGTCCACTGTGGTCAGCAAATCAGCGTCCGTCTCTGGATTCACGTAGCCGCGCAGGAACAACGGCAGGGCGATGAACTCCTGCCAGAACATCACCCAGAAGCCCGAGAAAATCACAAGAAACAGCATGAACTTGAGATTCGTCAGCACGGTCCACAGGTTGCGCAAAGCCGCCGCCACGCTGGGCACCTGCGCTTCGTTTTCCTTGCGGGGCTCCCGGAAGAAGAACACGATGGCAAAGAACATCAGAAAGGTGCTGAGCGCGCATACGCGGAAGACGTTTTCGATGCCGATGGAGCGCCGGACAGAAAACGCCACGATGGGCCCCAGCGTGCCGCCTACATTCACCAGGGTGTAGTAGATGGAATAGCCGAGCGAGCGCACATTCTCTGTGGATGCCCGGGCCGTGGTGCCCACCACGCAGGGCTTGACGATAGCCGGGCCCAGTGCCGGGATCGTCAGCACCAGCAGGACCAGCGTGGCCAGCGGCATCGCTTCGCGCAACGGTGCCATCCAGCTCGCTGAAAGCGAGCTCAGCAGGAAGTAGCCCACCGAAAGAATCAAATAGGCGAAAGCCAGCGAGCGCCGGAAGCCGAACCGGTCGGCCAGCGTCCCGCCCAGGATCGGCAAAAACCACACGATTCCACTGAAGTAGCCGATCAGGTCGCCCGCTTCGGCCTGCGAGAATCCGAGCGCTTCGCGCAGATAAATGGCCAGGACGGCGAAGACGCCGTAGTAGGAGAGTCGCTCAAACAGTTCGGTGATGTTGGCCACCCAGAAGGCCGAGTGGAACCCTTCGCGGATCTCGCGCAGTCGTTGCGTGAAGGCCAAGGCGCGCCTCCTGCCTGTTGGATTGGGGCGAGATTGTAGCGGAAGCCCGCCGCCGGCGTCCTGCATTTCTGCGTTCTTGCAAAAGACTCCTCAGGGAATAGAATGGCCGTCCGATCCTGAAGCGGAGGCGAAACGGTGAAGCGCACGGCCCTGTTGGCGATTATCTGGCTAGTGCTCAGGCCGATCCCCGCCCGCGCGCAGGAGGCGCTGCTGCTGCCGGAGAATGTGGTGGCCGCGCTGGCGGGCGAACTCTCCGGGGAGCGCGCCAAAGATACGGTTGAATTCCTGACGCGGTTGCACCGCATGCGCGGCTCGCGCGGGTTTCGCGCTGCAGCGGAGCACGTCGCGGAGAAAGCACGCTCTTATGGTCTCGAGGGGGTTGAGATCTGGCGGTTTCCAGCCGACGGCAAGACTTTCTACGGCACGCAAAAAGCGCGGCCGGCCTGGGACGCCGAATTCGCCGAATTGTGGGAGTTGCGCCAGTCGGCCGCGGCGGGCGGCCGCTGGCTGCCCGCCGTGCGGCTGGCGAGCTGGGAGGAGATGCCCATCACCCTGGCGCAGGACAGCGAAAGCGCCGAACTCACGACGGAGCTCGTGGACTGCGGAGCTGGCACGGCCGAGGCCAACTACGCAGGAAAAGACGTGCGCGGCAAGATCTGCTTGGTGAGCGCGCAGCCCGGCGCGGCCATGCGCCTGGCGGTGGAAAAGTACGGCGCGGCCGGCATAGTCAGCTACGCGCAGAACCAGCAGACAGCATGGTGGGGCGAGGATGAAAACCTGGTTCGCTGGGGGCATCTGGACAGCTTCACGCCGACGAAAACTTTCGCCTTCATGGTTTCGCTCAAGCGCGGGCGGGAGTTCAGCCAGCGGCTGGCCCGCGGGGAAACCATCCGGCTGGCAGCTACTGTCCGCGCGGGACGCCGTCCGGGATTCTATGAAATCGCCACGGCCACGATCCCCGGCGCCGATCCAAGCCTGCGCAATGAGGAAATCATCTTCAGTTGCCACCTGGACCACCAGCGCCCAGGCGCCAACGACAATGCCAGTGGCTGCGCCGCGATCCTCGAAGTAGCCCGCGCCCTACACTGGCTGATCGGCGAGGGGCGCATCCCGCGGCCGGCGCGCACGCTGCGCTTCGTCTGGCCGCCGGAAATCGAAGGCACGCTGGCGCTGCTCAACGGCAAGCCGGACCTGGTGCCGCGCCTCAAAGCTGCAATCCACATGGACATGGTCGGCGGTGGCCCGGAGACGAAGGCCATTTTCCACGTCACGCGCGGCCCGGCCAGCCTGCCGTCGTTCGTGCACGATGTGGCCGAAGCCTTCGCTCTGTTCGTCAACGAGCAATCCGAGCAGTTCGCCAAGAGTGGCCGGGCGCGTTATCCGTTCGTGGCGCCGCAGGGCGGCAAGGAGCCGCTGCGCGCCGAACTGGCCGACTTTTCGATGGGCAGCGACCACCAGGTGTACACGGACAGCTCGTTTGCCATCCCGGCGATCTACCTGAACGACTGGCCCGACCGCTACATCCACACCAACTTTGACTCCGCGGCGAACATTGACCCCACCAAGCTGCTGCGCGCCGCGTTTATCGGTGCGGCCAGCGGCTACTACCTGGCGACGCTCACCCAACCCTCTGAGTCGCTGCGGGGTGCGATGGAGGCGGCCGCACTTCTGCGCGGCTTGAAAGCGCGGAGGCGCTCAGCGGGCCTCCAAGGCGCCGAAGCCTCGCTCGTGAGCCGGATGGAGATCTGGTACACCAGCGAAGTACGGAAGTCGCTGGGCCGCTTTGTTTCCGGTGCGGTCCCGGAAAGCGAAGCAGAGTTCGTTGCGCCGACTGTTGCTGCCGGGGACGGGGCGCTGGTCTTTCGCCGCAACCCGGCAATCAAAGGTCCCATGTCGGTGTTTGGATACGACTATTTCGAGGATCATTGCTCGGCCCGGCGGGTCTGCCGTGCCCGGCTGCTGACGTATCAGGGCCGCTGGGGCTCGGGAAGCGAGTACGCCTACGAAGTGCTGAATCTCGCTGATGGCAAGCGGACGGCGCGGGAGATTTCTGACGCCGTATCGGGCCAATACGGCCCGCTGCCGCTGGAACTGGTCGTCGAGTACCTGCGGGCGCTGGAAACGATCGGCGTGGTGCAGCAGCCGCGCAGGTAGAGTTTTCCAGTCTGTTCGTCCGCGGACTATCGCCCGGCTGTGCAGGCGTGTGCTACCATCGGCGTGCCGGGCCCGCAGGAGGGTTGCCATGCCCAGCGCCACGATGAGAGCCCTGCGGAAGATGCGCCCCGAACGGGGCGCGCGACTCGAATCCGTTGAAATCCCTGCTGTCGCCCCCGACGAGGTTCTGGTGCGCGTGCGGGCCGCCTCCATCTGCGGCACTGACCTGCACATTTACGCCTGGGATACCTGGTCGGCCTCGCGCATCAAGCCGCCGTTGACCTTCGGACACGAGTTCTGCGGCACGGTGGAGAAGGCCGGGGCGGAAGTGACGGGAGTCGCCGAGGGCGACTTCGTCAGCGCTGAAATGCACGTCAACTGCGGGCAGTGTCGCCCCTGCCGCATGGGCCAGTTCCACGTCTGCCAGAACCTGCGCATCATCGGAATTGACCAGGACGGCTGCTTCGCCGAATTCGTGCGCATCCCCGCGCGGAACATTTGGAAGATTGACCCCGCCATTTCCGAGCATTATGCGGCTATCCTCGACCCGCTCGGGAATGCCGTGCACACGGTTCTTTCCGGGGAGATCGTGGGTCAGACTGTGGCGGTAATCGGTTGCGGGCCCATCGGCCTGATGGCCATCGCCGTGGCCAAGGCGTGCGGCTGCTCGACGCTTTTTGCCTCGGAGGTCAAGCCGCAGCGCTTAGCGCTGGCCAAGAAGATGGGAGCCGACGAAGCCTGGAACCCAACTGATGTGGACATCGTGGCCCGCGTCCGCGAAGCCACGGCGGGAGCCGGCGTGGACGTGCTGTTGGAAATGAGCGGTAACCCTGGGGGCATCGAGCAGGGCTTGCAGATGCTTCGTCCGGGCGGACGCGCCTCTCTGCTGGGCATTCCCACTCAGCCGGTAACTCTGGACCTGCTGCGGGACGTCATTTTCAAAGGAGCCACGGTGCTGGGCATCTATGGCCGGAAGATGTTTGAGACTTGGGTGCAGATGACGGCCTTGCTCAGGGCCGGGCGATTGAACCTGGAGCCGCTGTTCGGCGCGCGGTTCAGCCTGGAGCGGTTCGGCGATGCATTCAGCGCTCTGCAGCAAGGGCAGGCTAGCAAGGTTCTCTTTTACCCGAACGGGGTCCGCTAGACCTGCAAGAGGTTTCACCACTTTATTGCATTCCTCGGTCCGCCAGGCAGGGTTCAGTGTGCAAGAGTTTTCTCATTTTTCTGTCGGCGGCCAAAAAATCAGCCTGGCAAACAGCAGGCTCTTTTCGCTATCCGCCTTTAAATCAGTTAGTTAATATTATTCAGCTTTGGCATCGGTGTTGCCCAGAGTTCCGGTACTGAGGCAGCACTTGGAACTCGAAGCTTTTCGGAGGCCAAAAAAATGTCCAAGCTGTTTACAAGAATCACCCTGGCCGGCCTAGTGCTCTTGCTCGCGCCCCTCTGCTCCCTGGCGGACGGGATCCACTACGGCTACGTTGGTGGGGCCGCCCATGCCAGCACTGCCATCAGCAACCTGGGCGGGCCATCCACCCTGGTCGCGGTTGACGCGGTGTTCGGCAACCTCGGGATCGTACGCATCGTCACGGGCAACATTAACGATGCCATTGATCCCTTCCCCTTCGACACAACCTTCTTCTTTGACCCAGGAGGACTGATCGAGGTCATCTCGAATGGCAGCGGCTTCCCGGCCGGAACTCTGTTTTCCGGTGGGTGGGGTGGTGTCTCCACCTACAAACTGATCGATTTCGATCCCCACCTGGGGATGACCACGTTCTTGTTTAGTGGTCCGGTGTGGGGTTCGGGCGGCGGCAGCAACTGGTGGGGCGCCGGTGCCTTCACCGTATCCTTCATCGGCGCCTCTACAGACGGTCAGATACACGAGGGCTATCTGCATCTGCAGCCAGCACCTGAGCCTGGCACGCTGTTGCTGCTCGGCAGCGGCTTGCTGGGATTGGCCTTAGTCTTGCGCCGGAAATCCTAGACCCCTAACTACACCTATCTTCCTCTTCAAGCGAAGGCCCGCTGAATCGCGCAGCGGGCCTTCCCCAACCCCAGAACACCCCTCAGGACAGAGGCAAGAGGCCGTAGTGTGCAACTCTTTGAAGGAAATGGGCAGCACTGGGTCATCCGAGGAAGCTCGGGTCCGTTTCCCGCTGCGCGGAAAAACAAGGACTTAGAGGCCGTGGAGGGTCTGGCATGAGCCTTGCTTTAAGAAGCGGCGCTGAGGACAAAGTTAGTTGGAGCATGCCGCTCCGCCGGAGGGCCTGAACGATGTCTAATAAGGTTTGCAGAACACTCGCGTTGGCTGCGCTGGCGCTGCTGATGGTGCCCGCCTCAGCACTCGCTGACGGGATCCACTTTGGCTTCAGCGGCGGCACGGTTACAGCCAACACCGCACTCAGCAACTGGGATACGCCGGCCACGCTGAACCTAGTCAATAGCGTGCTTGGGGCACTCGGCCGGGTGAAGATCACCACCGGCGAGATTAACGACGCACTCGATCCCAATCCCCTCGACACGATCTTCTACTTTGATGGGGGCGGGCGGATCAGAATCGTGGCAGATAACGCACCCGAACTCCCCATAGACGAAAGGGTGTTCGATGGCGAGTTTTCTGGCCCCTCGATCTACAAGCTCATCGGCTTCGACCCCTCCTCCGGTCTGGCCACCTTCGAATTCTCGGGGCCGGTCGCTGGCCATGTCAAACAAGTGTTGCTGGATTTCCTGGGCCTGTCTGGATTCGGAACGCACTGGTCAGGCACAGCAACATTCACCGTTTCCTTCATTGACGGGGCCATCGAAGGCAGCTTCGGAAGCGGCACCATCCATCTGAACCAAGCAGCGGAGCCCGGCACATTGTTGCTGCTCGGCGGCGGCTTGCTGGGAGTGGCTGTAGTCTTCCGGCGGAAATCCTAGACCCCTGGCTACACCCGTCTTCCCCTTCGAGTGAAGGCCCGCTGAATCGCGCAGCGGGCCTTCGCTTTTTCTGCATTCGCGCTGGGCTCAAGCTGCACTGAGGCATTCACGGAATTGCTGCGGCGCGGGGCGTGGCGGTTATAATACGGGCGGTTGATGTTGCGCATGGGAGGCAGGATGACCACCGCGACGCGTTCCGCCCTGCACTACCTTCGGGAAGCGCTCGACGACCTGAAGGCCAAAAGCCTCTACTTCCGGCTACGCATCCTGGACGGCGAGCAGAAGCCGACCGCAGTTTTCGACGGCAAGGAAGTCGTCAATCTCAGCTCCAACAACTATCTCGGGTTGACCACTTCGCGGAAGCTGCGCCGCGCCGCGCTGGAAGCGACGCGCCGGCTGGGTGTGGGCTCCGGCGCGGTGCGCACCATCGCCGGCACAATGCGCATTCACATGGAGCTCGAGGAGCAGATCGCCCGATTCAAACACACCGAGGCCTGCGTTGTCTTCCAGTCGGGATTCGCTGCCAACGCGGGCACCGTCGCGGCCATCCTCGGCCCCGAGGACCTGATCGTCTCCGACCAGTTGAACCATGCGTCCATCATTGACGGTTGCCGGCTTTCCAAGGCCGCCATCAGGGTCTTCAAGCACAAAGACCTGGCCGATTGCGAGCGCGTGCTCGAAGAGACGCGGGGCTGGCCGGGCAAAAAGCTGCTCATCACGGACGGCGTCTTCTCCATGGACGGAGACATTGCACCGCTGCCCCAGCTCTGCGACCTGGCCGAGCGCTACAACTGCATCATGATGGTGGACGATGCGCATGCCTCGGGCGTGCTCGGCCGCGGCGGCCGCGGCACGGTGGACCATTTCAACTGTCACGGTCGCGTGGACATCCAGGTAGGCACGCTGAGCAAGGCCATCGGCGCGCTGGGCGGGTATGTGTGCGGTTCCCGCGACCTCATCGAATACCTCTATCACCGCGCCCGTCCGTTTCTGTTCTCCACTTCCCACCCGCCTTCCGTTACCGCCACGTGCCAGGCCGCCTTTGCGCTGTTGGATTCCCCGGAAGGCGAAAAGCTGATCGGGAAGCTGTGGGCCAACACAAAGTTCTTCAAGAGCCGGCTGAAGCGCCTGGGCTTCGACACCGGCATGAGCGAAACGCCCATCACTCCCATCATTGTCGGCGAGGCGGCCAAGGCGTTTGAATTCTCCCGCCGGTTGTTTGAGGAGGGCCTGTTTGCCCAGGCGGTGGGCTATCCGACGGTGCCCGAAGGCCAGGCGCGCATTCGCACGATCGTCACAGCGGCGCACAAGCGCAATGACCTGGTGCGCGCCCTGGAGATTCTCGAGCGGGTGGGGCGCTCCATGGGGCTGGTTCGTTAGCGAGGCATTTCGGGGCTGCGTCGGGACGGCGGAGCGTGTAATTCTTACTTGCGGGGGTTACTTTCCTCCCTGGCAAGGGCGCAACACGGGACTTGCTCGGAATAGCCCAACCCTCCTGCCACCAGTCCATTACGTGTTGGTTAGCTGATTGCACAGCCAGCCGCGCGCTGATGGTGCGTCTTAAGACAATCAAGCCCGGGCTCAGTCTTGAACTGTGAATCCAATGGCCGCAGAATGGGAGCAGCTCACTGAAGTTCCACGACTACAGATGCGTGGTCCGTGTTTGTTCCTGTTTTCCGACAACGTACCCAGGAATCTGCCAGACCTGCGGAAATCCGCTTAGCTCGGCAGGCACGTGCAACGTTCTGCCAGTGGCATTAGACGGGAGAAAGCGCATGCAAGCCAGATTCAGAATGGGATGGGTGACAGTGCTGCTCGTGGTGCTGCTGGCAGTCGGGTGTGGCGGTGCAGTGGTGGACACCAGTCCGCCGCCGGCGGGCTCCTCTGCGGTCAGCTTCATGGTGCGGGACACGCCGCCCGCCGGCGTAACCATCCTGTCCTTCGAGATCACTATCACCAGCGCCGTTCTCCAGCCTGGTAACGTGCAACTGGTGTCCGCGCCCATTGAGATTGAGCTGAAGCGCCTGGAAATCGAAACGGCTTTTCTCAGCACGGTGAACGTGCCGGCGGGCACCTACAACAGCATCCAGGTGACGTTTTCCAACCCCGAGCTGACCTTCCTGAACAACACGGGTTCGAGCATCGGCTCTTGCGCCAACGGCGCGGTGTGCGAAATCAGCCCCCCGCTCAACCAGGTCAGCGTTACCTACTCGGGCTCACCCTTCCCGCTGACCATCCAGGCCAACACGCCGCTCGGCCTGCTGCTAGATTTCGACCTGCTGAACTCCCTCGGCGCGAACCTGAGCATCAGCCCGGTGGTTTCTCTGCTGCGCTTGCCGGCTGTCCAGGGCACGGGCCGCATCGAGGACATTGAAGATGTGGTCGGACGGGTCAGCGCTAAGAACACGGCGAACAACGAGTTCACCATCGAGCTCACTCTGTCGGGCCAGGCGCTCACCGTGCGCGTGGACGCAACGACCGAGTTTGACGACTTCGACGATATCGGCTGCAACGCGAACAACTTCACCTGCGTGGCCGTGGGCCAGATTGTCGAAGTAGATATAGAGCTGCGCGCCGGCGGCGTGCTCTTCGCCAAGGGAGTCGAGCTGCTCGACGATATCAACCGCGAGGAACTGGAAGGCATCGTGGTCGGAGTGCAGTGCGACACCTCCCGGTTCCTGATGGTCATCGTCGAGGAGATTCCCAACATCACCGGCGTGGAGATCGGCAACTTGGTGACCGTCTTCATCCAGTCCGGGGCTAACTTCCGCATAGACGAAGACGGGCTCGTGGTTCCGCCCGACCTGAGCTTCGCCAGTTGCGGCGACATCATCGTTGGGCAGAACCTCCAGGTGCGTCGCACCTCAGGTTCGGCGGGCACGACGGTCAATACCGACCGCGTGCGGCTGCGTATGTCGCGCTTCACCGCCAAGGTGAAGACGCCCGGCCCGGCCACGTTTACGGTGGACAATCTGCCGACGCTCTTCACCGCTCAGTCGCCCGCCGTCACCGAAATCGAGGTACGCACCTCGGCGCAGACGGACTTCGACAATGTGGCCAATGCAGCTTCGCTCGCCATCGGCGACACTGTCTCGCTGCGCGGGCTGCTCTTCCGCAGGCTCACCGGCATCCCGTCGCTAGTGGCCAAGAAGGTGCGTAAGCGCTGAAGCTCACTCGCTTCGCCTGAGAGAAAACCGACGGCCCGGGCAGAATTTTCTGCCCGGGCCGCCTTTCTCCGCAGGCGGATTCCCTGCGCCGCTACGCGGCCGCCGTTCCCGGCTGCAGCCGGCGGTACATGGTCAGCAGCAGCGCTCCGAGTCCCCAACAGATCATCACTAGGGTCACCAGCCAGCCGATGTAGGGCAGGTGCGTCACCACGCGCAGCACGAGCAAGCCCACCGCCAGCCGGCCCAGCAACGACGCGCTGCCCAGTGCTTCCCCGAACATTCTCTGCCCGACCCACGCGCCCACGAACACCTGAGACCCATAGACCGCCGGGAGGAAAAGCGCCATGGCCACCACGCCCAGGGGAACTCCGATGATCAGCAGCAGGAGAGCCACCAGGGCCAGAAGGATGCAGGCCAGCAGGGTCAGCAAACCGATGCCCAGGGAAGCCCAGAAGCGTCCTGTCGAGCCGATCACGTCGGTGAAGAACACCGGGATGAGCAAGTACAGGACCATGCCGAAGACAAACGCTGCGGCCCAGCGCAGCGCCTGGCCCAGGTAGAAGCGGAACGAAAGATAGCGCGACTTGCGCTCGATCATGGTGATCTCGGGCGGGCTGGCCAGCTTGGCTTCCGGTGAGATTTCGGGCTTCTTGCGGCCGCGGAAGCGGGTCTTGCCTTGCACTTCCGCGGTGGGGCCGATAGTGAAATGGTCGTCCGCGCTTGCATCGAGGTCTCCACCCAGCCAGCCGGTCACCGTCGCATTCCCGCTGCGGATCAGGGTGTCTCGTCCCACCCGGCCGTCCACCGTCACGAAGCCGCCGAAGGCCATCACGCTGCCGCCCACCTCGGCCTTGGAGTCAATCTTGGTTGTTTCCCCGAAGAAAATCACGTTGCGCTTGACCGAGCCGCGCACGGCGACGGTGCGGCCGCCGCTGCGCACGCTGCCCTCCACCACGCCGTTGACGTCCGCGGTCTGGCCGAAGGCAAACACGTCGCCGGTCACCTTGCCGTTGATGGTCACTTCCTGGCCGAAGAAAATCAGGTCGCCCTCGACCGTGCCGTCAATCCGCGCGGTCTGGGCGATTACGATCAGGTCGTTTTTCACCACCTCGCCGCTCCGCAGGGTGTAGCTGTACTGGTTCTTTTTCACCTCCGCTGCCTGGGCCGGCTGCGGCAGGGCCAGCGCCAGGGCCAACCCACCGACCACCACGCCCACCGCCGTCCAGCGCCTCCAGTTGCGCCGGAACACGTGCAGGGCAATGAGTCCGAGACCGATAGCCGCGAATACTTCCACGAGGTCGATCATGCTTTTCCATCCTTCCCAGAACACGCCGCCGAAAAACAGCAGCGTCAGAAGGTTCCCGCCGCCCAGGCCGGCCTGCTCCAGTTGCTGCTGCCAGCTCTCGATTCCCGTCCAGACCATGTAGGCGCCCAGCGCCGCGAAACCCAGCGAGACGATCCAGCCCCATGGCGCCCGATCGCGCTCCGGCACTGCGAGCACGCGCGCCGGCACCGCTTCTTCCTCTTCCGCCAGCGAGCGGCGCAGCAACGCTGTTTCCCGCTCGAGGGCGCGGAGCAGCGCGCGACACTCCGCGCAGGCCTGCACGTGGGCCGTCAGCTCGACGGCGCGGTCGCTGTCGAGCTGGCCGTCAATGTACTGCAGGCAGGTGGTTTCGTCGGTGTGGATCATGTAGCACCTCCGGCCCGAGGTTCCCGGCGCCCCGCGGCGGCGCTTTGTTCCAGCAGCTCGCGCAACTGATGGCGCGCCCGCAGCAGCACCACGCCCACAAACGGGCGCCGGATCCCCAGGACTTGGGCAATTTCGTCGTAGCTCAATTCGCTGTAATAGCGCAGCACCAGGGCCATGCGCGCCCGCGCCGGCAGCTTGGCCAGCGCTGCGCGCACCTCCTGGCTGGTGCGCTCAGCCGCCAGCCGCTCAACCAGGTCCGCCGAGGGATGCTCGAGCGGCGGCATCTGACTTTCCGGCAGTTCGAGGTCCTGCCGCACGCGGCGCCGGCGCAGCAGGTCCCAGCAATGGTTCGCCGCCACCTTGAACAGCCAGGCATGGAAAGGCCGGCCGGGGTCATACTGGGCGAACTTGTCGCGCACCTTCAGCAGAATCTCCATGGTGGCGTCCTCGGCGTCCTCCCGCGTGGGCAGCACCCGTCGGCACAGCCGGAACACTGCCGGGGCGTACTCGCGGTAAAGCTCGCCCCAGGCCTCGCTCTCCCCGGCGCGGGCACGGGCAATAGCTTCCCGGGACTCTGCCGGTGCGCCCGCGACTGGCATCGCCTCGGACCGCTTCTTCGCGTCCACCATGTGTTACGCACCGGCCTGGCCGAATCTTTCAGCCGGGCGGCTACCAGGGCCCGTGCACGACTCTAGCAAATTCGCCCCGGGAGCGGGACGGGTTTTGCTCTGCAGTCCTGCGGCAAGCTTCTTCTGGCAAGCGCGCTGGGGTAGAGTGCATGCGTAGGTCGGCCAGCATGCCGGACAAGCTGCCATCGGTGGTGATTCTCGGGCGGCCCAACGTGGGCAAATCGGCGCTGTTCAACCGCCTCACAGGCGGGCGCCGCTCGATTGTCACCGACGAGCCGGGCATCACGCGCGACCGCATCCACGGCGTGGCACACTGGCGCGGGCGCAGCTTCGAAGTGGTGGACACCGGCGGCATC
>Ga0073934_10004885_pt1 | contig 21578 bp, 20 predicted proteins | sample LarsenN4metaG_FD_76834 | JGI IMG/M metagenome (GOLD analysis project Ga0073934, IMG submission 76834) | Hot spring sediment bacterial and archeal communities from British Columbia, Canada, to study Microbial Dark Matter (Phase II) - Larsen... ...
GGCGCGGTACTGCGCGATGGCCGGCGCCAGCGCGTCGGGCGTGCCGCATCACTGCCTCACCACCGGCCCGGCGGCCGGGGGGCGCGCGCGTTCGGCGCGCAGCGCCGCGGCGCGCGCGCGCCAGCGCTCGGCCTCGGCGGCATCGCGCGGCAGGCCGTAGCGCCCGTTGGCGTGGCCATCGGCCAGCGCGTCGATCGACTCGAGGTGGCCGAGCGCGGCGGCGCGCTCCAGCGCGGCGCGCGCCGCCTCCGGCTGGGCCGCGGCGTTGGCGCCCAGCCGCGAGCGCACCCAGGCGGTGGCCACGATCTCCACCGAGGGCGCGTGGCCCAAGGCTGCCGCTTTCGAGAAATGCTCGAAGGCCCGCTTCTCATCTTTGGCAATGCCGCGCCCGGCGAGCAGCAGGTTGGCCAGGCCGGCATGGCCTTCGGGGTCGCCGGCGCGCGCCGCCTCGGCGTACAGGCGGGCGGCCTCCTGGGCGTCGTCGGCGCGGTCGAGGATGAAGGCGAGCAGCGTCTGCGACGGCGCGTGCCCGGCCGCCGCGGCGGGCCGCAGGGCGCGCATCGCGGCCACCACGTCGCCGCGCTGGTAGGCGGTCAGGGCGCGCCGGTGGTCGTCTTCGGGGGCGGCGGCCGCCCGCGGCACGCCGGCCAGGGTGGCGGCCAGGGCGGCGAACAGGGCAGCGGCCAGCACGCCGCACCGCACGCCGCCGCGCAGCACGTTCAGGGCGCGGACCGGCAACGCACGCATGGCCCACCCGGGTGCGAGAAGCATGCCAGGGCGGGCAAGCGGCTCACCCTACTCATCGGCCGGCGCCTCCTCGAGCTTGCGGTACAGGCTGGACAGCCCGATGCCCAGCCGCTGCGCCGCCAGGCGCCGGTCGCCGCCGGCGTCGGCGATGGCGCGCCGCACGAGGCTGATCTCGAAGCGGCGCACGCGCTCGCGCAGCGAGCCTTCGCCGCTGGCGTCGGCCGCCGGCGGGGCCGCCTTGTCGCCTGGCGGCATGCCGTTGGGGCCGGCGCCCGGCACGCGCGCCACCTCGGGCGGCAGGTCGGTCACGCGGATGGTGCCGCCGTCGGCCAGGATGGCGGCGCGGTGCAGCACGTTCTCGAGCTGGCGCACGTTGCCCGGCCAGGCGAAGTTGACGAGCAGGTCCTCGGCCTCGGGGTCGAGCGTTAGCTGGTCGGTGCCCGAGGGCATCACGCGTTCGGCGATCAGGTGGCGCAGCAGGCCGGGGATGTCGGCGCGCCGCTCGCGCAGCGGCGGCATCGCGATCTGGAACACCGAGAGGCGGAAGTACAGGTCCTCGCGGAAGCGCCCCTGCGCCACCATGGCCTGCATGTCGCGGTTGGTGGCGGCGATGATGCGCACGTCCACCTTGCGCGGCTGCTCGCTGCCGAGCGCGCGCACCTCCTTGGCCTCGAGCACGTGCAGCAGCTTGGTCTGCAGGGCCAGCGGCAGCTCGCCGATCTCGTCGAGGAAGATGGTGCCGCGGTCGGCCTGCACGAACAGGCCCTTGCGCGCGCGGTCGGCGCTCGTGAAGGCGCCCTTGGTGTGGCCGAACAGCTCGCTCTCGATGAGGTTGTCGGGGATCGCGCCGCAGTTCACGCTGACGAAGGGGCCGTCGCGGCGCGCCGAGAGCTCGTGGATGCGGCGCGCCACCACGCCCTTGCCGGTGCCGCTCTCGCCGGTCACGAGCACCGTGCTGTCGGTGGGCGACACGCGCGTGACGAGCCGCTCCACCGCCTGCATGGCCGGCGACTGGAAGACGAAGCGGGTGCGCGGCGAGCCCATCACCATCGAGCGCAGCGCCTGGTTCTCCTCGCGCAGGCCGCGCACCGCGTCGATCTGCTTGAGGCGATGCAGGATCTCCTCGTTGCGCACGGGCTTGGTGATGTAGTCCCAGGCGCCGGCCTTGATGGCGTCGATCGCCGAGTCGACCGAGGCGAACGCCGTCACCATGATGAAGGTGGCGGGGTGGCCGCGCGAGCGCGCCAGCTTGAGCAGCTCGATGCCGTCGGTGACCGGCATGAAGACGTCGCTCAGCACGACGTCGAACGGCGTGGCCTCGAGCTTGGCCAGCGCCTCGGCCGCCGAGCCGGCCGTCTCCACGCCGTAGCCGGCCTTGGCGATCGCCGCGGCCAGCACCTGGCGCACTGCCGGCTCGTCGTCGACGACCAGCACCATCAGCTCGGACATGTTCACTCTCGATCGGCACCGCCGGGGGCGGCGGGCAGGCCGAGTTGTATGCGTTGCCCGTCGGGCCGAGCTTGACTGAAAGCAAGCTGCGCCGCCAGCGGCTCGGCGATGGCGCGGCACAGGCGCAGCGCGTGCTGCACGTCGCGGCGCGCGAAGTCCAGCGCCGGCGCGAACTGCAGCTGCACGAGCACGCCGCCGCCCTCGGCCACGGTGCGGATGTGCAGGCCGGCCTCGGCCGGCGGCCGCGCGACGAGCGCGTCGCACACCAGCCCCACCAGCTGCATCAGCACCTGCTGCAGCGCGCTGGCCGAGCTGCGCACGGCGCTCGCCGCGGCGTCGGGTTCGAAGTCGATCGTGCAGTGGCGGTAGCGCTTGTCGTAGCCCATCAGCTGCACGACGCGCCTGACGAGCGCGTTGACGTCGACCCAGTCCAGGTCGGCCGGCTGCGGCGCCGCCACCTCGGCCAGCTGGCGCGCGGCGCGGCCGGCGCGCGCGGCCTGCGCCATGATCAGCTCGGCCTGGCGCACCACCTCGCCGGCGGGCGACGCACGCAGCTCCTCGGCCACGCCGCTGATCACCGCCAGCGGGTTGTTCACTTCGTGCGCCACGCCGGCGGCCAGCGCGCCGAGCGCGAGCATCTTGTCGTGGTGCGAGCGCCGCTCGCCCTCCAGGCGGATCTGCTGTTCACGTTCGTCGAGCTCGTGGGCCATGCGGTTGACGGCGTGCATGAGCCGGCCCAGCTCGTCCTCGCGCCGCACCGCCAGGGCCACGCCCCTGGTGCCGTGTACGATGCGCCGCGCGTGTTCTTCCAGGCGCCGGATGTCGCGCGTGAGCGCGGCGAAGAACCACGCCACCAGCGTGCCGAAGGCCACCAGCCCCACGGTGGCCAGCGCGAGCGACTGCACGGTGACCGCGTCGTACTGGCGCTGGTAGGCCAGCGTGATGGCCTCGCGCTCGTCGGCCAGGCGGCGGCGCCGGATGTCGAGGTCGTCGGCGGCGCGCGTCAGCACCTCGCGCAGCTCGATCCAGTTGGCCGGCGTGGCCTCGGCCTGCAGCGCCTCGACGCGGCGCTCGAGCGCGCGCTGCAGCAGCGCGTAGGCGGGGTCGAAGCGGTCGAGATCGCCGAGCGCGCGGCCGGTCGCCTCGAGCAGCGGGCGCAACTCGGCCGCGGGCAGCAGGCGGGCCGGCGCCGCGCCTTCGCGCACCTCGACGAGCGCGGCGCTCGCGCTGGCCTCGGCCAGCGAGAGCGTCTTCTCGTGGCGCGTCAGCCGGTCCAGCGACTGCATCGTCTCGAACAGGTTGCCGCGCTCGTGCGCGATGTACAGCGCCGCGCCGGCCACGTAGGCCAGCAGCGCCAGCGTGGCCAGCAGGCCCTTGGCGCGCAGGCTGCGGTGCACCGGCAGCGGGGACTCGGCGGCGCGGCTCATCGCCGGCACGCCCGGCGGGCCGGAACGGCGCTTGCATCGCACGGCCGCCCTGTCCGGAGCCCGGTCATGAATTCACGCCGTCTTGTGCTGTCGAGCCTGGTCGCCATCCACTGCGCTGTGCTGCCCCGCCTCGCACGGGCCGATGCCCTGCAGGACGCGATCGCCGCCATCGGACGCAAGGATTACGCCAACGCCGTGCGCCTGCTCGAGCCGCTCGCGCGCGGCGGGCAGGCCCAGGCCCAGATGCGCCTGGCGCTGCTGTACTACCACGGCCACGGCGTGCCCGAGAACGACGCGCTGGCGCGCCAGTGGTTCGAGCGCGCGGCGCGCCAGGGCCTGGCCGAGGCGCAGTTCCACCTGGCCAACATGTACGCCTTCGGGCTCGTCGCGCTGCCGCCCGCCGAGGACCCGCAGCGCCTGGCCGCGCAATGGTACTTCGAGGCGGCGCGCCAGGGCCACGCCGAGGCGCAGTACAGCCTGGGCATCCTGTTCCTCACCGGCAGCGGCGTGGTCGCCTCGCCCGAGGAGGCGAAGAAGTGGATCGAACGCGCTGCGGCGCAGGGGCACGCCGACGCCAAGGCCTACCTGGCGGGCAAATGAAGTGAGGTGATGTGAGCGGCAGCGCCGCGCCGCGGCTCAGGGCACGACGCGGTCGATGGCGACGCGCAGGCCGCGCGCGCCCGGCTTGACCTCGCCCAGCTCGCCCACCAGGTCGCCGCTCTGCGGCGTGGCGCTGCCGCTGCGCGAGATGCGCGCCAGCAGCGTCACGCGCTCGAAGCCGGACAGGCGCAGCTCGGGCGTCATGGCCATCGAGTCGTCGAGCTGGAAGTCCAGCCGCAGATCGGCCCGCGGGTCGGCCAGCGTGCGGCGCAGCACGGCCAGCGGCATGCGCGAGCCCTGCGGCGCGCGCGCGAAGACGAACAGCGTGTCGCCGCTCGCCACGCGCGCCGCCAGTTCGCGCGCGATCACGACCTCGCCGCTCAGGCTGGCCGCGGCCGGGGCGGCGGCCGGAGCGGTGGCCGTGGCGGCGCGCGCGGGTGCCGGCGCCACCGCTGCGGCGGGCGCGGCGACGGGCATTGCAGCCGGCGCGGCCCCACCGTCGGCCAGCTGGCTCGCCTCGAGGATGCTGCCGCGCACCGACTTGAGCATCGGCGAGTCCGGCGGCAGCAGCGCGAGCACGCGCTCCCAGTAGCCGCGGGCGGCGGCGTAGTCGCGCATCTCGAAGGCCGCGGTGCCGGCCAGCGACAGCGCCTTGACGTGGCGCGGGTCGATGTCCAGCGCGCGCTGGATGAACTGCGCCGGCTCGCCGGCCAGGCGGCGGCCCTGGGCCATGCCGGTCACGTCGGCCAGGTCGGCCAGCAGGTGCGGGTTGCCGGGCTGCAGCTCGCTGGCGCGGCGCAGCGCGAGCGCGGCATCGGCATAACGGCCGAAGCTCACGTACGAGCGGCCCAGCATGATCCAGCCCTCGACGTTGTTCGGCTCGGCCTTCATGCGCTCGGCCAGCGCGGCCACGCGCTGCTGCATCTGCGCGCCGTCCAGCTCGTGGCGCGCGCCCGCGGCGGACGGCGGCGCGAGCTGCGGCGCGATCGACTGCGGGCTGCCGAGCGCCAGGTACAGCAGCACGCTCGCCAGCGGCAGGCCGGCGCCGAGCGCCAGCGCGGTGCGGCGCGCCGGCGCGGCGCCGTCGGCGCCCGGCGCGAGCAGGCCCGGCAGCAGGAACAGCAGCGCGCCGGCCAGGAACAGCGCCGCGACGATCCAGAACACCGTCATCGCGGGCTCCGCGCGGGCGGCGGCGTTGCCGTTGCCGGGAAGTGGTTCCCGGAAACGGGAATGCCGCCGCGCCCCGTCTTCTGGCCCCACTCCCAGAGCGCGGCGCGGGCGCGCGCCAGGTGCTTGGGGTCCTCGCCGCGCGCCAGGTGCAGGTAGCTGCGCATCGCCCCGGTGGCGAAGGCGAGGTCGCCCTCGGCCTCGGCGGCCAGTGCCAGGCCGTAGTAGGCGTTGGCCTGGCCCGGGTTGAGCGCGGTGGCGCCGTCGAAGAAGCGGCGCGCCTCGGCCGGGCGCTTCAGGCCGAGCAGCGCGAAGCCCATGTTGACGTGGGCCTCGGGCAACGTGGGCGCCAGCATCAGCACGCGGTGCAGTGCCGTGATCGCGTGGTCGTACTGGCGCGCGTGCAGCATCACCGCCGCCTCGTCGAAGCGGCGCCTCACCTCGCCCTCGTGCGGCAGGCGCACCGGCGACGCGGCCGCTTCGCCGGGCGTGGACTCGCGGCTCTCGAGCCACGCCCCACCGCCGAGCACGAGCGCGAGCGCGAGCAGCGCGCCGGCCCGGCGGTGGTCGCGGCGCTTCGCCTCGCCCACTCCCCTCTCCCATCGACCTGCAAGCCTCACACCACCCCCTTGTGCGGCGCGGTGCTGATGAACGGCACGCCGAAGAAGGTGAGGAAGGCCAGCACGAACACCGCGAGCAGCGCCAGCCCGTGCAACAGCGGGCGCGGGCGCAGCGTGGCACGGGCGTGCAGCGTGAGCACCAGCGCCAGCCAGGTCGCGAAAGCCCAGGTCTCCAGCGGATCCCAGGCCCAGTAGCGGCCCCAGGCGTCCTGCGCCCACAGCGCGCCGACGATCAGCATCAGCGCGTCGAACACGAAGGCGAAGGCGGCGAAGCGGTGCGCCAGCTCGTCGAAACGCGCGTCGCCGGGCGCCGTCGCGAAGTGCCGCGCGCCCCAGGCCGTGCGGCGCAGCAGCGGCACCAGGCCGAGCGCGGTGGCCACCAGCAGCAGGCCGAGGAAGGCCTTGCCGAGCACGGCGTGCCAGTACAGCAGCGAGGTGGCGTAGGTGGCCGGGAAGTGCCCGCGCCCGGCGTCGGACACCAGCACCCACAGCGCCAGCATGCCGAGCACCGGCGCCACCGCCACGAAGGCCAGGCGGACCTCGCGCAGCGCCCAGGCCGCGAGTGCGGTGACGAGCGCCAGGCTCCACAGGTTGGCGCTGAGCACCTCGTGCATCGTCGTGAAGGGGCCGTGGCCGTGCGCCGCCCAGCGCTCGGCCAGGGCCAGCGTGTGCAGGCCGATCGCCGCGGCCAGCGAGGCGAGCAGCAGCCGCTCGCGCCGGCCGGCGAACACCGCGCCGGCGTAGCCGCCGAGCGCCAGCATGAGCAAGCCGCTGTCCGCCATCCCGTCAGTCCCCTTGCGCGCCGGCGGTGCGCGGCGAACGCCAGCGCAGGCCACCGAAGGCGATCAGGTAATGCATGCCGAATGCCAGGGCCGACAGCGTGGCGGCGACGAACAGCCAGGGCAGCGTCGGGTCGTAGAAGATGCGGTAGCCCATCCAGCTGCCCAGGCCCTCGAAGCGCAGCCGCCCGCCGTCGAGCGCGGCCTCCTCGCCGAGCGCCAGCACGTGGCGCTCGCCGCCCACGCGCAGCACCAGGCGCGGCCGCTCGGGCAGGCGGAAGCGCGCCGGCGCCTCGGGGTCGATCAGGGTCTCGTCGATGTCGAGCTGGATCCAGGCCTCGCGCCCGTCGGGCAGGGCCCAGGCGCGCGACTGGGCGAGCTCGTGGGCCGGGTAGCTCGGCAGGTGCACGGCGCCGAGTTGCGGCGCACCGGCCTCGCCCTGCCAGCGCAGGATCGGCGCGAAGCCCTTGTTCGGCGTCGTCGTGATGCGGTGGCCGTCGAGCACCAGCGCGACGTGGTCGCCGATCACGGCGCGCCGTTCGACGCCGTTCTCGTCGGTCCAGACCACCGGGTTGCGCGTGGCGCCGCGCCGGCGGCCGGCGGCGTAGTCGATCTCGAAGCCCTCGTGACGGAAGGCCAGCGCGCCGAGCCGCTCGCGGTGCAGCACGCCGCGCTCGGCGTCGATCAGCGTGCCGTCGAACGGCACGCCCTGGGTCAGCTCGAAACGGCCGTCGAGCGCGGTGAGCCGCCCGATGCCGACCAGCACGACCAGCGCCAGCAGCGCCAGGTGCGCCACCAGCAGCGGCAGCTGGCGGCGCAGCGCCGGGTGCACGAAGAGCGCGGCGGCCAGGTTGAGCCCGAGCGCGCCGAACACCAGCGCCAGCGGCGCGAACGCCGGCCGCGAGGCGACCACCGCACCGAGCAGCGCCAGCAGCGCCAGCGTGCTGCGCAGCGAGCCGAAGTGGGCGAGCAGGGGCTTCATCGCGCGTTCACCGTGCCTTCACGGCGGGGTCACGCACACCGAGCGCATCCAGTCGCGCCCGTTCTGCGTGTTGTTGGTGTTGGTGCCGAAGGCCTGCGCCGAGTTGTTGGAGCCGCAGTTCGTCTCCACCCAGTTGCCGCTGGTGGCGAAGTTGCGCACCTTGAGCTTGGCGTTCAGGTAGTAGGGCTCCTGGTTGAAGGCCTGGCCCGACGCGCCCATGCGCCACTCGCGGTTGCCGCCGGCGGGCTGGCCGGCCTCCTCGCCGACGTCGTTGAGGTTGACGAGCAGGGCCTTGTTCTTCCAGCCGTGCGGCACCGCCACGTGGCACCAGTTGCAGCGGATGCGCTCGATCTTGTCGGTGTGGAAGGCGTGCAGGTTGCCCTGGCTGCCGTTGGAGAAGCCGGTCTGCCCGGTGCCGTTGCGGTTGGCGTAGGTGTTGGGGTTGTGGCACTTGAAGCAAAGGCCGTTCGGGTTGGGGCCCGTGTCGCCGCGGTTGTCGGCGCCCACGGTGTTGTTCCACTGCCCCTTGAGCAGGAAGTTGTTGGCCGAGCCGTGCGGCCCATTGGCCACCCCGGCGGCCGGCACCACGGTGCCCTCGGGCGTGTTCTCGCCGTGGCAGTCGCTGCAGTACATGGTCTGCGTGCCGATCGCGTTGCCCCAGGGCGCGCGGAAGGCCGCCGCGTTGGCCCCGTTGCGCCCGGTGGGCCCGATCACCGGGTGCCAGCTGCGGTGGTTGTTGGTGGCGTAGTTGCTGCCGGCGCCCGAGTTGGCCGCCGTGGCGCCGCCCTGGTGCGAGGCCGGGGCCTGGAACTCCTTGGCCTGGTTGGTGTAGACGGTGAGGTTGTTGGTGCCGGGCGGCGTGCCGCCGGTGCGGCGGAGCGCCGGGCGGTTGCCGGCCGGGTAGACGTTGTTGTCGGCGTAGCCGTAGTCGCTGTGGCACTTCAGGCAGACCTGGTACTCGCGCGTCACGTAGCTCGCGCTGACCGAGGTGTCGGCGCTCGCGCCCGGGTCGCCGCGCTTGACGGTGTAGCCGCTCGGCAGCGTGTGGAACGAGGTGCCGGCGTAGCTCGGCTCGACGCCCCAGCTGCCGCGCAGCACGCCCGAGGCGATGTTGGTGTGCGTGTAGCCGGTGGTGGTGTCGTGGCGGTGCGTGCCCGAGGCGTCGGGCGCCGCCGGGTTGGCGTTGAACAGGCGGTTGCGGATCACGCGGTGCGGGTTGTGGCAGTCGGTGCACTCGGCGTGGCGCGACGCCAGCTTGCTGCGCGGCTCCATGAAGTCGGCGCCGCAGCGGTTGCTGGCGCTGCTGCAGTCGAGCCCCGGCTCGCCGAAGTTGCCCGAGATCTCGTGCTCCTCGGTCGTCGCCTCCTGCTCGGCGGTGGTGATCGGCATGCGGATGGTGCGCCCGAAGGAACTCTCGATGTCCGGCACCTGGGTGGCGTTGGCCAGCGCCGACTTGGCCGCCGTGGTGTGGCACTGGTAGCAGGTGTTCTCCAGCGCCGGGTTGCCGCCCTGGCGCGCCGCCAGCGGGTTGCCGCCGGCGAAGGTGCCGTCCACGCCCTCGCGCGTGAGGCGGCGCGCGCCCTGCACGGTGTGCGTGTCGTGGCAATTCAGGCAGCCGGCCTTCCACACCGGCAGCGCGGCCGGGAACTCGCGCAGCGCGGCCGAGGTGTCGCGGTAGGTCTCGTCGGCCACGTCGGGCCGCGCGTGCGCCGAGAAGGCCCAGATGCCGAAGCTGCCGTTCTTGTCGTGGCAGCCCAGGCAGACCTGGTCGCTGGCGGCGTTGTGGGTGGCCGCGGGCGCCGCCTCCTGGAAGCGCTGCGCGCGCAGGAACTTCTGGTTGCCCTTGGTCGGGTCGAGTTCGCGCACGTGCGGGTCGTGGCAGGAGGCGCATTGCACCTGGCCCTGGCGCGCGGTGCCGGTGGGCTCCAGCGGCAGCTGCGGCTTGAAGCCGCTGGCGCGCACGCCGACCACGCTGCCGGTGGTCGCCGGCCAGCGCTGCTGCGCGTCCACCGGCCGCAGCTCGCCGTCGCGCGCCGCCAGCGCGGCGTTGAAGGTGACCGAGATCGGATGGTCGTTGCGCAGGTCGGTGCCCAGGTAGCGCGTGAAGCCGGTGGTCGTGCCCTGCCCAGGCGGCATGGTGCCGCCCGGGCCGGTGCCGGTCATCGCGATCTGCGCGTTGGGCTGGCCGTTGAGCACGTTGACGTTGCCGATGGCCAGCGTGCCGTCGTGACAGCTCAGGCACAGCTTGCTGCTGCCGCCGGGCGTGTTGTTGAAGCCCTCGGTGATGTTCAGCGCATCCAGCGTGCTCGAGGTGTAGGGCGTGTAGGTGGTGCCGGCCGGCACGCGCCGGTTCCACAGCGGGCTGCGCAGCGCGAGGCCGCCCTCGTCGGACTGGGTGGCGCCGTGCGGCGTGTGGCAGAACACGCAGACCTCGCTGGTGCCGCCCTGCCCCGCGGGCAGCGCGCGCACGCTGCCCGGCCCGGCCGCCGAGAGGTTGTGGCGCGTGCCGCGCACGTCGGACACGCGCTGCGCGTCGGCCAGCGGCGCCGGCAGCACCAGGGCCACGGCGAACGCGAGCAGCGGCGCGGCCATCCAGGCTGCCAGCGCGGCGAACGCTCGGCGCGCCATCAGCCGCCCCCCAGGAACTGGAACAGCACGATGCGGCCGTTGAACATGTCGGCGATGTGCACGCGGTTGCGCGCGTCCACCCACACGCCGGCCGGCAGGTAGAAGCGCCCGGTGGCGGTGCCGGTGCCGCCGATCGGCATCAGGAACTCGCCCTCGCGCGAGAACACGAGCAGGCTGTCGTAGTAGCTCTCGACCACGTAGACGTTGCCTTCGGCGTCGACGCCCACGCCCTTGGGCCGCACCAGGTTGCCGACCACGAGGCCGCGCGCGCCCAGGCGGCGCAGCGGCCGGCCCGCGGCGTCGAGCACCTGCACGCGGTTGTTCAGCGTGTCGGTCACGTACAGCTCGCCGGCGGCGAACGTCAGGTGGGTCGGGAAGTTGAACTCGCCCGGCGCCTCGCCGCGCCGGCCGATCGTCTGCACGTGCGCGCCGCCGGCGTCGAAGACCTTGATGTCGTGCGCCATCGTGTCGGCCACGTAGAGGCGGCCGCTCGCCGCATCGCGCGCCACGCCGGTCGGCCGCACGAGCAGGCCACGGCCGAGCGTGCGTTGCGGCGTGCCCTGCGCGTCGAGCTCGAAGACCGCGCCGAGTTCGGCGTCGGCCACCCAGACGCGCGCCGGCGCCAGCGCGATGCCGGCCGGCGCGACGAAGCGCTGGCCCTCGCTAGCCTGCTCCCACAGCAGCAGCGCGCCGGCCTTCTCGTCGAACACGAACACCGCCTGGCGGCTGGTGTCGCTGACGAACAGGCGCCCTTCGTCGTCGCCGATCACCGCGTTGGGGCGCTGCAGCACGAGCGGCGCCTCGGCGCGCTCGTCGAGCCCGGCCAGCCAGCGGCCGAAGCGGGCGAGGCCGCTCGTCGCCGCCTCGTCGCGCTTGAAGTTCGGCGCGCCGACCAGGGTGCCGGTGTAGAGGAAGCGGGGCACCTCGGGCGCCGCCGGCCACATCAGGCGCGCGCCCTCGGGCGCGTCGTCCATGCCCAGGTGCAGGCGGCCGCGCACCGAAGCGTCGGGCGGGCCCGGCGTGGCGCAGCCGGCAAGCAAGCCGCTGACCAAGGCGGCGAGCAAGCCGGCGACGACGAGGGCGCGGGCGTTCGTCATGGCGCGCTGTCGTGGGCGAACGAATACACCTGCACGAGGCCGGCCAGGCGGTCGCTGACCGCCAGGAACCAGCCGTCGGCCGCGATGCCGCCGATGCGCTGCACGCCGAGCTCGGCCGCGCTCCAGCGCAGCGTGGGCTTGCCGGCCTGCAGCCGCTTGATCGAGTGGTCCTGCGCGTCGTGCACGTAGACGCGGCCGATGCGGTCGGCGGCGATGGCCACCGGTTGCAGCAGCTCACCGCGGCCGAGCGTGCGCTGGACGCGCCCTTCGCGGCTCACTTCGTGCACCGCGCCGGCCAGGCGGTCGAGCACGAACACGCCGCCGGCGGGCGCACTGGCCAGCGCGTCCACGCCGCTCACGCGCGCGCCGCCTTCGAGCTCGGGCGCGATGCTGCGCGGCACGCCGGCGCGCTGCTCGGTCCAGGTGGCCGACAGGCCGTCGGCCAGCAGCAGCGTGGCGCCGCCGTCGGCCAGCGCCATGGCCGCCGGTGCGGCGCGCGTGATGCCGAGGCGCCAGGTCTGCAGCAGGCGGCCGTCGCGCGCGAAGCGCAGCACCTGCGCGCTGGCGGTGTCGAGCACCCAGGCCGAGAGGTCGGGGCCGAGCAGCAGTGCGCTGTCGGGGCCCACCGGCGCACCGGCCACGCCGCTGACGAGCTGGCCGTTCAGCTCGGCGCGCCACAGGCGCTGCGTGGCCGTGTCGGCGACCAGCAGGTCGTTGCCCTGCAGCGCGAGCGCGCCGGGCGCGATCCAGCGCGTGAACATGCCGGTGCCGCCGGCGGCCGGGATGCCGAGCGGCGGCAGCGCCGGCGTGAGGAAACCGCCCTGCAGCGTGCGCCAGCGCAGCGGTTGACCGGGCCGCGCGACCGGCGCCGCCTCGGGGTCGCTGGCGCAGCCGTCGGCCAGCAGCAGCGCGGCGAACGCCGCGGCGCCGCTGAGGACGAGGCGGCGGTCCATCGTCACCAGCGCCCCGGCCCCGAGGTCTGCGCGCCGCCCACGATGCCGCTCTTGAGCCCCGGCTTGCCCGAGTGGCAGAGGTCGCAGCGCTCGGGTCCCCAGGCGATCTGGCCGTTGTGGCACAGGCCACAGAACTTGCCGTCGATGATGTCGCTCATGCGCACGTCGTTGGCGCCGGCGCGCATCGTGAAGCCGAGCTCGTAATGGCAGACCTTGCAGCGGAAGCGGATGCGGTGGAACCAGTGCGGGAAGATGACCGGCCGCACGCCCTCGGCCTCGGAGCGGCGGTTGAGCACGACGTCGCCGTACTCGGCCCACGGCGCGTCGGGCGCGGCGGCCAGCAGCAGCGGCAGCAGCCAGGCCCAGCGCTTCATGGCGTCTTCGGCCCCGGGTTCGGAGCGGGCGACGGCGACGGCGGCGATGCCTGCCGTTCGCGCGCGGCCTGCAGCTCGCGCTGCCGCTGCTCGAACTGCCGCACCTGCGAGTGCGGCAGGCTGTGGCAGCGGTTGCACTCGGTGAGCGGGAAGGCCACCGCGCCATGGCAGACGCCGCACTGCTCGCCCTCGAGGATGGCGCTCATGCTCAGGCGGTTGGCGCCGCGCTCGGCCTTGAAGAGCCGGTCGTGGCAGTTGCTGCAGTCCAGCCACAGCGTGTGCGCGCGGTGCGGGAACACCACCGACGGCAGCGAGCCGTAGCGTGCGACCAGGATCGCGTCCTCGCGCACCCTGACCTCGGTGCCGGCGAACAGGTTGGTGCGCGGGTCGATGGCACCGCTCTCGATGGCCTGCACCCAGTTGACGAGGTTGCCCGCGCCGTCGCGCGGCAGCGGCGCCAGCGCCTCGGCCGGCTGCTGCAGCAGCCCGATGGCCGGGCTCTTCGGGTCGTGCAGGCCGTCTTCCTCGAGGCGCTTCCACAGCGACGCGGCCGCGGCCAGCGCCGTCAGCAGCAGCAGGGCGAGGACCACGGCGCGCTGCTTCACGCACGGTCAGCCGGGAATGAAGATGCCGCCGGCACGGATGGCGCGCACCAGTTCGCGCGTGGAGTCTTCGAGCCCCTTGATCGCCGCCTCGTGATCGCCGCGCTGGGCGCGCGCCTCGGCCTCGCCGCGCAGCACGCCGGCACGGTCGACGAAGCCCTTCATCAACGAGGCGGCCTCCTTGCGGTCGGCCAGCAGCACCTGGATCAGCATGCGGTGGGTGTCGTTGCGGTCGAGCTCGTACTCGTACTCCTCGCGCTTGTTGGCGAAGGTGAGCGCGCGCACCAGCGTGTCGCCGCGGCGCTGCGCCTCGATCGACACGCGCGCCATCAGGTAGGCGCGTTCGAGCGGCGCGCGGGCCGGCTCGAGCGCGCCGCGCGCGGCCAGGCCCTCGGCCTCGGCGAGCAGCGCGGCGATGCGCTGCGTGGCCGCCACCGCCTCGCCGGGGTTGCCCTTCTCCTGCGTGATGCGCTGCTGCGCGGCGAGCAGCGCGCGCGTGCTGGCCAGCCGCGCCTCGAAGTCGGCGCGCTGCTTGTCGCCGGTGATCTGCTCGGGCTTGGCCAGGCGCGCGCCGTTCATCATCTCGCGCGCCGCCTGGTCGAGCGCACGCGCCGCGCCGGCGCTGTCGCCGGCCTTGAACATGGCGCTGGCCTCGCGGTGCAGCAATCGAGCGTTGTCGCGCTTCTCGCGCGCCGCCGGCTCGCCGCTGGCTTCGATCTGGCGCGCCGCCGAGGAGCGTTCGATCAGGGTGGCCACCGACTGCAGGCGGCGTTCGAGCGGGTCGGGGTCCTGGGCTGCGCTGCGGCCGGCCGCGGTGAGCGCCGCACACGCTACGAGCGCCCCGAGCAGCAGCATGACGTGGACCGGGCGCTTCATGGACGTTCCCCTTCGGCCGGCGGCGCGACGACGCCGGCCGCGGCCAGTGCGCGCTGCACGTACAGCGTGGCGCTGCGGACATGGGCCAGCGCCTGCGTCACGTTGCCGGCGTCGCGCTGCTGCACGGCCTGCTCGCGCAGCGTGCGCGCGGTGTCGGCATAACGCGTGGCCAGCGCGGCGGCGTCGGGGCGCGGGCGCAGCTCGGCCAGCGCCAGCGGCAGCAGCTCGGCCAGGCCCTGGTGGCGCGCCAGCTCCAGCTGCAGCTCCTCGGCCGGCGTGCCGGGGCGCACGGTGTAGTCGAGCTCGCGCGTCTGCAGCGTGCGCGCCATGCCGACCAGCAGGTGCTTCTCGGCGCTCGCCATCACGTGCAGCGACTCCTCGTAGCGCCCCTGCTGGCCGAAGCCCCTGGCGGTGGCCAGCAGGCCCATCGCGGCCATGCGGTCGCCGTCCTCCACCTCGGAAGGCGGCACGCGCTGGCGCCAGCTCTCGAGCAGGCGCTCCAGGTTGGCCTGCACCTGCTCGTGGCGCGTGCGCAGCGCGGCCTGGCGCGCCGGCTGGTCGGGCACCATGCGCCGCGCGTGGCCGAGGTGGCGCAGCGCCTCGTCGGCCGAGCGGCGCGCGGCGGCGAAGTCGCCGCGCTTGAAGGCGTCTTCGGCGATCGAGTGGTGCAGCCGGCCTTCGTTGAGATGCGCCACCGCGGCGCTGTCGCCGCTGGCCACGATGCGCTGCGCGGTGGGCGAGTCGGCGAGCAGCTGCGCGGCCAGGCGCAGGCGCTGCTCGGTCTGCGCGCGTGTCTCGTCGGCAGGCTGCGCCGGCGCGAGTGCAGGCAGTGCCGACAGCGCGGGCAGCGTGGCCAGGGCCAGCCAGGCCGCCCAGCGCGGCAGCGCCCTGGTCACTTCTTGTCCTCCGCCACCGTGGCCACCGCCTTCTTGCGCGAGTGGCACAGCCGGCATTCGCTGACCGGGAAGGCCACCTTGCCGTGGCAGACACCGCACTTCTGGCCGAGCAGGATGGCGGCCATGCTGATCTGGTTGGCGCCCTTCTGCGGCACGAAGATCGCCGGGTGGCAATTGCTGCAGTCCAGCCACTCGGTGTGCTGCTTGTGCGGGTAGACCACGTCGGGCATCGAGCCCTTGACCTCGCGCACGATGTTGAGGTCCATCACGATGGCCGCCGCGTTGGGGTCGCTCTTGTCCCAGCGCGGCGCGAGCAGCTTGTTGTCCAGCGCCTTGACCCAGTCGACGTGGTTGCCGGCCGTGCTGCGCGGCCACTTGGCGAAGGCCTCGGCCGGCGGCTGCAGCTGCGCCGTCATGTCGTTGGCCGGATCGTGGATGCCCGACTCCATGGCCGGCCGGTTGACGCGCGGCGGCGGGCGCAGCAGGCGGTTGAAGGCGTTGACCTCGGCCGAGGCGGGGCCGGCGGCAGGGGCGCGCGCTGCGGCGGTCACCGCGGCCGGGGCGGCGGGCGAGGTCGCAGCGGGCGCTGCGGCGGCAGGGGCCGGCGTGGGCGCCGGAGCGGGAGCGGGAGCGGGCGTGGGCGCGGGCGTGGGCGCGGGGGCCGCTGCAGGTGCAGCCGCCGCCACGGCGCGCGCCGGCGGCGCGGCGGCCGCGGCCGGCGCCTTCAACGCACCGGCGGCCATGAACTCGATGGCCGCGCGCAGTTGCGCGTCGGTCAGGTCGACGCGGCCGCCCTTGGGCGGCATGCCCTTGCTCGTGCCGGCGATCGCGCTCTTGAGCAGGCCGTCGAGGCCACCCTTGGCCGCCGCACGCGGCTCCCAGGCCACCACTTCGCCCGGCTTGGGCGCGCCCAGCACGCCGGCACCGTGGCAGGCGGCACAGGCCGAGTCGTAGACCGCCTTGCCGGCCGCGGCTGCGGTGGTGGCGGCCGCGGCGGTCCCCGCAGCCGCAGCGGCCGGCGGGGCCGTGCGCTGGGCCGGCGCGGCGGCCGCGGGCGCGGCCTTGAGCGCACCGGCGGCCATGAACTCGATGGCCGAGCGCAGCTGCGCTTCGGTCAGGTCCATGCGTCCGCCCTTGGGCGGCATGCCCTTGGCGGTGCCGGCGATCGCGCTCTTGAGCAGGCCATCCAGGCCGCCCTTGGCGCTGGCGCGCGGCGCCCAGGCTGCGGCATCGCCGGGCTTGGGCGCGCCGAGCACGCCAGCGCCGTGGCAGGCCGCGCAGGCCATGTCGTAGACCGCCTTGCCGGCGGCCTGAGCCGCAGCGGTCAGCGGCGCCATCGCGCCGGCTGCCACGAGACCGATGATCACGAGCGAGCGCTTCATCGCCGGCCCCTCAACGCCGCGCGCCCGAGGCCGCCGGCGCCGCCGCCACCGGCGCGTCCAGCCGCGGCAGCGTGCTCTCGTGCACCTGGGTGGGCAGGCCGGGCTTGCCGCTGTGGCAGAGGTTGCAGTTCTCCACCGACCAGGCGATCTCGCCGTTGTGGCAGGCGCCGCAGAACTGGCCGTCGATGATCTTGACCATGTTGACCTGGTTGCCGCCGGCCTTGAACTGGAAGCCGAGGTCGGCATGGCAGACCTTGCAGCGGAAGCGCACGCGGTGGAACCAGTGCGGGAACACCACCGGCCGCATGCCGGCGGCGTCGGAGAAGTTGTTCATCACCACGTCGCCGTACTCGGCCGGCGTGGGGGCGGCCAGCAGCGCCAGCAACACCCCCGCGATCAGCGCCTGCAACTTCATCGACACTCCTCAGAAGCGGCGCTGCGCGCGCGCCTGCACGGCGGCCACGCTGCGCCCCTCGACACGCGCCACGCGCGCCGCCAGGCGGGCGTCGAGCTTGCCGATCGTGTAGTCCAGACGCGCCTCGGCCGACTCGGTGACGCGCTCGCGCGGCGCGTCGATGTCGCCGAGCGCGCGCCGCTCGATCACCTGGCTGGTGGCGGCCAGCAGCAGCGAGAACTTCAGCCGCGGCACGCCGAATACGCGCTGCTGCTCGTAGCTGGCGCTGCCGCTGTAGAAGGGCGCCCAGTCCAGGCTCTGCTCGCGCCGCTCGCCGCTGAACACGTCGAGCTCGCTGGTCTCGCTGCGCGTGGCCTGCGCCGTGAAGGCCGCCGACCAGCTCGACCAGCGCGACAGCGCCACGCGCTGGCTGAGCTGCAGGTTGACGAGCTGGAAGCGTCCGCGCGTGCCGCCGAAGCTGCGCGAGTCGCTCGCCGACAGCGCGGCCAGGGTCTGGCTGCCGGTCTCGCCCAGGCGCTGCCAGGCCACGTTGAAGCCGTGTGCCAGCGCGCTCGCGTCGGGCCGCGTGCTCGATTCGTGCAGCACGCCGCCGCTCTGCGTGAGGCCGAGCGCGAGCATCGCGCCGGCGCCGAGCGGGAACTCCTGCGACACGCCGTGCGCCAGCTGCAGGCCCACCACCTGGCGCGCGCCGTTGGCGGTGTCGCGCGTGCCGCCGGCACTGAGCGTGGCGCTCGGCGCATAACGCCAGCCGGCGAACAGGAGTCCGATCGGCGTCCAGGCCAGCGTGGCATTGGCGCCGACGCTCGTCTGCGCGTCGTTGCCGGCGCTGTCGAGCCGGTTGGCCGAACCGGCGAGCGCGGTGCGCCAACCGCCCCCCAGCTCCTGCGCGCAGCCGAGGGTGGCGTTGACGGCCTCGGCGCGCGCCGCGTCGTCGCTGCCCAGCGTGCGCGCCTGCACCCAGCGCGCGCTGCCGGTGAACAGCGGCGCGCCGCGACCGCCGTACACGCCGTTGGCGCCGTTGCTGCCGTTGCCGAGCCGCCAGGTGCCGAAGGTGGAGATCTGGCGCAGGTCGCTGCCGTTGTCGAAGTCGCGTCCCTGCAGGCGCGTCTCGTTCCACGAGGCCATCGTCTCCAGCTGCAGCGCCGGGCTCGGCAGCCAGCCATGGCGCGCCACCAGGGACGAGGTGGTGGTGTGCTCGTCGTGGTCGCTGTGCCGGTGGTCGGTGTGGGTGGCGTTGAAGTCCAGGCGGTGCGCGCCCGCCTGCTGCTGCGCGGTGAGGCCGGCGCTCACCAGGCGGTCGCGTGCGGTGTCGGTCTCGAGCGTGCTGTGGTCGAGCACCACCTGCACACTGGCGTTGCCGCGCTCGGGGCGCCAGCTCTGGGTGGCCACCACGCGCTGCGAGCGGTAGTCGCTGCCCAGGTTGAGCGCGCCCGAGTCGCTGCGGCTGCGGCTGTCGCTCACGTCGGCGCGCAGCTCGAAGGGGAAGCGGCTCATCGGGAACACCGTCAGCGCGGCGCGGCCGGTCAGGCCGAAGGCGTCGTTCGCCTCGTCGCGGCCGCCGCCGGCGCGGCTGGCCACCCAGCCGAAGCCCAGGCGCACCTGGATGAACCAGGGCATCCAGACGTGGCTGGCGAAGTCGACGTCGCCGGTCTGCAGCAGGTTGGTCGAGCGCTGGCCGTCCTCCAGGCGCAGCGTGCGCGCCTCGACGGCCAGCGCGCCGCTGACGCGCCAGGGCGCGAAGCGCCACTGGATGCCGCCGCCCTGCAGCGGCTCGGCGGCGCGCGCCGCGGGCGCCTCGCCGGTGGGCGGATCGGCCTCGACCGGGCCGCCGGGCACGAAGGGCGCGGCGTGCACGCCGGGCGCGGCCAGCGCCAGGGCGAGCGGACCGCACCACCAGCGGCCACCGGGCCAGCGCCGACCCGGCCACGCCGGGCTGCGGCGGCGGCTGGGGCGCTGACTCGGCATGCGGCGGGCTCGGTGGCTGAGCGGCGGCCGAGCGCCGCGGTCAACCCGCGCGCGGCTTGTCGGTCGGACCCCGCAGCGGCGCATAGTGGCTCTCGTCGATGCGGATCGGCGTGGCCTGGCGCAGTTCGGCGATCAGCTTCTTCCAGCGCGCCTCGCCTTCCTCGCGCTGCCACAGGTCGCCGGCGCGCTCGCGCACCTGCTCGAAGCTGCGCTGCTCGGCCTTCTTGCGGCCCACCAGGCGCAGGATGGCGTAGCCCTCGAGCAGGCGCACCGGCTCGGACAGCGCGCCCACGGCGAGCGCGTCGACCACGCCGTGCACCGCCTCGGGCAGCATGCCGCGGTGCGTGTAGTCCATCTCGCCGCCGCGCGGCGCGGTGCGGTCGGCCGAGTGCAGGCGCGCCAGCTCGGCGAAGTCGGCTCCGCCGACGAGCTTCTTGTGGATCGCGAAGGCCTCGGCCTTGGCGCTGTTCCACACCGCGGTGGGCGAGCTCGGGTCGACGCGCAGCAGGATCACCGCGAGCTTGACCTGCTCGGGCTCGACGAAGAGCTCGCGGTGCTTGTCGTAGTAGGCGCGTGCCGTGGCCTCGTCGGGCTCGGGCACGGTCCTGATCAGTTTCTCGAAGCGCTCGAGCAGGCTCTCGGTCTCGAGCTGCGGCACGACGGCCGCGAGCATCTTCTCGCGGTTGGCGGCCCAGTTGGCGCTGCCCTTGTACTGCGCGTCGTAGCCGGCGACGGTGGCCTTGATCTTGTCGCGGTCGGGTTGCACGCCGCGCTTCCTGGCCTCGGCCAGCAGCAGCACGCGGTTGACCATGTCGTCGCCCACCTCGCGCTGGAAGCGCGCCACCTCGGCCTCGGGCGGCTTGGCGTGGTAGTACTTCTTGCGCATCGCCACGGCGAGTGCGCGCTGGTAGTCGGCACCGCTGATCACGACGTCGCCCACGCGGGCGAAGGTCGCGCTGGCTCGTGCGCTGGCGGGCGCCGAGGCGGCCGGCTCCGCGGCGGCGGCGGCGATGCAGGTCGCGGCCAGGCAGGCCCCGAGCAGGATGCGGCCCCGGGGGCGGACGGACTCGCGGACGGACTCGCGAACAGACACGGCAGGCACGGGCGGTGGAGGAGGTTGATGGGGTTGAAGGGGCCGGCGCGGACGCGTGTCCGCGCCGGCTGCGGACTCAGTGCAGTGGACCCTCTTGTCGGTCTTGGGGCTTCACTTCACGTGGCAGGCCGTGCACACGGCGCTGTTGGCGTTGCTGATGCGCAGGAAGGTCTCGCCGCCGCTCTGGCCCGTGCCCGCCGGGCCGGCCTGGCCGCTGGAGACGTGCGGGTCGTGGCAGCTCGCGCATTCCACCAAGGGGCCGAGGCCGCCGGTGGCGCGCTGGTACAGCGGCAGGTCGGTGCGCTGCTTGCCGGTGCCGCCGGTATCCACCCAGAAGATCTGGTTGCCGTTGATGAGCTGCGTTTCCGGAGCGCGGAAGTCGCCGTCGCGGCAGGTGCCGCTGACCGTGCCGCCGGCGCCGGCGAGGCCGCCGCCGCAGTACTGGATGCCGATCGGGTGGTCGTTGGACAGGTCGGTGCCGAGCAGCGCCGGACCGCTCGTCAGGCGGCCGGTGGTGGCGTTGACGGTGGCGCCGGTCCAGGCCCAGGTGCGGCCGTCGTTGCCGCCGCCGTCGGCGACCACGCCGCCCGAGCCGGGCGCGTTGATCACGTTGTCCATCGCCTGCGTGCCGTCATGGCAGGACAGGCAGGCCATCGAGATCGAGCCGACCGGCGCGATGGTGCCGTCCAGCGACGGCGTCTGCAGCGTGGCGTAGCTGGTGTAGGTGCCGCCGCCCGCGGGCGTGCCGTCGGCGCCGAGGCGCTTGTTCCACAACGGCACCGGCGCGGCGGTGTCGGCGCCGTGCGGGGTGTGGCAGAACACGCAGATCTCGGCCGTCTCGCCGGTCTGGTTGCGTCCCGCGGGGCCGGTGCCGGACCCGAGGTTGTGCTTGGTCGTCGCAATGCCCACCGGGGTCTGCGCCTGCACGCTGCCGCACAGCGCGAAGAGCAACGCTGCCAGCGCCGCGCCCCACCCCATACGACTGCGCACACGACCGGAAAGCCATGGCAATTTCATGTCGTCCTCGCTCGAAAGTTCATCAGGTTGAGTTGATCGATCGTCGTCACCTGGTGCACTCCCCAATGCCTTGCGTGACGCACTGCGTTCTGCACGTTGCGTGCCACGCACCGGCCGGGGGGCCGCCCCTGGGGCGGCCCCTGCGGGCGATCCAGCTATTCGGAACGCGGCCGGGGCGTTTTCCCGGCTTCGGGAAATCGCGTCCGAGGGGCGCGGCTGGGGAGTGGGAGGGCGCTGCGCGCCGGCCCGCGGCGCGGCTTCTCAGCGCACCACGGGGCGCTGCGCGAGGAAGCCGCTGCCGGCCTTGAGCGTGGCCGGGCGGTAGACGTCGATCTTGCGGAACCACTGATCGACCATGTAGACGCGACCGTCCTCGTCCACCGCGATGCCCGAGGGCAGCATGTAGCGCGCCGGCCCGTCGCGCTCGCTGCGCTCGCCGACGAAGAGCAGCAGCTCGCCGTCGGGGTTGAAGATCTGGAAGTTGCCGAACGCGGTGTCGACGACGTAGA
>Ga0073934_10004889_pt1 | contig 21559 bp, 20 predicted proteins | sample LarsenN4metaG_FD_76834 | JGI IMG/M metagenome (GOLD analysis project Ga0073934, IMG submission 76834) | Hot spring sediment bacterial and archeal communities from British Columbia, Canada, to study Microbial Dark Matter (Phase II) - Larsen... ...
CGGCAGCGACACGCTCAATGGCGGCAGCGGCGACGACTATCTCGATGGCGGCACTGGCGGTGACAGCCTCAAGGGCGGCCTGGGCAACGACGTCTATTGCGTCGACCAGTCTGCCGACATCACGCAGGAAGCCGCCAACGAGGGCATCGACACCATCATCAGCGTTGTCAACTGGACGCTGGGTGCGAACTTCGAAAACCTGGAACTGGCCGGCACGGCGCAAAACGGCACCGGCAGCCTGCTCGACAACGTGATCAGCGGCAACGCGCAGGCCAATTCGCTGCGCGGCGAAGCCGGTGCTGACACGCTCACGGGTGGGAGTGGTGCGGACACCCTCTCCGGCGGCATCGGCAATGACAGTCTTGAAGGCGGCGACGGCAACGACAGTTTCCTTTTCGACAGCAAGCCAGACAGCCGCAACAACACCGACCGCATTACTGATTTTGAAAGCGGCGGCGATCGCATCCTCCTGGACGATGCGCACTTCGGTGCGCTCATCGCCGGCTCACTCGCTGCAGGCGCTTTCGTCTACGGGCGTGCGGCGCGAGAGCCCGATGACCGCATCATTTTCGACGTCGCCACCGGCCGCCTCTATTACGACGCCGATGGCAGTGGAAGCCAGCTGGCCGTCAAGTTTGCCGAGGTTCAAGGCTCTCCGGTGCTCGGAGCGGCCGACTTCCAGATCATCTAGCCGTCTGCTGCACGGCCTGCCGGTAACGTCATGGACGCGGGGATTGCGTCCATGATGGCCGCGCCTTCCGCGTTCGGTTCAGCCCTTCTCCGGTTTCCACTGTGATGCGCCGAGCAGCACCAGGCGCAGCTGTTTCTCCAGCACCTTCACCATCTGCTGTTCGTCTTCCGGCCTGCCGGCCGGGAGGTCGAGGATGTCCATCACCGCGTTCACCATCGTGCTGACGATGAGCCCAGCCATCATCTGCAGGTCTTCCGTCTGCCACGCGTTGAGCGCGGGAAAGCGGCCGAGATCGGTGGCCAGCTCGCTGACGAACAGGCGCACCTCGGTGCGTATGGCGGTGCGCAGCGCGCTGCGCCCGCCGGCGCGTTCGCGCAGCACGAACTGGAAGTAGCGGTCGTTCTGCCGCACGTGCGCGACGAACGCCTGCACCGACCGATGCACGAGCTGTTCGGTGGGAAAGGTGCCGGTGCGCGCCGCGCGCATCATCTGCCGCAACGTGCGGAAGGATTCATCGACGAGGGCGAGGCCGAGTTCGTCCATGTCGCGGAAGTGGCGATAGAACGCCGTCGGCACGATGCCCGCCTCGCGGGTGACCTCGCGCAACGAGAGGCTGGCGAAACTCTGCTCGCCCTCGAGCAATTTCAGCGCGGCGTCGAGCAGCCCCTGGCGGGTCTTCTGCTTCTTCTCCTCGCGCGGGCCGGTCTGCTGGTTCATGGCGTTGTCCTCGGGGCCTGCCGGCAGCGCCGGGGAGGCAGGCGGCGGGCCGCCATTACGAACGTACACTGAGTTTGCCAGCGGCAAGCCGGTGTACATCAAACGAAATCATTAGAACTCATAACTTCATGATATGCAAAGGGCAAAATAATTCAGTGAACAGGTGTTGACTAAAATCAGGCCATGCGTATTGTGTGCACATCTGTTCACTGAATGTCCCGGACGGGACGACTTGAAGGAGGTGTGACATGAACCGGGCCCCTGGTCTTTCCAACGGTATCCGTCGCCTGCTGGCATCCGACGTCGTCGCCACCCTGGCCACGCCGCACGGGGTCGACCGTTACCTGGAGCTGTTCAACCCCCTGTGGTCGGTCAGGGAAGTGCGCGCCGAGGTGGTCGAGACCCTGCGCGAGACCGCCGACACCACCACCCTGCGCCTGCGCCCGAACAGCAACTGGCTCGGCCACCGTGCCGGCCAGTTCGTCCGCATCACCGTCGACCTGGACGGCGTCGCCCGCACCCGCTGCTACTCCATCTCCTCGTCGGCGCTGCGCCGCGACGGCCTCATCGACATCACCGTGAAGACGGTTGCCGGCGGCAAGGTGTCCGGCCCGCTCGGCGGCGCGGCCTGGCCGGGCATGATCGTCACGCTGTCGCAGGCCGAGGGTGACTACGTGCTGCCGGAAGACTGGGGCACCCGCGTCGTGCTGATCTCCGGCGGCAGCGGCATCACGCCGAACATGGCGATGATCCGCACGCTCATCGACGAGCGTTACGCCGGCCACATCGACGTACTGCATTACGCGCCGACCTACGACGACGTCATCTTCGGCGGTGAACTCGTCGACCTCGCCGAGAAGCACCCGAACATCCGCCTGCGCTTCGGCCTGACCCGCGCCGCCGCTGACGGTGATGACTTCGAAGGCCACTTCTCGGCGGCCCACCTCGATGCACTCGTCGCGGCAGACGAACTCGCCGGCACCGACATCTACGTTTGCGGCCCGAACGGCCTGATCGATGCCGTGCGTGCAGAAATCGCCGGGCGCGGCCTGGCGAAGGCACTGCACGTCGAGCAGTTCACGGCACAGACGCCGGCACCGGTGGCCGAGGCCGCCGGCGGCGAAGTGCGCTTCGTTCGCGCCGAGCGCTACGTGACCAGCGATGGCCGCACGCTGCTCGACCAGGCCGAGGCGGCCGGCCTGAAGCCGGATGCCGGCTGCCGCATGGGCATCTGCATGGCCTGCAAGTGCACGAAGGCAAAGGGCGTGACGAAAAACGTGCTCACCGGCGAGCTGTCCACCGAGCCGAACGACGAGATCCAGCTTTGCGTCTCCGTCCCGGTCGGCGACGTCACGCTCGACATCTGAACGCATCGCGCACCCAGACAACGCATTCCGCCACGAAGGGAACCAGGAGAGCTGCCATGACCGCCGCCAACGAGACCATCCAGAACGCGATTGCCCGTCCGAACCACACCAGCCCGACCATCCAGCGCGCCTTCCCGCACCTGACGGCCGACCAGGTGGAGGAGTTCGGCCGCGAGCTCGACGCCATCCGTGCGCGCCACATCGCCGACCTCGGCGAGCGCGACGCGACGTATATCCGCAACCTGATGAAGTTCCAGCGCCGCTGCGAGATCGGCGGCCGCGCGTTGCTGTTCGCCGGCATCCTGCCGCCGGCGTGGCTGGCGGGCACCGCGCTGCTCTCCATCTCGAAGATCCTCGAGAACATGGAGATCGGCCACAACGTGATGCACGGCCAGTACGACTTCATGAAGGACCCGAACATCGACGGCAAGAAGTACGACTGGGACACCGTCTGCCCGGGCGACACCTGGAAGCATTCGCACAACTACATGCACCACACCTTCACCAACATCGTCGGCAAGGACCGCGACGTCGGTTACGGCATCCTGCGCATGGCCGAAGAGCAGCCCTGGGAGCCGAAGTACCTCGGCAACCCGGCCTATGCACTCGCGCTGGCGCTGCTGTTCCAGTGGGGCGTCGGCCTGCACGACATCGAGACCGAAAAGGTCTGGAGCGGCGAGAAGTCGCGCGAGCAGGCGCTGGCCGAACTGAAGGTGTTCTGGAAAAAGGCGCGCAAGCAGGTCCTCAAGGACTACGTGGTTTTCCCGGCACTGGCCGGCCCCTTCTTCCTGCCGGTGCTGCTCGGCAACGCCACCGCCAACGTCGTGCGCAACGTCTGGGCCTTCAGCGTCATCTTCTGCGGCCACTTCCCGGACGGCACCGTGATGTTCACGGAAGAGGAGTGCCGCAACGAAACGCGTGGCCAGTGGTACCTGCGCCAGTTGCTCGGCTCCGCCAACATCGAGGGCGGCAAGCTGATGCACATCGCCACCGGCAATCTGTCGCACCAGATCGAGCACCACCTTTTCCCGGACATCCCTGGCCACCGCTACGCGGAGATTTCCGTGGAAGTGAAGGCGCTCTGCGCGAAGTACAAGCTGCCGTACAACACCGGCACGATGAGCCGGCAACTGTTCACGGTGGCGCGCCGCATCGTTGCGCTCGCGCTGCCGCCGAAGCGCAAGTCGGCCGCGCAGCCGGCGCTGGCCTGAGACACGCGCCGTCAACGCAGGGAAACCGGTACGGACACACGGGAGTGAACGCCATGATCGAGAAAATCGAGAGCATCAAGGACACGCTGCAGTCGGCCGTGGACAACGGCACCGAACGCCTGGAGCGCATCCACAACATGATCGCGGACTACGCCGCGCAGAACGTGCGCGAGATCCGCGGCGAAGACGTCATCGACCGCAAGTCGATCTATGACCTGATCCGCGGCATCAACCGCGAGATCGGCGAAGCGGCGACGGACGTGTTCGAGATGCTGGAGAACGCGCAGCGCGCCAACGAGGCGCGCCGGGCGTCGTCGGGCAAGGAATCCTGAACCAGGGCTGCACGCCGGAGGGCAATGCGATGAGCCAGCAAGCACAGAACACCACCCGTATGCTCGTGGCGGGCTTTGACTGGGGCACACGGCGCGTCGAGCGCTTCCATCGCCTGATCGCCGAATTCGCACGCTCGCGGCAACAGCCGGAAGCGAGCAGCGAGCAGGCCTACGAGTTCGTGCGCACGCTCGGGCGCGAGGTCGGGGAGACGGTCAACGGCGCGCTGATGATGGCGGAGATGGCGAAAAAGGCGCGGTGATGATTGCCGCGCCGGCCCCCGCTGCCTGCGGTCGGTGCGTATCAGTCGAGGAAGGTGATGCCGCCCTTCAGGTGCGGCTTGATGTTCTCGCGATCGCGGACTTCGAAACGGATGCCCTTGTCCTCGGCCTTGTGCAGGAAGGTGACGTCGGCCGGCAGGAACACCGGCAGCTTGAAGGCCACGTCCACCGTGAACGGCCGCGCACCGATCTGCGGCGTCAGTGCCGCCACCGCCCGCGCCTTCGTCCACATGCCGTGCACGATGTGACGCTTGAAGCCGAACGCCCTGGCGGTGAGCGGCCACAGGTGGATCGGGTTCATGTCGCCGGACGCGCGGCCGTAACGGCGGCCCATGTCGTCGGCGATCTTCCAGGTTTCGCGCGTGGCGCCGGACATGTCGTCGGCAGCGCTGTCGGCCTTCTTCTCGCCGGCGCCGCCGGTGGCGTGGCGGTGCAGCATGGTGCTGCTGCTTTCCCAGACTTTCCTGCCGCCGGTGCTGGCTTCGGTGAGCACGCTGAACGCGGTGCCTTTCTCGTGCGCTTCCAGCGCGCCGAAGCGGCAGGTGATGTCGAGCTCGTCGCTGATGGTGATGGCGCGATGGCGGGTGATGCGGTTGGAAATGTGCACCAGGCCGAGCAGCGGGAACGGGAACTGCGCGTCGGTCATCAGTTCCATGTGCAGCGGGAAGGCGAGGATGTGCGGGTAGATGGCCGGCATTTCACGGCCGGAAAGAAAACCGCAGGCGTTGTTGTACTGCTCCAGCTTGCCGGCGTCGGCGCGCTGGCGACGCAGGGTGACGCTGATGTCCGGCAGGCGCTTCTCGCCGGCGTGCTTGCCGCGCAGCAAGGCGCGGCGGTAGAGCGTCAGCGTCGGTGTCGGTGCCTTCAGTTCGCGTTTCATCAGGTGGGCCATGCGTAACTCCGGAGGACAGTGGCATGCAATGGGCGGCGATTATAGGCAGCGGCACGGCGCGCTCCATTGACGGAAAGGGCAGGGTGCCGGCGTCGCACGTGCCCATGCTGCCGGCAACGATGCCCTGGCCCGCCTGCCCGCCGCCTCCGGCATTCGTTGCCGCACGCGCCATGTCCTCTCTACTATTGCCTGCCACTGTCTGGGAGGGGCTGATGAGCGAACTGACCGATGCGGTGATCGTGCTGCGGATGATCTACCAGGCCATGAAGAAGGCCGGCGTAGACGCCGACGCCGTGCTCAATCGCCTCGGCATGGCGACCAGCCAGCTCGACAACGCCAGCCTGCGCACACCGCACGCCGGCCACCACCTGTTCTGGCGGGCGGTCGAGGAGGTGACCGGCGACCGCGATGCCGGCCTGCACCTGGCGCCGCACATCCCGGTGTTTCGCGGGCAGGTCCTCGAATACCTGTTCCTCTCCAGCCCCACCTTCGGCGACGGGCTCAAGCGTGCGCAGAAGTACCAGCGCCTGCTGTCGGATGCCGTCGATTCCCGGCTCGAACTGACGCCGGCCGAGTGTTACCTCGCCTTCGGCAGCGCGGTGTCGGCCGCCGGCAGCGACACCGGCGTGCCGCGTCACACCGCCGACTGCGTGGCGATGGGCCTTCTGCACTTCTTCTCGCACATCACGGAAGGCGGCTTCACGGCCGAGAAAATCTGCTTCACGCACCGCGGCGGCCACAACCCGGCGGCGTACGAGCAGGTGTTCGGCTGCCCGGTGCTGTTCGGCCAGGCGGAGAACCGCATCCATTTCAACCGGCTGGTGCTTGCGCGGCCCTCGCCGCACGCGGAACTGGACCTGCTGCGCCTGCACGAGCAGGTGGCCAGCGAGCGCGTCGCCGAGCTGGAGCGTCGCGACCTGGTGGCGCAGGTGCGCCGCATCATCGGAGAGAGCCTCGAGGACGGCGAGGTCAGCCTCGAGCACGTGGCCTCGCGCCTGGGCATCAAGCCGCGCGCGCTGCGCACGCGGCTGGCAGAGGCCGACACCAGCTTCAACCACGTGCTCGCCGACTACCGTTGCCGGCTCGCCAAGCGCCTGCTCGCCGGCACCGACGAAACCATCGACCAGATCGTCTATCTCACCGGCTTCTCCGAGCCGAGCACCTTCTACCGCGCCTTCAAGCGCTGGGTCGGCGAAACGCCGATCGAATACCGCAAGCGCAAGAAAGCCGAGTGATGCATGTGCGCGTTCCGCGTTGACCTCGACGGCGCGCTGGCGCGCCTGCGCAGCGGCGACATCGTCGCCATCCCGACGGAAACGGTTTACGGCCTTGCCGGCGACGCCCGCCAGGAGGCGGCGCTGCGCCGCATTTTCGCGTTGAAGGGCCGCCCGCTCAGCAATCCGCTGATCGTGCATGTCCGTGACGCCGCGGCGGCGCGCGGCTGGGTGCGCGGCGAGATTCCCGCGCCCGTGCAGGCACTGATGGCAGCGTTCTGGCCCGGCCCGATGACGCTGGTGCTGCCGGCGGCCGACGACGTGTCCCGGCTGGTGACCGCCGGCGGCGATTCCGTGGCGCTGCGGGTGCCGGCGCATCCGCTCGCGGCCGAATTGCTGGCGCGCTTCGGCGGCGGCCTGTGCGCACCCAGCGCGAACCGTTCGGGCTATGTCAGCCCGGTATCCGCTGAACACGTGCTTGCCGACTACACCCACGACGCGCTGGCCGTGCTCGACGGTGGCGTCTGCCCGCGCGGCATCGAATCGACGATCGTGCGGCCGCGTGGCGAACGGCTGGAAATCCTGCGCCCGGGTGCCTTGTCGCTGGCGGACTTGCAGCGCGCCTGGGGCGGGCCGGTGGAGTACATCGGCAAGCCGGAAATCGCGGTGCCCGGCAGCGCGCCTCGCCACTACGCGCCGCGCACGCCCACGCGCCTGCTGCCACGCGAGCGCCTGCACGAAGCGGGCGAGGGCGCGGCAGTGATCGTGCTGGCGCCGGTTCCGCCGCTGCCGTCCGCTGTGCGGGTGGCGTGCCTGCCGCGCGAGGCGGGCGCGTATGCCGCGCGTCTCTACAGCACCCTGCGCGAACTCGACGTCGCCGGCTGCACGGAAATCGTCATCGAGCAGGTGCCCGGCGACAGCGACTGGCTGGCGCTGGCCAACCGCCTCGGCCGCGCCGCCTGCCCTGAATAGCGCAGGCGACGGGCCCGCAAGTCCGCCGGGTCACGCGGCCTGGGCAGGCACCGGTAGAATGCGCGCGCCCTGTTTCCCGACGCCGCTGCGGAACCTGCCATGACCGACACGCTGACCATTACCCGCCCCGATGACTGGCATATCCATTTGCGCGACGGCGCCGTGCTGGCGCAAACCGTTGCGCCGACGGCGCGGGTGTTCGCGCGCGCCATCGTGATGCCCAACCTGGTGCCGGCGGTGACCACCGCCGCCATGGCGGCGGAATACCGCCAGCGCATCCTCGACGTCGTGCCGGCGGGCGCGCGCTTCGAACCGCTGATGACGATCTACCTCACCGACCACACCACGCCGGACGAAATCCGCCGTGCCAGGGCCGGCGGCTTCGTGCACGCCGCGAAGCTGTACCCGTCCGGCGCTACCACCAACTCGCACGCCGGTGTCACCGACGTGCGCAAGCTCTGGCCGGTGTTCCTGGCGATGGAGGAGGCGGGCCTGCCGCTGCTGGTGCATGGCGAGGTGGTGGACGCCGACATCGACGTCTTTGACCGCGAGGCCGTGTTCATCGAGCGCCACCTCGTTCCTATCGTCGAGGCGTTCCCGGCGCTGCGCGTGGTGTTCGAGCACATCACCACGCGCGAGGCGGCGCAGTTTGTCGAAGGCGCGCGCGCGGGCGTCGGCGCGACCATCACGCCGCAGCACCTGCTGATGAACCGCAACCACCTGTTCACCGGCGGCATTCGTCCGCATCACTACTGCCTGCCGGTGCTCAAGCGCCGCACGCACCAGGAAACCTTGCGCGCGGTCGCCATGAGCGGCAACCCGCGCTTTTTCCTCGGCACGGACTCCGCCCCCCATGCGAAGCATGCCAAGGAGTCCGCCTGCGGTTGCGCCGGCTGTTTCTCGGCGCCGGCGGCGTTGCCACTCTATGCGCAGTTCTTCGAGGAGATGAATGCGCTGGACAGACTCGAAGGCTTCGCCAGCCACTTCGGGGCGGATTTCTACGGCCTGCCGCGCAACACGGACACGGTGACCTTGCTGCGGGAAACCTGGCAGGTGCCGGCCGAGCTCACGTTCGGGCGCGACACCATCGTGCCGTACTGGGCGGGGCAGTCGCTGCACTGGAAAGTGCAGGGCAGTTGACCGGCGTTGTTGTCGCGCCGGCGAACGGCAAGAAAAAGCCGGGCATGTTGCCCGGCTTTTTTGTGGCCTGATCAGCCGCCGAGGATCGCCTTCGCCTCGTCGGAGAGATAGAACTTCTCGAGCTGGCGACGGATGCGCGGTTCGAGCAGTTTCTTCTTCTTCAGCATCTTGATGACCGGCGGCGCGAAGCGCATCGCCTCGCCGATCATCATCTCGCGGTGCACGCCGACCTCGTCGAGGATCTCGCGCAGCGAGCTCTCGCCGTACTTGTCGAAGAAGGCGTCGATGCCGGTCTCGATGATGGTCCAGTAGTACTCGGTCTTGCGCAGCTTGCGCCAGTACTCGTAGCCGGTGACGAAGCCTTCCTCGACATCGCGGCTGGAGATGTAGTCACGGAACACGGCCACCTTCTGTTCCTTCACCTCGTCCCAGACTTCGGCGGCGCGATCGCGCACGGAATCGTCCTCGATGCGTGCGCGAATGAACTGCTCGGTCTGGCGCTGGGTCGCCTTGATGTTGGCCTTGATGTACTTCTTGACGCCTTCCTCCATCGCCTCGCCCAGCCCCGGCGAGGCCTTGCTCAGCAGCGACTTGCCGAGCTTCAGCGCGCCCGCGGCCACCTGGCTGTTCTTGGTCAGCGGGTTGTGGTCGATGTAGCCCTTGATGCCGTTGTAGAGCACGTCCGAGGCCAGCGCGGCGAACAGCGGGTTGCCGATGGAGCGCTTGATCACCTTCTCGCGCAGGTCCTTCATGGCCAGCAACTGGTCGAGGATCTCCGCGAACTGCTTGTCGGTGACCAGGTCGTTCAGCGTGGTGCGGTTGTGGATGTCGTGCTCGTAGAGCGTGCGCGCGATGTCGCCGATCAGCTCGGGGATGCCGCCGTGCAGGTCGAGGTCCACGGCGTAGTTGCGCACCGTTTCCTTGATCTGCTCGCGGGTGACGGCCTCGTTCAGCGTGATCTTCTCGGCGGCCTCGAGGGCGTGGTCGAGTTCGTCCTCGATGTTCTGGCGCAGCGACTCGCCGTTGAGCTGCTCGATCATGAACTTCACATGCGCATCGAGCAGCTTTTCGGCGGTGGATCTTTCCTTGCTCATGGTGCGGCTCCGCTGGGTGGGGCGCGCCGGAAAACCTGCGCGGCCGATGAAGGAAAAGTGCCCGGCGATTAAAGCACAAGGGCCGCATGCGCGGCCCTTGTTTCCCGGGAGCGGATCGCCTCGCAGCGCGGCACGCGTGCGAGGCAGCGCATCAGGCGCCGATCAGCGACTGCCCGCAAACGCGCACGACCTGGCCGTTGACGCCGGTGCTGGCCGGGTTCGCGTACCACGCGATGGTTTCCGCCACGTCCACCGGCAGGCCGCCCTGGCTCATCGAGTTCATGCGACGGCCGGCTTCGCGGATGGTGAACGGAATGGCGGCGGTCATCTGCGTCTCGATGAAGCCGGGCGCCACCGCGTTGATGGTGATGCCCCTGGCCTTCAGCACCGGCGCCATCGACTGCACCATGCCGATCACGCCGGCCTTGGAAACGGCGTAGTTGGTCTGGCCGAGATTGCCGGCGATGCCGCTGATGGAACTCACGCAGACCACGCGCGCGTTCGGCTTGAACGCGCCGGCCGCCAGCATCGCGTCGTTGATGCGCTCTTCGCTCGACAGGTTGATGTTGATGACCATGTCCCAGAGCTTGTCGGCCATGTTGCCGAGCATCTTGTCGCGGGTGACGCCGGCGTTGTGCACCAGCACGTCGAGGCCGCCGTGGTTCTTCTTCACGTGGTCGGCGATGGTGGCCGGCGCGGCCGCGTCGGTGATGTCCAGCGCCAGGCTGGAGCCGCCGATGCGGCCGGCCACCGCCTGCAGGTCGCTGGCGGCTTGCGGCACGTCGAGGCAGATCACGTGCGCGCCGTCGCGGGCGAGTACGCCGGCGATGGCTTCACCGATGCCGCGCGAGGCGCCGGTGACCAGCGCGACCTTGCCGGCCAGCGGCTTTTTCCAGTCGACGCTGACCACGTCGGCAGCGCCGATGCGCACCACCTGCGCGCTGACGTAGGCGGATTTCGGCGAGAGGAAGAAACGCAGCGTGGAATCGAGGTTGCCTTCGGCGCCTTCGGCAACGTAGACCAGTTGCGAGGTGCCGCCGCGCTTCACTTCCTTGCCGGTGGAGCGGGTCAGGCCCTCGAGCGCGCGCTGGGCGGTGGCCATCTTCGGGTCCGCACACTGCTCGGGCGGGCGGCCGAGCACGACAATGCGCGAGCAGGCGCCCAGCTTCTTCATGACCGGATGGAAGAATTGCCACAGCGCCTTCAGTTCGCTGGTGTTGGCGATGCCGCTGGCATCGAACACCAGCCCCTTGAATTTCTGCGTCGATTCCGCCGCGCCGTCCCAGGCCTGGGCGTTGCCGAGCGCAGCCTTCGCGTCGGCACCGCCGTTCGCGTAGACGAACAGCTCGCAACCGCCGGCGTTCAGCACGCGGGCGGCGGCCTGCGCGACAGCGCCGTTCTTCGTCGTGCCGAACAGCACGGCGCCGTCGATGAGCGCGGTCTGCTCCGGGTTGTAGCGTTCGAGCACCATGGGCGTCGGCATGCCGAGCGAGGTGAGCAGCGAGCGGCCGAACGAGGAATTGGCAAACGAGGTGTAACGGTCCATGACGGTACTCCGGCAGTGCGACGGGAATGCGCGACGACGCGCAGGTTTGCAGCGGCGCGCATGGTAATCCGTGACTTTTCAGTCATGGATTGACCCGACGGACACCTGTGCGGTCACGTTAGCCAATCCTGCCCACAGGCAGGCCGTTATCCTGCGCCCGTCGAAATGCGCTGCGCCCCTTTTTCATCCGTGGCCGCCATCGGCTTCCTTACATCCGCTTTCGGGAGAACGCTCATGTCGCAGATCCGTCGCGTCGCCATCCTCGGTGGCAACCGCATTCCGTTCGCGCGCTCCAACGGAGCCTACCTCGGTGTCAGCAACCAGGACATGCTCACGGCCGCGATCCAGGGCCTGGTCGACCGCTACAGCCTGAAGGGCGAACGCATGGGCGAGGTCGCCGGTGGCGCCGTGATGAAGCACTCGCGCGATTTCAACCTCGTGCGTGAATCCGTGCTCGGCACCACGCTCGACCCGCACACGCCGGCCTACGACGTGCAGCAGGCCTGCGGCACCGGCCTGGAAGCCGCGATCCTCGTCGGCAACAAGATCGCGCTCGGGCAGATCGACAGTGCGATCGCCGGCGGTGTCGACACCACGTCCGACGCGCCGATCGGCCTGAACGACAACCTGCGTCGCAAGCTGATGGTCATCAACGCGCAGAAAACCAACCAGGACAAGGCGAAGAAGGCGCTGGGCCTGCTGAGCCCGGACTGGTTCATGCCGGACATCCCGAAGAACGGCGAGCCGCGCACCGGCCTTGCCATGGGTGACCACGCCGCCCTCACCGCGAAGGAGTGGAACATCCCGCGTGAGGAACAGGACAAGCTGGCGGTGGCTTCGCACCAGAACCTCGCGAAGAGCTATGCCGACGGCTGGCAGAAGGACCTGATCACGCCGTTCAAGGGCCTGGAAAAAGACAACAACATGCGCGGCGATTCGAAGCTGGAGAAGCTCGCCACGCTGAAGCCGTGCTTCGGTGGCCCGGACGGCACCATGACGGCGGCGAATTCCACGCCGCTCACCGATGGCGCATCCGTGGTGCTGATGGCGAGCGAGGACTGGGCGGCGAAGAAGGGCCTGAAGCCGCTGGCCTACCTCGTCGATGCCGAAACCGCAGCCGTCGATTTCCTCGGCAAGGGCGGCTACAAGGAAGGCCTGCTGATGGCGCCGGCGTACGCGGTGCCGCGCCTGCTCGCGCGCCGTGGCATCACCCTGCAGGATTTCGACTTCTACGAGATCCACGAAGCCTTTGCCTCGCAGGTGCTCGCCACGCTGGCTGCCTGGGAGAGCGAGAAATTCTGCAAGGAGCGTCTGGGCCTGGCGAAGGCGCTCGGCAAGATCGACCGCAGCAAGCTGAACGTGAAGGGCTCGTCGCTCGCCGCCGGCCACCCGTTCGCGGCCACCGGCGGCCGCATCGTCGCCAACGCTGCCAAGCTGCTGAACGAGAAGGGCTCGGGCCGTGCGCTGATCTCGATCTGCGCCGCCGGCGGCCAGGGCGTGGTGGCCATCCTCGAGAAGTGACGCGCGGCGTGACGGCCTGCGTGTGAAAACGCCGCCTGCGGGCGGCGTTTTCATTGCAGCTTGCCGTTTCCGTGCGGCCGGCATGGCGGCGTAACATCGCGGCGCCCATTCAGCCGGAGAACGGACATGCCATTGCCTGCCGGCATGCGCGAGGCCTTCCTCGACGAACAGCGCACGCTTGCCGTGATCGAGATCGAAACGCCGGCCTGCCGTGCGCGCGTCGCCTTGCAGGGGGCGCAGGTGCTGCAGATGCAGCCGGCCGGCCAGCCGCCGCTGCTGTGGCTTTCACCGGGCGCCCGCTTCGCGGCGGGCAAGGCGGTGCGCGGCGGCATTCCGCTGTGCTTTCCCTGGTTCGGTGCGCATCCGCACGATCACGCGCGGCCGGCGCACGGCTTTGCGCGCACCGCGCACTGGCGCCTGCTGTCGGCGGCCGTGGAGGACGGTGGCGTGGCAGCGCTGGCCTTCGAACTGGGCGATGACGAACAGACGCGTGCCTGCTGGCCGCACGCGTTCCGTGCCGAACTGGCCTACCGGTTCTCGCAGTCGCTGTCCGTCACGCTGCGGGTCAGCAATACCGGCCCGGCGCCGTTTGCCTTCGGCTTCGCCTGGCACAACTACCTGCCGGTCAGCGACATCGCGCGCGTGCGAATCGAAGGCCTCGAGGGCGTTTCCTTTGCCGACAAGCTGGCGCCCGGAAAGCCGCCCGCGTCTGAGGCCCTGCCGGTGCGCATCGCGGCGGAAACCGATCGCGTCTATCAGGGGACGGCGGGCCGCTATCGCCTGCTGGACGAAGCGGCGGGGCTCAGCCTGCAACTCGCGGCGGAAGGCTGCAGCAACGCCGTGCTGTGGAACCCGTGGCAGGAAAAGGCGGCACGCCTTGGCGACGTGCCGGATGACGCCTGGCGCCGCTTCGTTTGCCTGGAGTGCGGAAACACCGGCCCGGCGGATGTCCGCGTGCCGCCGGGTGCAACGCGAGTCTTCACGCAGACGCTGGCGTGGCAGGCGCAAGAGCGCCCGATCACTCCGTGACGGCGGTGGCGGCGGCGACCGGCGCCGGCAGCCGCGCAAGGAACGCCTGCACGGCGTTCACCGTCAGTGCCGGGTCTTCTTCCTGTGGTACGTGGCCCAGCCCGGGGAACACGATGAGCTCGCTGCCGGCGATGTCCTGCGCGAACTGCGCGCCCCACGCCGGCGGAATCAGCGCGTCCTTCTCGCCCCAGAGGATGAGCGTGGGTTGCCGGATGCCCTTGATCAGCGGCGCGTTCTGCCCGTGCAAGCCCTGCCGGAAACGCTCGGCCAGCGCGGCGCGGTTGCCTTCGCGCAGCGTCAGTTCGAAGTAGCGGTCGACGAGCTCCGGCGTCACGCGCGACGGGTCACCGTAGACGGACAGCACGCTCGATTCGACCATGCCGCGCGGCAGCGTGACTTCCATGATGCGGTTGAGCAGCGGCAGCTTCGCGATGGTGAAGCCGATCGGCATCGACGCCGGCTGGAAGTCGTAGCCGCCGGCGTCCACCAGCACCAGCGCGGCGACGCGCGAGGGATGGTTCACCGCCGTTTCCCAGGCGATCTGCCCGCCGAGCGAATTGCCGCCCAGCGTGAAGCGCTGCACGCCGAGCCGGTCCATCACGGCGATCACGAACTGCACGTACATGCCGATGCTGTAGTCGCCGCTGCGGTTCGGGCCGGTGAGCCCGAAGCCCGGCATGTCGAAGCGGATCACGCGGTGGCGTGCCGTCAGCGCGTCAGCCCAGCCCTGCCAGGTGTGCAGGCTCGCCGAGGTGCCGTGCAGCAGGACAACCGGTTGCGGATCGTCGCGCGGGCCTTCGTCACGCAGGTGCACGCGCAGGCCGTCCACCTCGATGAACTCCGACGGCGGCGGCGCCCAGCGCGCGGTCAGCGTGTTGACCGGTCGATCCGGCTCGAGGGTGGCGATGACATAGCCGCCGCCGGCCAGCAGGCCGGCAAGCACCAGCGCGCCGGCGATTTTCAGCAGGGTCTTCATTGCAGTGGCTCCGGTTTGCAGTGAACGGGAAGTCGGCTCGGGAACAGTGCGGTGCGCAGGGCGTCCACCTGCGCCTGGAAAAACTGGCGCGATGGCGCGGCGCCCGGCGACCAGATATCGAAGCCGTGGTAGGCGCCGGCAACGACCACCGTCTCGCAGGCGACGCCGTTGTCCCTGAGCCTGCGCGCGTAGGCGAGGTCTTCGTCGTGAAACAGGTCCAGCGTGCCGACACCGATCCACGCCGACGGCAGCCCGGCGAGATCGTCGCAACGCGCGGGCACGGCGTAGGCGGGGACCGCGGCGCTGCCGGGCGGCGAGCGGAGGTACGCCTGCCAGGCGTAACGGTTGCTGCGCTGGTGCCAGAGGTGGAAACCGGCTTCGTCGATGTCGGTGCGCGTGGCGGTGCGGTCGTCCAGCATCGGGTAGACCAGCAGCTGGAAGACGGGAGACACCTCGCGGCGGTCACGGGCGAGTTGCGCCAGCGCGGCGGCCAGCCCGCCACCGGCGCTGGCGCCGCCAATGGCCATGTTCGCCGCATCGATGCCCAGTTCATCCCGTGCCTGCGCCGCCCAGGCCAGCGCGGTGTAGCAGTCCTCGAGGTCTGCCGGGAACGGATGCTCCGGCGCGAGCCGGTATTCCGGCGCGATCACCGTGATGCCGAGTTCCTTCGCGTAGCGGCCGCAAAGCCGGTCGTCCATGGCGGCCGTGCCGAGCAGGTGACCGCCACCGTGTATCCACAGCAGCGCGGGCGTGCCGGGCGCTGCATCGTCCGGACGGTGGATCCGCACCCTGACCGGCGGCCTGCCGTTCCCGGCGGAGAGGCTGACCTCGCGCAGGGACACGCCCGGCACGCGCCGGCGCGGCACCGCCAGCGGCGCGACCAGGCGCATGAACCCGAGCGTCCACCGGGTGACGTCAATGCGCGGCATGAAACGGATGCCGGCGCGTAGCGCCGGATGCACGAGGTTGTTACGCACGGTGGGGTGCCTGCTCACTGACAGCTTGCCTGACAAGGAAATCCCGGCTCACCGGCGGCGTCCAGGTGGACGGGCCGGCCAGTATCTTCCACCAGGCGCCGGGGCTGCGGTTGTGCCACAGCTCGAAGGCAATCTGCGCGACGCCCGCGAACAGCATGCGCAGCGGGTTCATGTGCAGCGCCGGCTGCCCGTGCAGGCCCATCGGCGGCACTTTTTCCGGCAGCGGCATGTAGGTGCCGAACAGCCGGTCCCAGCAGCAGAACAGGCCGGGGCCGATGTTCACCGTGTTGTTGCTGGTGCAGCGCGCGCTGTCGCTGGCGGCAGAGTGGTGCAGCACGTGGTAGACGCCCTGCGTGTAGAAATAGCCGAGCCAGCGCACCAGCGGGTTGCGGATGGCGCGCTCGTAGAGCGCCGGCGAATGGCCGTAGATCTCGCCGATGTAGACCACCAGCTGGAACAGGATCATTTCCTTGTACAGCGGTTCCGCCGCGAACAGTTTGCCCAACGCGCCGAACACGAAGACGTAGGGCACCACCATCAGCAGGAACAGCGGGAACGCCATCACCACCGGCAAGGTCGTGGCATAGGCGAGGTGCTGCGGCATGTGGTGCGGGCGGTGCAGCAGCAGCCACAGCAACCGGCGCGTGTGGCTCCAGCGGTGCATCCCGTAGTGCACCAGCGTCACCGCCATGAGCGTTGGCAGCAGCGCGAGCCAGTTCGGCAGCGTGACCAGCGTCGGCACCTGCATCGCCAGCGCGTGCGCCCACTGCGCGAGATCCATCAGCGCGCCAAAGCCGGCGGACGGCGGGTAACCGAGCAGCGCGGCCACACCGGCCAGCGCGGCCAGCGCCAGCAGCGGAAACACCGCGTTCAGCACGTTCGCCAGGTGCAGCGTCAGGAAATCTCGCAGCGGCAAGTCCTGCCCGAGGCCCGCGCGGTACTCGCTCCAGCTGCGCCAGTGCAGTACCGCGCGGAAGGCGGTGTGGAAGAGCACCAGCGCGGCGCAGCTCCAGAGCCAGGCGGCGTTGCCGGTCGCCTGTGCCCAGTCGACCAGGTCCCGGAACAGCGCCTCCAGGTGGCGCAGTGTGAATTCGTCGCCGAGGCCCGGCCCGAGAAACACGAAATGCAGCGAGGCCAGGAAGGTCACCGCATAGACCACGGCGAAGCCGGCCACATAGAGATTGGCCAGCGGCCGCCAGCGTTCGCTGATGTCCGGGATCTCAGCGGTGAACAGGCGGGCAAGCGGCGTCATGCGTGGCCTCCGGGGTGTCGGGCCGGCGCGACCGGCCGGCGGAACAGGGTGGCCGGCAATCTATATCGGAAAATTGCTCGCATAGTATTCGCATTCCCTGCCGCGCCGCGGCGACCGCCCACGGAGGCCGCCATGGCCCGCCACCTGCCCACCGACGGCCCCTTGCCGACGGCCGCCCTGATCAAGATCCCGCGGCAGCCCCGCTCGGTGGAAATGATCCACACGCTGCTGAACGCCGGCATGCACGTCATCGAGGAGGAGGGCCTGGCGGCGATGACCACCAACCGCGTCGCCGAGCGCGCCGGCGTCAGTGTGGGGTCGCTGTACCAGTACTTCGCCAACCGCGACAGCATCCTGGCCGGCATCATCGAGCGCTCGCTGCTGGACATCACGCAACTGATGCGCAGCACGCACATCGCCGCGGTCGACGAGCCGATCGCCGACGGCCTGCGCACACGGCTCACGCTGCTGCTGCGCTACTACGACCCGCACCTGCCGGTGGTGCGCCGCGTGCTGCGCGAGGCGCCGCTGTTCGCCGCCAACGGCATGCTCGCCGGCATGGAGCAGGTGCTGGTCGACCTCATCCGCGACTACCTCCTGCACAACGCGCACCGCTATCGCCTGCGCAGCGGCACCGCGGGCGTGCATGTCGCGGCCAGCACGCTGCTGCTGCTGTACCTGCGCTGGCTGGTCGAGCCCTATCCGCGCGTGACCGAGGCGCAGTTCGTCGAGGCGGTCACGCAACAGGTGATGGCGATGGTGGACGAGGTCGCCTGAACGGGCTGCTCGCCGTTGCCGCCACGCGAAATCGATTCCGCGCCCCATGTTCAGGCGCCCGGATTTGCAGGCCGCACCGGCGTGGCGGCGCCAGGCCGGGGCCGCCGGGTGGTGTCCTTGGCTGCGGCCACGCAGCGTGCAGGCCGAACCCTTTCCGGCGTCGATCTTGCGACGGAACTGTGCGGCGGTTCACACAATGGCAGCGCGCCCGATTGACGTGCGCGCACCGCATCTGGTGTCCTTTTTTCTGCCGACAGCCACGCAAGAAGGAGCTGCGCCATGTCTGTCCCTTATCGCGGCCTGTTGCCGCTGCTGCTCGTTGCGCTGGTGGGCTGTGACAGTGGCGAAGACTCTCCGCCTGCCGGCTACACCGTCGCCGTCACTGCCGAGGGGCTCTCGGGGCCGCTGCAGGTCCAGAACAATCGCGGCAACACGCTGAACATTCCGGCCAACGGCCATTTCCGCTTTACCGGCCGTGTGCAGCATGGCGGTGCCTATGACGTCACCGTGCTGCTGCCGCCGGCCGGCCAGGCCTGCGGCGTGCAACGCGGCAACGGCCATGCGGTCGCCGACGTGGTCGACGTGCGCGTGGTGTGCGTGCCCACGGGCGCGCTGCTCAACGACACCGGCGTGGACTGGTGCGCCGACGCGACGCAGAACCGGCTGAGCTGCCCGGTTTCCGGCCTGCCGCTGCAGGACGCCGAGCGCGGCCGCGATGCACGGGCGACGGCGGGCACGTTGCTCAAGGTCGGCAGCGGCCGCGCCGGCTTCGACTTCCTCAAGCTGCGCGCGAACGGTCGCCCGCTGGTCATCCAGGATGTTGCCTGGAGCGAGACCGGCAGCGAATCCGCCGGCTCGCGCTGGTCCTGCGTGCGCGACAACCACACCGGCCTGTACTGGGAAGTGAAGAACAACGACCCGGCGAGTCTGCATTACCACGCGAGCACCTACACCTGGTACAACACGGACCCGTCCAGCAACGGCGGCACCAGCGGCACCGCCGCCGGCGGCACCGCCGCCGGCGGCACCTGCAGCGTCGGCACCTGCGACACGCAGTCCTTTGTCGCTGCGGTGAACGCTGCCGGCCTCTGCGGGTTCAATGACTGGCGGCTGCCGAGCCCGCGCGAAGCGGAGACCATCGTCGACTTCGGCCTCTCGCAGCCGGCGATCGACACGCACTTCTTCCCGCACGTGTCGAGCAACCAGAACCCCGGTTCCACGCCGCACATCTATTACTGGACCGGCATGCCGCAGGCGAGTTACACGAACACCGCGCTGGCGATGCGCATGGACTTCGGCAACACGCATTCGCTGTTCAGCACGGTCATGGCATTCCACGTCCGCCTCGTGCGGTCGGCACCCTGATGGCGATGGGCGCGAAGGAGGGAAAACGCATGCACACCAGGACACGCCCGGGCAACGTCGCCCTGCTGCTGGCCGGCCTGCTGGCCGCCACCCAGTCCTCAGCCTTGTGCCGTCCCGGCGGGGCGGTCTATGAGGATCCCGATATCGCCTCGACCACGCCGACCGCCGATTTCATCGACCACGGCGACGGCACGGTGACGCACAAGCCCACCGGCCTGATGTGGAAGCGTTGCGGCGAGGGCCAGTCCTGGAACGGCACCACCTGCACCGGCACGCTCGATGCGCTGTCCTGGGACCAGGCGGTGGCCGCAGCGGCGAGCGCCACGTTCGCCGGCCACGATGACTGGCGGCTGCCGAACGTGAAGGAGCTGTCGGCGCTCGTCGAGCGCCGCTGCTGGGGGCCGGCGCTCAACCACGATGTGTTCCCCGGTGTGCCCGACGACGCCTACTTCTGGAGTGCCACGCCGACCTCCTGGACCGACGGCGCCTGGTTCCTCGCGGTGCAGCAAGGCACCACCGGCCCGACCGACCGCTTCCGGCTGAACGAAATCCGCCTCGTGCGGGATACGCGCTGACGGCGCCGGAATCGTTGCGCTCAGGTCAGGCCCGCAGCGGACCGGCTCGTCCTGCCTCCGCGGTTGAGCCTGCCTTGCCGAGCGTGTAGAAGTGCCCCCGGCAGCGCCCACCGGGCGCGATTCCCGGCGCTTTCCCGCCCGGGCCTACAGCAGTCACCGGAGCATGGCATGGCAGACCTCTTCACCCCGCTCACCCTGGGCGACCTCGTCCTCCCGAACCGCATCCTGATGGCGCCGCTGACGCGTTGTCGCGCGGAACCCGGCCACATCGCCGGCGACCTGATCGCCGAGCACTACGCGCAGCGCGCCAGCGGCGGCCTGCTCATCACCGAGGCGACGATGGCGATGGAAGGCAACTCCGCGTTCTGGGCCGAGCCCGGCATCCACAGCGCGGCGCAGGTCGAAGGCTGGAAGAAGACGACCGCGGCGGTGCATGCGCGCGGTGGCCGCATCTTCCTGCAGGCCTGGCACGGCGGACGTGCCTGCCACCCGCTGATGAACAACGGCGCGCAGCCGGTTGCGCCCAGCGCCATCGCCATCGAGGACGAGGTGCACACGCCGGACGGCAAGAAGCCGCACGTGGTGCCGCGCGCGCTGCGCGACGACGAGATCCCCGGCATCATCGCCGGCTTCCGCCAGGCGTTCGTCAATGCGAAGGCCGCCGGCTTCGACGGCGTCGAGGTGCATGGCGCCAACGGTTACCTGCTCGACGAATTCCTGCGCGACGGCTCCAACAAGCGCAGCGGCCCCTACGGCGGCGCGCTGGAAAACCGCGCGCGGTTGCTGCTGGAAGTGACGCAGGAGGCCTGCGCGGTGTGGGGCAGCGGGCGCGTCGGCGTGCGGCTGTCGCCGCTGAACAGCTACAACAGCATGCTCGACAGCGACCCGGTGGCCTTGGTGACTTACGTGGCGAAGCGGCTGAACGAGTTCAGGCTCGCCTACCTGCACGTCATGCGCGGCGATTTCTTCGGCGTGCAGAAGGCTGACGTGATGACGCCGGTGCGCGCCGCGTACACGGGCGTGCTGATCGGCAACATGGGCTACAGCGCGCAGGAAGCGAACGAGGCGATTGCCGCCGGCAAGCTCGACGCCGTCGCCTTCGGCACGCCGTTCCTGGCCAACCCCGACCTGCCGGCGCGCATCAAGGTCGGCGCGCCGTTGAACGCCGCCGACCCGGCGACGTTCTACACGGCGGGCCCGGTCGGCTACACGGATTACCCGGCCCTGGGCAACTGAGCCGGGCCTTGCCGGTGGCTGTCGTCGCGGCGAGCGCGTTCAGCTGCCGGCCAGCACGCCGTCGAGGTACTGCAGGCACATGGTGTACATCTGCAGGATTTTCTGGCGTGCGCGTTCGGCTTTTTCCGGCGGGAAACCGTCGGGCACGCTGAAGCCGGCGACCCAGTCCACGCGGCAGCCGCCGGCGGTTGGCGTCACCGTGAAGGTGGCCTGGTACTGCGCGCTGGCGTCGATGCCTTTCGCTTCCAGCAGGTTGTAGGTGTAGGTGCGCGCGGCATCGTCGAGCGACTGCAGGCTTTCACGCGTCACGCTGCCGTCGAACACGTCGACGATGCGCACCGCATTGCCGCCCTCGGCTATCGCACCGCTGCCTTCAACGCGGCAGGCGAGGATGCC
>Ga0073934_10004890_pt1 | contig 21559 bp, 23 predicted proteins | sample LarsenN4metaG_FD_76834 | JGI IMG/M metagenome (GOLD analysis project Ga0073934, IMG submission 76834) | Hot spring sediment bacterial and archeal communities from British Columbia, Canada, to study Microbial Dark Matter (Phase II) - Larsen... ...
CCGCGCAGCACGCGCGTGCCGATCAGCGCCAAGGTGGTGGCCAACCTGCTCGAGACGGTGGGCGTCGAGCGCGTGCTGACGATGGACCTGCACGCCGACCAGATCCAGGGCTTCTTCGACATCCCGGTCGACAACATCTACGCGAGCCCGGTGCTGCTGTCGGACCTGAAGAGCAAGCGCTACCCGAACCTCGTGGTCGTGTCGCCCGACGTCGGTGGCGTCGTGCGCGCGCGGGCGCTGGCCAAGCAGCTCGGCTGCGACCTGGCCATCATCGACAAGCGGCGGCCCGCGGCCAACGTCTCCGAGGTGATGCACGTCATCGGCGAGATCGAGGGCCGCAACTGCGTGATCATGGACGACATGATCGACACCGCCGGCACGCTCGTGAAGGCGGCCGAGGTGCTGAAGGAGCGCGGCGCGCGCAGCGTCTACGCCTATTGCACGCACCCCGTCTTCTCGGGCCCCGCGGTGGATCGCATCGCCAAGAGCGCGATGGACGAGGTGGTGGTCACCAACACCATCCCGCTGTCGGAGGCGGCCAAGGCCAACCCCAAGATCCGCCAGCTCTCGGTCGCCTTCCTGTTCGCGGAGACGATCCGGCGCATCAGCGACGGCGAGTCGGTCACGTCGCTGTTCTCGGAGCAGAACAACAACTTCTAGAGGTCAACGGGGCCGCCCGCCGGGCGACCTCGCAAGCGGGATCGGACGCGCCTGTCGTGTCCGGCCCATCACGGCGCCTGGTCGCGGGCGCCCTTTCAATCGGAGTGGAAATGAAGTTCACCGCCTTTGAGCGCAGCCTGCAGGGGACCGGAGCGAGCCGCCGCCTGCGCCGCGCCGACAAGGTGCCCGGCATCGTCTACGGTGCCGGCACGCCCAAGATGATCGAGCTCGATCACAACGCGCTCTTCTTCGCGCTGAAGAAGGAAGCCTTCCACAGCTCCATCCTCGAGATGGAACTGGCCGGCAAGACCGAGAAGGTGCTGCTGCGCGACTTCCAGATGCACGCCTGGAAGCCCATCGTGATGCACATCGACTTCCAGCGCGTCGACGAGACGACGCGCCTGCGCAAGAAGGTGCCGCTGCACTTCAAGGGCGAGGAGAACTCGCCGGCGGTGAAGACCGACAAGTGCCTCGTCAGCCACGTGGCCAACGAGATCGAGATCGAGTGCCTGGCCTCCAGGCTGCCGGAGTTCGTCGAGATCGACCTGTCGCACCTCGTCAAGGGCCAGAGCCTGCACGCCAGCGATCTCAAGCTGCCGGAGGGCATCAAGGTCGTCAAGCACGGCACGCTGAACCCGGTGATCGTCTCGGTGACGGTGCCCAAGGCCGAAGCCGAGGAGGCCGCGCCGGCGGCGCCGGTGGTGGCCGCGCCGGACAAGAAGGCCAAGCCCAAGAAGGACGAGAAGCAGAACAAGAAGTGATCGCCGCGTGGCGGGGCCGCTGGCGGCCCCGCCCCTCCGACGGGGGGAACCCCCGAGCGGACGCATCACCCCGAGGCAGGCCTCACTTCGGTGAGGCCTCGTCGTTTCTGCGCTGCCGATAATGGCCGCCATGATTCGACTGTTCGTCGGCCTGGGCAACCCGGGCGCGGAGTACGAGGCCACGCGGCACAACGCCGGCTTCTGGTGGCTGGAGGCGCTGGCCGCCGAGCTGCGCGCGAACCTCGTGCCCGAGCGCAGCTACCAGGGGCTCGTCGCGCGGGTCAACGGGAAGGCGGCCGATGGCGGCCCCGTCTGGCTGCTCGAGCCGATGACCTTCATGAACCGCTCGGGCGTCTCGGTGGCGGGCCTGGCCCGCTTCTTCAAGATCGAGCCGCGGCAGATCCTGGTCGTGCACGACGAGCTCGACCTGCAACCCGGCCAGGCCAAGCTCAAGCTCGGCGGCAGCGCCGCAGGCCACAACGGGCTGAAGGACATCCACGCGATGCTCGGCACGCTGGACTTCTGGCGCCTGCGCCTGGGCATCGGCCACCCCGGCGTGAAGGCCGAGGTCCCCAACTACGTGCTCAAGCGACCGTCGCCCGACCACCGCGAGGCGATCGGCAAGGCCATCGAGCAATCCCTCGCCGCCGCGCCGCTGATGATGGCCGGCGAGATGGACAAGGCGCTCGCGCGCGTCCACGCCGGCCCGCAGCGTGCCCACCGGCCGCCGCCGAAAGCCCCGGCCGCTGATGCGGGCCGACCGGCGACCCCCGCGCCGCCAGACGCCACCGCGCCCAGGGCCGCAGGCCCCCGGCCGGCCAACCCGGGAGGTTGAGATGATGCTCGTGCAATCGCGCCGGTCGCTGCCGGCCCGCCTCGTGAATGCGGTCGGGGCCACCGTCGCAGCGGCCGTCTTGTGGCTGCCGCAGCCGTCGGCGTTCGCAGCGGGCAGCGACCTCGCAGCTTCGGGCGCGTGGCGCTGCGGGCCCGAGGGCCGCGTCTACACCGATGCCCCCTGCCCAGGCGGGCGCGAGGTGGCGCTGCCGGCGCCGCGCCCGCCAGCCGACGTGCAGGCCGCCCACCGGGTGGCCGCCCGCGAGCGGGCCCTGGCCGACCGCCTCCGGCGCGAGCGCGAGGCGCGCGAAGCCGCATCGATCGCCGCCCGTTCGCAGCCGATCAACATCGGCCCGCGCACCCGGCCGCTCAGCGCGGCTCGCCCGTCGGCAGCGGGGCGGTCGCAACCGGCCCCGACGGCGCAGCGCCCGAAGCTTCAGCGGCCCCGGCCGGCACCTTCCCCGGATGCAGGCGATGGAACTTGGCGAGCAGTTGCGCCGGCGTCTCCACGTGCTGCGGGTTGACCGGTATGCACGCGACGGGGCAGACCTGCACGCACTGCGGCTCGTCGAAATGGCCCACGCACTCGGTGCAGCGCTGCGGGTCGATCTCGTAGATCACCTCCCCGAGCGAGATCGCGTCGTTCGGGCATTCAGGCTCGCAGACGTCGCAGTTGATGCACTCGTCGGTGATCCACAGTGCCATGGTCGTGTGCCTCCGCGGCCGGGCAGCCGGCGCTTGGCTCAGCTCTCCGGCTGCGTCACGCGTTCCTTCAGGCGCCTGAGCACCGAGGGCGCGACGAACTTGGACACGTCGCCCCCGAGGCTCGCGATCTCGCGCACGAAGGTGCCGCTGACGAACTGGTACTGGTCGCTCGGCGTCATGAACACCGTTTCGACCTCGGGCATGAGCTGCCGGTTCATCCCGGCCATCTGGAACTCGTACTCGAAGTCGCTGACCGCGCGCAGGCCGCGCACGACGACCTTGCCGCTGTTCTCGACGACGAAGTCGCGCAGCAGCCCGCGGAAGGCCGTGACCTCGACGTTCGGGTAAGGCTGGGCGATCTCGCGCGCGATCTCCAGCCGCTCGGCGATCGTGAACATCGTTCGCTTGTGGTGGCCCACCGCCACCGCGAGGATCAACCGGTCGTACAGGCGGGCGGCCCGGCGCATCAGGTCTTCGTGCCCGAGCGTCATCGGGTCGAAGGTGCCCGGGTAGACGGCGGTGATCGGCGTGGCGGTGGTCATGGGGCTGCCTCCGTCGCCGGGCGCGAACCGGCGGTTTTGTTGCGGTGCAGTGTAGCCGCGCCGCTGCCGCCGACCAGCGTAGACCTCTCAGCCAGCGTGCCGGAAGAGATGGGCATGCACCGCCCCGGCCTGCAGCGTCCGCCACGCCTCGTAGCCCGCGGGCGGATCGATCGGATGGCTCGCCTCCACGTACAGGTAGCCGCCCGGCGCCACGAGCGCCGAGGCGCGCGCGATCGCCGGCTCCAGGCAGTCGGCTTCGAACGGCGGGTCGAGCAGCACGAGTTCGAACCGGGCCGGCTCGCAGCGGGCCATCCAGGCCAGCGCATCGGCGCAGGTCACGGCGACGGTCTTCGCCCCGAGCCGCTCGCTCGTGGCTGCCAGCAGGCGCGCGAGCGCAGGGTCACGCTCCAGCAACCGGGCCTCGGCCGCGCCGCGCGAGGCCGCCTCGAACCCGAGGGCACCGCTGCCGGCAAAGGCATCGAGCACCCGCCAGCCGGCGAGGTCCTGGCCGAGCCAGTTGAACAGCGTCTCGCGGACGCGGTCGGGCGTGGGGCGCAGGCCGGGGCGATCGGGCACCGGCAGCCTGCTTCGCTTCCACTGGCCGCCGATCAGCCTCACCTCGCCCGGCAACCGGGCCGTCGCACCGCGCCGCGCACCGGGCGCAGCGGCGCGGGGGGGCGGCCCGGCGCGCCGAACGTTCATCCCGCTCGCACGGCCCGTCGCGGCCGCTCAGAGCCGCACGGGCACGCCGTCGCGCGCCAGCAGCGCCTTCGCCTGCCCGACCGTGAACTCGCCGTAGTGGAAGATGCTGGCGGCGAGCACCGCGTCGGCCCCGCCGAGGCGGATGCCTTCCGAGAGGTGCTCGAGCGCGCCGACGCCACCCGAGGCGATCACCGGCACCGGCACGGCGTCGCTCACCGCGCGCGTCAGCTCGAGGTCGAACCCGCTCTTCGTGCCGTCGCGGTCCATGCTCGTCAGCAGGATCTCGCCGGCGCCCATCTCGGCCATGCGCCTGGCCCACGCGACGGCATCGAGCCCGGTGTTCTTGCGGCCGCCGTGCGTGTAGACATCCCAGGCCGGGGCGGACGCCGAGGCGCCCGGCCCGCTCGACGGGTCGGCCGGCGAAGGAGGCCGCCGCTTCGCATCGATGGCGACGACGATGCACTGCGCGCCGTACTTGTCGCTCGCGTCGCGGATGACCTGCGGGTCGGCGACGGCCGCGGAGTTGAAGCTGACCTTGTCGGCGCCGGCGTTCAGCAGGCGGCGAACGTCGGCCACCGTGCGCACGCCGCCGCCGACGGTGAGCGGGATGAACACCTGCGAGGCCACCGCCTCGATGATGTGCAGGATGAGGTCGCGCTCGTCGCTGGTGGCGGTGATGTCGAGGAAGGTCAGCTCGTCGGCACCCTGGTCGTTGTAGCGCGCGGCGATCTCCACCGGGTCGCCCGCGTCGCGCAGCTCGACGAAGTTGACGCCCTTGACGACGCGGCCGCCGGTCACGTCGAGGCAGGGGATGATGCGTTTGGCGAGCATGCGAGGGTGGGGCCCCGGTGGGGCCGCGTGGAACCAGATCGAAGAACCGGGAAACGGCCGCGGGGCGCCGCGACGGCGAGCGCTTCGGGCATCACTCCGGCTTGCCGTTCAGCTCGTCGGCGCGCTTCTGAGCGGCGGCGAAGTCGAGCGCGCCGGTGTAGATGCTGCGCCCGCAGATCACGCCGCTGATGCCGTCGCCTTCCACCGCGCACAGCTTCTCGATGTCGGGCAGCCCGGCGAGGCCGCCCGAGGCGATGACCGGGATCGTCAGCGATTGCGCCAGCTTCACGGTCGCCTCGACGTTGATGCCGGTGAGCATGCCGTCGCGGCCGATGTCGGTGTAGATGATGGCCTCGACGCCGTAGTCCTCGAACTTCTTCGCGAGGTCGACGACCTCGTGGCCGGTCAGCTTGCTCCAGCCGTCGGTGGCGACCTTGCCGTCCTTCGCGTCGAGGCCGACGATGATGTGGCCGCCGAAGGCGCTGCAGGCGTCCTTCATGAAGCCCGGGTTCTTCACCGCGGCCGTGCCGATGACGACGTAGCTGATGCCGTCGTCGAGGTAGCGCTCGATCGTGTCGAGGTCGCGGATGCCGCCACCCAGCTGCACCGGGATGCGATCGTCCACCGCGCGCAGGATCGACTTGACCGCGCCCTCGTTGACCGGCTTCCCCGCGAAGGCGCCGTTCAGGTCCACGAGGTGCAGCCGCCGCGCCCCGGCCTCGAGCCAGCGCCGGGCCATGGCGGCCGGGTCGTCGCCGAAGGTGGTGACGGCGTTCATGTCGCCCTGTTGCAGGCGCACGCACTTGCCGTCCTTGAGGTCGATGGCAGGGATCAGCAGCATGGCTCGGGGGGAGCGGGTGGCGGAGGCGGCGAGGGCGGGAGAGCGGTCCCGGGCGGGCCGGAGAAGTCGCGGCTGCTGATCAAGGCTTCCAGTGCAGGAAGTTGCGATACAGGGCCAGGCCCTGCGCCGCGCTCTTCTCGGGGTGGAACTGAGTGGCAAAAATATTATCCCGGGCCACGGCGCTGGTAAAGCGCGCGCCGTACTCGGTTTCGCCGACCGCATGCGCCGCATCCGCCGGCGCCGCGTGGTAGCTGTGCAGGAAGTAGAACCAGCTGCCCTCGGCGATGCCCCGCCAGAGCGCGTGCGCCCGACCCGGGGCGCCGACCTGATGCACGCGGTTCCAGCCCATCTGCGGCACCTTGTAGCGGCTGCCGTCGGGTTGCCGCCGGCCCTCGAGGCGGAAGCGCACCACGCGCCCCGGGATGAGGCCGAGGCCCGGCGTGTCCTGCTCCTCGCTGTGCTGCAGCAGCATCTGCATGCCAACGCACACGCCGAAGAGCGGCTTGTTCGCCGCCGCGTGCAGCACCGCCTCGCGCAGGCCCGAGGCCTCGAGTTCGCGCATGCAGTCGCGCATCGCGCCCTGGCCCGGCAGCACCACGCGGTCGGCCGCGTAGACCTCCTCCGGGTTGGCCGTGAGAACGACCTTCACGTCGGCTCCCTCGGCGCCCAGCGCGGCGTGCGCCACCGCCTGCGACACCGAGCGCAGGTTGCCCATGCCGTAGTCGACGACGGCGACCGTTTCCATGATTCCTCGGCGCCTCGCTGCTACAGGGACCCCTTGGTCGAGGGGATGGTGCCGGCGGCGCGCGGGTCGGGCGCGAGAGCCATGCGCAGCGCCCGCGCGAAGGCCTTGAACACCGTCTCGCACTGGTGGTGCGCGTTCTCGCCCTTGAGGTTGTCGATGTGCAGCGTGACGCCGGCGTGGTTGCTGAAGCCCTGGAAGAACTCGTAGGCGAGCTGCGTGTCGAAGCCGCCGATCTGCGCCGCCTTGAAGGGCACGTGCATGTGCAGCCCCGGGCGGCCGGAGAAGTCGACGACGACGCGCGACAGCGCTTCGTCCAGCGGCACGTAGGCGTGACCGTAGCGCGTGATGCCCTTCTTGTCGCCCACGGCGCGCGCCACCGCCTGGCCGAGCGTGATGCCCACGTCCTCCACCGTGTGGTGGCCGTCGATGTGCAGGTCGCCCTCGGCCTCGATCGTCAGGTCGATCAGCCCGTGGCGGGCGATCTGGTCGAGCATGTGGTCGAAGAAGCCGATGCCGGTGGCGAGCTTCGCCTCGCCTGTGCCATCGAGGTTCAGCGCAACGCGGATCTTCGTTTCCTTCGTGTCGCGGCGGAGGTCGGCGGTGCGCGGGGCGGTCATCGCGGTCTCGCTGGAGGAGGGCAGGGGTCGGGGGTCGTCTGTGGCCGGGTCGCGGTTCGGTGCGTGCGTCACAGGCTGGCGCGCAGCGCGTCGATGAGGCGCGTCGTCTCGTCGGGCGCGCCCACCGTCAGGCGCAGGCAGTTGGCCAGCATCGGGTGCAGCCCGGCGATGTGCTTGACGAGCACGCCGCGCGCCTTCAGGCCTTCGAAGGCGCGTTTCGAGTCGGGCACGCGCACGAGCACCATGTTGGCCTCGCTCGGGAAGGGCGTGACGCCCGGCATCGCGCGCAGCGCGGCCTGCAGCCGCTCGCGCTGCTCGCGCAGCACGGCCGCCTGGCGCGCGTACTCGTCGGCGTGCTCCAGCGCGAAGAGCGCCGCCTCGGCGTTGAGCACGCTGATGTTGTACGGCGGCCGCACCTTGTCGACCTCGTCGATCAGCGCCGCGCGCCCGCACAGGTAGCCGAGCCGCACGCCGGCCAGCCCGAACTTCGACAGCGTACGCAGCACCAGCACGTGCTCGTGCCCCGGCTCGCCCATGCGCTGCATCCAGCTGCGGCTCGCGAACGGCTGGTAGGCCTCGTCGAAAACCACCAGGCCCTGCTGCGCGCCCACCGCGGCGACGATGCGGGCGATGACGCGGTCGTCCCAGAGGTTGGCGGTCGGGTTGTTCGGGTAGGCGATGTAGGTCAGCGCCGGCCGGTGCTGCTCGATGGCCGCCAGCATCGCCGCCTCGTCGAGCTCGAAGGCCGGCGTCAGCGGCACGCCCACGAACTGCAGGCCGCGCAGCCTGGCGCTCATCTCGTACATCACGAAGCCGGGCAGCGGCGCCAGCACCTTGGCCCCGGGCACGTCGCAGGCCACCGAGAGCAGGTCGATCAGCTCGTCGCTGCCGTTGCCGAGCATCAGCTTGCAGCCGGCGGGCAGGTGCGCATGCACGGCCAGTGCGGCGATGAGGTCGGCCTGCCGCGCGCCGGGGTAGCGATTGATGGCGACGGCGCCGAGCCGCTCGCCGAGCGCGCGTTGCAGCGCCGGCGGCAGCGCGAACTGGTTCTCCATCGCGTCGAGCTTGACGAGGCCCGCACTCGGCTGGATCGCGTAGGCGTGCATCGACTGCACGTCCTGCCGCAGCGTGGCGCGGATGCGCGCCGCGAGGGGATCGGCCGGTTGCTCCAGTTGCGCCGGCACCGCGCCGCCGCCATCCAGCCGCAACTCGGCCGCCCGCGCATGCGCCTGCAGGCCCTCGCCGTACGCCAGCTCGGCGGCCACCGGCCCCAGCGTGCGCGCCCCGGCCTCGCTCACCTCGATCAGGCTCGAGCGCTTCTGGAAGTCATAGACGCCGAGCGGCGAGCTGAAGCGCGCCGTGCCCGAGGTGGGCAGCACGTGGTTGGGCCCCGCGCAGTAGTCGCCCAGGCTCTCGCTCGTGTAGGCACCGAGGAAGATGGCGCCGGCGTGCTTGAGCAGCGGCTCCCAGCGCCCGGGCTCGCGCGCGCTGATCTCCAGGTGCTCGGGCGCGATGCGGTTGCTGATGGAGCAGGCCTCCTCGATGCTGCGCGTCCGCACCAGCGCGCCGCGCCCTTCGAGGCTGGCACGGATGACGTCGCGCCGCGGCATCGCCGGCAGCAGGCGGTCGATGGCCGCCTGCACCGCGTCGAGGTAGGCCGCGTCGGGGCAGAGCAGGATGCTCTGCGCCAGCTCGTCGTGCTCGGCCTGGCTGAAGAGGTCCATCGCCACCCAGTCGGGCGGCGTCGTGCCGTCGGCCAGCACGAGGATCTCGCTGGGGCCTGCAATCATGTCGATGCCCACCTGCCCGAACACGCGCCGCTTGGCGCTGGCGACGTAGGCGTTGCCGGGGCCGGTGATCTTGTCGACGCGCGGCACGGCGGCCGTGCCGTAGGCGAGCGCCGCCACCGCCTGCGCGCCGCCGATCGTGAACACGCGGTGCGCGCCGGCCAGGTGCGCCGCGGCCAGCACGAGCGCGTTGCGCTCGCCGCCGGGCGTGGGCACCACCATGACGATCTCGCCGACGCCGGCCACCTGGGCCGGGATGGCGTTCATCAGCACGCTGCTCGGGTAGGCGGCCTTGCCGCCCGGCACGTAGATGCCGACGCGGTCCAGCGGCGTCGCCTTCTGGCCGAGCAGCGTGCCGTCGGCGTCGCGGTAGCTGAAGCCGCGGCCCACGGCCTCGAGCTGGCGCTGGTGATAGGCGCGCACGCGTCCCGCCGCGGCCTCCAGCGCGCGCCGCTGCGCCGGCGTGATGGCGTCCAGCGCGGCGCGCAGCGTCGCGGCATCGAGCTCGAGCGCGGCCATCGAGGGCACGTCCAGGCGGTCGAAGCGCCGGGTGTACTCCAGCACCGCCGCATCGCCGCGCTGGCGGACGTCGGCGAGGATCTCGCCCACCGTGCGCTCGACGGCCGCGTCGGTGTCGTCCGACCAGTGCTGCAGGCGGCGCAGCCGCTCGTCGAAATCCGCCGCGGCGGTGTCGAGGCGCGTGATCTTCACCGGCGCGCTCACTTCGACGCTCCCGCCAGGCCGACGGCCCGCTCGAACGCGTCGATCAGCGCCCGCAGCGGCTCGCGCTTGACCTTCAGCGCCGCCGCGTTGACGACCAGGCGCGAGGAGATGTCCATGATGCGCTCGACCTCGACCAGCCGGTTTGCCTTCAGCGTGCTGCCGGTGGAGACGAGGTCGACGATGGCGTCGGCCAGGCCCGTGAGCGGCGCCAGCTCCATCGAGCCGTACAGCTTGATGAGGTCGACGTGCACACCCTTGGCCGCGAAGTGCTGGCGCGCCGTCTCCGTGTACTTGGTGGCGACGCGGATGCGCGAGCCCTGGCGGACGGCGCTCTCGTAGTCGAAGTCCTCGCGCGTGGCCACGCTCATGCGGCAGCGTGCGATGCGCAGGTCCAGCGGTCGGTAAAGCCCCGCGTGGCCGCCCGCGCCGCCGGCGCTGTGCTCGGCGCCATGCTCCAGCAGCACGTCGAGCCCGGCCACGCCGAGGTCGGCACCGCCATGCTGCACGTAGGTGGGCACGTCGGTGGCGCGCACCAGCACCACGCGCAGGTCGGGCCGGTTGGTCGCGAGGATGAGCTTGCGGCTCTTCTCGGGGTCGTCGAGCACCTCGATGCCCGCGGCCGCCAGGAGCGGCAGCGAGTCGTCGAAGATGCGTCCCTTGGATAGCGCGAGGGTGATCATCGTGGGCAGCGGTGCAAGAGTCTTCGGGATCTTGGCGACCGGTGCGCTGGACGGGGATCGGGCCTTCGGTGTCTCGCGCTGCCCCTGGCTTGTCGATGGCGCGGCACGCTGCGGCTCCCCGCGGCGCACCGCAGGGAGGGTCAGTGGTGGTGATGTGCCGGCGCCTGCCCGGCGGGGGCGGCGGCGAACTCGGCGGGGGTGAGCGTCTTCATCGACAGCGCGTGGATCTGTTCACGCATTCTATCGCCCAGCGCCGCGTAGACCCGCTGGTGCCGGCGCACGCGCGCCAGCCCCTCGAACTCGGCCGAGACGATGGTGGCGAAGAAGTGGCGCCCGTCGCCCTCCACCTCCAGGTGCGTGCAGGGCAGGCCGGCGGCGATGTAGCCGCGCACCTCGTCGGCGGTGGGTTCGCTCATGTCCCGACTCTGGCGGCCATCAGGCCAGGTCCTTCTGGCGCTCGATGATGCGCGAGACGATGCCGTAGCCGACGGCCTCCTCGGCGCTCATCCAGTAGTCGCGCTCCATGTCGGCGAGCACCTTCTCGAGCTTGTGGCCGGTCTCGCGCGCGATGACCTTGGCGATGCGCTCGCGCGTCTTGATGATCTCCTTGGCCTGGATCGCGATGTCGGTGGCGCGGCCGCCGGCGCCGCCCGCGGGCTGGTGGATCATGAAGCGCGTGTTGGGCAGGCACACCCGGCGCTCCTTCGGCGCGGCCAGGAAGATGTGCGTGCCGGCGCTGGCCACCCAGCCGCTGCCGATGGTGGTGACCGGCGCGCGCACGAAGCGGATCATGTCGTGGATCGCGTCGCCGCTTTCCACGTGGCCGCCCGGCGAGCTGATGAGCAGCTGGATCGGCGCCTCGCTCTCCTGCGAGAGCAGGATCAGCCGCTCGCAGGTCTGGCGCGCCATCTTGTCGTCGATCTCGCCGAAGACGAGCACGAAGCGCGACTTCAGCGACAGCGCCTCCATGAGGCCTCCGCGGCCTTGCGGCTTGCTGTCGTCGTTGGAGGGGGTTTCGGTGGCCATGGGGTTCACTCCGTCAGGCACGGATTATGGTCCGGGGGCGCTGCCCGTCGCCGGCACGGCGAGATGCGACCGGCGGACTCAGGCGCGCAGCTTGTAGCCGCTGGCCAGCAGGCGCAGCGTCAGCGCAGCCACGAGCACGAAGCTCGTGCCGACGATGCCCAGGCTCAGCCAAGGCGAGACGTCGCTGGCGCCGAAGAAGCCGCGGCGGAAGCCGTCGATCATGTAGAAGAAGGGGTTCAGGTGGCTCACGGCCTGCCAGACCGCCGGCAACGAGTGCACCGAATAGAACACGCCCGACAGGAACGTCAGCGGCATGATGATGAAGTTCTGGAACGCGGCCAGCTGGTCGAACTTGTCGGCCCACAGCCCCGCGATGAGCCCGAGCGAGCCGAGCATGCCGGCCCCCAGCGCCGCGAAGACGACGATCCACCACGGCTCGGCCAGGTGCAGCGGCGCGAACCAGACCGTCACGACGAACACGCCCAGGCCCACCGTGAGCCCGCGCACCACCGACGCGCCCACGTAGGCCAGGTACCACGCCCAGTGGTTCAGCGGCGTGACGAGCAGGAAGACGACGTTGCCGGTGATCTTGCTCTGGATGAGCGAGCTCGAGCTGTTGGCGAACGAGTTCTGCAGCACGCTCATCATCACGAGCCCGGGCACGAGGAAGCTCGTGTAGCTGACGTCCTTGAAGACCTGCACGTGATCCTCGAGCACGTGACCGAAGATCATCAGGTACAGCACCGCCGTCAGCACCGGTGCGGCCACCGTCTGGAACGCCACCTTCCAGAAGCGGAGCACCTCCTTGTAGAACAGGGTCCCCGTGCCGGCGGGCACGAGGCCGAGCGGCGGTTCCCCGGAGCCGGCGGAAGTCAGCGTCGTGGTCATGCGACGACGATAGCGCACCGCCGCCGTGGCGACGGCCCCGCGTGGCATCACCTCGGTGCACCGGGTGGCGCTGCCGCCGACCGGCGGTCCGCCTGCTGAGGACAATCGACCCATGCGCGCCCTGCGGGAGCCCCGTTCACGCGACCTCTGGATCGCGGTGCTGGCCGCCATCGCGGGGGCGACGCTCATCGTGCGTGCGGACATCGCCTCCCGGCGCGCGGCCTTCCAGGCCGAGGCGCGCACCGCCCACCGCGTCCTGAGCCAGGCGACCTCGCGGCTCGATGCCGTCCTCGGCACGCTGGTGCTGGTGGCCGGGCCCGGCGCGCGCGCCGGCGAGGGCGACGCGACGGCACGGCTGCCGGCGTTGTATCCGCAGGTGCTGGCCGCCTGGCGACGCGAGGCCGGGCAGCCCTGGTCGTCTTCGCCCGGCGGCGAGACCGTGCCGTCCGCGGCGCTGGCGGCGGCCGAGGCCCGCTCGGCCGCAACCCCGGCAGGGCGTCGCGAGGCGGCGCTGGCCCTCGTCGAGGCCGGGCGCGCGGCCTACACGCTCGTGCAGGCGGGCTCGCCGGCCAGCTTCGCGCTGCGCGTCGATGCGCGTCGCCTGGCGGAGGCCGAGGGGTGGCCGTGGCCCGCGGGTGCGCCGGTGCACGTGACGCTCGCCCACGGCGGCGACGTGATCGTGCTGCAGGACGCCGCGGCATCGCCGTCACGACCCTTCGGGCTGACGCAGGGGTTCACCTTCACGAAGACGCTGGCCAGCCCCAGCCAGCCCTTTGCGATGCGAGCGCAGCGCATCGCGGGGCCGTCGGAGTGGCCCTGGTCCCTCATCGCGGCCTGGGCGGCGGCGTGTGCTGCCGGGCTTGTCGCGGCAAGGCGCTGGCAGGCGGCGCGCGCCGATCGCCTGCGGGCCGAGGAGCTGGCGCGCCTGGCGAACACGGCGCGCCTGAACACGCTGGGCGAACTGGCCGCCGGCATCGCGCACGAGCTGAACCAGCCCCTCACGGCCACGCTGGCCGGCACGCAGGCCGCGCTCAGGCTGCTGCGCGAGACCGAGCCGGCCGACGCGGCGCAGAACACCGCCGGCGCCGTGCGGGCGCTGGAGCTGGCCGGCGCGCAGGCGCGTCGCGCCGCCGACGTGGTGGCGCGGCTGCGCCGCCTGCTGCAACCTGGCAGCCCGCCCACGCCGCCGGTGGCCACCGACGTGGCCGCGATCGCGCGCCGCCTGGCGGCGCTGCTGGCGCCCGAGCTGGAGCAGCGCAGGATCGACCTGCGAATCGAGGGCGAGGCGTCGCCGGCGCGCGCCGATCCGGTGGCCGTCGAGCAGATCCTGCACAACCTGCTGACGAACGCGATGCAGGCGCTGGACGCGCCCGGTTCGCGCCACGCGGGTGATGCGCGCGATGCACCGGGTGCACGCCGGACACCGGAAGTGCCGGCCCCCGGCGCGAGCCCGCGCCGGATCACCGTGCGCCTGGCGCGCGACGGCGCGCGCGTGCGCTGCGCCGTGCGCGACAACGGGCCCGGCGTCGCGCCGGAGTCCGCGGCGCGGCTCTTCGAGCCCTTCTTCAGCACGCGCGTTGGCGGCCTCGGGTTGGGGCTGCCGCTGTGCCAGACCCTGGCGCTGGCGATGGACGGCCGCGTCGACTGGCAGGCGCCGGCCGAAGGCGGCGCCGAGTTCGTCCTCGACCTGCCGGCAGCCGCCGGCGCAACCGGACCGACATGACCCCGATCACGCCCCTCATCCATGTCGTCGACGACGATGCCGCGGTGCGCGAGGCGCTGGCGCTGCTCATCGGCACCGTCGGCCTGCGCGTGGCGGCATGGCCGCACCCGCAGGAATTCCTCGATCGCTTCGAGCGCGAGGCGATCGGCGCCATCGTCCTCGACGTGCGGATGCCCGGGCTGTCGGGCCTCACCGTGCTGGACCAGCTGCGCGCCGCCGGCGTCGACCAGCCCGTCATCGTGCTCACCGGCCATGGCACGGTGGAAATGTGCCGGCGCGCCTTCAAGTCCGGCGCCGCCGAGTTCCTGGAGAAGCCGGTGGACGACGAGCAGCTGCTCGAGGCCGTGCACAACGCCGTGCGCGCCCACGTGCTCACGCGCCAGCGCGACGCCGCCGGCCGCGAGGCGCGCGAGCGCTACGCCACCCTGTCGGCGCGCGAGCGCGAGGTGCTGGCGCTCGTGGTGGCCGGGCTCACCAACAAGGAGATCGGGCGTGCGCTCGCCGTCTCGCCGCGCACGGTGGAGACGCACCGTGCCCACCTGTCGGAGAAGCTGCGCGTGCCGACGCTGGCGCAGATGATCCGGCAGTACGCCGCGCTGGTGGACGAGGCGGGGACTCCGTAGGTTCACGGATGCGGCGCGCGGTGCGTGCGGATGCCGCCGTGGGCGACGGCCCCGAACAATGGCCGCACGGTCGGTCGTCGGCCGCAGCCCACGAAGAACCCGCAACCATGAAGCCTGTCATCCGCTCCTGCCCCGTCGCCACCCGGGGCGCCCGCGCCGCCGGCACCGCCCTGGCCGTCGCCGTCGCCCTCGCCGCCCCGCTGGCGGGGCTGGCGCAGCCCGTGCGCACCGAGCGCGTCCTGTCGCTCGATCTGGCCAACCAGATCGCTGCCGCCACGGTGGCGGCCTGCCAGGCCGGCGGCCACGCCGTCACCGCCGCGGTCGTCGACCGTGCCGGCCAATTGCGGGCGCTGCATCGCGCCGACAACGCCGGCCCGCACACCATCGACTCCGCCCGCGCGAAGGCCTACACGTCGGCGTCGGCGCGCAACAGCACGATGGTGATGATGGAGAACGCGCAGAAGAACGCGGCCGCGGCCAACCTCGTGCACATCCCCGGCTTCCTGCTGCTGGGCGGCGGCGTGCCGGTGCGGGCCGGCAACGACGTGATCGGCGCCGTCGGCGTCGGCGGCGCGCCCGGTGGCCACCTCGACGAGCAGTGCGCCGTGGCCGCGCTCGAGAAGGTGAAGGACCAGCTCAAGTGAAGCAGCGTCGAAGACTGCTGTCAGTGACGCTGGCGCGCAGGCTCGCGCCGGTCTTCGCCGCCGCCGCGCTGGCGCTCGCCGCCAGCCTGCCGGCGCTGGCTCAGGTGCCGCCGACGCCGGCCGAGGTGCAGGCCTACCGCGGCCTGCACGCGGCCGCGCACCGCGGCGACGTGGAGACGATCCGCCGCCTCGCCGCCGACAAGGCGGCCCTCGAGGCGCGCGACGGCCACGGCCGCACGCCGCTGCACGTGGCCACCTTCGCGCGGCAGCGCGAGGCGGTGCGCGCACTGGTCCGCGCGGGTGCCGACACCGCGGCCTTCGAGTCCGGGCGCTACGACGCCGTGACCATCGCCGCCGTCGCCGACGACGAGGAGACGCTGCGCGTGCTGCTGGCGCTGGGCGCGAGCGCCAAGCTGGTCACCAGCCGCTACGACGGCACCGCGCTGATCGCCGCCGCGCACCTGGGCCACGACGGCGTCGTTCGCCAGCTCATCGCCGCCGGCGCGCCGCTGGACCACGTGAACAACCTGCACTGGACGGCAGTGATCGAGGCCATCGTGCTCGGCAACGGCGGCCCGCGCCACCAGGCCACGCTGCGCGCGCTGCTGGACGCCGGCGCCAGCACGCAGCTGGCCGATCGGCAGGGCCGCACGCCGCTGCAGCTGGCGCGCGCACACGGCTACGCGGAGATGGTGCGGATGCTGGAGGCGGCGAGGAAGCCGTAGCCAGCGCCCCGGCGGACCGGAATCGGGCCGCCGGACGGCCCGGGGCCCGCGGCCCCGGCGCGCGGCTCAGTGCCGGGCGCCCTGCATGATCTGCACGAACACGTCCTCGAGGTCGGCGCGGCCGATCTCGAGGTCCTCGACGCGCACGTTCGCCTCGCGCAGCAGCGCGAGCGTGGCCTCCACCTCGGCGGCGTCGTGCGCAGCCACCTGCGCGATGCGGCCGGTGACCCGCGCGCGCGGCGCCACGGAGGCGGGCAGCACGTCGTCGGTCTTGAAGCGCATCATCTGGTGCGCCGTGCCGGCCAGCAGGGCCGAGGTCTTGTCCAGCGCCACGACCTTGCCCTGCTTCAGCATCGCGATGCGCCCGCACAGCGCCTCGGCCTCCTCGAGGTAGTGCGTCGTCAGCAGCACCGTGTGGCCCTCGCGGTTCAGGCGCGCGATGAACTGCCACAGCGTCTGCCGCAGCTCCACGTCGACGCCGGCCGTCGGCTCGTCGAGCACGATGACCGGCGGCTTGTGCACGAGCGCCTGCGCCACGAGCACGCGCCGCTTCATGCCGCCGGAGAGCTGGCGCATGTTGGCGTTGGCCTTGTCCGAGAGGCCCAGGTTGGCCAGCAGCTCGTCGATCCAGGCGTCGTTGTTGCGCACGCCGTAGTAGCCGCCCTGGATGCGCAGTGTCTCGCGCACGCTGAAGAACGGGTCGAACACGAGCTCCTGCGGCACGATGCCGAGCGACTTGCGCGCCGCGGCGAAGTCGCCGACGACGTCGTGGCCCATCACGGTGACACGGCCCGAGCTCGCGCGCGTGAGGCCGGCCAGCACCGAGATCAGCGTCGTCTTGCCCGCCCCGTTGGGCCCGAGCAGCCCGAAGAACTCCCCGGCCTCGATGTCGAAGCTCACCCCGTCGAGCGCGCGCACCGTGCCACGGGCGCCGCTGTAGGTCTTGGCCACGTTCTCGAAGCGCACTGCGGGCATGGGGCGCGGATTGTAGGCAGCGGCCGGCGACGCCCCGACGTGGCGCGTCCCATGGGCCGGGCGCGCGGACCGGCCCGCGGCGGTGACGGAGGCGGTGTCGGAGCCGGTGCCAGAATGCCGCGCCATGCCCGACCAGCCCGATGCCCGGGGCGGCGCGCCTCGCGCCCCCGGCCGCCAGAAGAAGGCGCCCCGCCGCACCGCGGAGCGCATCCTCGAGGTGACGCTGGACCTGTTCAACCGCTTCGGCGAGCCCAACGTCAGCACGACGCTGATCTCCGCCGAGATGAACATCAGCCCGGGCAACCTCTACTACCACTACCCGGCCAAGGACCAGCTGGTCAACGGCCTGTTCGACCGCTACGAGCGTGCGCTCGGCGAGATCCTCGACAGCGCCGACGGCATCGAGAACGTCGAGGACGCGTGGCTGTTCATGCACCTGCTGTTCGAGCTCGTCTGGCAGTACCGCTTCCTGTACCGCGACCTCAACGACCTGCTGAGCAAGAACCGGCGCCTCGAGACGCACTTCCAGGCCGTGCTGCAACGCAAGTCGCGCGCGATGGCCGCGCTGCTCGACGGCCTGGCGCGTGGCGGCGCGGCGCGCCTCACCGGCGAGGCGTCCGGGCCGATGGCCACCGCGATGGTGGTCCTGGTCACCTACTGGCTCAGCTACGAGTACGTGCGCGATCCGCGCCATGCGCTGGAGCCGGAGAACTCGGCCGCGGCGCTGGGGCGCGGGGCCTTCCACGCGCTGGCGCTGCTGCTGCCGCACCTCGACGAGGCCTCGCGGGAGCACCTGCGCGTCCTGGCCCGGGCCTACGTGGCCGCGGCGGCCTGAGCTTCTCCCCCGTTCGTAGTTTGTCCGGGCCGGAGGGCTCGGGCATCATCACCCGGCATCTCCAGGAGGAACGCACATGAACAAGCCGAATCGCGCGCTGTGGGCCATGCTGGGCGTGGCGGCCCTGCTCGGCGCCTGCGCGCACAAGCCGGACCCCTACACCGCCGTCTCGCTCAACCCCGTCATCCGCATCGACGGCTCGGCGGCCAGGATCGACCCGCCGGTGCTGTTCTTCGACACCCGCTCGTCGAACGGCAAGGCGGTCACGATCACCTGGCGCCTCGATCCGACGGCCGGCTTCCGCTTTGCCGAACGCGGCATCGAGATCGAGGGCGAGATCACCGACCAGATCGTCCGCGGGCAGCCGCCGAGCGTGGTCCTCAACCCGCGCCAGGACATCGTCCGCAATTGCCGCGTCGGTGACGAGCGCCGCCTGACCTACACCTGCGAGAACACGCTGGCGCGCTCGGGCGTCTTCAAGTACACGATCCGCGTCACCGACGGCAAGCGCGAGATCACGCACGACCCCGTCATCTCGAACTGGTAGCCGCCGGCGCCGGGGGCCCGCTGCCGCGCGCGATCCAGTCGCGCAGCGCCGCGGGCACGTCGGCCGGCGGCGTGGCGCGGCCCGCCGCCACCCGTTCGTCGAAGGCCGCAGCGCCGAGCGTCTGGCGGCAGGCGTTGGCCAGGGGATCGATGAACGCCTGGTCGGCGGCATAGCGGCGCTGGCCCGAGGTGGCGCGCAACCCCTCGGAGATGCCCAGCAGCCAGGCGCCTTCGTCCCAGCGGCGGAGCCGGCAGGCGAGCCCGGCGCAGGCCTCGGCCGTGCCCTGCCAGACGGGTTGCGAGTTGACCGCCTCGGCGAGGTCGACCGCCTCGCGCAGCAGCGCTGCCACCGGCTCGACGGGGCCGGACCCGAGCGTCACCATCGCCAGGTTCACCGCGCCGATCGCGGTCGACTCCGCGTCGCCCAGTTCGCGGGCCAGGGCCACCACTTCCTGCAGCAGCGGCGTGGCGAGGTCGAGGCGGCCGGTGGCCCGGTGCAGCATCGCGAGGGCGTTCAGCGCGGCCGCGAGGTCGCGCGACTGCCCCATGCGGCGCGCCAGCGCGACGGCCTCGTCCAGGTGCTGGCGGGCCTGCGCGAACTGGCCCAGTTCCATCGCCGTGTAGCCGAGCGGCTGCAGCGTCTGGGCGAGCACGGGCGCGAGCTGGCCCGCGCGGGCGATCTGCGCGCACTCGACGAGGAGCGCCTGGGCCTCGACGTCGCGCCCGAGGTGCATGCAGAACTGGCCGGCGCCGAAGAGCGCCATGCAGCGCGACAGGTCTGCCGCCTGCAGGCCGGGGCGCGCGAGCAGCGTGGTCGCGAACTGCAGGCCGGTCGACAGGTAGCCGCGGGTGATCAGGTAGGGCCGCAGCGCGTGCATGAGCCGCACGCCCGCCTGCTCGCCGCCCGCGGCCTGCGCGCTGAAGCCGAAGGCGGCGAAGAAGTTCTCGCGCTCCCGGTCCAGGCGACCGAACCAGAGGCCCTGCACCGGCCCGGCCAGATGCGGCCGGGCCGCCTCGGCCAGGCCGAGGAAGTGCTCGAGGTGGCGCGTGCGCGTCGCGGCCTCGTCGCCGGCCTCGGCCAGCTTCTCCAGCGCATAGGCGCGCACCGTCTCGAGCATGCGATAGCGCGTGGCGTCGGCATCCATCAGCACGAGCGACTTCTCCACGAGGCGCGTGAGCCCGTCCAGCACCGCGATCTCGTCGAGGCCGTCGCCGGCGCACGTCGCTTCGGCCGACTCGATCGTCCAGCCCCCCGCGAACACCGCGAGGCGCCGGAACAGCGTGCGCTCCGTCTCGTCGAGCAGGTCGTGGCTCCAGTCGATCAGCGCCCTCAGCGTGCGCTGCCGCGGCAGCACCGTGCGGTCGCCGCTGACCAGCAGCCGGAATCGGTCCGACAGGCGCTGCGCGATCGCCTGCACCGACAGGGCACGCGTGCGCGCCGCGGCCAGCTCCAGCGCCAGCGCGATGCCGTCCAGTTGCCGGCAGATCTCGGCCACGGCCGGCGCGTTGTCGGCATCGAGGCGGAAGCCCTGCTGCACGGCCGTCGCGCGGTCGACGAACAGGCGCACCGCCGCGTGCTGCGCCAGCCGCTCGGGCGACGTGGCCTGCGCAGCGCTCGCGGCCTCGGGCACGCCCAGCGTCGGCACCGCGTAGACGGTCTCGCCGGCCACGCGAAGCACGTCGCGGCTGGTGGTCAGGACCTTGACCCGGGGGGCCGACTGCAGCATCCGCTTGGCCAGGTCGGCGCACGCATGCAGCACGTGCTCGCAGTTGTCGAGGATGACGAGCAGCTGCTTGTCGCGCACGTAGGCGAGCAGTGCCTCGACGACGCCGAGGCCGGCCTCTTCCCGCACGCCGAGCACGGTGGCCAGCGCCTGCGGCACCCCCTGCGGGTCCGACAGCGGCGCCAGCTCCACCAGCCACACGCCGTCGGGGTACTCGTCCATCAGCTCGGCGCCCAGCTGCACCGAGAGGCGGCTCTTGCCGATGCCGCCCACGCCCAGCAGCGTCAGCAGCCGCGTGCGCGCGAGCAGCCCCCGCACCTCCTGCAACTCGCGCTCGCGCCCGACGAAGGAGTTGAGCTGCTGCGCCAGGTTGTTCGGGGTCGCCTCCAGCGACCGCAGCGGCGGGAACTGCGAGCGCAGGCCGGGGTGCTGCAGCTGGTAGACGCGCTCGGGGCTGGCGAGGTCGCGCAGGCGCACCGGTCCCAGGTCGCGCAGCGTGACCTCGGGCGGCAGCCGCCCGTGCACGCGCTCGGCCACCGCCTGCGTCACGAGCGTCTGGCCGCCGTGCGCGGCGCTCATCACGCGCGCGGCCCGGTTCAGCACGGGGCCGTAGAAGTCGCCGTCGCGCGCCTCGCTGGCGCCGCAGTGCACGCCGCAGCGCACCTTGAGCGCGATGCCCGGCTCCGGGGCCGGGGCGGCCAGCGCGTGTTGCAGCGCCAGCGCCGCCTGCAGCGCGTGCGCCGCATCGTCGAAGACCGCATGCACGCCGTCGCCCGTGGTCTTGACGATCCGGCCGTGCGCGTCGAGCACGGCCGCGCGGCTGAGCGCATCGTGGCGGGCCACGGCCGCGCGCATGCGCGCGGGCTCCTGTTCCCACAGGCGCGTGCTGCCCTCGATGTCGGTGAACAGGAAGGTGCGGATGGCTTCCGGGTTCGATTCCGGGACAGGCGGCTCGGTCGACGGCACTTCGCTCACGCGAACACGGCTTGGCGGGGCTGCGGCGGGCGCCATTGTGCGTCCACGCGTGCCTCACGGGCGCCACGCGGGTGCCACAGGGGCGCCGCACGGGCGCCGCGGGCGCGGTGCGCGTCGGGCCTCAGCCCTCCTCGCGCGGCCGCGAGGGGTTCGACGAGCCCATCGCGGCCTCGATCGCGAGCATCTTCAGCTTGGTGCCGATGCCGCCGGCCGCGGAGTGGCCGCCGTGGCGGCCGCCGCCGGCCACGACGCGGTGGCACGGCACCACGAGCGGCCACGGGTTGCGGGCCAGCGCCACGTCCACCGCGCGGCCGGCGCCCGGGTGCCCCGTAGCCTGTGCCAGCTCGTCGTAGGTCCAGGTCTGGCCCGGCGGGATGCGCCGCGTCGCCTCGTACACCTTGCGCTCGAACTGGCCGATGCCCGCCCAGTCCAGCGGCACGTCCTGCA
>Ga0073934_10004892_pt1 | contig 21558 bp, 21 predicted proteins | sample LarsenN4metaG_FD_76834 | JGI IMG/M metagenome (GOLD analysis project Ga0073934, IMG submission 76834) | Hot spring sediment bacterial and archeal communities from British Columbia, Canada, to study Microbial Dark Matter (Phase II) - Larsen... ...
GCCGCGTGCTCGTGGTGGGCGTCGGCGGACTGGGGGCGCCGGCGGCCGCGGCGCTCGCCGCGGCCGGCGTGGGGACGCTCGGCCTGGTCGATCCCGACTGCGTCGACGCGTCGAACCTCCCGCGCCAGACGCTCTACGCCGACGCCGACGTCGGCCGCCCGAAGGTCGACGTCGCCGCCGCGCGCCTCGCGGAGCGGACGCCGGGCCTCCGCGTTCACGGCGTCCGCCGGCGCTTCGCCGCCGACGACGTCGCCCTCGCCGCGGGGTGGGACGCGATCGTCGACGGGACCGACACGGTCGCCGCGAAGTTCGCGGTGAACGACGCCGCCGTCGCCGCGGGCCGTCCGCTCGTCCATGCGGGCGTCCTCGGCTGGCGCGCGCAGATCGCGACGATCCTGCCGGGTCGCACGGCGTGCTACCGGTGCGTCTTCGAGGAGGCGCCGCCTCCGGGCGACGTGCCGAGCTGTCAGGAGGCCGGGGTCGTGAACGCCGCGACGGCGCTGGCCGCCGCGGTCCAGGCCGCCGAGGTGCTGCGCGTCCTCGGCGGCGCCGCCCCCGCGCTCGCCGGCCGGCTCCTCACCGTCGACCTCCTCTCCGGTCTCCACCGTACCGTTCCGCTCGCCCGCCGGCCCGGCTGTCCGGCGTGCGCGCGGACCGACGTCATCGCAAGGAGCGTTGCATGAGCTACGTCACCGGTCTCCGCTGCCGCGAATGCGGCGCCGAGACGCCCGTCGCCCCGCTGCACGTCTGCGAGACGTGCTTCGGCCCGCTCGAGGTGGTCTACGACTACGCGGCGGTGAGGCGCGTCCTCACCCGCGAGCTGATCGAGTCGCGCCCGCGCAACCTCTGGCGCTACCGGGAGCTCCTGCCGATCGACGGCGAGCCGCAGGTCGGCCTCCACTCCGGCATGACGCCGCTCGTCCGCGCGGACCGGCTCGCGGCGGCGCTCGGCGTGGACGAGCTCTGGGTGAAGGACGACTCGGTCAACCACCCGACGTTCTCGTACAAGGACCGCGTCGTATCCGTCGCGATCTCGAAGGCGATGGAGTTCGGGTTCGACACCGTCTCGTGCGCCTCCACCGGCAACCTCGCGAACTCGGTCTCGGCCCACGCCGCCCGTGCCGGCCTCCACTGCTACATCTTCATCCCGGACGACCTCGAGCAGGGGAAGGTGATCGGCTCCACGATCTACGGCCCGCGCGCGATCGCGGTCCGCGGCAACTACGACGACGTGAACCGCCTCTGCAGCGAGGTCGCCGACAAGTACGGCTGGGCGTTCGTCAACATCAACGTGCGTCCGTACTACACCGAGGGGGCGAAGACCTACGGCTTCGAGGTGGCCGAGCAGCTCGGGTGGACGCTGCCGCAGCACATCGTCGTGCCGACGGCCGGCGGGACGATCCTCCCGAAGGTCGCGAAGGCGTTCCAGGAGCTCCAGACGCTCGGCCTGGTCCGCGGCGACTTCAAGATCTACAGCGCCCAGGCGGCGGGCTGCGCCCCGGTCGTCCAGGCGCTCCACAAGAAGACCGACCTCATCTCGCCCGTGAAGCCGCAGACGATCGCGAAGTCGATCGCGATCGGGAATCCGGCGGACGGCTTCTACGTGCTGAAGGCGGTCCGCGAGTCGGGCGGCTGGGGCGAGGCGGTCACGGACCGGGAGATCGTCGACGGCATCCGCCTCCTCGCCCGCACGGAGGGGATCTTCACGGAGCCCGCGGGCGGCACCACCGTCGCGGTCACGAAGAAGCTGATCGACCAGGGGCGGATCCCGCGGAACGAGTCCATCGTCATCAGCGTCACCGGCAACGGCTACAAGACGCTCGAAGCGGTGCTCGACACGGTCGAGCAGCCGTATCGCATCCCGGCGCGGCTGAGCGACTTCGACGCGCTCTACGCGCAGCTCACCGAGCACGAGCGTGCCGCGACGGCCGGCTGACGCGTGCCACGGAAAGGAGACAGGACATCATGGTACAGGTCAGGGTCCCCACCCCGCTCCGGAAGTACACCGGCGGGTCGGGAGCCGTGGAGGCCGACGGTTCGACGGTCGCCGCGCTCGTGAACGACCTCGACAGGCGCTATCCGGGATTGAAGGACCGGATCTGCGACGAGTCGGGCCAGGTGCGCCGCTTCGTGAACATCTTCGTGAACGGCGAGGACATCCGGTTCCTCCAGCAGCTCGACACCGCGCTCGAGGCGGGCGACGAGCTGTCGATCGTCCCCGCGATCGCCGGGGGGCGGTAGCCGTCCCTCCCCCCATGTCGTCCGCTCCGGCGCTCGCCGCGCCGCGCTCGCCCGCCGATGGGCCGGTGGTCGCGACCGGCGCGTCCTGCCTCGTCGGCAACACGCCGATGGTGGAGATCCGCGCCGTGCGCGACGGCGTCGCGCGGGGCGTCCGGATCCTCGCGAAGCTCGAGGGGTTCAATCCCGGCGGCTCCGTGAAGGACCGCGCGGCGCTCCGCATGGTCGAGGACGGCATCGCGCGCGGGCGGCTCGTCCCGGGAAAGACGATTCTCGACTCGACGTCCGGCAACACCGGGATCGCGCTCGCCTGGATCGGCGCGTCGCTCGGCTACCCGGTGAAGCTCGTCATGCCGAGCAACGTGAGCGTCGAGCGGAAGAAGGTCATCGCCGCCTTCGGCGCGGAGGTCGTGTTCAGCGATCCGCTCGAAGGCTCCGACGGTGCGATCCGGCTCTGCCGCCAGATCCTCGCCGAGGACCCCGACCGCTACTTCAAGCCCGACCAGTACAACAACCCGGCGAACCCGCTCGCCCACTACGAGACGACGGGGCCGGAGATCTGGCGCCAGACGGGCGGCCGCGTCACGCACTTCGTCGCCGCGATCGGCACGAGCGGCACGATCATGGGCACCGGACGCTACCTGAAGGAGCAGAACCCCGCCGTCCGGATCGTCGCCGCCGAGCCCGAGGACGCCTTCCACGGGCTCGAGGGCCTGAAGCACATGGCGAGCTCGATCGTGCCCGGCATCTACCGGGAGCACGAGCTCGACCTGAAGCTCGGCATCGCCACCGACGACGCCTACAACATGGTCTACCGTCTCGGTCGCGAGGAAGGCCTGCTCGTCGGGCAGTCGTGCGGGGCGGCACACCTGGCCGCGCTGCAGGTGGCCCGCACGCTCACGGAGGGGACGGTCGTCGTCCTCTTCCCGGACTTCGGCGACCGCTACCTGTCGACCAACCTGTGGCTCGGCTGGGAGCGGCTCGGGGAGGCGCACCCGCGATGAAGCGATCGTCGGCACGCGGCCCGCGGCCCGCCAAGCGCGGGGCGGCGGTCCGGGAGAAGTTCTACCTCACCTACCCGAAGAAGCTCGTGAAGGAGCCGCTGATCTACTGGGCGGCGAAGAAGTTCGACGTCGTCACGAACATCCGGAGCGCGAGCGTCAGCGAGGAGATCGGCATCATCGCGCTCGAGCTCGACGGCACGGCCGCCGAGATCGACCGCGCCGTCGCGTGGTTCCGCGAGCAGGGCGTCACGGTCGAGCCGATCGAGAAGAACGTCATCGAGTGACGACGCTCTCCGACGCGGCCATCGAGCGCTACAGCCGGCAGATCATCGTGCCGGAGATCGGCGCCCGCGGACAGTTGCGGCTCCTCGACGCGCGGGTGCTCGTCGCCGGAACCGGCGACGCCGTCGCCGCGGTCGTCACGCTGCTCGCGCGTGCCGGCGTCGGAACGCTCCTCGCGCTCGACGGGCCGGTCCTGACCGAGCCGCCCGGTCCCGACGCGCGGCTCGCGGCGGTCGCGGGCGACGACGGCTCGGCCGACGTCGTCGTCGACTTCGCCGCCCGCGGGGCCGCCCTCGCGCGCCGCGGCCGGCCGCACGTCCTCGCCGCCCTTGCGGGCGACGTCACCGTCGTGGCGACCCTCGTCGGGCGGCCGTGCGCCGCGTGCGCCGGGATCCGCGGCGCGGCGCCCGCCCCGGGTCCCGCCGCCGCCGTCGCCCTGGGCGCCGTCGCGGCCGCCGAGGTGCTCCGCGTCCTGGTCGCGATGCCGGCGACCGGCCGGCTCCAGCGCCTGGCGGCCGACGCGGGTGGCCTCGCGGCGGGCGCCCTGCCGCCGGCGGTCCCGTGCGCGGTCTGCGGGTGAGCCCGGCGACGCGTCCCGGCGACGCACACCGCCGCCGCGCCGGCCGCGCCCCGGAGCGCGGTTTCGGTTGAGCGTGAAGGGCGTTTCGCCTAGGGTGACCCGCTCGTTCCACCCGCTCCCCATTCTCGCTCCGGAAGGACACCCGACGATGGCCGATCTCATCCCTCCGCACGGCGGACTCACCGAGCCCGTCTCCCGCACCGTGGCGCCGGCGGACGAAGCCGCGTTCCTCGCCACCGCGAAGACCCTCCCGACGCTCGCCGTGTCGGACGCCGACCTCTCCACCGTCTACCGCTTCGGCGACGGCGGGCTCTCGCCGCTGATCGGCCCGATGGACGAGGCCGCCTGGCACCGGGTCCTCGACCACGGGCACATCGAGCACGGGGGGAAGCGGTGGGCGTGGACCATCCCGCTGTCCCTCCCGGTGAGCGCCGAGCGCGCGAGGTCCCTGGCGAAGGGGCAGACGGTCGCGCTCGTCAACTCCGCGGGCAGGATCGTCGGCACGCTCGACGTCACCGACGTCTTCCCGTGGGACAAGCCGAAGTACCTGAAGAGCGTCTACGGCACCGAGCGGACCGACCACCCCGGCGCCGACATGGTCCTCAAGGGCGACGCCGACAAGACGCACCTCGTCGGCGGCAGCGTCCGCGTCCTGCCCCAGCCGAAGCATCCCGCGTTCGGGAAATACGTGCTGACGCCCCGGGAGGTGCGCGCGCTCTTCCGCACGAAGACGTGGAACCGCGTCGTCGCGTTCCAGACGCGGAACCCGCTCCATCGCGCGCACGAGTACGCGCTCGTCTACGGCCTCGAGACGCTGCTCCGCCAGGGCCACGACGCCGGCGCAGTGCTGAACCCGCTCATCGGCGAGACGAAGGGCGACGACGTCCACGCCGAGGTCCGCATGCGGACCTACGAGGCGCTCATCACGACGCGCGCGCTCGGCGAGGGCGACAGCGACCCGACCCTCTGGGGCCCTCGCAGGGAGTCGGTGCCCGACCGCGTCCTCCTGCTGGGCCTCGACATCAAGATGTTCTACGGCGGCCCGAAGGAGGCGGTGATGCACGCCGTCTACCGCCAGAACTTCGGCTTCACGGACATCATCATCGGCCGCAAGCACGCCGACGCCCCCTTTCACGACGGCACCGCCATCTGGGGCGACTTCGACGCGCAGGAGATCTTCGGGAAGCTCGGCGGCGACCTGAAGATCCGGCCGCTGAAGGTGGGCTTCGCGGCGTACTACGAGAGCATGGGCCGCGTCGACCTCACCGAGAACCACCCGAACGAGAAGCCGGTGTCGATCTCGGGGAAGGACGTCCGGAGGGCGCTCCTCGAGGGCCGGGAGGTCGATCCGCGGATCATGCGGCCGAGCACGTCCCGCATCCTCGCCGCCGCGATGAAGGGCGCGTGAAGGTCGACGTCGCCTGCACGAAGTGCGGCGGGCGGCGACGGCTCGACGTCGGAAGCCCCGCGCCGGGGCAGAGCCTCGAGGAGCACCTCCACCTCCTGAGGGAGCGTCTCGCGCACCGTCCGAGCTTCCAGTGCTTCGGCGGCCATTTCGAGACCCGACCGCCGGTGCCGGAGTTCTGGCGGATCGACTGGACGACGCTCGGCGATTAGGCCGACCGCGGACTCACCGCACGCCGAACGGGTACAGCTCGATCGACACGCCGAACACCTGCACGAGGATCAGGTACAGCGCGAGCATCGCCGCGAGGAGGGCGCCGAGCGACGCGACCGCGACGCCGGACAGCAGGAGGAAGCTCACGAGCGCCCCCACCGTGACGACCGGGACGAGGAAGCTCGGCTGGTTGAACGGCGCGACCGGGCGCAGCACGGCGAAGAACCCGTGCTCCCGCACCTCGGCGCCGAAGGCCTCCGCGACGCTCCAGAGCTGCTCCCCGATCTCCTCCAGCCAACCGCTCGTCGTCGCCATCACTCCTCCGCTCGCAGCATGATGATGAGCGCCCCCTCGTCGTGCGAGGTGTCCGTCTCGGGCGGCGGGTCCTGGCCGACCCCGAACAGCATGACGCCGCGATTGCGGAGGCGGACGTCGGTGTCGACGAGCTTCCGGTCGCCCTCCACGAGACGGACCTGCATGACGACCGCCTCGTCGCGCATGCCCCGGGGCACGACCCGCAGCATCCGGCCGCCCGGGATGCGGAACTCCGCCGCGCTGCCCCAGGCGCAGTCCTGCCGCTCGTCCTGCACGATGCGATACGCGCGGTAGCCGACGAGCCGTCGGAGCCGCGGCCGGAACTGCTGGAGGCCGGCGTCGGACGGGCCGCGGTCGCTCGCGCGGACGCTCGTGACCTGCACCTCCACGGACCCGCCGGCGAGCGCCGGCGTGCACGCCGCGATGGTGGACACTCCGATGACGGCTGCCAGGCGTCCGCGGGCGCGGCGGGCCCGCCGCCACATCGCGACGCGCCCGTCGGTCACGGGGCTCCGCCGTCCGCGTTGACCATGATGAGCGTCGTGCCGTGCTTGCGCTCGCGGCGCAGCTCGACCCGCGCGGCCTGGCTGTCGAGCCGGTCGATGACGGCCTGGTTCGGCCGCGCCGGCTCGGGCCGCATCGCGACGGCGGACGGCGCTTCCCGCGGCGCCGGCGTCTGGAGCCAGATCACCGCGCCGGCGGCGAGCGCGAGCGACGCGGCCCACGCGGGCGCCGCGCGCAGCCGGCGACGCCACGCGCGCCGGCCGTCCTCGGCGGCGACGCCGACGGCCACGGCGGGCCACACGCCGGAGAGGTCGAGCGCGTCGGTCTCGTCCTGGATCGCGGCGGCGACGCGCTGATGGAGCGCCGCGAGCGCGCGCAGCGCGGCCTCGCACGACGCGCAGCCGCCCGCGTGCCGCGCGACGTCGAGCAACGCCGTCGGGGGAAGCTCGCCGTCGTTGAAGGCGTCCAGACGCTCCGCCACCTCGGCGCAGTTCATCGCTGTTCCCTCAGAGGAGGCCGCGCAATCGCGACTGGAGCTGTCGTCGCGCGTAGTGGAGACGGCTCATCACGGTGCCCTTCGGACACTGGAGCACCTCGCTGATCTCCGCGTAGGAGAGCCCTTCCACTTCGCGGAGGAGTATGACCGCCCGGTGATCGGGGGTCAACTCCGAGATCGCCTCGCGCACGCGTCGGCCGATCTGCGCATCGCGCGCGCGGTCGAACGACGGATCGCGATCGGCCCCGTCGACCTTCACCTCCGCGCGCTGCTCTCCGCGTTCGTCGTCGTCGATCGGGACCGCGGGCGCCTTCGTCTCGCGGCGCTGATGATCGATGCAGAGGTTGTACGCGATCCGGTAGACCCACGTGTAGAACCCCGCGTCGCCCTTGAAGCGGGGCAGGTTCTGGTACGCCTTGGTGAAGGCCTCCTGCACGACGTCGAGCGCGTCCTCGCGATTGCGCAGCATCCCGAGCGCCAGCGCGGCGATCTTCCGCTGGTATCGTTCGACCAGGTCGCGAAAGGCCTCGCGGTCGCCATCCTGGGCCCGTTGGACGAGCTCCCAGTCGGTGAACGCCACGTCTACGCTCCCGTTTCAGACGGCCCGGCGGGGCCGGTATTCATGTTCCGACCGGCCGTCAGTGGGCCTCCGCCCAGTTGGCGCCATGCCGCACGTCGACCCGGAGCGGGACCCGCAGGTCGCTCCAGACCCGCTCCATCGCATCCCGCACGGTGCCCGCCGTCGCCTCGACCTGCGCCTCGGGGACCTCGAGGACCAGCTCGTCGTGGACCTGGAGGAGCATCCGCGCCCCCAGGCCGGCCGCGGCGAGCCGCCGCGGGACCGCGAGCATCGCGAGCTTGATCAGGTCGGCCGCCGACCCCTGGATGGGGGTGTTGGTCGCCGCCCGCTCGGCGAACTGCCGCACGGCGTGGTCGCGGGAGTTCAGCTCGGGCAGGTATCGCCGCCGGCCGAGGACCGTCGACACCCAGCCCCGCTGCCGCGCCGCGGCGACCGTCGTGTCGATGAACCGCCGGACGCCCGGGTAGCGCGCGAAGTACCCGTCGATGTACGCGGCGGCCTCCGCCTGCGAGACGCCCATCTCGCGCGCCGCGCGCTGGGGACCCATGCCGTAGACGATCCCGAAGTTCATGACCTTCGCCAGGCGGCGCCCGTCGGCGGGCGGCAGGTGGGGGAACACCTCCGCCGCGGTCCGCGCGTGGATGTCCTCGCCGGCGCGGAACGCCGCGATCAACGTCGGGTCCTCCGCCAGGTGCGCCAGGAGCCGCAGCTCGATCTGCGAGTAGTCGGCCGAGAGGAGCCGGTGCCCGGGCGCGGCGACGAACGCGGCCCGGATGCGGCGTCCCTCCTCCGTGCGGATCGGGATGTTCTGGAGGTTCGGATCGGAGCTCGAGAGACGGCCCGTCGCCGCAACCGTCTGGTTGAAGGACGTGTGCACGCGCCCGGTCCGGGGATCGCAGAGCCCGGGCAGGGCGTCGACGTAGGTCGACTTCAGCTTCGAGAGCGCGCGGTACTCGAGGATCTTCCCCGGCAGCGGATGGTCCCGGGCGAGGCGCGTCAGCACGTCGACGTCGGTCGACAGGCCCGTCTTCCCCTTGCGGATGCCGCGCGGCGAGATCTTGAGGCGCTCGAAGAGCACCGTCCGGAGCTGCGGGGGCGAGTTGATGTTGAACTCGCCGCCCGCCATCCGGTGGATCTCGTCCATCAGGCGGGCGAGCGTGAGGGCGAGCTCCTCCGAGAGCGCGGCGAGGCGTGTGCAATCGAGCAGGATTCCCGCCAGCTCCATGTCCGCCAGCACGCGGGCGAGCGGCATCTCGAGCTCCCAGAAGAGCCGCTCCATCTCGTGGAGGCGGAGCCGCTCCTCCACCAGCGGCCGCAGCCGATGGGCGACCGCGACCGCCCGGCACGCCTGCTGCGCGGGGTCCGCGTCCGCGACGCGCGGCTCGCCGAGCAACTCCTCGGCCAGCGCGGCGATCGAGTGCTCCGCGCGGGTGGGGTTGAGGCAGTACGACGCGAGCGCGAAGTCGAACGTCGTCCCGGCCAGGGGCACCTTCCGCCGCGCGAGGAGCACGGCGAGCGTCTTCAGGTCGGCGCCGAGCTTCGTCACGCCGAGGTCGCCGAAGAGCGGCGCCACCGCCGCGAGGACGGCCGGCTCGTCGGGATCGGTCACGACGGTCGGCTCCCCGGCGGACCCCGCGAACGCGAGCGCGCCGATCCGCGCCGCGGTCGCCCGCGGCGAGTCGGGCATCACGGCGACGGCCACGGCGGCCTGTCCGGCGAGCGCCGCGACGGCGGCACGCGCGGCGTCGGCGCCCGCGATCGACGCGTACGCGATCGGCGCGGCCGGTCCCGGCCGCAGCTCGCGGATCAACGAGAAGAACTCGAGCTCCGTGCAGAGGCGGCGGAACTCGTCGACGTCGGGGCCGGCGTAGCGGAGCTTTTCGAGGTCGAGGACGACCGGCACGTCGCAGCGGATCGTCGCGAGCATCTTCGAGAGCCGCGCGGTGTCGGCCTCCCGGGCGAGCGTCTCCCGGACCTTCTTCGCGCCGCGGACCCCGGCCCGCTCGACGGCGTCGAGGCGCGCGAGGATCTCCTCGACGGGACCGATCGCCGCGACCAGCGCGCTCGCCGTCTTCTCGCCGATCCCCGTGACGCCCGGGATGTTGTCGATCGCGTCGCCCATGAGGCCGAGGACGTCGGCGACGAGGCGCGGCGGCACGCCGAATCGAGCCGCGACCTCCGCCGGACCGACGCGCCGGTCCCGCATGGGATCGAACAGCGACACGTGCTCGTCGACCAGCTGCATCATGTCCTTGTCCCCGGTGACGACGACGGTCTCGATGCCGGCGGCGGTCGCCTGCCGCGCGAGCGTGCCGATCACGTCGTCGGCCTCCACGCCCGCCACCTCGATCTGCGGCAGCCGGAGCGCCGCGACCATCCGCCGGACGAAGCCGACCTGCGCGCGCAGGTCGTCGGGCATCGCGACGCGGTTCGCCTTGTACTCGGCGAACAGCGTGTCGCGGAACGTCTCGCCCGGCGCGTCGAACACCACCGCCAGGTGCTGCGGCTGCTCCTCGCGGAGGAGCTTCGTCACCATGGTGGTGAAGCCGTACACCGCGTTCGTGGGGACGCCCTTCGAGGTGCCGAGCCCGGGGAGCGCGTGGAAGGCCCGGTAGACGTACCCACTGCCGTCGATCAGGTGGAGACGCGGCCGGGGGGAAGCAGCGTCGCGTCCCATCGGCGCTCGCGGACGCTACCAGAGGGAACCCGTGGTGTCCACGTCGCCGCCGGCCCGGTGCCCGCGCGCACGTCCCGCAACCTTGACATCCCATCCGTCGCTGGCTAATTCGGCCCGGCGAATTTTTCCGCGGCCCCGCCGTCTGAATCCGACCGGATGATCGAAGTCGCGAACCTCACCAAGCGCTACGGCGATCTGTCCGCCGTCCGCGACGTCTCCTTCACGGCGCCCACGGGACAGATCCTCGGCTTCCTCGGTCCGAACGGCGCCGGCAAGACGACGACGATGCGGATCATCACGGGCTTCCTGCCCGCGACGAGCGGCACCGTCCGGGTCGAGGGCTTCGACGTCTTCCAGCAGTCCACCGAGGTGCGGAGGCGGATCGGCTACCTGCCGGAGAATCCGCCGCTCTACAACGACATGGCGGTGGCGCCGTACCTGCGGTTCGTCGCCCGCCTGAAGGGCGTCGCACGCCGCGACGTCGAGCCCGCGCTCGAACGCGTGCTCGAGACGTGCGGGCTCACCGGCGTCCGCGACCGGCTCACCGGGCATCTGTCCAAGGGCTTTCGGCAGCGCGTCGGGCTCGCGCAGGCGCTCATCCACGACCCGCCGGTGCTCGTGCTCGACGAGCCCACGATCGGGCTCGACCCGGCGCAGATCCGCGACATCCGGAGCCTCATCAAGACGCTCGGCGGCAAGCGCACCGTGGTGCTCTCGACGCACATCCTGCCCGAGGTCGCGCAGGTGTGCGACAAGGTCGTCATCATCAGCAACGGGCGCATCGTGGTGGAAGACGCGCTCGAGAACCTCACGCGCGGCCGCTCGCTCGAAGAGGTCTTCCTCGACGCCATCTCGAAAGACCTCGGCGACGGGGCGCGCGCGCCGGCCGCCGCCGACGTGGAGGCCTGACCGCCGTGCGGAACGTCGTCGCCATCGCCGGTCGCGAGCTCCGGTCGTACTTCGGCTCGCCGGTCGCGTACGTGCTGCTCGCCGCCTACCTCGCGCTCGCGGGCTACTTCTTCTACGCGCTGCTCATCGCGTTCAATCAGACGCTCCAGATCTACCAGATGATGCGGAACCCGGAGATGCTCCAGCGCTTCAACCTGAACCAGATGGTGATCGCGCCGCTTCTCCACAACATGTCGGTGCTGCTCATCTTCATCGTCCCCGCGGTCACGATGCGGATGTTCCCCGAGGAGAAGCGGGCCGGCACGTACGAGCTGCTGCTCACCTCGCCCGTGCGGATCGGCGAGATCGTCTTCGGCAAGTTCCTGGGCGGGCTCGTGCTCGTGCTCCTCATGGTCGGCCTGTCGGGGTTCTTCGGCGCCCTCCTCCGGATCTACGGCAACCCCGAGGTCCCGATGATGCTCTCGGGCTACCTCGGCCTCGGGCTCATGGCGGTCGTCTTCCTCGCGGTCGGCACGCTGATCGCGTCGTTCACGGACAACGTCGTCGTCGCGTACGTCGGTACGCTCTTCGCGCTCCTCGTCCTCTACACCGTCGGCTGGCTCGGCGAGACGATCCAGGGGCCGCTCGGCGGCTTCGTGCGCTACGCATCGATCACCGAGCACTTCGCCGAGATGACGAAGGGCATCATCGACACGAAAGACCTCGTCTACTTCGCGACACTCCTCTTCCTCGCCCTCTTCCTCACTCATCGGTCGGTCGAGTCGGTGCGCTGGAGGTAATCGGTGGGTCGCGTGGCATCACTGGCGGGCATCCTCGGCCTCGTCCTCCTCGCCTTCGGGTTCGGCGCGACGGCGCTCGTCGGGCTCGGCGATCCGTTCGTGCTCTTCAACCTCGTGCTGGGCGCGATCGGCATCGTCACCTCGCTCGCGCTCGGGTTCCAGGATTTCCAGACCGTGCTCGGGCAGCGCTCGACGCGCTACGGCGCCGGGGCCGCGGTCTACTCCGTCCTGTTCATCGCCCTGCTCGCCGGCGGCAACTACCTCTCGTGGCGGCACCATCACCGCTGGGACGTCACCGAGGCGGGCGTCTACACGCTCGCGCCGCAGTCGAAGAGCATCGTGAGCGCGCTCACGCGGGACCTCCAGATGACCGCGTTCGTCGACGGCGGTCAGGATCCGCAGATCGAGTCCCTGCTCGAGAGCTACCGGTACGCCGCGCCCGAGCGCGTGAAGTACGAGCTGGTCGACCCCGACAAGCGGCCGGAGCTGGTCGACCGGCTGAAGATCACTGCGCTCCGCAGCGTCGCCCTCCAGTACGGACCCGAGTCGTTCGTGGTGACCAATCCCACCGAGGAGACGGTCACCAACGGCATCATCCGGGTCGCCCGCACGACGAAGAAGACCGTGTACTTCGTCGAGGGGCACGGCGAGGCCGACGTCACGAACCAGCAGGATCCCGGCGGCTACGCGGCGGCGAAGCTCGCGCTCGAGCAGGAGAACTACGAGGTGAAGACCCTCGTCCTTCCGTCGGCGCAGAGCATCCCCGCGGACGCGAGCGCGGTCGTCATCCCCGGACCGGATCGCCCGCTCACCGACCACGAGCTGACGCTGCTCGACGCGTATCTCAAGGGCGGCGGACACCTGGCGATCATGGTCGGCCCGCGACAGGGGGACGATCGGCTGGCGAAGCTCCTCTCCGACTGGGGCGTCAAGCTCGGGTCGAACATCGTCATCGACCAGGAGATGCGCCTCTTCGAGGGGCCGAGCATGGGCATCCAGCCGATCACGCGGACGTACGGCACCCACCCGATCACGCAGAACTTCCGCGACTACACCACCTGGCCCCAGACCCGGACGGTGACCGCCGATGCCGCGGGCCGCAAGGGCTTCACGGCGACGGAGCTCGTGAAGACGAGCCCGACGAGCCGCGCGCTCTCGAAGGTCGACGAGCTCTTCACGAAGGGCACCGCCACGATCGACGAGAGCGACCCGAAGGGCCCGCTCGCGATCGGCGTCGCCGTCGAGGCGAAGCTCGCCGACCTCGGCATCCAGGCCAACCCGCCGGCGGAGGGCAAGCCCGCGCCGCAGGAAGCGCGCCTCGTCGTCTTCGGCACGGAGCAGTTCGCCGACAACCAGCGGCTCTCGCAGCGCGGGTCGCTGAACGCCGACATCTTCCTGAACTCCGTCGGCTGGCTCGTGGGCCAGGCGGAGCTGGTCTCCATCCGGAGCGGCACCGTCCGCGCGTCGCGCGCCGAGCTCACGCCGGCCGATTCGCTGCGCGTGTTCTACCTGTCGGTCCTGGTCGTCCCCGAGCTGATGGTGCTGGCCGGGATCGCCGTCTGGTGGCGGCGGAAGTCCCGGTGAGCTGGCTCCGCATCGTCGTCCTCGCCGTCGTCGTCGCCGGCCTCGGGGCCTACCTCTATCTCCACGAGCTGCCGCAGGCGGAGAAGGAAGCGCAGAAGGAGAAGCTCGTCACCGTGGCGAAGGAGGCCGTCACCGGCATCGTCCTCGCCTACCCCGATCGCACGCTCGAGCTGGCGAAGCAGGACGGCAAGTGGCGGCTGGTGAAGCCGGTCGACGCGCCCGCCGACGAGACCGCCGTGCAGGGCGTCCTCAGGGCGGTCGTCGACGGCGAGGTGCAGAAGAGCCTCGACGAGCTGCCCGCCGACCTCGCGCCGTTCGGTCTCGCCACGCCGACGGTCACCGTGACGCTCGCCGTGAAGGACGGGGCCGCGCCGCCGCCGATCAAGGTCGGGAAGAACACGTCGATCGGCGCGAAGACATACGTCCGCCGGGGCGACGAGCCCAAGGTCCTCCTCGCGGCCTCGAGCCTCCAGTACGCGGGCTCCAAGCAGGCGAAGGACCTGCGCGAGAAGCAGATCGTCGCCTTCCAGGACGATCAGGTGAAGAAGGTCGAGATCGTCCGTGCCGACGGGCAGAACACCACGCTCGTCCGGAAGGACGCCGACGCCTGGGTGGTCGAGCCCGGCGGGTTCCCCGCCGATCTCACCGAGGTGCGATCGTACCTCTCCTCGGTCCGCTCCGCGCGCGCGATCGACTTCCCCGACGACACGCCGACCGATCTCGCGAAGTACGGCCTCACGGCGCCGCGGCTCACCGTCCGGGTCAGCTCGGGCACCGACGCCGACATGAAGTCGTCGGCGCTCGTCTTCGGCGCGGAGACCACCGTGAACTCCGCGAAGCACGTCTACGCGAAGCGCGACGACGCCGCGCCGGTCTACACCGTCGGCGACTGGACCTTCCGGTCGCTCAACAAGACCGCCGACGAGCTGCGCGACAAGACGATCCTCGGGTTCGACCCGGCGCGCGTCCAAAGCGTTCGTCTCGAGCGGAAGGACGGCGGCGCGGTCGCGTTCGCGCGCGCGGACGCCGGATGGAACGTCGAGGGCGCCGGCGATCGCAAGCCGAACGAGGGCGCGATCACCCGCTTCCTCGACGACGTCCGGGAGCTCCGCGGCGCGAGCCTGGCGGCGGAGCCGCCGGGAGCGCTCGACCGCTTCGGTCTCGACGCCCCCGACGTCCGCGTCCTTCTGACCGACAAGGAGCAGCAGCCGCTCGGCACCGTCCTCGCCGCGAAGAAGGACGGCAAGTACTACGCCATGCGCGCCGACGGCCCCGCGGTCTTCGAGGTGCGCGACTACGTGTACAACCGCCTCGACAAGAAGCTCGACGACTTTCTGTCCCCCGCGGCCGCCCCCGACGACGCCGCCACCGACGACGGCGCGACGGGCGACGACGCCGTGGACGACGACGAGGCGGAGGACTCCGCGGAGGAGTAGCGGCCGGGGCCTACGGCGCCGGGTTCGCGCGCGGCACCGTCGTGGTGGCGCCGGCGCCCGGCCCCGCCCCGACCCCGCGCTCGGCGCCGGTGCCGGCCGGGTTCTGGTAGCCGTCGTCGGGGCCGCATGCCGCCACCATCACGGTGGCCGCCGCCAGCGTCACCGCGAGCCCGATCGCCTTCAGCGTCGTCAACATGGGCGCTCCCTCCTCTGGTGCTCTGGCGCACCCGCGAGAGCCGCCTGCGCCGGAAGCGAACCTGCCCCGGGCCCCGTTCGGCCGCCTATCCCCGACTCCCGGGATCAGTGGCCGAGGTCACGCAGCGCAGCGAGGAGCGCGTCGATCTCCTCGTCCGTGCCGACCGTGATCCGCAGCGCGTCGAAGAGCCGCGGGACGGCGAAGTGGCGGACGAGGATGTCGCGCCGCGCGAGCGCGGCCGCGGTCGGCGCCTGGTCCACCCCCCGGCGCCGCGCGAGGACGAAGTTCGTCTCCGACGGCAGGACGTGCCAGCCGAGCTCGGCGAGCCCGCGCGTGAGCCGCCCGCGGGTGGCGCGGATGCGGGCGACGTTCGCCTCCATCCAGCGCAGGTCGCCGAGCGCCGCCTCGGCAGCCGCGAGCGACAGGCGGTTCACGTTGTACGAGTCCTTCACCGTCCGCAGGCCGGCGAGGAGGTCGGGGTGGGCGAAGGCGAGGCCGATCCGGAGCCCGGCGAGCGAGAACGACTTCGACAGCGTCCGGAGGACGACCACGTTGTCGTGGTCGGCGACGAGCGGGAGCGCCGAGGTGTGCGCGAAATCGACGTACGCCTCGTCGACCACCAACACCCCCTCGACGGCGCGCGCGAGCCGTGCGACGTCGGCGGTCGGCACGAGGGTTCCGGAGGGGGCGTTCGGGTTGCAGAGGAACGTCAGGCGGGCGCCGGCGTCCGCGAGCCCCGCCGGCAGGCGCCAGTCCTCGCCGAACGGCACCCGGACGGCGCACCCGCCCTGCGCCGCGACCAGGGTGTCGTAGAGGCTGTACGTCGGCACCGGAAAGGCGACCCGCTGCCCGGGGTCGACCGTCGCACGGAGGAGCAGCTGGAGCAGCTCGTCCGAGCCGTTCCCGACCATGATTCGCTCGGCGGGGACGCCGTACACGGCGGCCGCACGCGCCCGCAGCGCCCGCGCCTCGGGGTCGGGGTAGAGCCGGAGGTCGGCGGACGACGCCCGCGCCAGGGCCTCCAGCACCCGCGGCGACGGCGGGTACGGGTTTTCGTTCGTGTTGAGCTTGATCACCCGCCGCCCCGCGGCCGGCTGCTCGCCGGGGACGTACGGAGGGAGGCCCCGCAGCGCGGGACGCAGCCAGTCGGACGCGCGCGACAGGCTACTTCACCGCTTTGATGTGCCGCGGACGGACGTCCTCCGCGTCCGGACCCAGGTGGCGCTCGACGACCTCGACGGCCTGCCGCATCCGGTCGGGGATGGCCGTCAGGACGTCGACCAGCCGCTGCCAGCGCTCCCGGTCGGCCGCCGCCAGCTCGTAGAGACGCAGCGCGGCGTCGACGTCCTTTCGGCGGAGATACTGGTCCGCCGTCTGGAGGATGCGCTCCCGCGGCAGGGGGACGGCGCCCAGCTCGCAGATGCGGACGACGTCGGCGATACGATTCCGCTCGAGGAGCCGGTCCGCGAGCCCCACCCAGTCTGCAGCCGCCACAACCGAGGCGTTCCGGACGAACAGTCGCATGGCCGCGTCCAGGAACCCCCGCTCGAGGTACCGGCGCCCGACCAGCACTTCAGACTCGCTGCCAGGCATGCTCAGATCCCTTCCTTCGTCGACGGGGATGCGGTGCAGGTCGGCTTCCGCCGACGCCCGGCCCCCGTGCACGCCCGGAACTTACCCGAGCGCTCGCCGGGTTGTAAATGGGGTTCGCCATGTCCGTCGCGCAAAGCATGTGCATTATCGAGAGCTTATGACTCCGTCTCGACGGGCGTCTCGGGCGCGGGCGAGCCGTGCGTGCGGCTCAAGTGCGCCGGCGGCGGTGCCGATACCCAAGCCATCATGGGGGCGCAGCGGCTCACGATCACCTACAGTGCGTATCGCGAGCTCGAAACGATTCCCCAGACGCCGCTGCGCGACATCGGCGAGGCCATCATGGGGCTCGCGGAGGATCCGCATCCGCCCGGCTCCGCCATGCTCCAGGGAGTCGGCGGCTGCTACTACCTCGCGATCGACGATTACTACATCCTCTACCATCTCGACGAGGAAGATTCGCTCACCGTCCTCGGTGTCCTGCACGGTCCGTACCATCCCCTGCACTGACCCCCCGCAGCTTTCCGCGAGCCGACCGCACGGCTAGACTCCGCCGCCGTGCGACGCGCGCGGACCCGACTTCCCATCGCGGCGGTCATCGCCCTCGCCGCCGCCCCCGCCGCGGCGGCCACCGTCCGGATCTTCGCCGTCGGCAACACGGTCCACGTCGCCGACGGCACCAGCTACGCGACGTTCCGCGACAAGATGGCGGCCCTCATGGACGCCGCGCATCCCGCCCGGCCGGGCCTCGTCCAGGCGGACGTCGACGACGTCGCGAGCCACCTCTTCCCCAAAGACCCGACCGCGCCCGAGCGCGCGCTGGTCGTCTTCCCGGAGGACGTGGGGCTCGTCGCGGCGCTGATCGGCACGCGCGGCGCCGCCGCGCGCGCGCAGACCACCGCGCCGGGGGCGATCCTCTCCCTCTTCCCGCCGTACGCGGCGCAGATCGCCCACTACAACGCCAGGTTCCCCGGCCTGCCGGGCATCCGTGCGCTCGTCCTGGCGCTCACCGACACGCTCCACCGGGCCGCGTACGAGACCTTCCGCGACCTCGCGGTCGCGCACGGCGTCTGGCTCTCGGCGTCGATCAACATGGCGCCCGCCCGTCGCGTCGAGGCGGCCACCGACCCGGCGCTGGTGGCGCTCCTCCGCGATCCCGACGAGCCGGCGCGCACGTACGCCTACGAGGCCGTCTCCCCGACGCCCTTCAACGCGACGTACGTCTTCGCGCCCGACGGCTCCGTGCTGGTGCCGGACGGGAACGGCGGCGTCCGCCGCAGCCCGGACGAGACGGGCGGCACGATCCTGCCGTCGAACGCGAAGCCGTACCTCGTCGAGCTGGAGCAGCCGCCGCCGGGCAACGCCGCCGGCCTCTCGCTCGCGTTCGGCGCGGTGCGCGATCAGGAGGTGATCCCCACGCCCGTCGGCCGTCTCGCGATCGTCACGTCGAAGCCGGCGTGGATGCCCGACGTGAACGACCGCTACGCCGCCAAGGGCGCGACCGTCGTCCTCCAGCCCGAGGCGTTCAGCGCCTGGGGCTACGCGGTGAGTCCCTGGCAGCCGGACATCTTCCGCGAGGGCGGCTACAACACGCTCCAGAAGATCCCGCGCTTCCTCGTGAGCGTCGACGCGAGCCTGGTCGGGAACTTCCTCGACGTCACGTTCGACGGCCAGAGCGCGATCCTGGGCCGCGAGCGGAAGGCCGATCCCGGACCGCTTTCGGCGACGAACGCCTGGATCGGGCAGCCGCCGTCCACCGCCTTCCTCGCCCTCGCCCCGTGGATCGTCCCCGACCCGGGGATCACGGATCCGTCGCTCGGCGTGAGCCGGCGCCGCGCGCTGCTCGCCGCGTCCGGGAAGAACCTCCTCCCCGGCTCCGGCGTCGCCTGCCCGGGCCCGCTCGTGCCGGGCGCCTGCGAGAACGGCTACCGGGAGGCGATCGTCTGGGCCGACGTGGACGTCCCCGACGGTCCGGTGACGGCGCCCGTCGACCCCGTGCGCGCGGCGCCCCCGCGCTTCGAAGCGAGCGTCCTCGCGAGCGGCGAGGAGGCGACGCCCGTCGCCCAGCACGACCCGCGCATCGCCGCGCTCCGCAAGCGCGTGTGGGTGGTGTGGCACGACGCGCGCGCCGGGCTGCCGAACGTCTGGCTCGCCCGCTCGGACGACGACGGCGCGACGTTCGGCGCGCCCGTCCGCGTGAGCGACAACTCGCCGGGTACCGTCGCCGAGATGCACCCGACGATCGCCGCACGGAACAAGCGCCTGGAGGTCGCGTGGCAGGAGTTCGCGAACGGGCTCGACGACGACCACGGCCGCATCAAGGTGGCGCGGCTCACCCTCACGGGGAGGAAGATCGGGGCCGACGTCCGCATCGACGGCGACGACGGGTTCGGGAAGTGGCTCCCCGTCGTGACCTTCGCCGGTCCGAACCCGGTCGTCGCCTGGATCGACGAGCGCGACGCGGGCCCCGGGGGCGAGCCGCTCGAACACGTCTACGCGGCGGCGAGCCGCGCGGGCGGCCGGCGCTTCGATCCCGCGGTCCGGATCGACGTCGGAGCGCCCGTCGACCTGGCGCTCCACCTGGACAACAAGTGGGGTCCGGCGCTCGCCGCCCGCGGCCGCACCGTCTACGCCGCGTGGGCCGACTTCCGGAACTACAATTGGGACGTGTTCCTCGCCCGCAGCGACGACGGCGGGCACACGTGGGCGGCCAACGTGCGGGTCGACGACTTCCCCGGGTTCGAACGCATCAACGAACGGCCCTCGCTCGCGGTGGATCGCCGCGGGCGCGTCCACGTCGCGTGGGCCGACCTCCGGGCGCGCGAGCCGGACACGAACGTCTTCTACAGCCGAAGCCTCGACCGCGGCGTCACCTTCGCGGCGAACCGCCGCCTCGACGACTCGACGCAGGGCTTCGATCCCGAGCGCGACCGGCCGACGAACCAGTGGCATCCGAGCCTCGCGGCGGAGGGCGAGCGGCTGTTCGTCGCCTGGCAGGACGACCGGCTCGGAAACCCGGACGTGTTCTTCACCACCGGCGACGCCGCGCAGGGCACGTTCGCGGCGGCCGAGCGCGTCGACGACACCGGCGCCGGCGCGAGCGCGCAGAGTCGCCCGAGCCTCGCGGTCGCGCGACGCGGCCGCCGCCTGACGTGCTGGGTCGCCTGGGAGGACGACCGCGACGGACAGAGCGACGTGCGCGTCGCGCGTCGCGACTGTCGAGCGCCCTGAGCGTGCCGCCTCCCCGGCTTCGGCGCGCGCGCTCCCCGATTTTCTCGGCGCGTCTCGGGCTCGCCGCCGTTGCGGCAACGACGCCCGCGCTGCATACGAGGAGCGCACGCGACGGCGTCGTAACGGCGGGAGAGAGACGGCCGTATTCCCCGTCGAACCGCCGGAGGCGATCGCCGCGTGCGGCGTTCCTTCGTCCGGGCCCGCGGGGCCCGGCTCCCCCCTACGAGGCGGCCTCCGGACGCTCCGGCGTCCGGAGGCCGCCTGCGTCACCGGCCCGCCTCAGTCGAGCGCGCGGAGCGCCCACGCGAACAGCGCGATGTGTGCCGCCAGCCGCGGCAGGACCAGAGCGAGAAACGTGGGGAGCGTCAACGGCAGATCCTCCATCCACCCGAGGGGCCAGAAGACGAGCACGGCGGCGAGGACGACGAACCCGATCCGCTCCGCCGACGAGCGCCAGTCGACCCGGGCGCCGAGCAGCACGAGCGGCGGGAACGCCAGGATGCCGTAGAAGAGCCACGAGAGCGGGCTCAGGATCAGTCCGGCGGCCGTCCCCGCGACGTACGCCCGGTCGACGCCGCCGGGACGCCGTGCGAGGGCCGCGACGATCGCCGCCAGGCCGAGCGCCGTCAGGATCATCCCGCCCCGGGGACGGCCGGCGAGCAACGTGCCGACCGCCATCAGCGACGCATTGCCGCTCCAGTAGTAGTAGTCCCGCGACCGCGGCACCGTCACCGTCAGGAACTGCGACGTCGCTTCCCAGCCGACGACGGCGACACCGGCGGCCGAGGCCGCACACGCACCGGCGAGCGCCCAGGCCGCCACCCGCCGCGGGCGTCCGAGGAGCGACGCCACGAGCAGCATGCCGGGGAAGAGCTTCATCGCCGCGGCGAGCCCCCACAGGAGCCCGCCCGCCGCACGGCCCCGTCGGGCGAGCCACCAGCCGCCGACGCACGGGATGAGGAGGAGCCACTCGGCGTGGTTGTAGAAGAGGAGATGCCGGAACGGCCGGGACGCCAATACGGTGCCGGCGACGCCGAGCGCCGCCGGCCAGCCGAGGCGCACCGCACGCGCGACGAAGACGCCGCTTCCGGCCGCGACGGCGAGCGAGCCCGCGGCGAAGGCGAGCCAGCCGGTCGGATACGCGAACCACGCGAGCGGAGCGAGCACCACGAGCATCGCCGGCGTGTCGGCGACCGGCGCCCGGTAATCCGGAACGCCGAGCAGCCGCTCGACGTCGGTCGCCACCGGCGGATACGGATTCTCGCCCCGTCGCACGCGTGCGGCCCCGACGTAGTAGTGCGCGAAGTCGAGGGGCCGCTCGCCTCGCATGCCGCGCGGCACCTCATGGCGTGCGATGCTCCACAGCGCCGCCGTGCCGCCGATCAACGCCGCGATGCAGAACCAGATCTCCCACCGGAGACCCCGGGCGCCGTCCGCCCGATTCGCCGCCGCCGCCCTCCCGACCACCGGCCGATCCGCCCCTCCGCCGCGCGTGCGCCTGCGTATTCGTTCTGGCAGTCGGACCGCCGGGTCGCAAAC